>Ga0214473_10000967_pt1 | contig 39221 bp, 27 predicted proteins | sample RVTome_7_FD_203509 | JGI IMG/M metagenome (GOLD analysis project Ga0214473, IMG submission 203509) | Soil microbial communities from uranium-contaminated site in the Upper Colorado River Basin, Wyoming, United States - RVT98D197 | ecosystem: Environmental > Terrestrial > Soil > Contaminated >...
TCGCACGAGAACGCCATGGTCGTCCCCCAGCAGGCCATCCTCGAGAACTCCTATGTCTTCATCGTCGAGGGCGGCAAGGCCGTCAAGAAGACCGTGTCCCTGGGTATCCAGAACACGACCATGATCGAGGTCCTCGACGGCTTGGCCGTGGGCGATCAGGTCGTGGCCGAAGGCAACTTCGGGCTCGAGGAGGGGGCCGCTGTCCAGGTCCTTGAAGAGGTGAAAAAGTGAAGCTTCCCGAATTCGCGGTCAATAAAAAAGTCACCACGTCCATGATGGCGGCCATCCTGGTCGTCCTGGGCGCCATCTCCTTCACCCGGCTGGGCCTCGACTTCTTCCCCGATCTCGAGTTCCCGACCGTCTCCGTCATCACGACCTATTCGGGGGCGTCCTCGGAGGATATCGAGAATGTCCTGACCCGGCCGCTCGAGCAGCTCGTCAGCTCCGTCAACCGGGTCAAGAAGGTCACCTCCCAGACCTCCGAGGGGGTCTCGGTCATCAGCGTCGAGTTCGAATGGGGGACCAACCTCGACTTCGCCGCCCAGGACATCCGCGACCAGATCGGCCTCTATGAGCAGTTCCTTCCTGAGGAGGCCGGCGAGCCCTTGGTCATGAAGTTCAGCTTCAGCTCGTTCCCGGTCATCTTCTACGGCATCACCAGCGACATCCCGGCTATGAGGCTCCGGACGGTCATCGAGGACGAGGTCGCGCCGAGGCTCGAGCGGATCGACGGCGTCGCCTCGGCCCGCGTTTTCGCCATGGACGAGCGCGAGATCCTCGTCGACGTCGACAAGGCCTCGCTCGAAAGCCGCGGCCTGACCCTCGACCAGGTCATGATGGCTCTGCGGGCCGAGAACCTCAACCTCCCGGCCGGCAACATCGTCGAGCGCCACTCGGAGATCCTCGTCCGGACCATGGGCGAATTCACCGGTCTCGACGACATCCGCCGGACCGTCGTCGGCATGACCGCGATGGGCGAGCCCGTCTACGTCTCGGACGTCGCCGAGGTCAAGGACACGCTCAAGGAGATGCGCTACGCCGCGCGGATCCAGGGCCAGAACGGCGTTTACCTCATCGTCAGCAAGCGCTCGGGCGCCAACACTCAGATCGCCAGCTCGGCCGTCAAGGCCGAGATCAAGAAGCTCCTGGGAACGATCCCCGGCAATCCCGTTTTCCACATCGCCATGGACCAGGGCGACATGATCGAACAGGTGACCTCGAACACGGTCACCAACGCCTGGCAGGGCGGCCTGCTGGCCATCCTCCTCATCTTCCTCTTCCTCCGCAACTGGCGGCCGACCTTTGTCATCAGCCTGGCCATCCCCCTGTCCATCATCACGACCTTCATCGCCTTGTATGCCGCCGGTTACACCCTCAACCTCCTGACCCTCGGCGGCCTGGCCCTGGGCATCGGCATGCTCGTCGACAACGCTATCGTCGTCATCGAGAATGTCTTCCGGCATCTCGAGGAAGGAGAGGCCGCCGACAAGGCGTCCATCGAGGGGGCCAGCGAGGTCGGCATGGCCATCACCGCCTCGACGCTGACGACGATCGCCGTCTTCTTCCCCATGATCTTCGCCCAGGGCATCACCGGCAAGATGACCCAGGCCCTCGGCCTGTCCATCGCCTTCTCGCTCGTCGCCTCGCTCTTCGTCGCCTTGACCGTCGTCCCCCTGTCGACATCTCTCCTCTTCCGCTCGAAGAAAAGCCTCAGATCCATCGCTAAGGCCCCCGAAGAACGGCAGTTCGCCAGGGCCAAGGCGCTCTATAGAAAGTGGCTCGACAAGGCCCTTCACCATCGCCGCTGGGTCCTCGGCGGGGCGCTCGCCGCCCTTCTCGCTTCTCTGGCGATCGTCCCCTTCCTGGGGACCGAGTTCATGCCCGCCCAGGACATGGACATGATCATGCTCAAGGTCCGCATGCCGGTCGGCACGGCCCTCGAGGAGACCGACCGGGTCGTCAACCTGGTCGAGAACATCATGTCGGCCATGCCTGAGATCACGATGATCTCGGCCCAGGTCGGCTCCCAGGCAGAACAGGACGCCAGCGACGCCGCTTCGACGATGTCCAACTCCGGGACGCACGAAGGGCTCCTCTGGGTCGGCCTCGTCAAGCGCGACCTGAGGAAGGAATCCGACAAGCAGCTTTTGGAGAGGATCCGGCGCAAGCTGCCGAACCTCCGCGATGTCAAGTTCGAGGCCGTCGACATGAGCCAGATGATGTTCGGGGGGGCCACGGCCCCGGTCGAGATCAAGCTCTTCGGCAAGGACCTGCCCACGCTGAAAGGGCAGGCCGACCAGATCGTTCAGCTCATCTCCGGCGTCGAGGGGGTGCGCGACCTGACGCATACCCTGGTCGCCGGAAAGCCCGAGGTCCAGATCCGCATCGACAGGGAACGGGCCTACCGGCTTGGGCTGTCGATCTTCCAGGTGGCCAACACCGTCCAGACCGCCACCCTCGGCCGGGTGGCCACGCGGTATCGTGAGGGGACCGACGAGATCGACGTCCGACTCCGGTTCAAGGAAAAATATCGCGACAGCATGGACGAGGTCCGCAGCATCCCGCTCCGGACGGCCGCGGGCCAGACGATCTACCTCGAGCAGGTCGCCGACATCACGTCCGGGGAAGGCCCGATCATGATCAACCGGGAGAACCAGGCCCGCCGCGTCTCCGTCACGGCCAACATTTCCGACCGGGACCTCGGCAGCGTCGTCCGGGAGATCAAGGGACGGCTGGCCGGCTTCGAGAGGGGCCTGCCGCCGGGCTACTTCCTCGAATACGCCGGCTCGTACGAGCAGATGCAGGACGCCTTCCTCATCCTGGCCGCCGCCTTCGCCCTGGCCATCCTGCTCGTCTACATGGTCATGGCCTCCCAGTTCGAGCACTTCGTCCACCCCTTCATCATCATGTTCACCGTGCCCCTGGGGATCATCGGCGTCATCGTCGGACTGCTCATCACCGGCCGGACCCTCAGCATGGCCGTGCTCATCGGGGTCATCATGCTGGCCGGGATCGCCGTCAACAACGGCATCGTCATGATCGATTACATCAACCAGCTGATCAAACGCGGCGTCGACAAGAAAGAAGCGATCTTGCAGGGCGCGACGACGCGCCTGCGGGCCGTTCTGCTGACCGCCCTGACGACCGTCCTGGGGACCCTGCCCATGGCGCTCTCGAGGTCTTCGGGTTCCGAGTTCCGGGCGCCGATGGGCGTGGCCATCGCCTTCGGCTTGACCGCCACGACCGTGCTGACGCTCTTCGTCATCCCAGTCATCTACAGTATTTTCAACAAGATACGGTTTAAGGAGAACAAAGCGGCCTGAAACCCGATCAGCTTGAGCAAAGGAAAAGGGCTGGCTCCCCGCGGTGCCAGCCCTTTCTATTTCAGGCCTTGTACTTCAGGAACGCGCCGATCCCGCCGTAGCGGTCGAGCTTCGACGGCGGCTCGATCTGCCTGACCGTTCCGCCGCGCTTGAGGACCGTCTCGATGGCCGCGTCGACGAGGTCCTGGACGACGTCGGTCTTCTTGTCGTCGACAGGGCACTTGAGCTCGTCGAGGTAGAGGAACTTGTGGGCCGGGCATATCCGCCCCGGCTTCGAGAAGTTGTGCGTGACGACGAGCATCTGGACCTCGAACTGGTTCAGGCGATGGATCGTGTCCCGCAGGCCCGACGTGGCCAGTCCGCCGCGCTCGAGCTCGGTGATGAGCTTCTGGACGGTCTCCTCCTCTTCCCTCTTCTTCAGCCGGGTCTCGACCTCGAGGACTTCCTGGAGGATCTTGGCCGGGGAATCGCTCGTGCGGGAGTGAAGCCGGGCCTTGACCTTGTCGCAGAGATAGCTGTGGAGGTGGGACTCGAACTCCGAGCTGTGGTTCTCCTCGGTGCCGATAAAGAGCCAGTCGAAGGGGTGCTTCTTGCTGATGTCGAACGTCTTCTGGGCCGTCTTCTTGTAGTGCTCCTGGAGGTGGGCGTCGATGTGGCGTTCGATCCTCTTCGCCGTGGTCCCCTCGAAGCCGCCCTCCTTGACCCGGCTGGGGACGTCGCTCTGGATCTTGTCGAGGAACTTGATCTCGCCCATCACGACGTCGTACCAGACGGCCTCGCGACGGTCGATGAGGACGGCGCAGATATGGCTGTACTTGTCCAGGATCGACGCGAGGGGGCGGAGGTAGAAGTTCGAATCGAAGATAATGCGGTTGCGGGGGCCGTGCGGCAGCTCCAGGACCTGTTTGAACTCCTTCCGGCTCGCCGAGAAGAAGGCCAGGCCGGGGGCGTTCGAGGAGCCCAGCGACTGGCTGCCATATTCGGAGATGAGGTCCAGGTCCCGCAGCAGGGCGTCGGTCTTTTCCTTGGCGGCCGTCAGGCCGCAGGCCTGGTCCTTGGCTTCGTTGAGGAGGTTTTTCAGGGCCAGCTGGATCTCCTTGCGGCCCATCCGGCCCTTGTCCGTGTCGAGGTAGAACGAGGTTACGAGATCGCCCTGGCTCTTGAATTTGGCCAGCGTCTCGATCTGGGAGCGGTCTTGAAACTTCATACGTCCTCCTTGTGTGGAATTACGGGGGAAAGCCGACGCGAAAGCCGATCGGTGTGGGAGGTCATCAACGATTCCACAATAGGCGCGCGCTCTTTGTTTGTCAAGTTAGGCCTCCGGATATCGTCTCACACCCCTCGGCCCCATATTCACCGGTCGTATTTGCGCCATGTGAAAATATCGCTATAATAAGGGGTCCCTGAGTGCGGAAGTGGCGGAATTGGCAGACGCGCAAGCCTCAGGAGCTTGTGGCCGCAAGGCTATGGGGGTTCGAGTCCCCCCTTCCGCATTGGTGTATTTATTGTACCAAGCTCGAACCTATTTCCAAAATCCGTAATGTCTCGCACGCGCGGAGCGCGTGGTAGCTTTGGACTGATGCGTACGCTCGGATTCCGCGCGTCTCGTCCGCTCCCTTCGGTCGCGGGCAAAAACCAAATATTTTCCTTCCTTTCTTGAATTTTCGGCGGGGGGGTGTGGGGAGCCGACAAAAAATGGAAAGGATATATTTGGTTTTGCTTCGCCGCAATCAATCAATAGATTAGCCACTTGACATATATCCGCTACGGATATAGCATGGACTTATGGCAAGCAATAAGATCAATACACCACTGACTCCGGCGGTGCTCCATATTCTCCTCGCGCTCTCCACAAAAGAGCGGCACGGCTACGGGATTATGAAGCAGGTCGAGCAGGATTCGCAGGGAAGGGTAAACATGGGGCCGGGGACGCTTTACGGCTCACTCAGTCGCATGATCGAGGCCGGATTGATACGCGAGAGCGACAAGAAAAATGACCCCGAAATGGACGATGAGCGCAGGGTTTATTATAAAATCACCGGCCTCGGCCAAAAAGCGCTCGCAGCGGAGTTGGATCGATATCGCGGGGTTGTGGCGGTTGCCAAGAGAAAAGCGTTTTCACCCAACACATTCATTTATGGCTATGGCATATGAACACGCAACCGCGCCTCTATCGGCATTGGTACGCCAAACTGCTCCGCTTCTATCCGAAGCCGTACCGCGAGCGCTTTGGCGAGGGAATGGAGCAAACATTCAACGACCTCTGCCGTGAGCGTCGAGCGACAGGAGACGGGGTGTTCGGTTTCGCGCTTTGGATGTTTGTCGAAACATCCGCAGGGATTATTAAAGAGAGGTTAACATTCATGATTAAGCAAAATACTATAAGATTCATCGTCTGGGCTGTCGTCGCAGTACTTATATTGATGATACTTTTGGTGATGCAGTTCACTAATATTGGGCAAGTTGAAGTGCAATGGAATGAAGCTATTGCGTACGGCATCATACTCTTGGCTGTTGGCGGTGCTTATGAAATGTGGCAATGGCTAAAGACGCGCAACAATGTATACCGCTTCGCTTTTGGCGTCGGGCTTGCGGGAGTGCTCCTTCTCGGCTGGGTCAGTGGCGCTATTGGCATTATTGGAAGTGAAAACAACCCTGCAAACTTGCTGTACTGGGCAGTACCCGCTGTCGGACTCATCGGTTCCTTACTTTCACGCTTCAAGGCGCGCGAAATGGCGCGTACATTGTTTGCGGTGGCACTTGTTCAGTTTCTTGTTCCCGTGGTTGCACTGATTATCTCTCCAGAAGTTAGTTGGGGCAATGCGGGCGTTATTGGTGTATTTGTTGTCAATTCTATTTTCGCGGCGTTGTTTGCTGGTTCTGGGTTCCTATTTTTACGCGCGAAGCACAAGGAAAATCAGAACTAAGAATTGAGTTGCAGGGAGCCATCCCCGCCGTCTGCGAAGAACATGGGCCGCGCCAAGGACATTCTCCTCATCAACCCCTGGATCTACGACTTCACGGCTTACGATTTCTGGATGAAGCCGCTCGGCCTTCTCTATGTCGCCGCGCTCATTCGCCGCTTCACCCCGCACCGCGTATCGTTCATCGACTGCATGGACCGCTTCCATCCCGGCCTGGCCGGGTCCCGGGCCGGGAAACCCGACGGCCGGGGCCCCTTTCCAAAAGAGGAGGTCCCCAAGCCGGACGTCCTCCGAGGCGTGCCCCGCCGGTTCTCGCGCTACGGCATCCCCGTCGCCCTGTTCGAAGAGGAGCTCGCCCGCGTGGCGCGTCCGGACGCCGTTCTCGTGACCTCGACCATGACCTACTGGTACCCGGGGGTCCAGGCGGCCATCGACCTCGTCCGCCGCCGTTTTGGTCCCGTCCCCGTCATCGTCGGCGGGATCTACGCGACGCTCTGCCCCGGCCACGCCCGGGCGGAATCGGGGGCCGACATCGTCGTTCCCGGCCCGGCGGAAACGGGGCTCCTCGCGGCCCTCGCCGAGGTCCTGGGCGGCCCTTCCCAAGAGACGCCCGACCTCTCCGTCCCCGACGCCCTTCCGCCGCCCGCATTCGACCTCCTCCGCGACAAGACCTGGCTCCCGGTCCTGACCTCGCGGGGCTGCCCGCTGCGCTGCACCTACTGCGCGAGCTCGCTCCTCTCGCCGGGCTTCGGGCAACGACCGGCCGCCTCCGCTGTAGCCGAGATCCTGGACGGCCGGGCCCGGTTCGGGACGCGGCATTTCGCCTTTTACGACGACGCGCTTCTCTGGGGCAAGAAGGGGCACGCCTGGCCCCTGTTCGAGGGCCTGGCCGCGGCCGTCCCGCCTCCGGCGCTCCATAGCCCGAACGGCCTTCATCTCCGCGAGATCGACGGACCGACGGCCCGGCTCATGCGCGCCGCGGGATTCGCGTCCCTCTATCTCAGCCTGGAATCCGCCGACGCGGACCTGATGAAGGAGCGGGGGCCGAAGGCGTCCCCGGGGGACCTGGAGAACGCCCTTCGCGAGCTCGAGGCCGCGGGCTACCAAAGAGGCGACATCGGCGTCTATCTCATCACCGGGCTTCCCGGGCAATCGCCGGAAGGCGTCGCCGAAAGCGTCCGCATCGTCCGCGGCCTCGGCGCGGCGCCCCGACTCGCTTACTTCTCGCCTATTCCCGGCACCGCGGAATGGAAGTCGCTCGTCCGGTCCGGGGCCCTGGCCGGCGACAGCGACCCCCTCCTCCACAACAAAACCGCTTTCGCCTACCTCAAGAGCGGCCTGTCGCCCGACGATGTGGACGCGCTCAAGCGCGCGCTCGGCTGACGGCCCGATTTGCTAATTCGCCCCCCGAGGACTACCTTAGATGCCGAGAGGATGAAGACCCCATGAGCACCGTCCTTCCCGGAAGAAAGAGGCGCGTCGCGCCGGCCGTCCTCGCCGCTCTCGGCGCCGTCCTCATCGTCGCCGGCCTGGCCGCGCTCCCGGCCTGCCGGAGCTATAACGTCACCCGGAAGCTCGCGCCGGCTCACGCCGAGTTCCTGGCCAAGGTCGACTACATCATCACCAAAGAGGAGCGGAAGATCTTCCTCGAGCTGCCGGAAAGCGGCCGCGACGATTTCATCGCCGAGTTCTGGAGGCGGCGCGATCCCGAGCCGGACACCGAGCCCAACGAGTTCCGGCTCGAGTACGAGGACCGGGTGACCAAGGCCGGAGCCATGTTCCGCGGCGAAGGCCGCCCGGGCTGGCAGACCGACCGCGGCCGGATCTTCATTCTGTTCGGTCCCCCATCGGAGCGTCTGACCTATCCCATGGATCCCACGGGGTTCTGCCGGGAGGTCTGGCACTACGGCGCTTTCCCCGTCGTCTTCGTCGACGACCACTGCTCCGGCTATTTCGTCCTGACGGCCATCAACCTCGAGCATCTCCAGGAGCTCAACATCGCCCAGGGGCATTTCCAGAAGACCTTCTCCCAGGAAAAGAAGCTCTTCGACTACGAGGTCTCGATGCAGAAGACCCTGGCGGAGGGCGGCGTCTACGAAGGCCGCGTCCTCGTCGACATCCCCTACGACACGATCTGGTTCACGTTCAAGGGCGGCCGGCTCGAGACAGGTTTCGAGGTGCGCGCCGAGGTCTCGGACGAGTCGGGGACGACGCTCTGGGAGACCCAGGGCACGTTCCCGCTGTCGCTCGAGGAGAAGGCCCTCACCGAGAACCGGAAGAGCCGCTTCCGCATGGAGTTCCCGTTCCGTCTCGACAAGGACATCGACCGGCTGAAGACGCAGAAGCTCAGGATGGATGTCTCGGTCAAGAGCACGACCGAGGGCGAGGAGCTGAAAAAGGCCGTGTCGTTCCAGCTAAAATTTTAGGCTGAAGTTCAGCCGGACGACTCGTGTCCCGAGCAGGGGATTGAACGTTCCGTACGTTCCGCTGAGGGTGCGCGTGCCCGTGCTCGCGCCTTCGCCGTCGGGAGCCCACGTGCCGCCGTCATTGAGGTCGAGCGTCCTGTATTTCTCCCCGAGCAGATTGTAGACGTCGAGGGAGGCCGAGAAGACGTTCCGGCCGGCCCTGGTGAACTCCTTTTCCAGCCTGAAGTCCAGGGTTTTCCACGAGCCGAACCGCCGCGAGCCCGGACTTTCGAGATAGACCTTGACGGGGGTCGTGACGGCGCCGTTCGCGGCTGCCCAGGAGGTTGGCGGGATGATCGTCACCGTCCGGGCCCAGGGCGCGCCGCTTTGCGCTTTGAAGAGGAAGCTGGCGTAGATGTCCCAGCCGAAGCGCACGGTCCCGGCCAGCCGGGCGACGAGCGGCCGGTCCTGGAGGAGACGGTCGGTCGCCGCGATGTTCGTGAACGAATTCGGCGTCAGGAGGACGGGCGAGTTCCCGGCGCTCCAGCGCGAGGCGACGCTGGTCGCCCCCGTTGCCCGGTTCCAGGTCAGGGACCCGAAAGCCTGCCAGTTGTGGGACATCTTCTTGCGGAAGGAGAATTCCAGGCTCCTGTATCTCGCCGTGAGCTCGGGAACGTTCTCGATACGCTCGAAGAAGTCGGGGGCCGTCGCCGAGGGCATGACCAGATCGACCGTCACGTCGGGATAGCCGTCGGTTCCCGGGACGACCGTCGAGAAGGGCACCCACCAGCCCTCCGGGGATTCCTCGAGGCGCCACCAGTGCGCCCCGGTCGAGGGGTCGTAGACGACGTGCCCGATATTGTTGGAGCTGCACCGGTCGATGTAGCGCGCGGCGAGGCTGAAGTCGCGGCCGACCGCCTGCTCCAGCCCGGCCGTCCATTCCTCGATCACGGGGGCGGAGAGGCCGGGATCGACGGCCTGCCGGAAGTACTCGGTCTTGTAAACGCGGAAATCGTACGGCAGGAGGGCGAAGCCGTCGGCGCTGTTGACGGCGCCGCTGCCGTCCTCGTCGTACCAGATGAAATCGTGGGACGCCTGAGGATCGACCTGGGCCAGGTCCTGGGAATAGCCGAGGTTGAGATACTCGGGGATCCTCGCCCAGGACGCCCTGAGGATCGTCCGGCCGCCGCCCAGAAGATCGAAGCTCAGGCCGACGCGCGGCGAGAGCGTGTTCCAGACGATGGCCTTTTCCCAGCTGGGCAGGCTGATCGAGCTGAAGAGGTTGTAGCCGAGGACGGGATCGACGAGGGCGCTCCCGAGGCTGACGCTCATGGGGTTGCCGCTCGAGCCCTTGGAAAACGTCCCGAACCTCGCGTCGGACCGATCGAAGCGCAGTCCGCCGGAGAGGGACAGGGGTCCGATCTTGATCGTATCCTGGGCGAAGAGGCCGATCCTCTTGAGTTCGCGCTGGAGGGTCATCGTGGTCTCGCCCGAGGGAGCGATATAGAACCCGATGAGCCCCCAGCCGACCTGCTCTCCGGAGGTCGGGGATTCGGTAAACCCGTAGGTGTAGGGGCTGCCGCCCGCGTAATTGTAGATGAGGTTGTCGGCCTTCCAGGTCCTGGACGTCGTCGACGTCGTTTCATATTCGCCGCCGAGGACGAACTCGTGGAACCCGCCGAGAAAGCCGTCCAGAAGGCGGGTTATCGTCGCCCCGACCCGCATCCGGTTGGCCGCTTCCCTATCGTTCAGCGGGCCGCTCCCCCAGGTGTATCCCGAGATGACGTCGAAGTATTGGGGCTTGGCGGCGCCCGCCTCGTTGAGCAGGAGAGGCTGTTTGTACTTCGCATATCCGATCGAGAGATCGACCCGTGTGCTCGGGTTGACGACATACGTCCCGCCGATCCGGGCGAGGAAGGCGCCCTCGCGGTCGAGATCCCGGGTCGAGGCCTCGGGCCGGAGCTTGTCGACGTCCGCCGCATAGACGGGCTCGCTGAGGCCGGTCGTGCCGAACTCCACCACGCCCTTGAATTTCCCGAGCACGTTCATGGACAGCTTGAACATCGCGGACAGGTCGCGCGCGCTGTAATCGTAGACGAAATGGCGGACGCCGAGCGGGTCGGTGAAGTACGTGAACGGGGCCCGGCGGCCGAGACTCTTGTAGCGGAAGTTGGCGAACATCCAAGCCATGTCCTCGAGGACGGGACCGCCCAGCGTGAAGGACAGGTCGTGCTCCCGCCGGAGCGACGTCGGCGCGGCGTCGGGCATCTCGGCGAGCTCGGCGGCCGTCCAGAGCGAATCGGAGAGGCCCCGCCCGGACGCGCTGTAGGAGAGGCTGCCCTGCGTCACGGCCGATCCGGGCCGGTGGACGATATTGATGTAAGCGCCCTGCCCGGGTCCCGTCTCGGCGGTGTGGCCCGCCGATTCGATCACGACCTCGTCGATGAGGTCCGTGCTGATCCGGTCCATGATCCGCGCGTCGGTGGGGTGGGTCACGATGATGCCGTCCTGGACGAGAACGGCGGAGGTGAGCGGGGTCCCGTTGAGGGACATCCGGCCGTCGGCCGTGTCGGTTTCGAAGATGAGCCCGGGGACGAGCCCCAGGAGGGCCGTGAAATCGCGGCGGAGGGGAAGGCGCTCGATGAGGTCCCGGTCCAGGATGACCGCGGAACGGGCCGAGTCCCGGTCGAGGCCGAGGCCGGGCCGGACGGTCGTGGACTCCTCCTCGAGCGGGGAGGCCTCCATCCTGAAATTGGCTGTGAACGTCGCCCCGGCCGAGACGACGATGCCGTCCATCGTGACGGTCTTGAAACCCGGCGCCTCGGCGACGATCTTGTAGGTCCCCGGGACGAGGCCGAGGATGCCGAAGCGGCCGGACTTGGAGGTCATGAAATTGGCCACCCCGAGGGCGGCCGGCGAGGTCACGTAGAGATAGGCTCCCGAGAGGGGCGCCCCCTTGTCGTCGAGGATCCGGCCTTTGATGGTCCCGGTCGGGCCGGCCGGGGCGGCGGGCAGGCAGAGAACCAGGAGGGTCGCGCAAATGGCCAGAGAAATGATGGATTTTCTGGTCAATAAGGCCTCCTTGGTCTCGGTCTTTATCGTTCTTTTATATTTTTTTCGTCCGGGGTTGTCAAAGCAATAAACTCCCGCTCCGGCGCGATGGTTACAGCCGGCGAAACCCCGGCGGCCGAGCTTCATCCCCGGCGCCCGGACTTGAGATGGGCCCAGGCGGCCGCGCCCACGAGGCCCGCATCGTTGCCCAAGGCGGCCTTTTCGATCCGGCAGCCGGCAAACGAGATGCGGTGGGACCGCCGGCGGGCCTCCTCGGCGACCGGCCCGAGCAGGAGCTTCCCGGCCGAGACGACCCCGCCGCCGATGAGGACCATCTCGGGGTTGAGCATGTTGATGACGATGCCGATGCCGATGCCCAGCCAATAGGCGAGCGTGCGGAAGCTCTCGAGGGCGGCCGGGTCGCCGGCCTTGGCCAGGAGATAGATGTCCCGGGAATCGGTGATATCGGTCCGGCCGGTCAGGACCTGGAAATTGCGCACCATCCGCGGCGCCGAGGCCTCGGTCTCGAGGCAGCCCCGGTTGCCGCAGCCGCAGGCCTCGCCCTCGGGATTGACGGTGATGTGGCCGATCTCGCCGGCGTAGCCGCCCTCGCCCTGCCACAGCTTGCCGTCGAGGATGACGCCCGAGCCGATGCCCGTGCCGACGGTCAGGAGGACCAGGCTGCTGGCGCCGCGCCCCGCCCCGTGCCGGAATTCGCCGTAAGCGGCCATGTTCGCGTCGTTGCCGATGCGGATGGGGACGTCGATGAACTTGCGCAGGGCCGGGATGAGCGGATAGCCGTTGAGGCTCGGGTAGTTGGGCGACTGGAGGATCCTCCGCTCCTTGATGCTGTAGAACCCGGCGATGCCGAAGCCGCAGGAGCGGATGGGGCCGGGGGCCTTCTTCTTGAGGCCGGCCCAGGACTCCTCGATGACGGCCAGGATCTCGGTCATGGCCTCGGGGCTGCGGACGCGGCCCTTATGGACGAGGCGGCCGTCGCTGTCGACGAGGCCGAATTTCAGCCGCGTGCCGCCGATGTCGAAGCCGGCGTCATTTGCGGATGTCATGAGGGATACTCGAAGGCCCGCCCGTCCGGGAGGGCCCGGCGGGCGTCACGGGTTGTCGTCAGCCTTTGGGGGGCTCGGGGTTCTTCGGATTGTCGTGATCGCCCTTGCCCTTGACGGAATCCTTGAAGCCCCTGATGCCCTCACCGAGGGATTTCCCGAGAGTGCCCAGTTTTTTCCCTCCGAAGAGCAGGACGATGATCAGAAGTATGACCAGGAGCTCAGGTAAGCCAAGTCCGAATACGTTCATTCCGATCTCCTCTGGTTTCAGCCCTATTTTCTCCTCTAGAAGATACGCTCCCCCCCCTGAAAAGTCAATTGAGGTCTCCCCCCGGAGCCAGAGGTGATTCCCGAGCTGAGCCGATAGGGCACTTCCGTGCCGCCGGGAAATCTGCGATAATAGGCGATTCCATGAAGAACATCAGGAACTTCTCCATCATCGCCCACGTCGATCACGGCAAATCGACCCTGGCCGACCGGTTCATCGAGCTGACCGGGGCCCTGTCCGCCCGGGAGCTCAAGGAGCAGGTCCTGGACACGATGGACCTCGAGAGGGAGCGCGGCATCACCATCAAGGCCCAGACGGTCCGACTGACCTATAAAAGCCTTTCGGGGGAAGAGTACGTCTTCGACCTCATCGATACCCCCGGCCACGTTGATTTCTCTTACGAGGTCTCGCGGAGCCTGTCCGCATGCGACGGGGCCCTGCTCGTCATCGACGCTTCCCAGGGGGTCGAGGCCCAGACCCTGGCCAACACCTACCTGGCCATCCACAACGACCTCGTCCTCGTCCCGGTCATCAACAAGATCGACCTGCCGCAAATCCAGATCGAGGATTCGCTCGAACAGATGGAGCACATCCTCGGCCTGCCCCGCTCCGAGGCTCTGCTCGTCAGCGCCAAGACCGGCCAGGGCCTGCCCGAGCTCTTCGAGGCCGTGGTCACGCGCATCCCGCCGCCGAAGGGCGACCCGGACGCGCCTCTCAAGGCGCTCCTCTTCGACTCCTGGTTCGACACCTATCGGGGCGTCATCGTCCTCGTCCGCGTCCTCGACGGCGAGCTCAAGACGGGGGACCGGATCGTCCTCATGGCCTCCGGCGCCGAATACGAGGCCGAGGAGGTCGGCTACCTCATACCCAAGCCGCTCAAGTCGGGGACCCTGAAGACGGGCGAGGTCGGCTACCTCATCGCCGGCATCAAGAAGCTGAGCGACGCCCGGGTCGGCGACACGGTCACCCACAGGGACCGGCCCACGGCGGCGCCGTTGCCGGGCTTCAAGGAAGCCAAGCCGATGGTCTTCTGCGGCATCTTCCCGGCCGGGGACAGCAACATCGCGGAGCTTCGCGACGCCATGGAGAAGCTGCGCCTGAACGACGCTTCGCTCCAGTACGAGCCGGAGAACTCGCCGGCGCTGGGATTGGGGTTCAGAGCCGGGTTCCTGGGCCTCCTCCACCGGGAGATCGTCCAGGAGCGGCTCGAGCGCGATTACGGACTGACCCTGATCACGACGGCCCCGAGCGTCGGCTACCGGGTGACCAACCGGAAAGGCGAGACCTTCGAGATCCACAACCCTTCCGAGATGCCCGAGCCGACCGAGGTCACGGCGATCGAGGAACCGATCATCGAGGCCGTCATCCTGACGCCCGACCGCTACCTCGGCGGCCTGTTCAAGCTCCTCGAAGAGCGCCGCGGCATCCAGAAGAAGATGGAGTACATCGGCCCGGGGCGCGTGCTCCTGGGTTACACGCTGCCGCTGAACGAGGTCGTCTTCGATTTCTACAACCAGCTCAAGCAGCTGTCGCAGGGCTACGCGTCGCTCGACTACGAATTCACGGGCTATCGCCAAGGGCCGCTGGTCAAGCTCGACATCCTCATCAACGGCGACCCCATCGACGCGCTGTCGCTCATCGTCCACGAGGACAAGGTGGTGACGATCGGCCGGTCCCTGGTCGAACGCATGCGCAAGGTCATCCCGCGCCAGCAGTACGAGGTCGCCCTTCAGGCCGCGATCGGCAAGCGCATCATCGCCCGGGAGACGGTCAAGCCGTTCCGCAAGGACGTCCTGGCCAAGCTCTACGGCGGCGACTACACGCGCAAGATGAAGGTTCTGGAGAAGCAAAAGGCCGGGAAGAAGCGCATGCGCCGCGTCGGCAAGGTGGATATCCCCCAGGAGGCCTTCCTGGCCATCCTCGAAGTCAAATAGGGCCTCAAGATCCGGTCTCGCGCTTAAGATCCCCTGAAACTACCCTCGTCCGTCACGCTGCTCGGCTAAACTTTCCCAATGTCGGGTTCGACTGCCCTCCTTGCCGCCAGTCTGCGGGCCTCCTCGCGTCATCGCCCCCTGCGCCACCGCCCTTATGCGCTCGACGGATTCACTCGGCCGGCGGGGGATCTTTGATATTCGGCAGGGGAGAATGGGGACGTTTCAAACGTCCCCATCTTCTGAGAACGGCGGAACGGGGAATGTCGTATAATGGAATACCGATTTCGATAAGGAGTTGTATATGAAAAGAAGCCACCTGAAAACGATCGCGGTCGCCCTCGGCCTCCTCGCCGTTGTCGCCGTCGCGGCGGCCGCCGCGCAATCGACCGACCCGAAGCCGTTCATCGGCGCCTGGAAGGGCACGCTGAGCGTCGCCGGCATGGAGCTCGAGATCGGCATCAACTTCACTCTGGACGAGGCCAAGAAGATCCAGGGGACCTTCGATTCGATCTCCCAGGGCGGGTTCGGCATCAAGCTGGGCAATATCGAGATCAAGGACAAGACCATCACATTCATGATCGACGATCCTAACGCCCCGGGCGAGCCGACCTTCAAGGGAACGCTCGACGAGACCGGCAAGAAGCTCGCCGGCGAATTCTCCCAGGCCGGCGCCGGCGGCACCTTCGCCGTCGAGAAGCAATGATCGTTGGGGACATGTACGCTTCGTACGTGTCCCCAATACATGCCCAACCCGGGACACGTACAAAGAGTACATGTCCCGGGCCCGGGCCGTCGGAGGGCAGGGGATGAACAAGAAGGACATCGAAGCGGCCCTGGCCAGGGGCGTCGAGATCCTGGGCGCGTTCTTGCCGCTCAAGTCCTGGCTCGTCTTTCCCGTCCTCTATTCGGCCTGCGTCTGGGCCATCCGGCGCGTCTTCGACTATCGCGAGCGGATCCTCGCTTGGGAGGTCTGGCTCGATCCCGAGTTCGTCCGGACGAAACCCGACGATTTCATTCTCGCCTTCTTCCGCGGGAACGAAGCGCTCGGCCGCGAGTACGCAGACGAGATCGCCCGGCAGGATCTCCGCGTCCTCCGGGCCGCGTTCCCCGCCCTCTATCCCGTCTTCGGCCTCGATGACGCTTTCCTCAAAGCCCTCTTTAAAACGGAGATCGAAGCGTCCGAATACAGGACCATCGTCGTCGAGTTCGCCTCCCGGACGGCCAAGGCTAGGAACGACATCCGGCCCGCCGCGGCCGACCCGGAATTCTGGAAGGCCCTCTACTTGGTCGCCGCCGAAGCCGCCGCGCTCGGCCTGCATCTCCTCAAGGACGAAGAGGTCCAGGACATGATCATCGGCCTGATCAAAGGACCGGTGAGCCTCGGCCCGACGGTCCCGCCCGAAGCATGAAAGACCGGCGCCTCCGGGCCCTCGCCCTCGTCCTCGTCGCCCTTCTCTCGGCCGCCTGCCTGACCCACCTTGCCCGGGCCAAGCGCTATTATGCCGCGGGCCAGGACGAGGCGCGCGCCTTTAGGACCGGGCATGCGGTCGCGTCCTGGAAGAAGGCCCTCGACGAGGCCGGACGCGAATGCCGCAGGCGGCCTTCGGCCCAGTCTTTCACCGTCAAGGGCCTGTCCGAAGCCAACCTCGGCCTCTGGCGCGAGGCCGAATGGTCGTTCCTCAGGGCGTTCAACCTCGGTTTCGACGACGGGGAGGCCTGGGCGTCGGATTCGGCCCTGGCCGGACTCGCGGCCTCCTTCGAGGCCCTGGATCTCGAGGTCCCGGCCCTCCGCATCTACGCCCAGCTCGTCGATAAGTCCGAGTTCAAGCCCGCGCTCATGCTCGCGGCCGAGAGGAGGACGAACCTCCTTTTGACCCGGTCCGTCCCTCTCGAGGCCGGCGAGAGAGAGCGGACGCTGGCCGCCCTGATCAAGGTCCTCGACCGGCTCATCGACCGTGATTTCGCCTGCGGCCTTTTCCATTATCTCCACGCCCAGGTCGACGGGCACCTCGGCGACCTCCGGCGCGCCTACGAGGAGGCCGTCATGGCCCGCGAGCTCGGGCTGCCTACGGAAAAGATCGGGCGAGACAACGACAACGGGCTCGTGTATTGTTATGTCCGGTTGAGGGATTCGCTGCCTCCGGCAGAACGGGACGCCCTGACGGCGGCCCAGGCGCGTTGGGCGGCGAAGTGGGGCTGGCGGGACGACAGGACGCCGCCCTGGAAGAAGGAGTGACCGATGCTGCCGACGATCGCCTGGCGAAGCCGTTCCATCATCATGATCGACCAGCGCAAGCTCCCCGGGCAGGAGGTCTACGTCCGCTGCCGCACCTACATCCAGGTGGCCCAGGCCATCGAGAAGATGGTCGTCCGCGGCGCGCCGGCCATCGGCATCGCCGCGGCCTACGGTCTAGTGCTGGGGACGATGGCCATAAGCGCCGAGACAGGGCGCTCCCTCGACCGCGATTTCGAAAAGGTCTACAAGCGCCTCGAGAGGACGCGGCCGACGGCCCGGAACCTTTTCTGGGCCCTGGAGCGGATGAGGGCGGCCTATGAGCGGACGCGGGCGGCTGGCCTGAAGGCGCTCCGCGCGGCCCTGCTCGAGGAGGCCAAGGCCATCGAGCGCGAGGACGCCGAGACGAACCGGGCCATCGGCCATCACGGCCAGGCGCTTCTTGCCGACGGCTGGACCGTGCTGACGCACTGCAACGCCGGGGCCCTGGCCACGGCGGAATACGGCACGGCGCTCGGCATCGTCAGGGCGGCCGTGGCGGAAGGCAAGACGATCCGTGTTTTTGCCGGCGAGACGCGGCCCTTCCTCCAGGGCGCCCGCCTGACCGTCTGGGAGCTCGACCGGGACGCCATCCCCGTCGTCCTCATCACGGACAGCATGGCCGGCTGGTTCATGCGCCGCGGCGAGATCAACGCCGTCTTCGTCGGGGCCGACCGCATCGCCCGCAACGGCGACACGGCCAACAAGATCGGGACGTATTCGCTGGCCGTCCTGGCCAAGGAGAACGGCATCCCGTTCTACGTGGCCGCGCCGATGAGCACGGTCGACCTGACACTCCCCGACGGGGGCGGGATCCCCATCGAGGAGCGCAATCCCGACGAAGTCCGCGAGGTCGCCGGCCACCTCGTTACCTTGCCCTACGTCGAGATCCGCAACCCCGCCTTCGATGTCACGCCGGCCGCCTACATCACGGCCATCATCACCGAGCGCGGTGTCCGCCGCCCGCCGTTCGAAAAGAGCTTGACCCGCCCGGATTAGGGACCGATAGGCGCTCTCGTTCGGCTTTCCCGCCATCCGGACGAGCGGCCGGAGCGTATAATAGTTAAAGTCGGCCGCGATCGCTCCGGCGCAAAGGACTGGACATGAAAAGAAAAACGGTCCTCCTGTATGGCTGCCTCATGCTGTCGATCACGCTCTTCGCTCAGGGCCCCGACCTGGTCAAGACGGACGGCATCCCGGGTCCTTTGCATCGGGCCCATATCGGCGAGATCGCGCCGCAGGCGATCGGCCCGGGTAGCGGCTGGCCGGTCTCGGGCGACCGCTACGACCTCACGAAGATCCGGGAACTCAACCGGAAGATCGCCCAGAGGGACTTCAAGGACATCACGAGCGTCGTCGTCATCGAGGACGGAAAGCTCCTCGTCGAGGAGTATTTCAACGGGGCGGACCGGACGACGTTGCACAATACCCGCTCGGTGGGCAAGACGTTCACCTCGGCGCTCATGGGCGCGGCCATCCGCGACGGCCATATCAAGAGCCTCGACCAGACGTTGGGCGAATTCTACGAGCTGAAGTCGTTCGCCAACTTCTCCCAAAAGAAAAGCGCGGTCACGTTGAAGGACCTGATGACCATGAGCTCGGCCTTCCTCGGGTCGGACAACGATGCCGCCTCCCCCGGGAATGAGGAGAACATGTATCCGACGTCGAATTGGGTGAAATTCGCCCTCGACCTTCCCATGGACGAAGCCAAGGAGAACGGGAAGCAGTGGGACTATTTCACGGCCGGCGTCGTCGTGCTGGGCGATATCCTCGACCGGTCGGTTCCCGGCGGATTGGAGGGGTACGCCGACAAGGTCCTGTTCAAGCCCCTCGGGATCACACGATATGAGTGGCAGTACACGCCTCAGAAAGTCGTGAACACGGCCGGGGGCCTGGCGATGTCTTCCCTCGACTATGCCAAGTTCGGCCAGCTCTACAAGAAAGCTGGCCGATGGAATGGCGCGCCAATTCTGCAGGCCGAGTGGGTGGCGAAGTCCTTCCAGAAATACTTGGCCGTTCCGAACAATATCGATACCTATTACGGGCTCCTGTTCTGGAACATGACCTACCACGTCGACGGCCGCCCGTATGAGACGTTCTTTTGCACGGGGAACGGCGGCAGCAAGATCTTCGTGTTCGTCGACCAGCCCCTGGTCGTCGTCGTCACCGCCACCGCCTACGGCAAGCCCTACATGCATTCCCAGGCCGACATGATGATGGAGCGGTACATTCTCCCCGCGGTCATTAAATAAGGTTCTTCTCCCGATTCCGGGAGATTCCTCTCTTCGGCTTAGCTCGGGATATCGCTCCTTGCCCCCGCCGGCGGGAAACGGACTCTTGGGGAGCGACCCGGCAGAAGTGCGGCGGACCGGCCGCTCCGGCCGCATCGCTTCGCGCTTGACGGTGAACCGCCCCGGCGATATTATCCGGTCGAGATGGGAAGCTTCGCTTTGTGGGGTCCACCATGCTTTTTGTGAAAGAATCAAAATGGGTCACCATCGCGCTCGCCGTCGTTTTGACAGCGGGGCTCGCCTTCGTCCCCGCCTCGTGTTCGAAAAAGGGCGGAGAGGCGGCCTGGAAAGCCGATATCGTAACTGTAGACGGCGTCCGGACGGTTAGAAATCCTGAAACGCCGCGCAACGGGACGTTCGCTTTCGACCTCGTCGAAGACTTGGTAATCGGCGACGAGAAGAGCGAAGCCTATTTCTTCCCGGGTTGGGTGACCATCAGCGTCGACGATGAGGGTCTGATCTATGCCTGCGATTCCGGCAATAGGCGAGTCCAGGTCTACGACAAGACCGGCGTGTTCGTTAAGACGCTCGGCCGGCAAGGGCAGGGGCCGGGAGAGTACGCCTTTCCCTCGAGCGTTCATATCGACGATGCCGGTAATATCTATGTCAGAAGCAGCCGCTCCCTCGTCGTCTTTGGCCCGGACGGGCTTTTTATTAAGAACGTCCCGTTGAAGACGTTCCTGTCGGCGTTGACTCTCGGGCCGGGCGGAATGATCGTCGGAACGACCCAGCCGAACCCCCGGACGGAGGGCGGTCCCAAGAACGAGTTTGTCCAGCTCGGCCCGGACGGCGAGATCCAGCGGACGATCGCCAGATTCCCGGCCTATGGCGTGAGCAAAGACCAGATGCTTCAGCACTGGTATACGGGCGGCATCTCTTTTTGTCCCCGGTCCAAGGACTCCCTCTACTATGGATTTTCACTCGAATATGAGATCGATGTCGTCGATGGCGAAGGCCGGTCGCTTCTGGTCTTCTCTAAGGCCGAGAAGGCCCAAGGGATCACGGGCGAAGAGAGGGACCTGACGCGGGAAAAGGGGATCTACGCCTGGTCCGGCATGGGAGACCCTAAGACGGCGGACCTGGGAATGCCCGACCACAGGCCTTTTTTCCGGAATTTCGCCAGCGATGATATGGGGCGCCTCTATGTCGTCCGCTTCCGGCCGATTACGGAAAAGGCCATTGCCACGCGCGACGTCGATGTCTTCTCCAAGGACGGCACGTATCTCTATCAAATGACATGGCCGTTCATTCCCCAGGTTATCAAAGGCGGTTTCCTCTACGAGGTCCGGCAGGACGAGGACCAGGGTTTGACAAGGATCATCCGCCATAGGATCAAGAACTGGGGCGATTTCAAGGCAGAATAGCGACAAGAGAGAACGCACTTCGGAATGGGAGGGCAGAACCACGGAATGAGGCATCGAGCCGCCCTGGCCCTCACCCTGGCCGCTGCGCTCCTGGCTCAGACCGCTTCGGCTCTTTCGATTGTGCCGCGGATATATGGCGGGGGCCAGGATCAGGCGCCCATCGGCTACATCTCGAAAGACCGGGTCGTCGAGCTGGCCACGGCCGCCGACGGCTCCGTCGCCTCCTTCACCCCGTCGCCCACGGCCCTGGAGTCGTTCGCGGCCCTGGTCGATCCCGTCGCCATCAGGATGTTCCTTTGCGCCTCCCGCCCGGCCGACCTCAAGCCCGCCGCGGCCCTCGGGTTGGCCGCCGCCGCGGCCGCCAATCCCGCCCTCTCCGTCGAGTTCATCGCCGTAACCGAAGACTTGTCCGAACCTGCCGCGGTCATCGCCGAGAACGGCGTGACCAGGGCGCCCGAGATCGTCGTTTACTGGATGGGCACCGAGATCGGTCGGCTCCAACCGGCGGCCGGGGCCGTCGTCGAAGAGGACCTGGCCGCCTTCATCTTCCAGGCCCGCACCCAGATCGCCGAGGAAATGCTCCTCGACAATGAATTCTTCAAGTACACTTCTCACAAGGATCTTCTGGAGCTCGACTGCAAGCGCTGCCACGGGCCATCAGGGAACGGACTCCTGCGAGCGACCATCGGAAGAAAGCTCTTCCCACGGGCGCGTTAGGCTCGATCCTTCTTGAACAGCTCCCGCGCTTCGCGGGCCTTCTCCGCACCCCAGGCCCGCAGGCCGTCCCCGTGATAGTAGAGGACGGGGACGACAATGAGCATGAGGAGCGTCGAAGTCGTCAGCCCGCCGACCGTACAAAGGGCCAGCGACGACCAGATCTGCCTCTTATTGGCTTCCGCCCCGATCAACAATAGGGGCAGCATGCCGAAGACCGTCGTCGCCGTGGTCATGAAGATGGGCCGGGCCCTGTCCCTCGTGCCGCGGACGACGGCCTCGAGCAGCCCCAGCCCCTGCTTGCGCCGGGCGTTGATGTGGTCGACGAGCAGGATGGCGTTGTTGACCACGATGCCCGAGAGCAGGATGACTCCGATGTAGGCCGTCGGGTCGAAGGGCGCCTTGGCCACGATGAAGGCGACGAAGACGCCGATGAGCGAGAGGGGCACGGCCAGCATGATGAAGAAGGGCAGGATGAACGACTCATAGAGCGCCGCCAGGATCATAAAAATGATGACTAGGGCGACGGCGATGGCGAAGTTGATCTGCTTCTGCTCCTCCTCGGTCACGTACCACTGCTCGTCGAGGGTCGCCGAGAATCCCGGCGCGAGGTGCAGGGACTCGAAGACCGCTTTCCGGTAGCGCTCCTCGGCCTTGGACGGGCCGCGGAACTCCCACATGATCGTCTGCTGGAACTGCTGGTTCTCGCGGTCGATCGAGCCGGGAATGGGCGTCTCGACGAAGGCGGCGATCTCGCCGAGCCTGAGGTATTCCCCGCCGCGCGTCTGGAGGAGCGACTCACTCAGGGCGCGCATGTCGAGCGTCGCCGCGTCGGGGTATTTGACGGAAACAGTGATGTCCTTGCCTTCCGTGCGGATCCGGGCCGGTTGGCCGAAGGTCCCCTGGATCATCGTCTGGAGGCTGAAGTAGAGGTAGGCGGGGTCGACATCGTAGCTCCTGAGCGCCGCCTTGTCGATCTTGAGGACGTCCTCGACGGTGTCCCCGCGCCACCAGCCGTAGCGGCTGGAGACCGTCCGGACCTCCTTGATCCGCGGGTTGCGGCGCAGGGTCTTTTCGAGGTCGCCCGTGATCTCCTTCAACTTCCTAAGGTTGTAGCCGTAGAACTTGATGCGCGAGCTGTAGTAGATGCCGGCGCCCATGCTCGAGGCGTAATACTGCGGGTCGAAGCCCGAAACGCTGACATCGATGCCGGCGAACTGGGTCGCCAGCTGGATGAGCTCTTCCTTGAGGGCGTAGGGCTGATAGGATTTCTCGATCTCTGGCGGGAAACCGATGATGGCTTGGGCGCTCTCGGGGATGATGTAGACCTTCATCTCCTTCTCGTAGTCTTGGGCCACGACCTTCTCTTCAAAGGCCCGGATCGTCTCGTCGGTCCGGGCGATGTCGGTCCCCGGCGGCATGCCGACCCGGACGTAGAGGTACTCCTTGGAGTACCAGGGGTACCAGCGGCCCATCGTCACCTCGGCCCGGAACCATTTGTAGGACCCGAAGAGGAGGGCGGAGACGACGAGGAGGACCTCGACGGGGTGGTGAATGAGAAAGCCGAGGGCCTTCTCGAACCGGGGGCTCCGCTTGTCCTGCCCGCCTGCGGCGCTCTTCCGCCTCTTCTCGAGCAGGCGCGGGCTGAGGGCCGGGACCAGCGTGAACGAGACGAGGAGCGAGGCGGCCATGGCCGAGGCGATGACGATGGCCAGAGGCAGGTAATAGATCTTGAGCTTGCCCTGGAAGAAGGGGAAGCTGAAGAAGACGGCCATCGTGGTCAGGGTCGAGGCCAGGACGGCGGTGAAGACCTCCCCTGGCCCGCGGATGGCCGCCTCGCGGGGTTCCATGCCCTCTTCCGTCAGGCGGAGGATGTTCTCGAAGACGACGATGGAGTTGTCGACGAACATGCCGAAGCCGAGGGCCAGGGCCCCCAGGGTCAGCATGTTGAGCGAGATCTTGAAAGCGTAGATGAGATTGAAGGTGATGACGATCGAAAAGGCGATCGAGGACAGGATGAGGAGCGACGGCTTGACGCGGCGAAGGACGATGAAGACCATGACGAAGACGATGGCCGTGATCAACCCGGCCAGGAGGTACAGGTCGTTAAGGTTCTTGCGGATCTCCACGCTCTCGTCGTCGCCGGCTTTGAAGACGAGGTCGGGCGGAAGCTCCCGCTTGACCGCCTCGAGCTTGCGCTTGACGTCCGCGGCGACGCGGAGGGTGTTCGCTCCTCGCTCCTTGGACACGGTCAGGTTGACCGTGGGCTGGCCGTTGATGCGATGGATGGCGCGGATGTCGGCGTAGGTCACTTCGACCTTGGCCACGTCCCTGACCAGGATGGGGTTGTCGCCCGAGTGGGCGACGATCGTGTCGCGGAGCTCGTCGAGGCTGTCGATGCGATCGGCGAACTTGAACAGGAACTCCTGGTTGCCGCGGCGGACCCGGCCCGTGGGATAGGTCCCCAGCCGGGCGCCGATGGCCGCGTTGACCGTGTAGGGGTGGAGGCCATAGGCCTTGATCCGGTCCTCGTCGAGGACGACCCGGATCTCGGGCTCCGAGCCGCCGGCGACCTCGACCCCCGAGACGCCCCGGACCGAGCCCAGGCCGATCTCGAGCTTCTCCTTGACCAGCTCCTGGAGCTCCTGGAGGCCGTAGTCGCCCGAGACCGAGTATTCGAGGAAGGGCCGGACGCGGAAGTCCTCCGGAACGTACGGCTCGACGTAGGGCCGGATCCGGGCCGGCAGGAGTGACCGCGCCTTGGTCAGCTCCTCGCGCAGGGCCAGGGTCGCGAACTCCATGTCCGTCTTGGGATCGAAATCGAGGGTGATCTGCGAGCGGCCGATCTGGGAGGATGAGGTCATCTTGGTGATGCCCTTGACCGTAGCGCAGGCCTCCTCGAGAGGCGCCGTCACCTGAATCTGGATGACCTCGGGCGGTACGCCGGGCCAGCTGGTGATGATGTTGAGCTGGGGGAAGGTCTCCTTGGGCTTCAGCTCGATCGGCGTGTTCAGGAATGAGTAGACGCCGGTCGCGAGGAGGGCCAGGAAGACCATGGCCGTGGCCACCGGGCGGTCGATGAAGAGCTTCATCCCTTGCGGCGCTCCACCCACTCGTAGAGGACCGGAATGAGGATGAGGGTCATGAAGGTCGAGAAAAGCAGGCCGCCGATGACGACGATGGCCAGCGGCTGCATGAGCTCGGCGCCCCGTTCGAGGGCCAGGGCCATGGGGATGAGGCCGACAAGGGTGCTCCCCGTCGACATGAGGATGGGCCGCAGCCGGACGTGGCTCCCTTCCTCGACGGCCTCACGGAGGGGCATGCCGCCGCGCCGAAGCTGGTTCGTGTAGTCGATCTTGACGGTCGCGTTGTCGACGACGATTCCGACGAGGACGACCATCCCGATGATGGAGATGACGTTAAAGGTCCCGCCGGTGAGGAGAAGGGCGACGATGGCCCCGGCCGCGCCCATGGGCAGGGTGAACATGACGATGAAGGGGTGGACGAGCGACTCGAACTGGGCGGCCATGATCATGTAGGTCAGGAGGGCCGCCAGGATCAGGGCCAGGACGAGCGAGCGGAACGACCGCGACATCTCCTCGCGCTCGCCGCTCCAAGTGACGCGGTAGTCGGTCGGCAAGCGAAGAGTGGAGATGGCCTTGTCGATAGCGGGCGTCACCTGGCTGATCTTCCGGCCTTTGAGGTTGGCCGTCACCAGGACCTCGCGCTGCTGATTCTCGCGGCGGATCTCGCGCGGCCCGCGAACAATCTCGTAGGAGACGAGGTCGCGGAGCGGGACGGACCGGCCCTCGAAAGGCAGGGTCTCGCCGAGAAGGGCCTCGATGTTCTCGCGCGAGGCGTCCTCGAGCCGGACGAGGATGTCGTACTTCTTCTCCATCTCCCGGAACTGGGTGGCCACGCGGCCGCGGACGGCGCTGACGAGGAAGTCGCCGATCGAGGAGGGCGAGAGGCCGGGGTACCTCTTGAGGGCCTCCTTGTCGACCGTGACCTTGAACTCGGGCTTGCCCTCGCCGATGTTGGTGGCCACGTCGGCGACGCCGGGGATCGCGGCCAGGCGGCTCGTCAGGTCGGCGGCGATCTCCTTGAGGCGGTCGAGGTCCTTGCCCTTGACCTGAAGGCTGATCTCGGCTGTCGACAGGGCCAGGAACTGATTGATCGTCGACTGCCCGCGGGAGACCGTGTAGGCGATGTCGGGGAACGGAGCCAGGCGCGCCCGGGCGACGTCGAGCACGCCCTCCAGCTCTCTGGGCTTGCCGACCTCGACGAAAAAGCGGGCCGAATTGACGGAGATATTGGGGTCGGCGCTCTCCATGCCGCTGACGATGCCGACTTGTGACAGGACGGTCTTGACCGTCGCGAGGGAGCGGATGTGGGACTCGAGCATCACGGCCATATCCGTCGTTTGCTCGAAGGAGAAGTCGACGGGCATCTTGAGGTCGAGCTCGAAGGCCGTCGTTTCCATCGGCGGCATGAGCTCGCGGCGGATGAGGCCGCCGAGGGCGAAGACGACGCCGAAGAAGACGAGCGTCCAGGCTATGACCCGGCCCTTGTGGTCGAGGCTCCAGCGGAGGAAGCGCTGGTAGCCGTCGATGAACCGGCCGTAGACGGCGTTGAAAGCCGAGAAGACCGCCTTGAGGACCGGCCGGAAGGGGAGGGCGAGGTAGTGGGCGGCGAAGGCGAAGAGCTGGACCACGAAGCTGACCAGGGCGTTGAGGACAAAGCCGACGCCCTTGAACAGCGCGTACAGGAACCAGCGAATGGCCCGGACCGGAACGGAGAGAAAGGCCGGCGGGCGCCTTTTCGGCGCCGGAGGTTCGCCGCCGCCGGCAGGGCCGGACCCCATTCCCGGGCTCCCGGCTTTTCCGGTCTTCCAGATGCGGCCGAGCCCCCAATTCCACCGCCAGCGGCCCTCTTTCCCGATGCCGAAGTCGAACTCTCGCGATTCGAGCGTGGCGATCAGGGTCAGCGAGACGAGGAGCGAGGCGAGGAGGGCGAACGTGACGGTCAGGGCCGTGTCCTTGAACAGCTGCCCGGCGACGCCGTGGACGTAGATGACGGGCAGGAAGACGACGATCGTCGTCAGGGCCGTGGACACGACGGCGGGCCCGACTTCCTTCGTCCCGATGTAGGCCGCTTCTTTCAGCCCCTTCCCGAGGCCGCGGTGGCGGAAGATGTTCTCCGAGACGACGACCGCGCAGTCGTCGAGCATGCCCACCCCCAGGGCCAGTCCGCCGAGCGACATGATGTTGAGAGTGACGTTGCCGAAAAAGAGCAGGCTGAACGCGCCGATGATGGAGATGGGGATGACCGTGCCGATGATGAGGGGCGTCTTCCACTCCTGGAGGAAGATGAGCAGGGTCAGGAAGGCCAGGATCGCGCCCTGGATGAGCTCGTCCTTGACCGCGCCGATGGCGTCCTCGATCGTCTTGGCCTGCTCGTTGACGATGCTCAGCGTGATGCCGGCGTTCTCGGCGCGGATCTGGCCGATCGTCTCTCGGACGAGCTTGGTCACCTTGATGGTGTTGGCCCCGGATTCCTTGCGGAGGAGAAGACCGATGCTCTCGGCGCCGTCGAGGCGGGTCATGCCCTGGCGCTCCTTGATCGAGTCGTGGACCGTGGCCACGTCGCGCAGGCGGACGACGCCGCCTTCCTTCGTGACGAGAAGGCCGATCTCGCCGATCTCGGCGAGCGATTCGAACTCGCCGACGACGCGGAGGGCGTACTTGAAGGTCCCCTTGCGGATCGTCCCGCCCTGGAGGTTGCGGTTGAAGGCGCCGACGCGGCCGGCGACGTTCTCGACGGTCAGCCCGTAGAGGGCCAGCTTCTGGGGATCGGCCTCGATCTGGATCTCGCGCTCGACGCCGCCCGTGATCTCGGCCGAGCCGACGCCCTCGATCTGCTCGAGGCGCGGCTTGATGAGCTCCTCGGCCAGCTCCTTGAGCTCGAGGAGCGTCCGGTCGCCCGAGAGGGCCAGGGTCATGATGGGCCGGCTCTGCGGGTCGAGGGGGATGATGGTCGGGCTCCCGGCATCCTCGGGGAAGCGGTCCTTGGCGTTGTCGAGCTGCTCCCGGGTGTGGAGCATGGTGAAGTCCATGTCCGTGCCCCAGTCGAACTCGAGGGTCAGGAGCGAGACGCCCTCTTTCGAGACCGATTCGACGCGGCGAAGGCGCGGGATGCGGCTGACGGCCGACTCGAGGGGGGCGGTGATGAGCGTCTCCATCTCTTCCGGCGCGACGCCGGGGTAGTTGGTGATGACGGACAGGCGCGGGTAGCTGATGTCGGGCAGGAGGTCGACCGAGAGCTCCCGGAGCGAGACGACGCCGAGGAGGATGACGGCGACGTAGAACATGTACATCGTCACCGGCCGGTCGACGGCCATGCGGGCGAGCTTCATGGCGTCCGCTCCTTGCTCGAATGCATCCTATCCTCCTCTTCTTCGCGCGTCATGCCTCGCCAGAGGGTACGGGACTGTCCCCGAAGGGGGACTGTCCCTCCGGCGGAGAGGTCATCACCCGGTATTTCTTGATGGCGTACGTCTCGTCTTCGGACCGTTCGACCACCCAGAGGAACTCGCCGTCGAGAGCGGATTGGCCCGGCGATTGCACGCTGCCCAGGGCCGGCTCTGGCAGCTTCAGCCAGAAACAATCCCGGTAGACGCCTTCGCCGTCGAAGACGTCGATGAGGAGGCCCTTGGTTTTGTCCATCATCGATGTCACGGCCCAGATCTCGCCGTTCTTCGTGAAGATATTCTTGACGTCGTTCTCGAACTTCCGTTCGGGGCGGGTGTAAGGCTTCCCGTTGAGGCTAAAGCTGCCCTTCTTTTCTGTCTCGGTCAGGGGCTCGCCCTTGACCCGCGCGTAAGGACGCCGGAACTCCCGGACGACCTCGTTCGCGGCCGGATCGAAGAGCTTGATGAGGTAGTTTTCGGTGTGGGTCAAGGCGAGCTGATCCCGGCCGAACGGCAGGGCGATCAAGCTCGTAACCGAGAACATCCCCCCGCTCCCGCTCGGCGAGGTGACGACCCAGGCCCGGGTAACGAACGCGGCCAGGGTTGCGATCGATCCATCGGTGTCGCTCACGGCGACGATCGTCCGGGGGTTGTCGACGAAGTCCGGGTCGCCGGAAGTCCGGGGAAAATCGTGCCGATCGAAGTAGAACCGGCCCGCCTGATAGCCGATCAGGCTGAGGCTGGTCTGGCCCTCCGCCTGTACGGCGATCTCCTTCTCGAACCGGCCCTCCCGGTCGAAATAGACGAGCTTGGCGGGACCTCCGGAGAAGACGACGACGTTCCCGCCCGCCGCCACTGCCGTGCCTGGGTAGGGCATTTCGCCGGGCCCCTGGCCCTTCTTGAACAGATTGTGCTGGAACTTGCCGCCGGCATCGAACTCCAGGACCTGGTTCACGTCGGTCAGCAGGAGCGAGCCGTCAGGCCCGATCGCGAGGTCGTGCGGCCACTTGAAATAATAGTCGCTTGTCCCCTCGTCGGAGATGGCCAGAACCTGCTGGGGCGTGATGACGCGCCCGGCGTTCTTGGCTATGGGCTTGGCCGGATTTTCGATGATTTGGGCCGCGAGTCCCGCTGGCCAAGCGGTCATGGCCAGAAGATACGTCGCGGCGAAGGCCCGGAGACACCGATGCGTCCCGGAGCCCGCGCGGATCGGATAGGGCTTCATTTCTCGACGATCCTGTACTCGTAGACCGTGACGCCGCGCTCGCGATCGATGGGGACGGTCAGCCGGATGGACTTGTTCACGGCAGTCTCTTGGCCCGGCGGCTACTGGACGATGCTGACCTTGGTGTCGTGGGCCAGGGTGATATGGCCCTCGACGATGACGGTGTCGCCCGCGGAGACGCCCCAGCCCGGCTCCTTGCCGGGCAGGACCTCGGCGAAGCGCTCGTTCTCCAGGCCGACCTCGATGTAGCGCCACTTGGCGATGTCCCCTTCGACGGCGAAGACGAGCTTGCGGCCGCCGCGGACGAGGATGGCCTGCTGCGGGACGAGGAGCCGGCCGCTGAAGATCTCTGTCGGGAACTCGACTTCGGCGTGCATGCCGGGCTTGATCTCCTCGGACGGGTTGTCCATCGTGACGTAGACGCCGCAGGTCTTGTCTTCGGCGTTGATGATGGGGCTCACGGCCTCGATGCGGCCCTTGAAGATGCGCTCGGGAAAGGCGCTGAAGCGGAGGTCGACCTCGCGGCCGGCGACGACTTTGCCAACCTCGCTCTCGAGGACCTTGGCCTTGACCTTGATGCGGCTGATGTCGACGAGCGTGAAGAGCTCGCGGCCCGGATCGAGCCTCTCCTTGGGCGAGAGCTTGACGTCGGTTATGATCCCGGCGAAGGGGGCGCGGACGCGCGTCTTCTCCAGGTTGAGGCGGGCCATCTTGACGTCGACCTCGGCCTGGGTCAGGCCCTTGGTCGCGGCCTGGACCTCGTCCTTCTTGCGGCCCGCCTCGATCAGGGCGAGCTCGAGCGCGCCCTGGCATCTTTCGAGGTCGGCCTGGGAGGCGACGCCGCTCTTGAAGCCCTCGGCGATGCGGTCGTAATCGGACTGGGCCTTGGCGAGCCGGTCGACGATGGCTTGGGCCGGCGTTTCATCGACCACGGAGAACGAGCGCTCGAGGAAGAGCTCCGAAAGATAGCGCAGACGCTGCGCCTCGAGCTTCTCGAGGCTCAGGCGGTACTCGCGATCGTCGAGCTCGACGAGCAGGTCGCCCTCGCGGACGTGGCGGCCCTCGGCGGCATAGAGGTTCTTGACGACCCCGCCGACCTCGGCCTTCATGGCGACGCGCTTTTCGGTATAGGCCTCGCCGGGGGACTTCAGGGTCATGACCAGGTCGCCGATGATGGCCTCGGAGACTTTCACCGGGAGCGGGGCGGCCTCGACCTTCTGGTCCGGGGAGGCGGCGGAGGACGCGGAGGACGACGGCGGATTGGCGGAAGTTTCAGCCGCTGTGCCAGGAGCGGCGGGCCGCTTGTCGATAACGAGGAAATAGACGGCGGCGGCGACCAGGGCGAGGACCAGAAACCCGCCGAGAACGGCCTTGGGGATGCGCATCAGCAACCTCCTGACATATCGAAACAGAAGCGTGCGAACGGCGCCGGGAGTCGGAAACTGCCCCGATTGTACTTTCTGGACATGAAATAATCAACTTTCAGGCCGATCGGCGCGGCGAACGCCTTATAGACAAAGACCGCCGGGGAACGCGAATATTCCCACGGCTCTTGAGATAATTACGCCCGGCCGGCCCGGGACGTTGCGAAATGTGCGAAAAATTTAGCACATGGGGACATGTGCTCCGGGCACGTGTCCCCCAGGGGGTTTTCTGATAAGATGACCAAGAAAGGCGTCAAAGTGCTCGTATTAGCCGTCGAAACCTCGTGCGACGAGACGTCCGCGGCCGTTCTGCGCTCGCCTGAAACGGCGCTCCGCCCCCCCGAGATCCTCAGCAACATCGTCCTTTCGCAAGACGAGGTCCACGCGCCGTACGGCGGGGTTGTCCCGGAGTTGGCCTCGCGCCAGCACATCAAGACGATCACGGCCATCGTCGGCGAAGCGCTGACCCGGGCGGGCGTCGGGCTCGACGCGATCGACCTCTACGCCGTGACCCAGGGCCCCGGCCTCATCGGCTCGCTCCTCGTGGGGCTGTCCTTCGCCAAGGGGCTGGCTTATTACCACAAAAGGCCTTTCATCGGCGTCGACCACCTCGAAGGCCACCTCGAAGCCTGCTTCCTGGAGAACCCGGGGATCGCCTACCCGGTGCTGGGGCTCCTCGTGTCGGGCGGGCACACGGCCCTCTACCTTTTGGAAGAGCCGCTCTCCTATAAGCTCCTCGGCAGGACGCGTGACGACGCGGCGGGGGAGGCCCTGGACAAGATCGCGAAATTCCTCGGCCTCGGGTATCCCGGCGGTCCGGTCATCGAGAAGCTCGCGAAGAACGGCGAACCCAAGGCCTTCCATTTCGCCCTGCCGCGGACGAAGGACAAGAGCCTCGACTTCAGCTTCAGCGGGCTGAAGACCGGAGCGCTGAAGCTCATCCGGGAACACGGCGTCACGAAGGACAGCCCGCGCCTCCCCGATTTCCTGGCCAGCTTCGAGGAGATCGTCGCCCGGACCCTGGTCGAACACGTCCGGGCGGCGGCGGACCAGGTCCAGCCGAGATCGCTCATCCTGTGCGGCGGCGTCGCCCGCAACACCCGCCTGCGGACGCGCTTCCAGGACTTCGCCCGCCGCGCCGGGATCGACGCGTTCGTCCCTTCGCCGAAGCTCTGCACGGACAACGCGGCCATGGTCGGCGCTGTCGCCCTCAAGCGATTCGCCCGCTCGCCGGGGCTCTCGACCGACCTCGACCTCGACGCCTTCGCCCGTTAAATCGGGGACACAATACCATTTTCCGAATTAGCGGACGTCGTACCTGAGGAACGAGACGTAGGCGAGGACGAAGAAGACGAGGCCGCCGCCCAAGAGAAGCAGGAGCTCCGGCAGCGCCGCCTGGACGCGGGCGCCGAGCCCTTCCTCGCGAAATTCGAATCGGGGCCGGTCGCTCATGTCGACGGCCGTGTTCCACCAATCCGTGGCCGGGTCCTTGGCCTGCAGCTCGGCGATCTTCTTTCGGACATAGTCCCAGAAGGCCCGGCCCCAGACGCCGCTCACCCTCTCGAAATACGCCGCGTTGCCGATCCCCGTCGAGGTGAGGTCCGTGGCCAGGTAGGTGAAGACGGCCAGCGGCGAGATCATGGAGATCGTTCTGGCGAGAGCCGTCTGGGCCTCTTCCTTCCGGGCCGCGGCGCTCCGCACGGCCCTGATCTTCTCCCCCTGGACCCTGTTGGCTTCATCCCAGGCGGCCTGGCGGGCCTTGGCCGCCGCGGCGAAGGCCTCCCGCGCGGCCGGGTCCCGTTCGACCAACCGCTTCTGGTCGGACCCCGACAGGTTCTCGGCCAGCACCGGGTATTTGGCCAGGAGAGGGCGCATCCCCTCGGCCTCGAGCTTCCCCCCCAAGTCGTCCCTCTCCGTGTCGCCCAGCCGCTGGGCCTCCCGCTCGACCTGGATCCGCGACGGGGTCGGCGAGAGGAACGAGGCGATGTACGGGCTCAGGCTGGGCACGACGAGGACGAGAACGACCCAGACGAGGAGCGAGGTCATGATGGAGGACGAGCTGGCGTGGTGGCGCGCCGAGATGAGCACGCCCAGCGCGTAGAAGAGCATGACATAGAGGACGGTCCCGATGGTGATCAGTCCCAGGGCGCCCCAATTCGCCGCGCCCCATCCGACGCCGGGGTGGAGGAGGATGACGAGCAGTCCGACGATGAGCGACATGGCGTAGGGAACGAGGAGCGTCAGTCCGCCGCCGACGATCTTGGCCAGGATGACCTTGGGCCGGGCGAGCCCGTTGGCCAGCATCAGCTTCAGCGTCCCGTCCTCCTTTTCGCCGCTTACGGCGTCGTAGGCGAAGATCAGGGCGACGAGGCTCATCAGGATGGTGACGACGAAGACGAGATCGACGAGCGGGAACATGACCGGCAGCGGGTCGTCGTCGAACTCCGACAGGTTGACGTCGGCCGTGAGGCCCCGGACCAGGGCCTCCGAGGCGAGGGGCGGCACCGCGGCCTTCAGGATGTTCCCGATGCGATTGAAGTGGGCGTAGCTCCGGAGATACGTCTCGGTCTCGGCCTGGCGCGACGAGGCATCGCTCACCTTTTTCAGGTAGTCGCTCGTCAGGACGAAGGTCGTGGCGGGCACGACGACGAGCAGGAGCGCGAGCGTCACGACGAAGCGGAAGGACAGGATGTTCCCCAGGATCTCCTTCCCGACGATGGCTTTGAACATGCTGTCTCCGGGCCGCCTCAGCGCGCGTCGTACCTGACGAAGAGGACGAAGGTCAGGAAGAACACGGCTCCGGCCATGAAGATATTGATGACCAGGTATCGCAGGGCGGGGCCGGCGCGGTCCGCGAGCGCGAGCGGCCTTTCCTCGAATTGGGGGATCTTCTCGAAGGCGACCGGCTTTCGCGTCGTCGAGACGTTCTCGTTCGGATTGTACCAGTGCGGGCTGTCCTTGTCCGCCGCGTCGAGGGCCTTGAAGAAGCTCAGGAACTGCGCCTGGTAGACGCGCATGTCGCCCCAGGCCTTCCGGAACCGCAGGTAGCCGCCGCCGGTCACGGCTTCCGTCAGGTACTCGAAAAGGGAGACCGGCGAGAGCGCGGTCGCGAGGCGGGTCCGCTCGAACTGACGGAACATCGTCTGATAATACGCGTCGCGAATGCCTTTTTCGGCCTGCAGGCGCTTCATCTGGAGGTTGGCCCGCAGCTCGTGCTGCGGCAGGAAGGGATTGCCGGAATTCATGGACCAGCTCCCCGGCGGAGCGCTCTTGTTGAGGTCGTCAAAGGCCGCCGTGACGTTCTTCTGGATCGTCTCCGAGCTCTCGATCGGGTAGAATCTCTTGGCGACGAACGTGCTGGAGTTGGGGACGATGACCACGAAGGCGAGCCAGAACGCCAGCGCCAGAAGGAGACTGACGTTCGAGTTCGGGGCGACGACCGACGCCAGCAGGCCGAACGCGGCGAACGTCGACGCGAGGAGCGCGGTCACGGCGAGAAAGCCCAGGACCTCGCCGAGGAGCGCCGGCGAAAGCCCCCCCGGGCCGAGGACGAGGACGATGATGAAGCCGGTCAGGGTCCCGGCCACGACGATGGCCATGACCGAAAGGACGGCGCTCGCGAGCTTGCCCACGAGCAGGGTGGCCCGGGAGACGGGATTGGCCAGGCACAGGGCCAGGGTCTTGGCCTCTTTCTCACCCGAGACGGCGTCGAAGGTGAACAGCAGCGCCATGAAGCTGACGATCAGGGCCGCGATGAAGGTCCAACTCAGCTCGTCGTATCGCTGGAGAAAGGGATTGGCCGTGCCGCTCTTGTTCTGGAAAGAAAAGACGTTCCAGGCGCTGAAGACGATCGCGTTCGGCAGGTATTTCTCCTTGGCGTCGTCGATGAACGCGTTGGCTCGCGGGCTCAGGGAGAAGGTCTGCTTGCGGACGGCCAGCTCGGTCGCGTTCGTTTCCGCGAAGCCGCGCATCGTCTCCAGGAACTGGCCCTGGGTCTGCCGGTGTTTCTCGAGGCTCGTCGCGGCGACGCGGACGAACGAGACCGCTCCGGCGGAGAAGACGGCGATGACGAGGGCCAGGGAGATGAGGAACCGCAGGCTGTAGAGGTTGTGCAGGAGCTCGCGTTTGACGATGACCCGGAACACGATTCACCTCACGTCATACCGGATGAACGCGACGTAGCCCAGGGCGAACAGGAAAACGGCCGCGACGACGAGCAGGCCCGTCTTGAGGACCGAGGATTCCAGCCCGGATAGGAGCCCTCCGGCCTGGTCCTGGAAGCGGGGCATGTCGGAGATGTCGAGGAACGGAAAGCCCTCCGGGCTGTCGCCGGCGACCTTGACGGCGTTGAGCTTCGACCACCAGGCGCGACGGTCCTTCTGTTGAGAGGCCCAGGTTTCGAACGCGGCCTCCGTCTTGAACTCGCCGCCCGTGCGCTTCTCGACGAGCTGGTCCTCCGTCATGAACGTCGCCGGGTCCGTCGGCGTGAGCCAGGCGAAGGACCTGAAGATGTCCTTGGCCTGGAGCCAGCGGACAAAGCTCTCCCGGTACTGGCGGATCCTGTCCATCCGGCGGGCGTGCGAAGCCAGGTCCGTTCGGCAGACGGCCGCGGCGACTGCCCGGAAGGCGCCCGCCGGCGACAGGAGCGAGAGGGCGCCGGCCGCATCCGCCTGGCGGTAAAGGCTGTCCACGTAGGACTTCTGGGAGGCCCATCTCCTGTCGGCGTACGCGACCCGGATGGGTTCGGAGATAACGGCCCGACGGCGGAAGCCCTCGTAGTCCGAACGCGAGCCCCCGTAGACCTCCATCGCTCCGTCGTCGCCGGACGAGCACCACCAGCAGCTCCAGCCATCGGGGATGCCCTGGGCCGTGAAGGCCCGGCGGATCTCCTCCTGCCGCTCCTTGTCGATGTCCTTTAGGACGCGGTCCAGGTTGTCCCGGGACGCGATGCCGACGAAACCCTCCGCGAAATTGGCCGCGACGACGGGGACGATGAAAACGAGAAGGACCCACAGGAAGAGGCAGACGACGAGGCTCGTGACCGAGCTCTTGGACCTGGCCGAAACGAGGACCCCGATGAAGACGAAGACGGCCAGATAGACGAGGCTCAGCGCGAAGAGCAGGGCGATCCGGCCCCACTCGCCCGTGGAAAACGCGACGTCGCGGGAGAGGAGGACGAGCACCCCGCTCAGCAGGAAGGAGAAGACGAGGATCGGCAGGAGGGTCAGGAAGATGCCCAGGAGCTTGCCCGCCAGGGCTGTCGACCGGCTCAGCGAATTGGCCATCTGCAGCTTCAACGTGCCGTCCTCTTTTTCGCGGGTGAAGGCGTCGTAGCTGAAGATGAGCGCCAGCAGCGAGAAGACGATGGCCGCGATGTCGACGAAGTCGACCGAGAAGAAAGAGGCCAGGAACGGATTGTCGCCGGCGGCGGTCTTGCCGGCCGCGAGCAGCGGCTTATCGCCGAGCCAGACCTTGACCCGGTTGCCGACCTGGTCGGCGAGGCCCTTGCCGAAAACGCTCAGGGGCTCCGGCGGCAGGACGACCTCCGGGCGCAGCGCGGAATAGACGCGGACCTCCGTCGCGGCCTTCTCGGCGGCGTCGCGGTCGAGCCGGTACTGGGCCGCGCGGTCTTGAAAGCTGCTGATATTGATCAGGATGCTGAAGGGAATGAGGACGAGGCAGAGGACGAAGCCGATCGTGAAGCGGGGCGAGACGAGGTTCGTCAGGAAGTCCTTCTTGACGAGTGTCGCGATCATGGCTCTTGCCGTCCCTCCTCAGCGCACGTCGTAGCGGATGAAGGCCAGATAGCTCAGGGCGAAGAACAGGATGCCGCCCGCCGCGAGCCAGGCGATGTCGAAAAGCGCTCCGGACGCCAGGACGTCGCCGAGCGGCCTGTAGGCGTAGCGGAAGGCCGGCGTGTCCGCGGCCCCCGGGCCGGGTGAGGCCAGCGTCCGGTCGATGAGCCCGTCCTTATAGCGGACGACCTCCCGTTTGAAGGCGCCTTCCTCGCCGATGCCCGTGCCGGCGATCTCCGTCGCCGCGTAGACGAAGCTGGCCACCGGCGAGACGCGATTGATGTTCTTGGACAGGGCGACCAGCCGGTCGAACTTGACCCTGTAGTCCGCCTCGAGCGCGTCGTTCTCGGCGCTGATGGCCTTGATGTGCGAGGGCCAATCCCCCTCGCCCCGGATGCGGAGGAGGACCTCCCGCGTCCAGACCTGCTGGCGCTTTTCGCTCAGGGCCCGGACCGAGGGGACGTCCACGAGCTGGCGCGCCGCGAGGGTGCCCAGGTTGGGCAGGACGAAGACGAGGAGGGCCCAGGCGAAAAGCAGGATGACGAGCGAGCTCGATGCGCGCCGGGTCAACGCGGAGACGAGGATGCCCAAGCTCAGGAAGAAGGCGATGTACACGAGCGTCAGGGAGAGAATGAGGGCCAGACGGAGGGCCTGGTCCGCCGAGAAGCGGATGGCCGGGTCGAGGCTCAGGACCGCGATGCCGAGCGCCGATACGAGCATGAAGGGGACGGCCAGGCTGACGAAATTCCCCAGCCATTTCCCCGCCAGGACCGCGCCGCGCGAGGCCGGATTGGCCAGCATCAAACGGAGCGTCCCGCCCTCCCTCTCGCGGCTGACCTGGTCGAAGCCGAAGAGCAGGGCGACGAGCGACAGCACGACCCGGACGATATAGAGGAAGTCCGGCGTCGGGAAGAAGGCGAAGACGGCGTTGGCCGACTTCTGTCCGGCCCGGACGGTGATGCCGGTCGGGCCGACCTCGAAGGAGCGGGCCATGGACTCGTCGAGGCCCTTGGCGAAGATGGCCAGGGGATTCGGCGGATTGACCGCGATCGGCTCGCCCGGCTTGGGCCGGATGAGGCCGTAATCGTCCAGGCGGTCCCGGTAATCCCGGGCCATGATGAACAGGCTCGTGCCGACGAGGACGGCGGCGAGGAGGACGACGACGTAGAACTTGTAGCCGAGGAGGTTGGCCAGGATCTCCTTGCGGGCGATGGTGCCGATCATGGCGTCGCTTCTCGCGCGTCGGGACGACCCTAGACCGCCAGCGGCTCCGATTTCATGTAGTCGATGTAGATCTTGACCAGGTCCTCGTATTGGAGCTCCTGGCGCGTCCGCTCCATGACCAGGCGCCCCTCCTTCATGATGCCGACCCGGTCGCCGATCTCCTTGGCCCGGAAGATATCGTGGGTCGACATCAGGATGGCCTTGCCCTCGGTCTTCAGCTCGGCCATGATCTCGAGGAACTCCGTCGCCGCCTTGGGATCGAGGCCCGAGGTCGGCTCGTCGAGCAGGATGGCCGGGGCGTCCTTGATGATGGCGATGGAGATGCCGAGCTTCTGCCGCATGCCCTTGGAGAAGTTCTTGACCCGCTGGTCGAAGGCCTTTTCCTGGAGGGAGACCCGGCGCATGACCTGGGAGTAGTCGTTCTTCGTGAGATCGGTCCGGCCGCCGAGCTTGGCGAAGAAGTCGAGGTTCTGGCGGGCCGTGAAGTTGCCGTAGAGCATGACGTTCTCGGAGACGAAAGCGACGTGCTTCTTGGCCTCGAGCGGGTCCCGGGTGACGTCGATGCCCTTGATGAAGCAGGTCCCGGTCGTCGGCGGGATGAAATTCAGGAAGAGGTTGATCGTCGTCGTCTTGCCGGCGCCGTTGGCGCCCAACAGGCAATACACCTCGCCGGGGTAGATGCTCAGGTTCAAGTGGTCCACAGCCAGCACGCCGTCCTCGTATCGCTTGGACAGGTCGTCGGCTTTCAGGATGGGATTCGCGTCGGTCATCGGTTCCTCCTCGAAGGGGACTGTCCCCGATCTTTATCGGACATCGTACTTGATGAAACGAACGTAGGCTACGGCGAATGGCGCGATGAGCCAGAAAGCCAATGACAGCAGGCTTTTCCAGTTCGCCTTGAACACGTCGGCCAGGGACGCCGGGGCGATCAAGAACTGGGGCAGGGCTTTGAAATCGACGGGCTCGGCCGAAAAGCCGAGAGAGGTCCCGCCGCCGGCATGGATCATCAGCGTCCGCTTGACCTTGCTGAACAGGGCCCCGTCGAGGGTCCGGGCGTGGGCTTGGACGGCCTCGGCGTATCTTGTCCGTTCGAGCTCGCCCGTGCCGCAGACGTCGGCGACGAGCCGGGCGAAGGCCGCGCTCGGCGAGATGAGGGACAGGTTGATGGCGAGATCCTGCTGCCTCCGTTTCTGCTGACGGTAGGTCTCGTCGATCGCGCCGAGCTGTTGGGCCTTCCGCTCCTTGGCCCCCTGCTCGATCCCGGCCTTGAGCGGGTCCCATTTTTTTCTCTCCGGCGATGCCTCGTCGTTCGCAGCTCCCTTGGGGGCCGAGCCGAAGATGAGGTCGTACTGCCGGCCGAGCTCCTTGGCCGTTTCCATGCCGAGGGAGCCGGCCAGAAGGGATTTTTCGAGGGAGACCTGGGTTTCCGTCCGGATCGGATGGACGATGGCGGCCAGCATGTCGCTGAGCTTGG
>Ga0214473_10000968_pt1 | contig 39217 bp, 25 predicted proteins | sample RVTome_7_FD_203509 | JGI IMG/M metagenome (GOLD analysis project Ga0214473, IMG submission 203509) | Soil microbial communities from uranium-contaminated site in the Upper Colorado River Basin, Wyoming, United States - RVT98D197 | ecosystem: Environmental > Terrestrial > Soil > Contaminated >...
GCCCGTTCCCGGACCTCCGGTGAATACCTGCTTTGTCTTGCCATGACAGTAATCTCTCACATAATTCTGTCTCCGGCAAGCCCGGAACGGTTCAGATCTGCTGAGTCTTTGATATCTCCATCAGTGCTTTCAGAAGATGCAACTGCCCCTGAGGATGCAAGCAAGTCTCTGGTTCATCGATGAAGAGAAAGAACGGCTTCGTGGTATCTGCTGTCGGATGCTTCGCGAGATTTTCTGCATAAACCTGAATCAGCGCGAGCGCAACCGACCGCTGCATCCCAGTACCCTTCTCGTCCAAATACAGATCAAGCCCATCGTCCACCTTGATGTGGACGTTCTTAAAGAACCCATCTGTCTTCAACTCATCAAAATGAAACGTGATCCTGGCCTTACCAAACTGTGATTCGAATACTTCCTGCGTCCGCTGCTCGATTTCCTTCAGCCGAACGCGTAGGCCACTCCCCTCACTATTAAAGGTCTCGCTGAATGTGTGCTGGAAATCCCTGAATTCCTGCGTGTCCGCGAAAGTTCTTGCAATTTCACTCAGAAGTTTCCCGCATATAGTGGTAGAACCGAACTTGGTTTCGTCTTGCGGATTCGTATCAGCCCACACGAAGTTGAACTCAAACAGCCTCTGGATGGGTGCGGCTATGCCGGTTTCGTTCTTGAAACTCTGGTCGACTTCGTTCCAAAGACGCAACTCTTTGTGATCCACAGAACTCCTGGATATGCGCAGGTTCCTTTTGCCATTGCCACCATAGATGTAATTCGTAAGCACTTCTTGCTTGTTCTTCTGAGCAAAGTCCGTAATAGTGGATTCTATGGGCCCGCCAAAGACGACGTCGACGTCTATCGGGTCGTCCGGGTTTGCCCATTTGTTCTTGAGGTCGTCGGGGGATTTCCCTCGCGGTGGACCTTCTCGGAAAAACTGCACAGCCTCGAATAGTGTGGATTTTCCCGAGTTGTTTTCACCAACGAGCGTGTTTAAGCCGCTACCCCGTGTCTTTCCGTCCGGTACACAGAAATGTACCCTATCTGTCGACGTTCCAAAGCATTTGAAGTTCGTTATGCTGATCGATTCCATGTACATAGCCTTGCGCCTCTATTCGGCTTTAATTTGCATACTTGCCGGCTATCATTGCCCGAAACGTCAATACTATAGGTCGGTTTTATGTCCTTGTCAATGATTCGCCTCCGATGGCCGCGGTAAAACCTCTGCTTGAAAACCCCAAGAAAACAATAAACTTTTCCCCTCCCGGGGTGTCTTCAATATAAGATGGCAGCAAAGGTCACGACAGAGGACGGATCACCCACCGTGGAAACCGACGAAAGCCAAAAGCCGTTCACCGAGCTGTTCGAGCAGTACAAAGGCCGCACCTACGACTTCGCCCTCCGGATGCTGGGCGACCCGCAGGCGGCCAGCGACGTGGCGCAGGACGCGTTTCTGCGTCTGTTCGAGCATCAGCAGAACCACCACCGGATCGGCGACGTCAAGAGCTGGCTGTTCATCGTGGCCCGCAACCTCTGTTTGAACCGAATCCGAAACCGGAGTAAGTACGTGTCCCTGGACGGCTTGGAGGACCGACCGACCCGCGCCCACACGGCGGCTGACCCGAGGCAGCGAGCGTTGCGACGGGCGTTGCTGTCGTTGGACTCGCCTTATCGCGAAACGATTGTCCTCAAGGCGTACCAGGGTTTTACATATCAGGAGATGGCCGAGATACTGGGGAAGACCGTTCCCGCAATAAGGTCTCTCCTTTACAAAGCTCGGAGCATGCTCCGGGACAGACTCGAGAGTGAATAGGCAAGAAGGTGCTAGAGATGAACTGCGAGCAGTACCGTGAATTGATATCGGCGCGGCTGGATGGGGAAATCGAGAACCGGGAACTGGCGGCCCTGGAGGCGCACCTGAAGCAGTGCGAAACGTGTACCGCCTTTTCTCGCCAACTCGATCAACTGCATGCACTTGTCGTCGAGTCCCAGCCCACGCCGATGCCTGATGAAGTGGTGGAAACGATCATGGCCAAAACGTACTGTAGGCCCGGCCGGTGGAGACGGCTGGTGAGCGGCCATTATCGGATACCACGACCGGTCGCCTGGGCGGTGGCGGTAGCGCTGTTGATGCTGGCGGTAGATGCCGTTAGGTCCCCTAATGTTTTCGATCAGACCGGTCCGGCTGAGGGCGGCCCGGTGATGACGACTCCGGCCGTTCAGAGAATAGTATTAACCGAGTCTGATGTGGTGCGCACCTATACGACACAAACCGTATCAGAGGATCTGTAGTTGCAAAGACAACCGAAGAGGAGAGTGAATGTTATGAGACACATAATCTTAGTAGCGTTGGTCATGATGCTTGCCCCCGACCTGGCCGCCGAGCCGGAGCCACCCGACATCTATATCAAGGTGTCGGCAAAAGCGGAAGGGAAATTGGGGACATCCAGCGGTTCAGGCGCTTTCACGGTGGCGGACAACGAGTACGGTCGCATTACGCTGGCTTTTTATGGCGACGGTCAGAGTTTCCGCATTCGCGTCTCCGGCGCTCATGTAGGACCGGTGTTGCACACTTTAGAGGAAGGTGATGGCGTGGTGCATGCCGACGATCTCTGGATGACCATCGACCTGTGTCTCAAACCACAGGTGAATGAGTACCAGGAGATCGACGTGTCCGGCGCCATGACGCGCATGACACGGGTGGAAGGCGACGACGACCGACCGCTCTATGAGTACTCCGAGGAGAAACTCAAGTTCATCCTTCCCAACGGGGGAAGCGCACTCATTACAAGGAATCATGTCTCTCCATGGAAGAACATTGAACTGGAAATCTCGGCTTACACCGATGAGCCGCTGGCTCATCAGCCGCGCACAGAGCGTTTTGTGAATCTGAACGCCGGTTATTCTCTCTACAATGAGAAAACCGCCGAGTTCGAGGCGAAAGACTGCCACTGCACGTTGGGCATGCCGGTGAACGTATCTGAGGATATAGGGAGCTGTTCCTTTCGCAACATTTTCAGTTTAGACTCCGGGGACTCTCTGCTACTAATGACCTCATTCACCATAGCCAACGTTCAGTGGCACGACAACAACACGCTGACGTTCGACTTCGACATGTCTCGCCACTACGCCCTCAACCCTATTGAGGCCGACACCATCAGGAGCGGCGGCGCCTTTATCAATTTGGGGGAGCACGGCTTAGCGGCCGACAAGATGACCATCAGGGACTTCCATCGCAAGATCACCGTAAGTGCCGGCGAAAAAACCGAGATTGAGATTCCCTCCGACAGCGACAACCCCCTGCCGTTCGATTTCACCGAAATGATAATGCTCTCAACCGAGGTCGAGACAAAGAGATATTAGGAGTCGCCCGACGCCGTTTTCATGATGATTGTCGGTCAGGATCCTCGCGATCCTGAGGTTCCAGAAAGCGTCAGGCTCCAAGGAACCTGACTGAGAAGGCCTAATCCCGTCTCCTCCGCCCTTGAGAGCTACACGTGGCCGGCAGCCGATTTCTGCCTGTTATTTTTGCGATCATCGCGGACCGAGCTCTTTTCGGGTTAATATGGAGTGGTACAATCCACGAATAAAGCTTAAAAAACCGGCCCTTTCGCTTGTTTTTGCTTGACTTAACCGGATTGTGAGGTTACTTTTAAACAGTAGAGTAGGGGAGTTTCGCGTCGGCTGATCGCGAGCTGCCCGAGACGAGTGCGGCGTTGTTTAGCGACGGCGGCGCATTCAACGGACGACAATAGTATAGGTAATTTGGGAGTGACGCATGGGAGATTGCTCAGGTCTCTTGTTTTCCCACATTTCCAGCCGTTACGTAATTGAATCAACAACCAGTCAATTGCTATTTGAGCGACGACGCGTGCGCGCCGTCGTGATGCGATGAATAGAAGAGGAAGAAACGCTACGGGCAATAAATAGATATCGGGGATCATGATGAAATCAACAATTCGGAGCTTACGATACCTCTTTGTTATCGGCATCATAATGAACGTTGGTGTTCCGGCGTTTGCCGCGAACACTAGGTTAACGCTGAATACTATCATACCTGATACGGCCTGCCCGGCCGACACCTTGCAGGTTTGCGTAACTCTCAAGCAGAACTGCGGTGGCGCGAGTTATCTGCCGCTGCCCGACCGGCCGATCTACTTTTACATCAATGCGGGCAACTGTGGTGTCGACGTAGGTCAGGCAGCCAATGATACCGTATACACCGATTCCAACGGTGTTGCCTGCTCTTATCTATCACTTCCCGACTCAAAAGGCGAGTTGAGTTTGAGGGCGAAGTTCAACGGCGAAGATAAACCCTGTCCATCCGATCCGCCCAACGGTGTATGCCACCCCAATCAGCGTGTGCAGTTGTCGGCCGCCAACTACTGTCAAGTGGTATACCTGGATTCGGCGGCGTGCAGCCGACCGCCTGATGTTTCTTGTCCGGGCGATATAGCGGTGCTTCAATGCTCGTTGGCGGAGATATGCCTGACCGGTTTCACTGTAACTGATCCTGATGGTGACTTGGATTCTGCCTGGGTATCGATCGGGATGCTCGACGGTGACAACGTATGTTTAACGCCGAACGGTGAAGGTGTCTTCGAGATTGTGTACAGTGCCGTTGATCTTGACAGTAACTACGCAGCCTGCACAACCTTGGTTACTGTCACACTTAACAGCGCTCCCACGGTTAGCCTCCCCTCTGACACTTCGATATTCCTCTGTGATCCAGCGGAACTCTGCTTCCCTGTGGATATACTTGATATTGACTGCGATGTCGTGAGCGTTACCAGCAGTTTGGGACAGTATTCCGGCACTCGGAGCTACTTCGACCAGATTGAGCGGCTTAATCTTCTTGGCGCCACCGTATCCCAGGTAGGGGGCGGCGCTCCGGGTGCGGTTCTCTACGAGGCCTCCGATTTCGTCGGCACCGTCAGTTCTCAGACAGGAGTGGCGGTGACTCTGCCTAACTTCGGTTTTGCCGCCGGCATCGTCAGCTACGGCACCTTCCCCAGCGGCATTACGCCGGGCAATTCGGCTTATCACCTGCTGGGCCCGCCAACCGACCTGAGCTTCACGACGGTGGGCGCGGGCGGACCGGATGGCGGCGATGGTGACGGTTCCGTGACCTTCGGAAGCGGGGATTACTGCGTGCTTGGCTTCGGACAAGTGATTACAACCTGTGACGGCTCCAGTTCCGATCTGCTCATCTTCACCAACAGCAACTCCAACGGTACGGCGGCCCTGGAATTCCGCATCGGTGCAACAGTGGTCTATTCGACCAGCCGCTTGCTGCAGAGCGGCGCGGCCGGATCCGGTGTCGGCGGCGTAAAGTTGGATCTGCCTGACGGTATCAGCTTCGACCGGCTTGGCATTGCCTGGAGCGCCGGCAGCTTCGGAATCGACGGTTTTGCCGCCCGCACTGCCCCATCCTCGGCCGACGATGATGTCTGCTTCACCGCCGATACGGCGGGAATCTATGAAGTAACGGTTACCGCGGAAGATGTTTGCGGCAACACGGGCTCGGCCACGATGTATGTAACGGTCGACATGAATGAACCGCCGGCGGCCGACGCGGGTGCGGATTTCACGCTCTTTCAGTGCAGTTTCGAGCAATACTGCTTCGGCGTTACCTTTAGTGATCCCGATGATAATCTGGTCCTGACCGAGCTCTACTCCGGTCCGGGCAGTTTGGTGGGGAGCAATATATGTTTCACTCCAGCCGCGGATGGTAACTTCACTTTTGTCATTCATGCCGTCGATGATTGTGGCCTACATGACTACGACACGGTAATAGTCTCGGTGAGCGACAATAATCCTCCGGCGGCCGATCAACCTCCCACCGTTACCGAAGCCATGTGTGTTGCCGAGGAGATGTGTCATGATTTCACCGCCACCGATCCAAACGGCGGTCCCCTGACCTGGACTCATCTGGGCGGAGTTGGTTCGATCGCGCCCGACGGTCACTTCTGCTTCACGCCGACGGTGACCGGCACCTATAGCGCCGCCGTCATCGTTACCGATTCATGTGGCGCCTCCGATACCACCAGTATACTTTATAGTTTGACGATCAACACCGCACCGGTGGCGACCAACCCGTCAAGTCCGGCAGCGCTGTCCCAGTGCATCCCGGAAGAGGTCTGTTTCCAATTTGAGGCCGCCGATGCAGAGGGGGGCGGCCTGAGTTGGAGTCTGTTGTCCGGTCCGGGGACGCTGACGGCGGGCGGGATGTGGTGCTTTACGCCAACCAACGCCGGAAGCTACAGCACCACGGTTGCCGTTGGTGATTCGTGCGGTTTGGCCGACACCACCAGCCTGACTTATGACATCACGCTCAACGCTGGTCCGACGGTCGCGCTTGGCGCCGATACCAGTCTGCAACTGTGCGATCCCCAGCAGATATGTATAAGCTACACCGTTTCCGACCCGCAGGGGCTAACTGGATTGACGGAGCAGTTGGTTACCGGCGGCGGCACGATCGACACCGCCGCTAACCAGGTCTGCTTCACGCCCACCACTTACGGCTGCCACGATTTCGTCGTGCAAGTAACGGATCCTTGTGGCGAGAGTGATCAGGACACGGTCACCGCTTGTGTGACGTTCGGCGACTTCGCCCAGATAGACTGCCCGACCGAACCGATCGACGTTTTCCTTTGCGATCCCGATACCGTGTGTCAAGCCTTCGGCATCACTCCCACATCGGCGACTGTGTATGTTTCCTACGGACTTTACCGCAACGGTGCGCTCTGTTTCCTGGCTGATACGTCCGGGACCTACGTCATCAACGTCGTGGCCCAGGCCGGCTGCGGTTCCGACACCTGTCGACTTGTCTTCAACGTCGACATCGGACAGGCGGCGCAGATCGACTGTCCCAATCCGGGTTCGAAATTCATCTGCGCCCCCGGAACGGTTTGCGTTCCGGTGGGAATCTACGGTTCGGGTGCGGTAGTGACAGTCAGCCCGATCGGCAGCTACAGTTCGGGAAGTCTCTGTTTCCCGGCCGACACGTCGGGACATTACGAGATTCTCGTGATCGCCACGACCGACTGCGGTACCGATAGCTGCCTGGTTGTCAGGGATATCACTATCAATAACCCGCCGGTTGCTGTCGGTCCTTCGCCGGTAGATACGTTTGTATGCGCCGTCGGGCAGGTTTGCTACCAGTTCACGGCGAGCGACGTTGACGACGGCTCTCTGACCTGGAGTCGCCTCAGCGGCGTCGGCAGTGTCACCACCGGCGGCTTGTGGTGCTTCACCGCAGGCGCCGGCAGCCGCTCGGTTGTCGTTAAGGTCTCAGATGCCTGCGGCGCCGCCGATACAACCACGATGACCTACAACGTCTCGCTCAACTCCCCCCCGACCGTGAACCTCGGCGGCGATACGACCAAGTTCATCTGCGCCTCTGGAATCGTCTGCCAGCCGTATTCGGCCGGCGATCCCGACAATAACCTCGCTACGATTGAGTTGTTGTCTCCGGTCGGAACCCTGGATACGGTCGACGGCGATATTTGCTTCGTGCCCGCAGTCGAAGATATCTACCAGTTCATCGTCAAAGTCGCCGACAGTTGCGGCGCCGTTGATTCTGACACGCTAAACGTCACGATAGAGATCAACCAAGCGCCGGTGGTTGACGCCGGTGACGATCAGACGATCTTCGCCTGTGCGCTCGAGGAAATCTGCTGGGCAGCCTCGGTCTCCGATCCGGACGGCAATCTAACGTTGGTGGAGTTGATAGAGGGTCCCGGCACTCTCAATGGTTCGTCGATTTGTTTCACGCCCGCCGGGACATACAACTACGAGTTCATCCTCAAAGCTACCGACTTCTGCAGGTTGGAGACAGTCGATACCGTCGCTGTGTACTACACACTCAACTCACCGCCAACCGCCGACGCGGGAACCGATCAGTCGTTCTTCCAGTGCTCGCCGGCTCAAATATGCCTGCCGGCCTCGTGCAGCGACGTCGATGGCAACCTGACCGGATGCGCCCTGGTGACGGCCGTCGGCAGCTACAACGGCGCGCAAATCTGCTTCACTCCGGATACTTCCGGTGTCTATCGGTTTATCATAGAAGCTACTGATCTTTGCGGGCTCACCGACCACGATACGGTTCTTGCCGACGTGACCATAAACTCGGGGCCGGTTTGTGTCGTGCCGAACGATACTCTGATATTTCTGTGTGCTCCCGGCCAAATCTGTCTACCGGCCTTCGGCGCCGACGTCGACGGCAACCTCGCCTTCTGTCAGATTGTGTCCGGCCCCGGTTCCCTGGTAGGTTCCGAATGGTGTTACATGGCGTCGTCCGACCAGACGGTAACGGTGAGACTGCACTGCCAGGATTCTTGCGGAGCCGTGTGCGAATCACAGTTCACCGTGCAGGTCGATATTAACGGCGCACCCGAAATCGCCTTCCCGGGCGATACTTCGATTTTCCTTTGTGATGTTGAGGAAATCTGCCTGCCGTATATTGCCTCCGACCCTGACGAGCCGGCTCCGACAACTATCAGCCTGGTTTCCGGCCCCGGGGTGCTTGACGAACCAGGCTCTCAGGTCTGCTTCACACCGTCCGACGACGGCATCTATACTTTCGTCATCCGAATTGAAGACGAGTGTGGCGCTTTCGATGAAGATACCATCAATGTCAATGTGACCGTAAACTCACCACCGATGGCTGACGCCGGCGCCGATGGTACTTACTTCCTGTGCACGCCTGGTACACAGATATGCTGGCCGGCGTCGTGCAGCGATGTTGACGGAAACATCATCGGCTGCAATCTGGTGGGACCGGGTGAATACGACGGTAGTTCGATCTGCTTCAATCCCACCGCCTCAGGTGACTATGAGTTCATTCTGGAGGCTACCGACGGCTGTGGACTGGTGGTCAGCGATACGGTAACGATCATTGTTACCAATAACTCGCCGCCGAGCATTGCTCTCGGCAGCGACACTTCTCTGTTCCTATGTACGCCGCAGCAGATATGTCTCGGGTACAATGTCTCCGACCCCGATGGTTTGGCCGGACTGATCGAATCGATGCCGTCCGGTTACGGAACCCTCGACACGGCCGCCAACCAGGTCTGCTTTACGCCGACGGCTGGCGGCAGCTACCAATTTGTATTGAGAGTGATCGACCCGTGCGGCGCGCGGGATAGAGACACCATTGTGGTTGGGGTGACTTTCGGCGCCACGGTGCAGATTGACTGTCCCGACGATCCTTTTGGCGTCTCCCTTTGCCAAATCGAAACCGTCTGCCAAGCCCTGAGCATTACACCGTCGACCGCCTCGGTGTCGGTGTCTTACGGAGAGTTTGCCGACGGAGATGTCTGCTTCCTGGCCGATACCAGCGGCGTATATGACATCAGCGTGATCGCAGCCGACGCTTGCGGCTCCGATACTTGCTTGCTGACTTTCAACGTCGAGATCGGTGACACCATTTATATCGATTGCCCGGCTCCGACCACGAGGTTTGCCTGTGCACCCGGCAACATTTGCCTCCCGGTTGGCGTCTATGGCGCAGGAGCCATGGTCGAGGTCACACCGATCGGCAGCCACAGTGCGGGCCAGCTTTGTTTCCCGGCCGACACCTCCGGTCACTATGAAATCCTGGTCGTAGCGACAACCGACTGCGGCATCGATTCCTGTCTGGCCGTTGTCGATGTGACCCTTAACAGCGCGCCCTATGTCGAGGAAATGCCGCCGGTTGATACATTCCTCTGCATCATCGGCCAGCTTTGCTATCAGTTCGTAGCCTCGGACGACGATGGTGAGTCGCTGACCTGGAACCGCATCTCGGGCGACGGCACGGTCAGTCCCGACGGAGAGTGGTGTTTCGACGCCACGGAGTCCGGCAGCTACAGCGCCTGCGCCGAGGTCGTTGACGGCTGCGGCGCCGCCGATACCTTGTGCGCGACCAAGAACGTCACGGTCAACACGGCGCCGGTGATTACCTGGACCAGGGATGATGCGACATTCCTGTGCGACCCCGGAACCATCTGCAAGCAGTACACGGTGATCGATCCCGACGACAACAGCGTGGTCGAGCAGTTGCTGTGGCCGCCGGGTGGGACTATCGACACCGTTGCCAACGAGGTCTGTCTCGTGGCCGACACCTCCGGCGTCTACAGACTTATCGTGGGAGCCACTGATGGCTGCGGCGCCTCTGACGCCGACACCATTGTCATTACTATCCATCTGAACAGTCCACCGACGGTCAACGCTGGAAGCGACCAAACAGTCTTCCAGTGCAGCCCGACACAACTTTGCTGGCCGGCCTCGTGCTCGGATCCCGATAATAACCTCGACAGTTGTTATGTGACAGAGGGGGTCGGGATCTATGCCGCCGGCCAGCTTTGCTTTACGCCCGACACGACCGGCGTTTACACCATCGTTCTCCGGGCCGTCGACGAGTGCGGTGATGCCGACGAAGACACCGTGATGGTTGACGTCACGCTCAACAGCGCTCCGGTCTGCGACGTCGCCGCCGACACCTCCTATTTCCAGTGCGTCCCGACACCGGTCAGCCGTCGCGTGACGGCCGCCGACGTTGACGGGAACTTCGATCGCTGCGAGATCATCACCGGTCCGGGGTCGATTGTCGGCGACCACTGGGTTTACACGCCGACGGCCGACCAGTCGGTCAAGGTGCGAATCATGTGTCTCGACGACTGCGGCGCTTTCTGTCAGGATTCGTTCACGGTCAGTTTCGACATCAACAGCCCGCCCACGGTGAATTCCGGAGCCAACCAGACTTTCTTCCTCTGTGATCCGGAGACGCGCTGCTGGCCGGTGGCGGCGGCCGACCCAGACGGTAATCTGGAGTCGGTCGAGCTTCTCAACGGTTCCGAGTACGCCACGTATAACCCGGGTGCCGGGATGATATGCTTCCCGGCGCCGCCGAATGAACGCTACTACACGTTCGTCATCAAAGCCACCGATAGTTGCGACGCCGTAGCCTACGACACGACGGTAATCTCGGTGCAGTACAACGCTCCGCCGACTTTGGAACTGCCCGGCAACCCGACCGTTTATCTCGAGGAGCCGGGTGAGGTCTGCTTCGGTATCGACGCCGATGACGAGGACGGCAACCTGGAACAGGTGAATGTAACGCCGATCGGCAGCTACAACTTTACAACCCAGCGCATCTGCTTCCAAGCAGACTCCTCCGGTGAGTTCTGCATGATCGTCACGGCCATCGACTCCTGCCTTGAGTCGGTCACCGACACCGTCTGCGTCACGGTGGTCATCGATGAGTGCATCCACGTCCAGATCGAGAAGACGCACAACGCCATTCAGGGGCTGATGAAGACGGTGCGTATCTTCCTCAACGGTTCGGGTAAGGCGCTCGGCGGCTACGACCTGCTCATCGCCTACGACCAGTCGGCGCTGAGCGTCCAGAGCGTCGAGCCGGGTGTGCTGCTGACCGACTGCGGCTGGGAGTACTTCAACTACCGCCACGGCCCCGACGGCAATTGCGGCAACGGCTGTCCCTCCGGAATCCTGCGGATTCTGGCTCTGGCCGAGACCAACAACGGCGCCAACCACCCCGGCTGTTTCCTCGACGGACTGATCGGGTCGATCGCCGATATCGAGTTCCTCGTTTCGGATGACCGCACGCTGGAGTGCCAGTTCGTGCCGGTGTCGTTCTTCTGGATGGATTGCGGCGACAACGGATTCTCGGACCGTATCGGTGATACTCTCTGGGTCTCGCGCCAAGTGTACAGTTTCGAGAACCAGAACATCACCGACGTCACCTACGGCTTCCCGGGCTACTTCGGCGTTCCGGATGAATGTCTGATCGGCGGCGGTCCCGGTAAACCGGCGCCGATACGATGCGTTGACTTCACCAACGGCGGTGTTGATATCATCTGCGCCGATTCCATCGACGCGCGCGGCGACATTAACCTCAACGGCGTGGCCAACGAGGTGGCCGACGCGGTCGTCTTCAGCAACTATTTTGTGCATGGTCTCTCGGTTTTCAACGTCAATCTCGACGGCCAGATCGCCGCTACCGACGCCAACGCCGACGGTGTGACGCTGTCGGTGGCCGACCTGGTCTACCTCATCCGAGTGATAGTCGGCGATTCGCCGCCGATGCCGAAGTTTGCACCCGGTGAAACGCCCGAGGCCAAGCTGGCGGTTAGGAACGGCGTTCTGGAGATTGTCGCCTCCGACTATCGCATCGGGGCTATCAGTGTGATCCTCGAGGGAGAGGCCGAACCGAAACTGCACGAGCAGGCGGCGGGCATGGAGATGCGTTATTCGTTCGACGGCGAACGGACCCGGGTGCTGATCTACAACATGGAGGGTCGTGCTTTCCTTGAGACCGGCCCGGTGCTGCATCTCGGCGGCGACGTCGAAGTTGAATCGGTTGACGTCGGTAGTTTCGACGGCTTCACGCTGGTCAGCAAAATCAACGAACTGCCCAGGGATTTCCACCTGGCCCAGAACTATCCGAACCCGTTCAACCCGTCCACGACGTTCGAGTTCGCCCTGCCGGTGGCATCGGAGTGGAAGCTGGTTGTCTATAACGTCCTGGGACAGACGGTGCGTACGTGGGACGGTGAGAGTGAGGCCGGTTACGTGAGAATCGACTGGGATGCTTCGGCCTATGCCTCGGGCGTGTACTTCTATCGTCTGAAGGCCGGCGAGTTCACGTCGACCAAGAAGATGGTTCTGCTCAAATAAACCACGATGCGACCGGCATCGGAATGCCGACCGCTCGCTATAGGACAGCACAAGCCCCGCGTGACCCGCGGGGCTTCGTTGTGCGAGGAATAGTGGATGGCAGAATCATAGGGATTTTGCCCTACAATCTTTGTTGTGATCGGCCTTTGAGCGGCCGTCAGGCGGGGACGCCTGACAGCACCTGCTTGTTACGTGGGCGGCAGTCCCCTCCCCTGCCTGTCCGACGTCGGTGTGTCAAGGGCCGGACAGAAGCATCTGCCGCTCACCATCGTTAGGCGCCGACTTCCTCGGCCAGCTGGTAGCGCTTATAAATTCTGGCGTAGTGGCCGTCCCGGGCGATCAGCTCGTGGTGCCGTCCACTCTCCACCACCCGACCTTCATCGAGCACGAAGATGTTGTCGGCGCGCTCGAGCGTGTCGGGGCGATGGGTTATCAGAATCGCGGTCATGCCGGGCATCACCTCGTGCAAACGTCGCCACAGCGCCGTCTCGGTGCGAGAGTCGAGAGCCGAGGTGCAGTCATCGAGGATCAGCACCTTCGGCTTGCCGACCAACGCCCGCGCCAGAGCCAGGCGTTGTTTCTGGCCGCCGGAGATGGACATACCGCGCGTTCCGATCTGTGTATCGAGACCCCTCGGAAAGTTAGCGATCTCATCCTTCAACTGCGCCACGTCGACGGCCCACTCCAAGAGCGCTTCGGAGATGCCTTCACGTCCGAACGCAATGTTGTTGCGAACGGTGTCCGAGAACAGCGTCGGCTCCTGCGGCACGTAGCCGATGTTGCGGCGCAGATCGTCCAGTTTGAACTGTCTCAAGTCCACTCCGTCAAGTTTCACCACGCCGCCGGTGGGATCGACCAGCCGGGGGATCATGTTGATCAGCCAGCTCTTGCCGGAACCGACCCGCCCCACGACGGCGACCGTTTGACCGGCCTCGATGTCGAGCGAGACGTTGTCGATTATGTCGCGCGTCGCCTCCGGAAACCGAAACCTGACGGACTCAAAGCTGAGCCGCCCGGCCACGCTTCCGTCGGGACGGTGACTACCGTTGTCGGTCACCATCGGCGCGACCTTCTCCAATTCCACCAGCCGATTGATCGACACCGCCGACTGGCGCGACTTGACCAAAAACTGTCCGATGTCGAACATCGGGAAGATCAAATACACCGTGTAGTATACGAAGGCGCCCAGTTTCCCGATCGACAAACCGCTGTTGATGGCCATATAGCCGCCGCCGACCAGGACAATGACGATGCCGAGTTGCCAAATGTAGAAGTACATCGACTCGACCACCGTCTGAGCTTTGATGGTCGCAATCTCGGCGTTACGACGATCATCCACGGCGGCGTCGAAGACCTTCTTCTGGGCCGGTTCCTTGACGTACGCTTTGACCACTCTTATGCCGGAGAAGCAGGCTTCCATGACATCGTTGAACCGCGAGATGCGCGTCTGCAAGTGGTCGTAGCGTTTGTCCAGCACCGAGGCGCTCAGAAAGAAGATCACGATCAGCACCGGCAGCGGCCCGGCCGTCCACATGGTCAGCGTCGCGTCGATACTGGTCATCATGAAGACCGTAAAAACGACAAAGGTCAACGCTTCGTACAGCCGGAAGATGCCGCTGCACGCGAACCATGACAGTTTTTCGGCCACGTCGTCGGTCATGCGGGTGACCAGATCGCCGCTGCGGAACCGGTTGAAGAAATTCGGACCCTTCAGGGTGATGCGGTCGAAGGCGTCCTGACGAAACAGCCACTCCAGCTTGATATTCATCCAGGCGCGGTGCGACTGGAGCGTTGCGTAGAGGAAGGCGGCCGTCAAACCCAACAACACCATGGTCAGCGCCAGCCCGGCCACGGTCGGCAGACCCAGGCTTCGCGCCGTGTCGTCAATAAGTTGCGCCGCCCAATGTTCGGGCACCTTGTCGCTCTCAAAGTAGTCGATACCGAACTGAATCACGCGCGGTATCGACACCTGGAAAGCGGCCTGAATCGGGGTGAGCAGTATCAACACCGCCAGTACATAGCGGTAGCGCCGGTAGTATCTCCAGAACCATTTTATCTTATCCAACATCAGCTAACACTCCATTTCGATACTTGAACTGCAAATGGAACAGCTTGGAATAGTAACCGTTCGCCAGCAGCAGTTCAGCATGGTTGCCGCGCTCGATAACCTCGCCGCGGCGGATGACCAGAATCTGGTCAACGTCGAGAATGGTTGAGAGCCGGTGCGCCACGATTATCGAGGTGCGACCGATCATCAGTCTCTTCAGCGAGCCCTGAATCGTCCGCTCCGTCTCGGGATCGACCGAACTGGTGGCCTCATCAAGAAGCAGAATCTCCGGATCGGAGGCCAGGGCGCGGGCGAACGACAATAGTTGCCGCTCGCCGCGACTGAAATTGGCGCCTTTTTCCGACACCTCGGTGCGGTACGTCTCCGGCAGCTTCTCGATGAAGCGGTGCGCCTCGACCGTCCGCGCGGCGGAGACGACCCGGGTCTGATCGACCTCCTCCGAGTTCAGCGAAATGTTCGACGCCACGTCGCCGGGGAAGAGATAGATGTCCTGCAAGACCAGGGCGAAGTACTTTCGCAGGTCGGCCTTGCAAATGTCGCGAATATCCACGCCGTCGATAGTAATCCGACCCTGCTGCGGATCATACAACCGCAGCAACAGCGAGATCACAGTTGTCTTGCCGCCGCCGGTGACGCCGACGAGAGCGATCCGTCTGCCCTTGGGGATCTCAAAGCTGACGTCCTTAAGGGCGTAATTGTCGTCGTCGGTGTAGGAGAACCAGACGTTTTCAAACCGAATCGAGCGGTTCAGGCCCTCGAACCTGACCGGGTAGGCCGGATCGAGCAACTTCATCGGCGTGGCCAGAAGCGCGAACAGGCGCTTGGCGCCGGCGATGGCTTTCTGCACCGTCGACAACTGCTCGGATACCCGCCAGATCGGATCGAACGACCGCCATATCAGAATGATGAACATGATGATCGTTCCGGACGTCATCATCTCGGTCTGTCGCCACCGGTCGCCGAAGAACAACACCAGGGCGAACATAATCGACTGGCAGAAGAACACGGTGTTGAAGAAAAACACCACCGCCACGTTGACGTACGTGTCTTCTGTGGCCTTGCCTCTGTTGGCGTTCCAGACGCACCGGCGGGCGTAGGCTCCCCGGTGGAAAATCTGCACGATTGACATGCTGTGCAGAAACTCGGTCAGGGTCGCCGTCACCTCGGCCATCTTCTTGCGGACGTTCAGAAACCTCGGGGTGGTCTTGCGTTCGAAGATCACCACCAGCAGAGCCACAATCGGCACCACGCCCAGAAGCAGCGAGGCCAACCGCCAACTGTGATAGAACATGACGGTATAGATACCGATGATCAAAAGCAGATCGCCCACTAACAGCACTACCGTGTTGGTGAACAGCAGCCGCAGCGATTCGGTATCCGATTCGATACGGGCCAGCAGCCGTCCCACCGGGTTGCGGTCGAAAAACGACACGTCCAGCGACAAGACGTGGTTGAACAGCATGCGCTTCAGCTTTACCATCACATGTTGGCCGATCGTCTCCAACCGCACTCTCTGCACGTATTGCAGGAATATGGTCAGTATCTGTAACCCGCCGATGGTCAGCGCTGTCATCAGAAGACCGTTGAAATCGCGGTTTTTGATATCGGTGTCGACGGCGTGCTTCAACAGCACCGGCCAGTAAAGCGAAAGCAGTGTCGCGGCGGCCAGCAGGATCAAGCAGAACAGCAAACCGGTGGTATGCTCTTTCAAGAGGGGCAACAGCCGTCCAAACGCCTTCCTGGAACCGATTTCGTTCTCCTCGGCTGTAACTTTTTCGTCTTCGTAAAATTCAGCGGTCATTATTTCACCTTCGCAGCAATCAGTTTATTGGCGGCGGTTCGGCTGGATGAGTTCCCAAAAAGAAAACCCGCCGAACCGTCAGGGTCGCGGCGGGTTGAAACTTTCATGTGAAACAATTCACAATCGTCTCTTACACCTCCCGCCGCGGGCACTAAGCGGATTGATTATGAAGTACTTACGAATAATCATCAAGAGTCTCCTCTTTTCAATCCAAGATGCGGCGGTTTAAAGTATCATTCCAATATTAGACGGTTCTAATCTGCTAAGGTTTCGACAAAAATACGCTAATCTGAATCTTTGTCAACAGTTTTCTCCACTTTTTTTCGCTCACGAACACGGCGGCGGTGGCGGGCCCTGGTTGAACATGTAATCGACAAGGAACACTAAGTCCGAAATGTCTATTTCGCCATTGACTTCCATGTCCGCTTCTTCCAGGCAGATCGGCGGTGGTCCGCCGGTGAACATGAAATCAACCAGGTAGACCAGATCGGCAATATCGATGGCGAACGGTTCAGCATAATCGACGTCACCGCGGATAGGCGGGATGCAGCAGCCGCACGGCTCAGACTTCGTGGTCCTGATCCGGATAACGGTCCCGGACTCAGGGTAATTCTGGCCGAAAGGTGGCGAAGTCCCAGCATCGACGTTTATAAGAACGGTCCTCGCGAGGACCTCTTCGCCGTCGAAGGCGTAGGTGCCAGCCAGAATGACAGCCACGTCGGCAAAATAACCTGACTGACCGGGCGTGGTGTCGGTCGGCATCATCCAGTATATTGGCTGGCAGTAAGGGTCGTTGTCACCCGGTGAACCGGAGTGTTCCCAGGCGCCGCCACCGGATGACGAAGTTCCCCAGTTCTCAAGCGTATAGTCTCCCATATCATCCCAATCGAGTATCAACGGCGTCATGCGAATATCGTCGGAAGGGTCATCCGGTGTACACCTTCCGATTCGCCAGAGTTCAAACGGAACCCACATCTCCGAGTTATCACCGTAGGCCCTACAAGCGACACTCCCGCCAATTCCGGGGGAAATATAATTAAAGCGCATCTCAAAGTCGTATTCACCGATGTCCTGCGCATTGTCGCCGCGCATGACGCGAGTCAAAAATGCACCGTACGATCCAAAGGTTCCACCGCCGCTGGAGCCGCCGTTGTCGGTCGTGTGAAATGCCCACTTGCCGGACCCAACCTGCTGATCATCTCCGGGGTCGGCGTTTCCGGGCGTCGGGAAGCCGTTTGAAGCCAGAGCAGCCGGCAGGGGCGTGGTCAAAGGACCGCTGCCGTTAGCGACTACTTCAAAGCTCTCGAACGGGTCGTCCGACTGAATATTGAAGGTGGCCACAGCGTTGGCAGAACCTGGATCATACTCGAAGACTGTCGGCATCCTTTGAAAGTCCGGTGCGCTGGAGCCCGCAGCGTCGTGAAATGTCCAGGTCCCGGTCGGCAGCCATGCTATCGGTCTCACGACAAATCCGTTCACAGCAGGCGCCTCCCCGGAAGGAATATCGAACTCCATGGTGAAGCAGCGCTGACTACCACTGGCGGCTAATCCTGAACTCGTGAGCGCAAAACCCCAGATCAGGATAGTGTCCAAGCTGATGTTGTCTATGGCGGGCAGCGCCTCGCGCACACCATCGAAGGAATTCATGCACGCGTCAAAAAGAACATAATCCTCCGTGCCTCCTCCGTAGCTGCCGTTGAAGGTGTAAGCGGTGGAGGCTTGGAGCTCGAGCGCCAGGGAGAACCCTTCCAGGGCTGCTGGATTCTCAATCCAGATTTCAAGAATGTTGGTCTGGCCTATATACGCCACATCATCGCCACCGTTAAGGTGCACTTGGACGTTTCCGCCCGAACCACCGCCCTGCGAGGTCGAGTCACTACAGGCTACCGGTGGCGGACCGACCAAGATAGCGTAAATGGCGAGATCCCTGGCATCGCTGACGTTAACCCAGCCATCACCGTTGACGTCACCTTCTTCAGGATTCGTCGGCAAGGTATTCATCCGAAGGGAATTCACAAGATGATTGAGGTCAGCAACATTAACCTGATTGGCGGGATCGCCGTTGGCGTTGCCGCGGATTCCAAGGCAGATATTCTGGAGTGCCCAGGCCTTGCCCTCATCCAGGGCATTGGCAAGATCGGTGGAGCCTGTCTTGGAGGTGGCCAGAACAATGACATGTTCTGTACTTTGACCGTCGCCCAACACCCCCAGGGAGTCAAACGACATTAAAGTATGAATGTCCTCACCCGTAGCCTCCAAGACTTGACCTGAATTGTCCAGCATGGCGCTAAGCAGCATATCGGGGTCGTAGTTGTCGCCCTGATCAAATATGTATTCCTGGTTGGATAAGGTCACGGTATTGTGCGGGGACGTTATTTCGCCCCCGAAACTATAGTTTCCCATAACGTAAGCGACGCCGCCGTAACGCTGTGTGTTGGGGTTACAGCCGCTACCAGTTCCTTGCTGGCACACATAGTTGCCTCCAGCGCCGGTGATGATTACGGCCGTGTTGACGAAGTCCGGAACGGAGGGAATGTCCCAATCGACGGCCTCACCGAGGACAATGGAGCGCGACTCGCCACTGTTGTTAGTCAACTTCAGCCTCTGGACAATGAAGCGGCCGCTGGCGCCGCTACTGGTCTTGGGAGCGTACCAGGTCTTCACAAGTGTCATGCTGCTATTGCTATCAGGTGTCTGAAATTCGGCTGTGTACTGTTCGTACCCGCCGAAGTCTTGCTTTTCAGGATCGCCAATCGGCACGAGGCCGTGTTCATTGTTCGCATGAATACCAGCCGCAGACCAGTACATATCTTGCCAACCCCATCCGACGATCGGCCCGCCGTTGTACAGGTAGATAGTCGCATTTGTGTCGCAATCACCTCCGTTGGTCACAAAATCCATGTTGACCAGGCCTTCGGAATAACCGCCGCTGCTGCCATTCGATCCCACAGCCAGCGAGAGCAGTTCCGTGCTGATCGTGTCGTAGGCGGTGCCGGGCCAGGATTCCAAATGAGCAACGTACGGGAGGCAACTGGGGAGAATCTCTCCAGACTGGGGTGCCACGAAAAACCAGTGCGTACCGGGCTGCAGATTAGCCCACGTCCCGCCGTTAACGCACGGGTTAAGGAGGATATAGGGGTTGACCCACCCGGTCATATCGGCGCAATTACCCGAGCCTGGCACAGTCATCTCTATCAGGCCGGTAATGGCCGGAAACTCGGCCCGGATTTTTAACTGCACTAAGGTCGGTTCAGTCAAAACTAATTCAAACCAGTCCGTGTCCCTGTGGGACCCGTCCGACAGCGTCCAGGCCTCCCCGCACACGGAGTCAGACGATTCGAAGGAATGGTCGAATACCGGCGTCTCCATATTGCAACCATCATTCTCACGCGTGCCAACCGCACAGGTTTCGTCCTCCGGGTCAGCCGCAGGGGTACAGTCGGCGCAGCCTCGGGAATTCTTGTCGGTTGGTGGCGTCAGGCTCGACCGCGCGTGGGTTTCTTCCGTCGAAAGCCTTGAACTCGAGCTCTGTTTCTTGTGGTTGACCGCCGCGGGTGGTTTGTCCGCTCCGTATACTGGGAGCGCGCTGACCAATGCTACGATGGTGCAGAAGGCCAACGCCGTTACGAGTGCGTGAACATTTCTCATCAAATGCCTCTCAGGTGTTTGGTGTTTATGCAGACACATCGGGCGAGGTGGACCCGGAGTATGTGCATACCTCATCATAGTCGTTGGCATAGCCAGCGGTTGTGCCGGAGCTTGTGAACGGTAGGGTACCAGATTTCGACAGCCGAGGCAAAGGTGTCGCCTCCTTGACGGGTCTTATCGAGGTCGGGCACGTTTGTGGGGCCGTCGTAGGGTGGTTTTTCAACGCCAGCTTCGATCTGGTCGGCCATAAATGGATTAACGGTGGCCGGGTTGTCTGGTTCATCGGCAGCGGCGCCGAGAACCGGCAACACCATCAGTGAAGCAATCACGATGGTGGTGGTGGCGATCAGTCTCAAACTTTGTCTCCTCAAAGTCGGCCAGTGGCCTTTGCTTGCAGTGGCAAGATGTCGTTTTTGTCGAGTACCGGATTAATATAGATAAGATTTATCGGATTAACAAGACCTTTTTTGCCTGCTAAAAATGGGCGCAATGGTCCGTTATCTGTTTTGTTTACTGTTGTTGTGGTCGAGGTTGGGTGGCCAAACACCCGGGAGTGCTGACAAGCCCTCGACAGCATCATCGCGAACCCGCCGCAGGCGGGTCTGGCAATCTCAATTCGCTGCGTAGAATTGGGATGAGATTGCCGCGCTCCCTTCGGTCGCTCGCAATGATTCAAAACGGGACTTTTTCAACAAGCCCGAAACTGTGGGCCACCCAGCGGCTTAGGGTAAACTGGTCCACCTCACCAACGACCAACAACAGGGTGATCTGAACCGAAACACTGGCGTGAACCACACAGGCGTTGTCCGCACCGCAGTCTTCGTTGACATGTCGCCGCCGTTTGGCTATACTGCCGCACGCATCAGTGTCTAGTCGGAGGTATCGCGTCATCGAGCTGAATCGGCTGGTTGACTTCACGCCCAGGCAGTTGGCCTTCCTGGCGTTTTTGTGCGGTACGGCGCTCATCATGGCGGGCTACCTGCTGATCAGGACTTACGCCTGGCCGACCGACGACGTCCCGCGCCTGCCGGTGACGGCGACTGGCGACTCGGCCGACTACCGAGGGACGTTTATCCTTGATCCCAACCTGGCGCCGGCCGATTCACTGGAGCTTTTGCCGGGTATCGGCCCGGCTTTGGCCGACAGCATCGTGAAATACCGGGCCATGATCCGCTTCGAAACGGTCGAGGATCTGGACATGGTAGGTGGCATCGGACCTAAAACGATCGACAAGATCAGACTGTATCTGAAAGTGGGCGTGCAGTGAACCCGGCTCCTGTGCGAATCGGTGTCGACGACCGCGGTTCTTTCTTCTATGTGGCGCGCGTCCGGAGTGAAGCCGGGCGTCCGCAAATCGAGGCTCTGGCGCGCTTCGAGCGCTCGCTGGTCCGCAGTCACCCGATGCTGGAGGGCGGCGCACTGGTGTTCGCGGTGGCCGACGATCTGGTGACAAAGAGTGAACTAATGATCGCCGGCCGAGGGCGGTTCGAACCCGAGGCGTTGACGTGGTTCGAGATTGCTCAGTCGCTTTTGGATGATGAGTCGGAGTTCAGCTTTGACGCTCTGCCGCTGGAAACTGATGGCGATCGTTTCTTGGGCATGACAGTGCGGCGGTCCCGCCTCAGTGAACTGGTCCGACCGTTCACCGCCTCGCTCGGCAGCGGATTGGCCGACGCACGGTTTGCGCTGCGGGCCGAAGCACTGGGCCGGGGGTACCTCTCGTTCGCCCGCAGCGGACCGGGCGAGTTCATCGGCCTGGTCGATTTCACTGATCGCCGCTTGTCCCTGTGCTTTCTTTATCGAAAGAAAATCCTGGGCGTGGCTCACCTGAACACGCAACCGTTCGATCTGACCTCGCCGAGCGACTTTGAGCGTTTGACCATCGAGTTGAAGACAATCGTCAACTTCAAGCTAGCGGCTCTCTCGCAGCAGAACATAAGCGTTCCGTTGTCGGCGATGGTTTTGTCGGGGCGTCGCCTGGAGGATCAGGCGTTGTGCAAGCTCAAGAAGTACTTCCCGGTTCCCATCGATGAGGTCAGCATCAGCAGCGGGTTCTTTCCCAAACCAGACCGGCTTGTCGAAATTCCGGCCGGAGAGTATCTGGTGGCGCTCGGCCTTACCACGCTTGAGGGAGAACGGTTTTGTTGATAATCGTTTGCGTTACGGAGTTGTTTTGTTTAGTTTAGCTGGTGATAATTGCGTATGACGACTGTAACCGACCGCTCGAAACTGGCCATTTATCCAGGTTCTTTTGACCCGATCACCAACGGCCACCTATCCTTGGTGGAACGGGCCTGCCATTTGTTCGACAAGGTGATCGTGGCGGTGGCCTTTTCCGCGGGCAAGGAGCCGTTCTTTACCCACGATGAACGGATCGACCTGGTCAAACGCTCGCTCGGCGGAAAGCCGTACCGCGGTAAGGTGGAGGTGATCGGCTTCGCGGGCCTGCTGGCCAATTTGGCCCAGGAAATGCACGCGGCCGCTATCATCCGCGGCCTGCGAGCGGTGTCGGATTTCGAATATGAGTTTCAGATGGCTCTCATGAATCGCAAACTGGCCCGCCAAGTGGAAACCGTGTTTCTGATGCCGGCTCTGTCGTGGGTGTATCTGTCGTCCACCATCGTCAAAGACGTCGCCGTTCACGGGGGAGATATCAGCGGACTGGCCCCGGCAACGGTGCATCAGGCCATAATCGAAAAGCTGGCCGCGAAGAAGCCATAGGGGTCCGAGCAGGTAGAATCAACGAAGAGAACCGGCGCCTTGTGTCTGTTGCACGCGCGACAGGCCGAACATAGAACCAAAGTAAACAGATGACGGATAAGACCTCACAGCCGAACAATGGCACACCGGACGAAGCGGCTGAGTCGATACAGACTCCCCTGAAAGAGTTGATCAAAACGAGGCGCGAGAAAGTCAGGCAACTGGCCGGTCAGGGTCTCAACCTGTATCCGTATCGCTACGAGCGACGTCATCTGATCGCCGAACTGCACGAGAAGTTCGAGAGTTTGGCGGCCGACGAAACGGCGGTGCGGCTGGCCGGTCGGATCATGCTCAAGCGCAAGATGGGCAAGGCGAGTTTCGCCGACGTGCGCGACAGTTCGGGACGATTGCAGATATACGTCAAGCTCAACAACGTCGGTCAGGAGGCGTTCGACCTGTTCGACACTGTCGATCTCGGCGACATGATCGGCTGCGAGGGGAGTCTCTTCATCACGCGCACCGGTGAACGAACGCTCAAGGTGATGTCGTTCGAAATTCTGGCTAAAGCGCTGCACCCGCTGCCGGACAAGCACTCCGGTCTGGTGGACGTCGAGACCCGCTATCGTCGACGTTACGCCGATTTGATCGCCAATCCGGAGGTGCGTGAGGATTTCGTCAAGCGCACGAAGATTATTCAACTGATCCGCGATTACCTCAACGCGGACGGCTTTCTCGAAGTGGAGACGCCGATCCTGCAACCTCTTTACGGCGGCGGCATGGCGCTGCCGTTCAAGACCCACCATTACCGGCTGGACCGCGAGCTGTACCTGCGGATCGCCGACGAGCTTTACCTGAAGCGTCTCCTGGTGGGCGGGTTTGAAAAAGTGTGGGAGTTCTGCAAGGACTTCCGCAACGAGGGGATCGATCGGCTGCACAACCCCGAATTCTCGATGATCGAACTGTACTGGGCCTACGCCGACTACCGCGACATGGCGGCGATGTTCGAGAAGATGCTCCGACACGTGGTTCTTGAATTGCACGGTACTTATCGCATCCCCTACGACGAGTATGAGGTCGACTTCGAGCCGCCGTTCAAATGGATCAGCATGATCGACTCGATCACCGAGCAGACCTCAGTCGATTTCTCCGATCTCGATTTCGAGGCGGCCAAGGCGGCCGCCAGAAAGCTGGATGTGAAAAGGGATGGCCTTATAAACCGGGGCAAGGTTATCGAGGCGGTGTGGGAAGCCGCGGTGGAACCGACCTTGATCCAGCCGACGTTCATTGTCGATTTCCCCGTTGAGATTTCGCCCCTGGCCAAGAAGCACCGGGAGATGGAGGGTCTCACCGAGCGGTTCGAGTTGTTCATCGCCGGTTTGGAGATGGGGAACGCCTTCAGCGAACTCAACGACCCGGTGGACCAGTTGCAGCGCTTCTTGCAGCAGGGCAAGGCGCTCGAGGCCGGCGACCAGGAGGCCCAACCTTTGGACGACGACTTCATAACGGCGTTGATGTACGGGATGCCACCGACGGCCGGGCTGGGTTTCGGCGTCGATCGACTCGTTATGCTGTTGACCAACAAGCACAACATTCGCGACGTGCTTCTGTTTCCGCAAATGAAAGAGATGAAGGAGGGCTCCGTGCCGGTTTCGAAGATTCTCGCCCAGATCGTGCGTGAAGAATCGACGGACGGCGCGGAGTGATACGTTTTGGTTGAACGACTGTTTCGCAGGACTGGGGGGTTGGCAACGTTATTCTCCCAAACATCTTTCGCACGAATCTCTGCCCCCAAACACCTGTCGCAGCATGACGAAGGAGACTCCATGATCGTGACCCGATGAACGGGGCTGCGAAGGGGCTGAGAGGTTAATACTTGTACCCGGGAGATCTAAATGAACATCTATGTCGGCAACCTGCCGTACGAAACCACCGAGGACGATCTGCGCCAGGCCTTTGAAGCCTTCGGTGAAGTGACATCGGTGCAAGTCATCGCCGATCGCTACACCGGCAAGTCGCGCGGCTTTGCGTTTGTCGAAATGATCGACGACACGGGCGGCCAGAAAGCCATCGAACAGATGAACGGGGCCGATTTCTCCGGCCGTCAACTCAAGGTCACCAAAGCCCATCGCACCGGCGGAGGCGGCGAGGGAGGACAGGGCTAAGGGTTAATCGATAAACTTGTTAGAGGACAGAGCCGGAACCATGTGGTTCCGGCCTTAGTTATCATCTCCTCCGAACGTCGCTATCCTGAAATCCCTTATGCATGATGACCTGCGCCCTGGGAAAGACGACAATACTTCAAAAGCACATAGACGTCGTCGTCAATCGCCGACGGTTGTCTCCCGGCTCCTGATTCTGGCCAGGTGACTGTTGATCACCTCAGGACTAACCTGGAATCGGCCGAGAACTCGCGCCAGCGCCTGGGCGGAAGCCTCGACCTCGGATGCGATTACGTCGCTGGCGCCGGCGCCCAGCATTGGCGCGGCATCCAGCAAGTACCTGGTTCTCACCGTAATGTGTAACGTGGGAGCGACTCTCCGAGCGGCCTTCACCGCCCGTTCAATGGCGGCCGGATCATTTATCAGAATCACCAGTTCCTTGGCCAGTTGCGCGCCCAAGTACTGAAGGACGTCCGGACTGGTGATGTCAGCAAAGTATGCCGGTTCCCCGTTCTCACGCGCCCGTCGCACATTCTCCGGATTCAGTTCTGCAATCAGATACGGAATGTTGCTGTCCTTCAAGGCCAGGGCCAGATCGGCGCCGGCCAGCCCATAGCCGCCGATTATGATATGATCGCGCATCTTTCGCCCGCTTTCCGCGGCGTCCTCCGCGGTCGATATATCCAACAGACGGGTAAGCACGCCGAGTTTCCCGGCGCCGGCCGCGACGGTCGGAGCAAGGGCGATCAGGATGGGAGTCACGAGCATCGATAGTATGGCGGCCGCCATAAGACTGCTGGCAAGCGGGCCGTCTATCAACCGGTAAGATACGGCGAGACCTATCAGCACAAAGGCAAACTCTCCTACCTGCGCCAGAGCCATGGCCGCCTTTGCGGTGACCCGGATCGGAAGTCGCATCAATGCCCCGGTTAAGAAAACCACGATGAACTTCCCGAGGACTATACCCACAAACAGCAATAGTATCGTCACCATGTGCTCCAGGAGATACTGCGGGTCGAGCAACATGCCAATTGAGACGAAGAAGAGCGAGGCAAATACCTCTCGAAAAGGAATGATGTCTGCCATCGCCTGATGGCGGTACTGGCTTCCCGCCATTATCAATCCCGCCAGAAAAGCACCCAGGGCCAGCGATATTCCGGCCCGTGATAAAATCCAGGCCGTTCCGGCGCAGATCAACAGGCTGGTCATTATGAAAACATGTCTCTGGCGCGTCCTCGCTACCAGATTCATCAGCCTCGGAGTGATCAGGCGAGCGGCCAGCACGGTAACGACAATAATCGCGGCCGAGCGAACAAGGGTCATGGCCGGCCCTGGGGAGGCGCCGGCGGAACCCGCCAGGAGAGGGACCGACAGGATCATCGGTACCACACAAAGATCCTGGAAGATAAGCACGCCGAGTGTTATCTTACCGTGCGGCGCATCTATCTCCCCGCGCTCCTCCAAGTCCTTGAGCACGATGGCGGTACTGGATATCGCCACCACAAAGCCCGCAAACCAGGCCTCCTGCGGTGTTAGACCGACCAGTCTGGCGACCATATAGGTCGCCGCCAGACTGAGTGTCACCTGAAGGGCTCCGGCGATGAGAATCGGTCTCCACAGGCGCCTCAGACGATCCAGCGGAAGCTCCATACCGATACCGAACAACAGGAGCGCCACCCCGATCTCGGCCAGCACCTTCACCTGATGGATATCATTGATAAGGCCTAACCCCTGCGGGCCGGCCAGGATGCCGGCCACCACGAATCCCGCTATGGCCGGCAGACGGAACCTGTGGGCGGCCGTCACTATGATGACGCCAAGGCTGAAAATCACGACCAGGTCTCTCAAGTAGTACAACTCATCCATGACGCAAATCAACCTTGGTGGCGTCTCGGTGTCAAGATTCAGTTCGCATACGCTCGGTAACTCCGAAAGCACGAACCGAACCTGCGGGAGGCAAGCCGGGTCGGCGGCATGGGTCACAGTTAACACGGGACCGCCGGTGGCTTCTAAAATACAAAAATGTCCTAAGACCTCCTTGCGGGTGTTGATCGAGACTGTATATTCGAACCTCAAATGATGAAACAACGTTTCCAACTTTTGCCGTTGCTATGCGACTGGAGGAATCATGGATTACCGCATTGAAACCGACACGATGGGGGAAATGAAAGTACCCGCGGACAAGTATTACGGCTGCCAGACGGCGCGATCGTTGACCAACTTTCGCATCGGCACCGAAACCATGCCGCGCGAGATCATCCGCGCCATGGGCATCCTCAAGAAGGCCGCCTGCCTGGTCAACATGGATTTGGGCAAGATGCCCAAAGACAAAGGGGATTTGATCGTCAGAGCGGCCGACGAGGTGATCGACGGCAAGCTCGACGACCATTTCCCGCTGGTGGTCTGGCAAACCGGTTCAGGGACGCAGAGCAACATGAACTCCAACGAGGTGATCTCCAACCGCGCCATCGAACTGGCCGGCGGCAAGCTGGGCAGCAAGGACCCGATCCATCCCAACGACCACGTAAACATGGGGCAGTCTTCGAACGACACCTTCCCGACCGCCATGCACATCGCCGCCGTCGAAGAGATCCACCGCCGGTTGATCCCGATGCTTAGGCGGTTGCGCGACACGCTGGCCAAGAAATCGGATGCGTTCAAGGACATTATCAAAATCGGCCGCACCCATTTGATGGACGCCACGCCGCTGACTCTGGGGCAGGAGTTCTCCGGTTACGCCGCCGCCCTCAGTCTGGGGCTGGACCGCATCAATGACGCGCTCAAGCGCCTTTACCCGCTGGCGCTGGGTGGAACGGCCGTCGGCACCGGTCTGAATACGCATCCGGAGTTCGCCGAACGAGCGGCGGCCGCCATCGCCAGGATTACCGGCAAGAAGTTCGTGACCGCACCCAATAAGTTCGAGTCGCTGGCCACGCATGATGCTATCGTCGAGGCGTCGGGCGTCATGAAGACCCTGGCCTGCTCGCTGATGAAAATCGCCAACGACATTCGCTGGCTCGGCTCCGGGCCCCGCTGCGGCATCGGCGAGTTGAATCTGCCGGCCAACGAGCCGGGTTCGTCGATCATGCCGGGCAAGGTCAACCCGACCCAATGTGAGGCGATGACGATGGTCTGTGCGCAGGTGATGGGCAACGATGTGACGGTGAACGTCGGCGGGTCGTCCGGCAATTTCGAGCTGAACGTCTTCAAGCCGGTGATGATCTACAACCTGCTGCAGTCGATCCGCTTGATCGCCGACGCCTGCGAGATGTTCAACGAGAAGTGCGCTGTCGGCCTGGAGCCGAACAAGGCTGCTATCCAAAAACACCTGACCAACTCGTTGATGCTGGTTACGGCCTTGAATCCGCACATCGGTTACGACAACGCGGCGAAAGTCGCCAAGAAGGCGCACGCCGAGGGCATGACGTTGAAGGAGGCGGCCGTTGCGCTCGGTCTGCTCACTGAGCAAGAGTTCGACGAGAAGGTGCGCCCGGAGAAGATGCTCGGCCCGCGGGCGTAGAGTGGCAAGCCGCATTTTCGCGCTTCGCGCCCGTCTGTAGATACGTCATTCCTGCGAAAGCAGGAATCCAGTTTCGACAGTAGGGCAGGAGCCCTGCGCTCCTGCCATGGTCGGAATGAAGGAGAGTTGCACTATGAAGCTGTATCTAAACCCAGAACAAAACCCGGAGTATGGTAGCATAATCGAAGGTTTCAATCTGCATGGCAGGAGATGGAATGAGTTGAACAGGGAAATTCACGCCCTACGAATACCTCCGGTTTATTCCTTCAGAGTCAAGAAGACGCTACTTTCAATTGGCAAGAGGATTGCAGAACTGCAGCGAGAGTGGCTAGTGCTCAATGCCAAAGCTGTCAACTTCCACGCTAACCCGCATTATGTGTATCCGGATGACACCGTTGATTCGTTGACGTTTCAACATTATCAGGAAGTGCTGATCCACCGCATCAACCACTACGAATCCACAATGACCCTCTTGGCCTCCAATTACAACCTTACAGAGGGGCACCTTAAGTTCACTCTCAACTTCGACCTCGCCCTGGTGTCTGTTGTGTTGAGTCTCATTGGACTTGCTGCGTCACTGGTGAAGTGACCGCTAGCTGCTTTGTGGTTTTCATCCCTTGATCAGGACAGCAGGTAGCCTATTCCATAGTGAATGCCCACAATGAGCGACTGTGCGATCATTGCCAAGGTAGGGAAACCGAAGCCGTGTAGTAATACCCCATTGACAGTCTCGCCCCTATCGTAAATAGGTTCATAATCGGTGAGGCGATCATAAGCTAGCGAAATAGCGTCAAATGTTAAGCCGAGCGTCATGATTATCACCATCAAGAACAGAATCGGTATGATGTCCTGCCAGAGGAAGATAGGTTCAAAGGACAATAGTCGCGACCAGCCAAAACCGTAGTCGACGATCCAAGCGGACTGCATAACATAGATGTATAGGACAATCCAAATCCACGGATGATGATACCACTTGAATTCACACAGCCCACCTCACTGGCGGGTGGCCCGGACGTTCGGGCTTGTTGAAAAACCTTCGAATACGTCATTGGGACTTTTTCAACACTCCCGTTCTTCCGGGTTTCAAGACCGCAATCTAAGAAGGCAGGATCACGGGGATCGTGCCCTACGTTTTCACAGATAAGTTGTATAGGTGTCGGGCGGGGACGCCCGACACCGCCATTACTAAAAACACGGCGCCGGGCCGGGGCCACTGGTGAACATGTAGTCCACGAGGTACACCAGGTCGGCGATGTCAATCGGCTCGGCATCGCTGGCGTCGACGTCACCTTCATCGAAACAGGCCGGCGCAGGTCCACCGGAAAACATGAAGTCGACCAGATAAACCAAATCGCCGATGTCGATCTGGCCGGTCGGGTCGTGATCGATGTTGCCGCGTGCTATACAGCAAGTGACGTACTCGGTGTAGAAAGTGAACGTCTCGGTCGACCAGGTGACGGCTTGGGCAAGGTCTACGGCCCGTACCCGCCAGAAGTACTGGCTGTTGAGTTCGGCTGGAATCGGCATAGTGGCCGAGGTGTCGTAATACGCCTCAACCTCGTCGTATGATCCGAACAAGGAATCGGTCGACACTTGCAGCCGGTATCGGACGACGTCGGCCGGATCGTTGTCGATCGCCGGGCGCCATGACAATACCGGATACGTCCAAAGCACCGTATCCTTATCAGGTGGGGCGGCCAGGCTGAAACTGTTAGGCGCCTGGTTGACGGCGTTGACCCAGAACGACGCCGCCTCGATATACTCGCCATACTCGTAACCGTCGTGGGTGCGGCTGCGCCACCAGTAGCGGGCGTCCTCATCAAGCGGCACATCCACGGTCCACGTAGTAGTGGGATCACCCTCGGGAAGTTCCAATACCGAGGCGGCCAGGTTGGTCATGGCCGAATCGGAATAGACCTCGAAGTCGTAAGTGAGAGGGTCGCCATCGGGGTCGACGGAGTTGGACCGGTTCAAAGTCGGTGTCGCGGTGGCGACCAACTCGTCATCGGTGGGCTGGATGGCGAACCCAGGCGTGGCAGTCGCGTTCATGCGGAAGGGGAACTCATGCCAATTCGACCAGGTGACGCCGTTGAAGACGCGCACGCGAAACACGTACTGTTCGCCGTCCTCGAGCCAGTCGCCGGCATAGACGATGCTGGTGTCATCCCCGGCGATCTGCGCGGGCGACCACATGTTGTCGTTGTTGTAACAAAGGCTGCCGGTGCCGACGGCGACCTCGTGCATCGTTATCGGGTTGGCGGTACTGTCGGTGACGCTCCAGTAAAACGTAGGGAAGTGATTGATCACATTCTGTGACGCCTCGTCGGCGGCGCCGATGTTCGCCACGGCCGGATTGATCGAGGCAGTGTCGACACTGAAGAAATCGAGAATGCGCCCGAACACCGTCGCCTGGGTAGCGTAGGTGGCGAACTGGTTGGCGATCGCCTCAAAGCCGAAACTGAACAACACCACCTTGTACGCGCCCTCATAGCTGACGGCGGTGGCTTCGCCGCTGGGGATGATGAACTCGGCCAGCGCCCCGCCCGTCGGGTACATCACTTGCGGGTTGGTCTGGTTGGTGGTGGTGTTGTAGCGAATCTTGATACCGTCGCCGATAGGTGAGTCATCGACGCCGAACATCAGGGGATATAACAGGTCCGAGTCAAAAGCAGCGTGCAGATAGTTGTTCAGGAACGCCTGATCGTCGGTGTCCAGTTCGTGGACGATTGTCTGCCCGTTCAGAAACAGGTTGCCGCCGTTGTCGAGAAAAGTCTGCATGGCGCTGACGTCGTCGGCCGAGAGAATATCGGCGCGGTCATTGCCGGTCAGCCACATGACCGTTGCGTAAGCACTCAGTTGGCTGCCGGTGGGTGAGCCGGAGACGGACTTGTCGTGCAGGTTGAACGGTATCCGTCGCGCGTACAACTGCGAGGTGATGGCGCTCTCCCACGATGCGCCGTTGTCGTCGTCCACCACCAGTATCTCCGGAGCACCGATGTGAAGTTCGAAGCCGAAGGTCTCGCCGCCGTAGGGATTGTCCGAGGACAATTCGAGATAGAAGGAGTCGATACAGGGCACGAAACCGACCGGGATAGTGAATACGATCGGGTCCGCGAAATTGTCACCGTTGCCTCCCTCACCCGGCACGGCGCCGATATTGACCGAGGGTACGTCGAAGACGATATCGTTGTTGTCCGAAGTCATGGCGCCGGTAACATTGGTAGCGCCCAGCCAAAGGTTCTCCAACACGAAGGTGAAGGTGATACTCTCCCCATCCTCGGCAATGCCGTTGTCGTTGCCGAAGGCGGAGTCCGAGAACTCGCCGCTCCAGATGAAGAAGCGCGGACGCGAATAGCTGATATCGAAATTGGCGTCCATGACCGAGTCGGAGGCTGAGATGTTCCAGACCGCGGTTTCGGTCTTGACGCCGGTGTACATGCGGGTGTTGGGGGTCGAGAGATCGTCGAAGTCGGTCTTGGTGGCGGTCGACCAAACGTCCCACGCGTCGCCGGAGGAAGTGCCGGCCTCGAGTTCGAACAGACCGTCGGCCTGCTCGATGGCCACCTTGGGATGGTTCTCATTGGAGTTGCCGCCGATCGTCTCGTCGATTTGCATGATCAACAGCCCTGATCCGGGGATGTAGTTGTCATGTCCAACCGAACGCCGGTTCTCCGCCAGGAAGTACTGCGGCCCCACCTGTCCGTTCTGCCAGACGCGGTAGGCCACCGGATTATGATAGCTGGACGGCAGCTCAACATCGATCTGACCGGGGTTGATATTGAATACGTTCATCCATCCCAGTTGGCTCTTGCACCAGGCATCGAAGAAGGCCGGGCGACTCCCGTTGTTGTTCCAACTGCCGCCGGCCATGAGCGACCAACGACCGATGCCGGACGACGAGTAGTCGGTATCGTACAGATCCGGCAGGCCGAGAAAATGGCCGTACTCGTGGGCATAGACGCCGAACGTGACCAAACCCGAGGAGGTGTTCTCCTCCGGCTCGGTGGTGTAGCTGCGCATGTTGGCGCCGTCCAGGGTGAGCGTGAACGGGATAGCCGAGGCATGGGACCAGATGTGATCGACGCTGCCGGTCTGCTCGGCGCCGGGACCCGCGTGCACGATGAAAACGCCGTCGATCCAGCCGTCGCCGTCGTTGTCGTAATTCGAGTAGTCGACATCGGGATCGGCCGCCAGGAACGAGTGGTAGGCCATACCGGCCGCACTTTGGGGATAGGTACCGAAGCCGTAGTTGCCGTTCACATAGTAGGCGTAGGTCTCGGGCATCCGATACCAGCCGGCCACGTCCCCCTGGATAAGAAACCCCCCATAGGAGTTTTCATAGTAGAACTCGGTCATGGAGTACACACCGTCGAGGGAGTCGTTGGAGAACAGCAACTCCTCGAAATCGGCCGGCATCCCGTACACCGTACCCCCGCTGGCCGGGTTGTCGTCGAAGTCGGCCAAAATCACCAGCACGCGGAAAGTGTCGACCACGTCGGGGTTGAACAGAGTGGCTTTCGATTGCGGATCGCGCACCGAACCGTCGACCGCCAGCGGCGCGAAAAAACCTTGGGCGCGGGCGTCGCTCATGCGCTCAACAAACTTGTCCAACTGTCCCGAGGCTTTGAGTTGTTCGAGAAGCTCCGGCGAGGGCGGGCTGGCACCGGCGGCGGCGATGATTACGAGAGTGAGGGTCAGCGAAAGGGCGATGGTGAGGATGGTCTGGCCCGTAGCACGGGTGCGGCTGTTCGGTGTCAACGGTGTGTCTCCTATCGACGGTTTGTACGCTCCGACCGGCATCCTATATCCGTAAACCGGGATATGCCGGACAATGTAAGACCGCTGTCAAAATAGCTCAAAACGGCTTTTTGTCAATGTAATTCCATATCCTGCAACGTGGTGCGAATTGCCTCACAATTAATGTTACCGAAGGGCAGGAAAAGCGAGCCGTTAATTGATACGTTGCCTCATAATTGGTGTTACCGAAGGGAGACACGATTATGGGTGGAAACTCAAGGCAAGAGTATCTGGATGCAATCTTTCCGCGCTATCATCAGGCCAGGCGGGAGGAGAAAGGGATTATCCTGAAGGAGTTCTGTGCCGTCTGTGATTACCATCGCAAGCACGCCATTCGGCTTTTGAATCAGCCCAAAAGGAACTCGGCAAAGCGGGCGGGCCGAAAACCCCGCTACCGGTCGAAAGAGCTGTTGACGGCTCTCAAGCGGTTCTGGCTGGCCACCGACCAGAACGTTGAAACCAGGAAGATGCTCCTCCTGAAGTAACAAGGAGGGCCTATCGAAGTAAACTCGTTAAAGCCTTTCGCAGCCCTTGCCCCTCGCGGGCAAGGGCTTTTTTGGTGGGGCTGAGTGGCTCACATTCCGCGCCAAAAAGACCTTGACAACTCGCACGCCGAGCCATATTATCGTGTAGCACTGTTAGTTGGGCGGTTAACCGAATCGGTCGGCAACGGCGCTTGCAGGGATGCAGTGATCACACGTTGGTACTACGGGTGTCCAATTATAAGTTGGGTATGAGTGTAGTGCTGATCGGATTCCAACCGCATGGGCGCAGCAAAGACCGACCACGGCCCGCGAAGTGGACCACTTCAGCAGGCGCCTCGACTAAGCAAAAAACGTGGGATATGAAGATGATTCGTGCTCTTCCATTAACACTTATATTACTTAGTCTATGTCTTTCCGGGACCGACGCGTATCATCATGCCACCGCAGCCGTAACCGCACTAGAATCGACGGGCAGCATCCTGCGTGGCGCTATCGGCGCACAAGAAGCAGCGACCGATATGTCGTCCGGCGATGCCCGCCACATTCGGACGTCCACCGGTGCGCGCTGCTATCCCAATCCGTTCCGGCCCTGTAGCGGCCAGATCCTCAAATTCGTAGTCTTCCTGGACCAGGATGGTCAGGTCACCATTGAGGCGTTCAACCTCCTTGGCAATGCCGTCTGGACGCGTCGTGGGATTACTGGAGCAAGGGGCGAGAACAACGGAGACGATGATCCGGCTTTCACCTGGGATGGTACTGACGACAAGGGTCGGACGGTGGCTGCCGGCGGTTATATCGTTAGGATTACTACTCCCGACCACACACACTTTGTCAAGGTGGCCGTGCAGAAGTAGATCAGGAGTTCGTGACCGTGAGTACTCGAAGGTCGCTTGCAACATCGATCGCGGTTTCTCTTATTTGCCTTCTGCTCCATGATGGGGGCGTGCTCGGCGAGCAGACTGATGCCTGGACCGCCGACTACTTGCAGCGCGGCGTAAGCATGCGCGCCAGAGGTCTTAACGGGGCTTTCGTCGGTGTCGTAGATGACGCCACCTCCACCGTAATCAACCCGAGCGGATTAGTGTATCTGGAGGGGCCTCAAGTTTTCGGGACGGTAGAAAGTCTGAATTTCAGTACATTTCTCAGCTTCATAGGAGCCGCGTTGCCGCAAGGACCCTTGCTGGATTCGAATTCGACACGCCGCTTCTCTATTGGGGGCGCCTGGCTGCACCTCTATTCCGGTGATTTTGAGCGACGAACTGAGTCCGATTACGCCTTGGGAGAGTTCAGCGTGGACGAGGGTGTTATTATGCTGAGCGCCGCTGCTGCCGTCAAACCGAGCGACAGGACGCGTCTCAGCGGCGGTGTGACCCAGAAGTTTCTGTATCAGAGCGTGGAAGACATGAACTGGGGCAGCGGTGTCGATGTTGGCATGCAGTTTCAACTTATGAGGAATGCGGACGACACCTCCGGAAAGCTGGCCGTACTCGGTGTTGCAGCGGTCAATCTTGTCCAGCCGAAAATCGGCTCGGATGAGGAAACGCTCGACCGTGCGTCACGAGCATGGAAGGTGGGCGCGAGCCTGGACATCCCCGGCGAGTACAAAACCGTGAGCGCGCGACTGGCCTGCGAAATGGATTTTACCCAGCGATGGACGTGGGAATCGAAGTTCGTGATGGGGCTGGAGTTGATCGGCAAGATCGCGGCCCAACGCGTACTCTTCGTCCGGACCGGGTTCGCTGCCGTAGAGGAGGAGGACGACTCGTGGTCCTTTGGCTTTGGTGTCCGCATACCGATGGCGGCATCCCGAGTCGATGCCGACATGGTGCTAGCGGAGAACGTAGGCGCCCGCAGCTCGATCGTACGCTCCGACGTCGTCCGCACTTCGCTGGCGTACACGTGGCTGCGGCTGCCAGTAGTTGAAAGAAAGACTGTGGACACCTCAAAGACACCTGATCCGGGGCCACTACCGCCTGGCCCGGCAGGCGGTACTAGCCAAGACACAACCAACAATAACAGCAACCTCGACAGTCTGGTCATTGGCGACGACGAGAGAAGGGAGTGATGGTGGACATGGCAAGTGGTCCTAAAAACGCGGTGAAGTGGCCTTTGAGGCTCCTGAAGTTCCTTTGCTGGCCTTGGATATGGCTTTTCCTTAGTGTACGTTTGAAACTGAAAAGGATAGAGACAGGTTTCTGGAAGAATGCCGTCTCCGTGATTATTACTGCAGTGATTACCACGATCGTGCTTGGTCCTCCCTTTGAGTACGCAGGCGCACGGTTGTGGAACCTTATAATTGATTCCGATTCAGGACATGAGATCGAGATCAGGAACATCACCGAGAGAGGACTTAAAGAAGCCAATGACGCTTTCTGTGGGGGAGCAACTGACGGTGCGGAGGAGAAGTATAAGGAGTTGATCAAAAATAACCCCCATAACAGTTCAGTACAATTTGCTTTGGGATGCCTGTACTACAAGCAAGGTAACTATTATAGCGCCGCACCGCAATTTAAAGAAGCGGTCAAAGTCGATGAAAGTAATACTCAGGCGCTGCTGCTGTTGACACATAGTCTACTGAAAATAGGAAGCACCATTCGAGCTCTTGAATTTGCAAAGCAGGCCGCCGCTCGTGACAGCGGTGATGAAGTGCTGCAGTTTGAGTTGGCTTTGGCTTATTATTACAATGATAGCCTGCCGGCAGCGGAATCGCAACTCGAGTTTGTGCGCCACATTGCCCCAACCTACCCGGGAATCCAGTGGCTAGAAGCTGAACTTATCAAGGCCAATGCGGCAAAAGCTGGGCCGTAAATACCGTTTCCATGAATCTTCGTATAACCTTGAAGGGTCCCATTATCCTGCTCGGATTGACAGTGCTTTTCCACGCGGTGGCTGGCAGCCAGGGATCAGTTCCCGATCTAGAGTGGCCCCTGTATTCCATCAATGTTTCACAAGCTGCTACTGGTATCAAGGACACGCTGTTTGATCATGCCATACGGGAACTGTGCGAAGCTGTCAGACTGAGAGGAGATACATGCAAGTCTTTTGACCTGGATTCTGAGTATCTTGATACCATCAGTCCGACGCGCTTTCTCGATACGCTAGGTAAGATAATTCTCGCTGATTCTAGTGGAAGTATTGAGCATTGGATGTGGGCCGAGGTGCTCTATGTTTTGCATCGAGACAGTACGCGAGCTAGTTCTCTGGAAGATTGGAAGGGACTGGAAACATCTTTGCCATTCTTTGAAAGTGCTTATGAGCGACTCAAGGAGACGCTCAAAGACACCATCGCGACCCCATATACCAAGGCGCTGACCGCTTTCGCAGATAGTCTCATGGAACGAGCAATGTATCGCAGAGCGTACTCTTGTTGTTACAAGGCACTCAAGGCCTCGCCGTTTAGCGGCAGGGCCCTTGAGTGCTTAGTCAAGACGATAGTAACGATTCCGGAAAAGCTTGATTCAACCATTACACTGATACAGGCCAGCGGTGGGCCACGGTCCAAGAAGTCAGCGTCGATTTTCGTAGGACTTCTGTGTGATCGTGTACTGGCCGTCCCTGATGCTCAGGATGCTGACCATGACCTGAGATTCTGGCTGGGTTCCCTACGCAGTTACGCAAGTGACGGATCAGAGGACGGTCTCTTGGTGTCAGAGTCTTGCTCTAATCCTGTTGAGAAGTTGATTAGGGAATTGCTCGATAGAGACCTCCCTTTCCCAGAAGAGGCAGCCCTGTTCCTGAAGGAGGCGCTTGATCTGAAACTCGTCGAACCCAAGCAATGCGGGAAGTTGGGCCGAGCCTATTTCGCTTTGGCTAGGACAGATGATATTAGTGACGACAGCACACTTTCCCTTATCGAACAGGGATGGAAGGAGTGCTCATCATGGGCAACGATGACATCTCGTGAATACGACAAGTGCTGCCCCGACCTTTGCTACCTTCTTGACGAACTTCTCTCTGTGAACCCGATGACTGTAACAACCAGCCCAGACGAAAAGAGCAGCTATTGCAATAGACTGCGGGAATTATGGGAGAGTGCCACCATACATTGCTGTGGCCAAGAAGGCAAAGACCTAGCGGGAGTGAAGCTGGCAGCGCGATGCCGTTGTGACACTTTAGAATACGCCAGACTCGCTGACAGTCTATGGCTATTCCAAAGACCGGGTACCGATGATTACCTAAACAAAGCTCTGTATTGCGACGCGAGCTATGGGCCGGCACTCTTTCGCAAGGCAATCATAGCCATAACTGAAAAGGGACTTGAACCGGACTTCGTGCGGGGTCTGGATCAAGCACTAGAGAGTGCGACGAAACTTGAGAATGATGATGGCAGAAGGAACCTGTACATTGGGATACGACACCTACTGGTCGGGAACGCTAGAAGCGGAGTGAAATCGTTCCAAAGGGCAGTCGAGAATTCACCATCCCGACACGACACTCACTACAGTATGGGCCTCGTGAAGAGACTCATTGCTGACTCCCTGAGAGAATTGGGTGATCTATGTGCTGCGGCAGATCACTACCGCTTGTGCAAAGAGTCGTATGAGTCAGCCGTGTCTGCTCTCGAACAGAGTGGCGGTCTGGACATCACCGATCAGTCACTATTCAATAGAACAAGATATGCAGAGGAAGCTATCGCCGTAGACAGCCTGATGAATTCGTGCCTCGACAGTTGCGCAGAAGACCTGGTTCAACGCTCCACAAAACTAATCAGACAGGAAGATTATGCCGGTGCAGTATGGGCTATCAGGAGCTTCACCGATGAATTCCGTATCTACGCAACTAGCGACCTGTGGTACAACCTAGGACTTGCGTACTTTAGCCTCGATAGCCTTCCGCTGGCGCGGAACGCTCTGACCGATGCTGTCGCGTTAGACTCCAGATTCGCGAGAGGCTTTACCCTTCTCGGTCTGATTCTTGGCTCGCTTGGTTATCAACAAGACGCCATTACCGACCTGAAGATGGCCATTTCTCTCTATAAAGAGCAAGGTAATCGAGCAGATACCGCCTACTATAACTTAGCCAGAATCTACTTCAATACGGAAGATACAGCTATGATGTGCTCCTGTCTTTCTCACGTACAAGACCTTCCCAGGGCAAATGAACTACATCGCGTTTGTCAGCAATATCGTCAGAATAGGTGATACCCCCGTCTTCTCGCCGGTACGAAAGTCACGCCCCCGCCTCAAAAATCCCCCTTAACATCCAGATCGGTTTGCACTGCACCCCTGAGGTTGGACACAAAAAGTTAGGATGATTTGGCAAGGGACCGGTATTTTGAGTCCGGGAAAGGAATTTGCCATGAATCCGAGACGAAGATTCAGTGTTGAGTTGAAGCGCCAGGTGGTGGAGCAGTTGCTGTCGGGAGAC
>Ga0214473_10000969_pt1 | contig 39203 bp, 55 predicted proteins | sample RVTome_7_FD_203509 | JGI IMG/M metagenome (GOLD analysis project Ga0214473, IMG submission 203509) | Soil microbial communities from uranium-contaminated site in the Upper Colorado River Basin, Wyoming, United States - RVT98D197 | ecosystem: Environmental > Terrestrial > Soil > Contaminated >...
GTCCCTGGGCATCGCGCCAGAGATTCGATCCCCCTATCCCCCCTGGAGCGCCCTACGACGCGCACGGTCCTGCCTCTGCTTCCATGAGTTGTGACACGCTTCGCACAGCGCCTGCCAGTTGCTCTCGTCATCGGCGCCGCCCTGGCTCAGCGGGATCTTGTGGTCGAGCACCGTCGACTCCACCCCGCAACCGGGCCTCATGCACGTCAGATGGTCGGCCAGGAACGCCGCACGCCGGCGCCGGTGTCCAGCATCGTAGCCCCGGCGGGCGGCGGAGGGACGCGCCTCGTCCTGGCGCTTCCGGGCCTCGCCACGGTGCTCCTCGCAGTGGCCCGACGGACCGCGGATGAGGACGCCGCAGCCCTGGTGCCGGCAGGGATGGGAGCTGAGCCATGGCATCAGTTGTATCTCCCGACCGTGATCTCGGTCCTTGGCTCGCGGCTCCGATCGTGCCGTTCCACGCTCATGCTCACGATCTGCCGGTCGTTACGCCAGAGCATCCCCGGGCCCGCGGCTCGGCGCTTCATCCTGCGTGGGGAGAGCGCATCCATGATGAGCTTGGCCAGGTTGTCGATGTCAGCGCCCCACAGCCGAGCGGAGTAGAAGGTCAGCCGCATCCAGTAACGGCCGCCTTCATCGTCGAGGTGCCGCCTCAGCATCTGGGCGGCGTGCCAGGCGATGAAGCTCTCCGCGTAGCGCGTTGCCTTGGGCGTGTAGGTTCGGCCCCGACCCCAGCGAGGCCGTCCCTTCGAGCAGGGCTCGCCATGCAGCACCAGGTGGAGCAGCACGGGTCCGGGCTCAGCAGGCATCGGATTGGCTGGGTTGGGGGTGGAGCGTGTTCTTCCTCCCCCCGGAAAGATTCCCCTCCCGGGCCCGATCCTTGAGCTTCTGGACGTCGAGGCAGGCCTGGCAGCATCGGCGTCCTGGCACGACGCGCTTGCTCGCGCAGCGACGGCAGAGGCTTTCGAGCGCGCGCCGGTCATACTCATCCTGGTGCCTCTTGCGTTCGCGCGTATGGAGCCGCCTGCAGCAGGCGCACCGCGCCTCACACGGTCGGGGCATCGGCCTTGGGCTGCGGGTCCTCCCGGCTCCAGGCCAGGCGTAAGCCGCAAGTGGGGAAGTACATGATGACCAAGATGAAGGTGACGCTCGGTCGCTGAAGCCCCAGGTTCACCAGCGTCCGCCACTGGAAGCCGACCATCCAGGTGGGCCGCTCTCGGAAGTGACGTGCCTGGAGGAAGCGCCAGCGACCGAAGATCATGCGGAATCGAACAGCATGTCGCTGGCGCGCAGCTCGCCCCGACCTTCGATGAGCTCCAGGACGCGCAGCTTCGAGAGGGCGTTGTTGAAACCCCCGCCGTCCGGAGCATAACCGGCGACCGAGGCGAGCTCTTCCCTCGTGACCGATTCCGGATGCCTGGCGCAGAGAACGCGCAGGATCTCCCGCTCGGCCTTCGGCAGCTGCGCCTGCCAGTGACCGGCCAGGGCCGCGCCGGTCGGGAGCGGCTCGAAGTCACCCAGAGCCTCGACGCCTATCTGCGTCGCCTCGATGAGGCCCAGGCCGACATTGCGGATGAATCCCGCCACGCGGAGCGCCGAGACTGCATTGGTGAAGCCGCCGCCCTTCCAGGCGTAGCCCGTGACAACGGCGACGTTCCGGACGCTCTTGGGGTGGCCGAACTGCGCCAGCGCGGCCAGGATCCGGCGCTCGGCGCGGGGGAGATGGCCATTCGATTCCCGGACGCCCGCTGCATGCAGAAAGTCGCGCTCAAATGGAGTGGTGCCTGTCCTCGCGGCCGGCGCCGGAGCGCGGAACGGTATGGGCGCCCGCGGCGGGGGCGGGGCCGGCTGATTCGTGGCCGCGGCGATCGTCCGCTGCGGCTCCTTGATGGCCGACTGCACGGGCTCGCTCGCGTTGAGGACCCGCAGCTGCAGGCTAGCGTGCTCGAGCACGGCCTTCTCGAGGCGCCGCACCAGCTTCTCCTCGAGGACCTGGACCTCGATGCGCTTGTCGACCGGTTTCTCCACGGTCGCTGTCGGCCGGGCGGCGAGCTGGCCCTTGAGGCTCCGGATCTCCGTGCGCAGGTCGGCCTCCGTCTTGGCCTTGCGCTCCTGTTCGGCCGGCAGATCCGACAGCTTCGGCAGGAGCGCCTTGATTCGGTCAGTGGGGGGCGGCGGCGCCGCGGCGAGCTGCGTCCCGACCTTCGGATGCGTGGTCCGGACGGGCCCGACATGGATGCGCCGCACCTCGTTCGTCAGGGCCGGGCCGAACGCGAAGAAGTCGCCATCCCCCAGGGTCTTGAGTTCCTGCCATCGTTCCTTCCCGAACCCCAGCTCGTCCAGCGCGCGCTTCACATCCACGTCGAGGTTCGTGCGGCCGATGAGCTTGTTGGTGCACTCGGCCGCGGCGTCCTTTGACAGCTTCGCCAGGCGCTGGGTCGCCAGGACCGCCGCAAATCCGCGCTTGCGCCCGCGGGTGCAGAGGTCCTTGACAGCCGGGGCGCTCTCGGCGTCGCCCATGCCCTTCTCGGGGCAGAAGACGTGCGCCTCGTCCACGACGATGATCGTCGGGTGCCAGAGCTTGCGCGGTGCGTCGATCACCGCCTCGAGGAACGCTTTCACGAATACCTTGCGCTGGTCCAGCGGGAGGTCGTAGAGATCGAGAATCGCCGACGCCCCGATCTCGAGGAGACGCTCGGCCAGGAGCCCCGCGATTCGCGGCTCGGCCGAAGTGTCCCCGCCTTGCCGCGCCGCGAGGACATAATCGAACTTCTCGCGGAGGGTGAAGAACTCCCCCTCGGGGTCGATGACCAGGTGCTGCACGGCGCCGTGCGTCTCCTCCAGGAGGCGCCGCAGGGCCCATGATTTCCCTGCACCGCTCGACGCCTGGATGAGCATCCGGGTGACGATCAGCCGGCCGACATCGCCGGCGAAGCCGTCCGCCAGGTGGAACTTCTTCATCGTCCTCCCTTGCTGTGGGTCGTCGACGTGGCTCTTGATGCGATCCTCCCCCGTGGCGCCTGAGCGGGGGTCGCCCCGGGCTCCGGCAACTGGCGGTCCGCCGGGATGAACCCCGAGCCCGCCACATGGCCCGTCACGCGCAGGAAGTCAACCTCGACCTTGGCCGAGTCGATGATCTTCTTCGCCACGTCGGCGATCGCCCGGGCACGTTCGATCTCCAGCGGCTTCTCCGGATCCTTGAGCTGCTCCAGCGTCTCGAACAGGTGATTGCGGAGGTCCTCGATCTTGTTCTTCGTGCCGCTCATGACGCCTTCCTCCGTATCTGACGCATCAAGGCGCCGCGCAGCTGGATGCACTCGGCCAAGGCCTTGGGCAGGCGATGGACCGAGTTCCGTCGCATCAGCTCGCGGCGCGTGATGAGCTGGAGGTTGCCGAGGCGGATATCGGTCCTGTCGCCGTTTCTGAAGACGACCGCATGGCCCAGAGGGACGCGCCCGTGCCGCTTCTCCCAGACCAGGACGTGCACGAACCGCCAGTTGAAGCGGCTGGTGAGGGTTCGGTCGTCGCTGACCTTTCTCTTGCGGTAGCCGTCCGGATCGACGACTTCGGTCCCCACGGGGACCCAGGTGTCCGGCTTGTTGCCCTTCTTGAACTGCGTCTCGGCCATGCGACCCCGCGTCCAGCCCGGGCGGCGCAGTCCCTGGTTGGCCGGGACGTGGCCCTTCTGGAATCGGGATCGCGCGCCGACGTTGTCGCCACGCCGCAGCCGACAGGCCGCAGGGCTGGCCATGTAGGTCGCGGTCTTGCGGAGCCCGAGCCGGGCGGCCATCTGGTAAACGGTCCATGGCTTGCGGCCCAGACGGTGCGCCAGAACAGCCGTCGAGACGCGGGGATACTGGTCGTGCACGATGTCCAGTTCCGGCCCGGACCAGCGCCTACGGTTCACTTCTTGGCTGCCTTCTTCACCTTGGCCCCGGGCTTTGCAGGCGTCTGCACCGGCGCCGCCTGGTCGAGGATCTTCTGGACGTCCACGCCGAAGGCCCGGGCCTGTTTGACTAAGGCCTCGCCTTCGAACCCGATGTCGTCGACCGCCACGCGCACAAGGGCGAGGAAGGCGGCGTGCCGGACCAGGTCCTCGGTGGTCTTGCCGCGCGGGACCAGGACCTCCGGTGTCAGCCCGACCTCCCTCTGGAAGGTGGCCATCATCCAGCGATCCTCGCCGACGCCTCGGATGAGGGTCTGCGCCAGGAGGCCGCCGGCCCGGGTGGGCGCCTTCTTCACCGCCTCGGCGAGCGCGGACCATATCGCCGGCGCCGCCTTCTTCCAGCGCGCGTCCTCGGCCGCGCGCCGGGCCTCCTCCTCCTGCTGCTTCTTCCGCTCCAGCTCTTGGGCCGTGCGCGGCTCCTCGCCCTTCGCCACCGCTTTCGCGACGGCCCGTTGGCGCTGCTTCTTGGCGCGCGCCCGATCGGCCCAGTGCGCCAGGCACTTGTCCTTGTTGATGCAGGCCATGAACGCCTCGCCTTGGCCGGGGCCGCTGGCGACGTACGCCACGCGGCACCAGTCGCAAGTCTTCGATCGCTCGTGCCCGTCGGCGCGCTTCCAGGCCTTCGACCCGTACACACGCTCGGTGCCGGCGTGGCGGACCGCATCGCCGGCCTGGTAGTCGCGGGTGACGAGGATCGGCTTCAGCTTCTCGCCGGCGTGCGCCTCGAGGACGGCGGCCGTCTCGGGGAACAGGAAGCTGTCGACGTGCCCGGGCTCGCTGCGCACACAGCGGCGGCGAGCATCCGCTCGACGTCCTTCTCGGTGATGCCATCCTTGGCGATGAGGGCGTCCATCGTCGTGCGGCGGACGACCTCCTGCAGCTCGGTCTCTTCCCGCTCGACTGAGCTGGGGAGCGGCGCGAGCTCGGGCTGGTCCGCTGTCGCGGTTGTCGTCTTTGGTCTCTGTTCGGGTGCCATCGTCTCCTCCTTGAAAGGTGCGTTGTTGCCGATCAGGCGCGCCGGAAGCGGAATGATCCGCTCCGTTCTGGGGCTGAACAGCGGCCCGGGCAACGGCTGGATCGGCGAGTACCCCGAGCGCTGCCGGCTCATACGGAGCCCCTCGTCGTGCGGTCGCCGCGCATTCGGTTTCTCGTCGTCAGCACCGGGTCGCACACGTGAAGCTGCCGGTCGAGGGCGGTCTTCAGCGTGCAGCCGCAGCCGGGGCACTTCTCGGCGTCGGCAAACATCGGTCGCGGCCGGCTCTTCGGTTCGGGGACGCTGTGGTGGTAGCTCATGCAGCCCTCCACGGCAGATCGGCGACCTCGCGCCAGTCGGCGAGCAGCGCGAGCGAGCCCATGCTGAATCGGAGCCAGACGGTGATCGCGCCGTCGTTCAGGTGCGCGGCGAGGTACGGATAGCGGCGCCCTTCGTTCGCGCCCAACAGGATGCGACGACAGCCGTCTCCCTCGGGCCTGGTGTTGGTCAGGGCCTGCTCAAGCTGCGTCATCTCGACCTCCATGCCCTCGGCGCCGGCTGCCGGGGATCGAGGATCGGCGCCGGCGTCAGCAGGGCGCACGTGAGGGACCAAAGCGCCAGCGCGACGATCAGCGTGACAGCGGTGAAGCGCAGGACCGCGCGTCCGTGTGTCCAGCACCACGCCTCGACCGCCTCCCGCCGGCTCGGGCGCCAGTGGCCTCGCGTCTGCCGGATGGGTCGCACCCGGCGCGAGGGGCGCGGAAGATCAGGAACGGCGTGCAAGCTCATGGACGGTAGACTCCATCGCCCTCATTGAGAGCCTGCGAGATTGAGTCGGGGAGTGGGCAGCGGTGCGTCTTGAGTTCCTCGGCCAGCTTCTTCGCCCACTTCCCCGCGAGGGAGCGGCAGACCATGACGGCCGTGCACCGATCGACGCCGAGGTTCTGGAGCGCCAGCATCGCGCGGTTCCTGTGCTCGTCGTTCCGTGCTGCGACTGAGTAGGGCATCAGCTCTTGACCTCCGCTTCCTGCGCCACTTCCTGCCGGACCGCCTCACCCCGCCGGCAGGCATCGCACAACGGCATCCCATCGAGCAGGTACTCGATGGCCCGCAGTTGGCCGATGAGCAGCGGGCGGGAGGCGACACGACCAGGACCAAAAGCTTCTGTGAAGCGGATGATCATGTCCGCGATGTCCGACATGAACCGAGCCCGAACCTTGTTGTCGTTCCAGCAACCGCCGGCATGTTTCATGGCAGCGCCTCTTCCCCCTCGCCCCCAGACGGAGCCTGTCCACAACGAACACCGCCGCCTGGATGTAGCTCGCGAACTCGCGCACGCTGACCGCCTTGACCTCCAGGTACGGGTCGGCTTTGAGCGCCTGGCAGGATTCCTCCTCGGTCTTGCCCTCAAAGGGCAGCTCGCCGTGCTGCTCCTGGAACAGCCCGCGGATCTGGTAGGCGTTCCCGTTGTTGTGGACCGCGATCGCCCGCTTCTGATCGGCCGGCTTCAGCCGGGCGAGCAGGATGGCGTGGCCCGCGTCGAACTTCCCCTCCAGGAACAGCCGCTGCGCCTGCGGGACCAACTGCAGCAGCTTCATCCGGTCGTAGACATACTTCTCGCTCCGGCCGATGCGCGCTGCCACCCTGGCCACGTCGTAGCCGGTGCCGGGCATCAGCAGCCGCCGGTAGCCGTCCGCCTCCTCGAGGGGATGGACGTCCTCCCGCTGGTCGTTCTCGATCACCAGGACCTCGAGGAGCTCCGTGTCGGTCATCTCGCGCACGACGACCGGCACCGCCTCGAGGCCTAAGGCCTTGGCGGCCCGGTAGCGCCGGTGGCCGGCGGCGATCTCGTAGGCCTTGCCGTTCTTGCGGACCAGGAGCGGCGTCAGCACGCCCTTCTCGCGGATGGAGGCTTCGAGCTCCTTCAGCCCCTCGGGGTCGAACCGCTGGCGCGGGTTCTGCTTGGACTCGAAGAGATCGGCGATCGGCATGGCCGGCCGGTACTCGGTTGCGGGTGTGACGTGTTCGCTCATGACACCTCCAGTGGCCGGCGGTGGGCCGGCTTGATTTCGCGCTCGGCGATCTCGTCGAAGGCTCGCCGGACGCGCGCGGCATAGGCGCCCAGTTCCACCAGGCGGGCAAGCAACTGGCGCGCGCCGGATTCCGAGAAGTTGGTCTTGCCCTCGCGGTTGGTCGGGTAGACGGTCGACAGCCAGCCGCCAGCTTCCATGCGGACGCCCCGATCGCACTCCAGGCAGGCACGCGCGGCGCTAGAACCGGCCCGCTCGACGATGCGGAATCCGGTCCCGCCGCACGGTTGACAGGGTGCCTTGGCCTCCTCCTCGGCGCTCGCCGTCAGGGCCCGGGCCGCCTCGAAGTCGCCGATCCGGGGGAGCCGCGGCTGGGCCAGCTCGACCGGCTTGGGGAAGCCGAAGCGGCTCTGCTCCGACAGGCAGTAATCGCGGGCGTTCTCCAGGACGTCCTCGTCGGACCGGTCCCGCAGGATGATCCAGTAGGCGTCGCGCTCGTTCTGCGCCAGCTTCGTGCGGAACGCCCCCTCGAGGAAATTCATGGCGACGATAAAGCCCTGCTCGGTCATGGCTTGTGTCCCTCGAGGAGCTTGCGGTGCTCGGGTGGCCGCCAGGCGTCGGAGCGGATGCGATCCCCCAGGCCGGCGGTCCTGGGGCTCCTCCTCGGCTCGTCCTGCCAGCGGTCGCCGTTCAGCCAGGTCGCGGGGTCTGGCCAGCGCGGCACGAACTCCATGGCCGCCTGGAGCTCGACGCGCTCGGCCTTCTGGCGCGCGACGGCCTCTAGGAGTTCCTCCCGGGTGGCTCCGCGCTTGCGGGCGCCCCGATAGGCCCGTTCGGCACGGCGCGGGGCCGTGTGCACGGGATAGGCCAGATACCACTCCCGGAACTCCCCGGCCGCTGCGAGGCCGTTGCCGTTCGCATGCCCCCCTGGGGGGGCTGTAGGGGGGATCTGATCCTGTTCCTGATCCTGTTCCTGCTCCTGATAGAACGAAGGTCCTTTTTGGTCCGATATCGATCGCTCGATCGGCGGTCGTGAGCACCCTTCGCCAAAGGCTTTGGCGAAGCCTTCCCCTAAGGCTTCGGCGAAGGCTTTCATGTAGGCATGGATCTCCAGCTTCATCGGGCACTCCGGGATCTCATCCCAGGTGGGGCGCCAGCTGCGGATGACGTTCGGGCTCTCCGGCTCGCTGTAGTAGATGGCCTTCGGCACCCAGACCAGGGGTCCGCTCCAGTCGGCCTTGACCATCCCGCGGCCGGCGATCTCGAGGTAGTGGCGCCGGAACGCCTTCAGGGGCCAGCGCAGGTCCTCGGCCAGGGCGGCCTCACCGGCGCGGAAGACCCCGGCGATGTTCGTGGTCAGCGGGCTCGTCAGCAGATAGATCCAGAGGCCCTGGCCGCACGGCGGGATCGGCGTAAGGGTCCGGAACTTCTGGTCACCCCATATACGAAGGTCGATCTTGCGGTAGCGGGCCACGCGCCCTCCTCAGTTCGTGCGGGGTTCGGCTGGGTGCCGTACTTCGTGTCGAGCCTCCAGACCTGGGCCTGCACCTGTCCTCGCTCAGGACCTCGATGGCCTTGACGAGGGCGGCGCGGATGCCCGTCTCGTACTCAGCCTTTGAGCAGACCACGCTCCCGCCGCGGTCTGCGATCTTGACGGCCGCGATCGCCCGCGTGTCCTGCCTCATGTCGCCAGGTCCCCACGGCTCACCGCCGGGGTGGTTGGCGTCACGCCTGGAGGCGTGGCTGGCTCCGTCCACCCATACTCGCATCTGCCGCACGCGCGATGAAGCGCTTTCCCCTGGTGCCGGTTGCAGCCGCTGCAATAAGCGATCGAGATCAAGGTCGGCAGCGGGGGCGGGAAACGGCTCCCGCCGAAACCGTAGTAACAGGCTGGCCACTCAAACACCGTGCCGCACATCGGACAGGTCAGCTCTTGACATTCCTCGATGCGCCTCCTGAGCAAGCCCCGCTGGTGTGTGTGGATCGTCCGCACGGGACCATCGCCGATCCAGACCGAGATCGACACTATTCCTCCGGCTCCGGGACCGCCCACCAGCAGGCGCAGCCGTCGCGGGTGCCGCGGCGCATGATCAGATGGGGCTTGCCCGGCACCTGCAGGGGCCCGGGTGGGTTGGTCAGGTCGCTCAGCCGGCGGCCGATGACCTGGCGGATCCCCTCGATGCCGATGCGCGCGAGCACCAGGGGAAGCGTCGGGGCCGCGATCGCCGCCAGCTCGGGGCATGTGAGGCCCGGATGGTCCCGCACCAGCTGCAGCGCCATCCGCTGATGCTCCCCTAGCTTCACGCTCCCGACGATCGCTTCCGCCGCCCGGCGCGAGGTCGGAGGGTCGGTCCGCCCTACCAGGTGACGGACGGGCGGCTCGAACAGCGGGCCGGCGCCGCGGACCTCGGCGGGATCGGAAGACTGGCGGCTCACGAGGCCGCCGCTGCTGATACGTCGAACTCGGTGACCGCGCTGTCGATCGCTTCTTTGAGACGGCGCAGCTTCTGCTCGAAATCCAGATGTTGCCTGCTCATGACGCTGCGCACGGCCTCGCCGATCTGCTTCCCGTTCCAGTCATTGATCCTGACGCCGCTGGCCCTCTCGAACGCCTCGATATTCCGCGTCGCTGAGGCCGCCTCGCGCTCGAGGCGCGCCAGCCCGATCTCGGCCGACAACTTTCCGTCCTTCACCCCGCGCTCATAGGCCTTGTTGCTGCCATCGCCCTCGGCGATCTGGTGCTCGATGTAGCGGAAGGCCTGGCGCATCAGACTGGCCAGGAAGTGCCGGTCGAGCGCCTTCGCCGCGGGATTGCGCTCCGCCGTCTTCGTCGCCCGCAGATCATCGCCGTGCGGCTCCAGGAGGCCCCAGATCGGCGGGAGCCCCTGGAGGTCGACGATCCCCTTTTCCCCCGCCACGATCCAGGTGCGGTCGCAGTAGGCCATGATCTTGTCGGCCTTCTCCGGGCGCTTGATCTCACGCAGCCAGTCGGACCGGCTGACCTTGATCTCGAAGCCGTGGAGCTCGAGCCCCTGGCTGGGCCACACGCCGAAGGCGATCGCGTCGGCCGTCCGCACGGCACCCCAGCCGGTGGCGTTGGGAACCTCGGTGAAGAGAGCCCAGGCGGGCTCGCGATAGCGGCGCCGCAGGGCGGCGATGAGCTCCTGGACCGTCATGGCTTCCAGCCCTCCCAGCTCGCGACGTGGCGCCAGGACTGCAGCGGCACGACCTTCCGATCGGGCTCGCGGCCATGGCACAGGAACACCTGGATGTGCGCCAGCGGGCCCAGGGTCCCGAGCAGGCAGAACGACTCAGCGAGCGAAAGGTACGCGGAGCGGCGCCCCTGGGCGTCCGGCCGGGCGTTCGTCAGGGCTTGCTCGAGGGCGGTCACGTCTCCAGCTCGGGGGCATACTCCTCGCCCGTGAGTCCGAACGTGGAGGCGACGGCGTTGCGCGCCGTGAGGTTCTGGACCTCGCCGAGCGAGCCGTCGGCCAGGAGCGGCCGGCACTCCGGCTGCACCCGCAGGAAGTACACGTGCCGCGATCCATCCGCCTCCGGGGTGCTGTTCAGGACCTTCACCATCATCAGGGGCTCGTCGCCGCCCAGCGGCCGGCGATAGAGCGCGCCGAAGGCGTCCTGGTGGAGCGGCTCGGTGCCGGATTCGACGAGGTAGCGCGTCACACCATAGCGCTCGAGCATGACGCGTCGGATCTCGGCGTTGCGCTCGCAGTCGATCTCCTGCACGCTCAGGCTCTCGGGCGCCTCGACTACGCGCTGCGGCACGCGGACCCCGTGCCAAGCGTAGAGGCCCCAGCCATCCGGGTATGCGATCGCCATGCCCTCCGCTCCATGGAGACGGCCGCGCTCGTCCCGGTGGAGATAAATGGGCCGCTCCGTCAGGATCACCGCGCCGGCAAAAGGCCACCACCAGCCAGAGGATTGCGCGATCCGATTCATTCCCGCCAGCCGATCGGCGCATCGCAGGCCAACCACCTCGCGGAAGAAATCGTAGAAGCCGAGCCAAGAAGCATCATGCTGACCGTAGGCAGCTTCCCAGACCTGCTCCCCGACCTGCGCCCAGACCTGCGCCCAGACCTGCTCCCGGACCTGCTCCCCGACCTGCGCCCAGACCTGCGCCCAGACCTGCGCCCGGACCTGCTCCCGGACCTGCGCCCCGACCTGCGCCCGGACCTGCTCCCGGACCTGCTCCCGGACCTGCGCCCCGACCTGCGCCCCGACCTGCTCCCCGACCTGCGCCCCGACCTGCGCCCCGACCTGCGCCCGGACCTGCTCCCGGACCTGCGCCCCGACCTGCGCCCCGACCTGCGCCCGGACCTGCTCCCAGACCTGCTCCCCGACCTGCGCCCAGACCTGCGCCCCGACCTGCGCCCAGACCTGCTCCCGGACCTGCTCCCCGACCTGCGCCCCGACCTGCGCCCGGACCTGCTCCCGGACCTGCTCCCGGACCTGCTCCCCGACCTGCGCCCCGACCTGCGCCCCGACCTGCGCCCGGACCTGCTCCCGGACCTGCTCCCGGACCTGCTCCCCGACCTGCGCCCCGACCTGCTCCCCGACCTGCGCCGACCGCAAGATCGCAGCGCCGATGGCACCAGCCAGAGGCGAGCCTAGCCAAATCACGACGCGGGGCGGCTGGAGGCCGGCTGCGCCGTAGGCTTCCGCCACCCCGACAACCGCTGCGTCCCGGTCGGCCGGCGCGGTTGCCAGCCCAGCCCGGAGCCATTTGTCTTGCCACTCTGACAATCGCGTGGCCTGCTCCGGCGCGAGCACAGTGACCTTAGTCGGCGACATTGTGGATTTCCTGCGGGCTGTATTCGCGCTGCCGCACGACCCTGTATGACCCAGGGGCGATCGTCACCGGGGCGTGTTCCTCGTGCTGCAACGTCGCGCCCGCGGTTCCCACCTTGAGGAAACGCACATCGCCCCGCTCGAGGAGCATGACGTCCTCGTCGAGCACGGCATGGGCGTGCCCGGTCGCCTCGCCATAGGCCAGCACGATGCGGCCGCGCTCCCGCGGGACCTGCGTGGCCCCCTTGGAAATCGCTCTGGCACGAACCAACATCACGTCACCCTGGCGGAACTGCTTCGGGCTCTTGCTCTTGGTCATGTGACCTCCATGGTTGACGTAGCGGGGACATCCGGGGTGCGCCTCGTCAGTTCCTCGATGTACAGCCGGCAGGAGCCGCAGACGATGCCTTCGATCAGATATTCGACGGTGCGCAGCTGCCCGAGCAGCAGCGACCGCGAGACCAGCGATGCACCCTTCCGCTGGACGTGCCCGATGATGAGGTCCGCGATCTCCCCCATCTCCGCGGCGCGCACGGCGTGGTCGTGCCAGCACGGCCCGGAGTGCGTCATCCGAGCAGCCCCACGAGGCCGATCCCGAGGGCGAAGCCCGCCAGGAAAACGAAGATGCCGGCGCCTGCAAGGAGCGTCCAGAAGACCGCGCTCGTCCGGCGCGGCGAGATCAACGCCGGCGGCCGGTAGAAGGCGCGATTCAGCTTCAGGACCTCCGGCATGCCCTATTCCTCATTGAAGTCAATGAACGGCTCCACCACTTCCGATGCCTGGACGGTGTCGAGCACGAGGCCCTGGTCGTGCGCCCAGCCGGCCGCCCGGTTCACGGCGAATCCGATGCTCGTGTCGCGGACATACACGAGGGCCCACGACTGCTCGCTGGCTCCAGCTCCGAACGGGATCGCCTTGGTCGACACGCGGCAGCGGAAGAGTTTCACGCCGGCACCTCACGGAGCCCTGGATCGATCAGCATGGGCGTGACGGCCCCGGGGCGGTCCGTAGCCCCCGGAGCCGCCTGTCCACTACGAAGCCGGGAGCGCGGCCGCCTTGGCCCGGCCGCGCCTCGAGGGAACCCCCGGCGGGCCCCAGACGAGAGCAGGTCCGCGTCCTCCCCCGAGGGCGTGCGGAAGGCGCTGGATCGCAAAGGCGCCCGACCGGGCCGCAACCCCCGGTCCCTGCCCGCCGGCACGACGCCGGCATGGACGAGTGCGAAGCCGCGCCGATGCTGCACGGGATCCGGCGCGCGGTCGCCTGCCGTCTCAGGCTGCAGAAGGCCGCGGCCCGGGTAGGGCATCGTAGGGGCCCCGGGCCTGGTGTCCCATCGCCGCCCCTGCAGCTCCGGCGATGCGGGCTCTTGACCTTCGGACGGTCTAGCCAGCTGAGGAACTCCGGCTGACGTGGTGCGCCGGCCTATTGCCCGCTCTTGGGTTGGGTATGGATGAGGCCGAGACGGGCGGCGCCGCGGCGCCGCCCCTGACCCGGGCACTACGGTCGGTTGGATGTGACGGGTATGATGAAGCCGTGACCGCCCGTCGCAGCTTTGGCTCCCCGTCTGGATGCTCGCGCTTCGAGTGGACCTGGCCGGGGCGCTGCTATCGATCCGGGCGGCGTTGTCCCGTGGGGGGAACCCCGGGACGTCCTGCTCATTCGACTTGGAAGGAGGGACGCTCATGGGGGCGGAGCCGTCCCATGGCTTGAGGATCGCAGGCTGGGGGAAACCGGGGGATACGTCGGACACACAATCCGATGCGTCCCCTAATCCACAGGGGTGCGTCGGACTTTTTGGGCGAGGGGTCAGGGCCGGAGCGGGTCCCGTGCTAGACTTCCGCCCCTCTGGGGCGTGCGCCCATAGCTCAGCTGGATAGAGCGTCGGACTACGGAAACTGCTGGCCTCCAGCGCCGCGAACAATCCGCTCTCCGCGCCTCTTTTTCTCACCATGAGGGGCTGAACGCCGGTCACTTCTCCACCTCATCAGTCCGACGCACCTTGGGCGGCCCGAAGAAGACGGCCCCCTGCTGGATGAACTCCTCCGACAGGTGGGCGTAGCGCTGCGTCAGGCTGATGCTCGAGTGGCCCATGTACCGCTGCAGCCGGTAGACGTCGAGCCCGTTCATGATCGCCCAGCTGGCGAAGGTGTGGCGCAGGTCGTGGAAGTGGACGTCTGTCAGCCCCGCCTTCTTCCGGGCGTGCTCGAAGGCGGTCCGGACGCTCTTCATGCCGCGGCCGTTGTACTCGAAGACCAGGTCGCCCGGTGGGCCCGGGCGCAGCGACCGCAGGGTCGCGTCCAGGTCGACGTCGATCGGCACGATGCGCTCCCGCCGGCTCTTGGTGTTCTCGCGGCGGAAGACGAGCACGTGCCGCTCGAGGTCGACGTCGGACCAGCGCAGCGTCAGGAGCTCCGACAGCCGGCCGCCGCAGTGCAGCGCCGCCACGATGATCTTCTTCAGGTGCACCGCGGCCGCCAGGATGAGCTTCTTCGCCTCCTCGTCCGACAGGTAGCGGGTGCGACCGGACGATTCCCGGAACTTCAGGACCTGCTTGACCGGGTTGGGACCGCGGTGATAGCCGCGGGAGATCGCCCAGGTGAAGAACCGCGAGAGCGTGGCGCGCTGCCGGTTGATCGTCGGGCGGCTCACACCCTCCGCGATGCGCGCGGCGATCATCGACTCGATTTCCTTGGTGCCGATCTCGGTGATGCGCAGCTCGCCGAGGTGGCGCCCGAGGATGCGCAGGTTCGACGGCGTGGTCCTCTTGTCGTCGCTGTAGAGCGATCGATACGCCAGGAACTCCTCCGTGACGTCACGGAAGCGCTTTCCGAAGAGGGCCACGCTGAGCTCGTCTGGGAACATGCGCGGCTCGAGCTGGGGGTCCCGGGCCGGGGATGTCGAGCGTATACGTCGAGAATCCTCGCTGCGCAAGGAGAATCTGGAAACCCCTCGGCGCCGGCTGTCGGGACGAGGCGGGCCCTGCTGGAGTCCGGCATCGAACAACCGGCGGCGCCGAGGAGTCACATTGGAAAATTGAACGGTGTGCATCCCACCCTCCAGCAGAGACGCGTGGAGTGTGGGGCGTCGGAGTGAGAATGTCAAGCACGGAGACAGAGGTTTGGGCTGATTTTACAACCGTGTCAGCGCGGACACGGGCTGGCGGTTGCCCGGACCCGCGGCCGCCGGCGGCGCCGCATCGCCGGGGCATGGATGACCACGGATCCGGGCCCCCGGGGAGGTGGCCGGGGCCGCCGGCGCGGGGCGCGCCGACCAGGTCAGAAACGCCAGCCGATTGCCGCGCTGGCGCCGTTCGTGTCGATGTCCCGTTTCCCGAAAGCCCGCTCCCTGGTCGCGTAGACCTTCAGGAAGGCACCCTCCCCTCCCGTGATGATCCCGCCCCGCAGGCTCAGGCTGTGGTCCTGGGCGACGTCGCCGGTCCAGTAGAGGTATTGACCCCCGAAGAACGGCCGGAGCTTCGCCTTACCGATGCGCAGCTCGAGGGCGGCGCCAAAGCCCGTCCCGGTCGTCGACTTGCCGTGCTCCGGGTCGGAGTAGCGGAACTCGACCGCCGGGCCAGCTACCGCGGGGCCCAGCTTGGCGAGGCCCTCGGCCGAGAGCGCGGCCGTGGCGCCGACGCCCTCCGTGTCGGAGTAGGACCCGCCGGCGCTCAGCTCGATGGGATAGTCTCCGGCCAAGGCTGGAAACGAGACCAAGCACAGGAGCACTGCGGCGATCGCCCAGACGGGCCGAAATATTTGACCGACGGCCCACCCGACCCAGTAGAACGCCCATCGCATCGGCGCGCGGCGCGCCCTGTAGAGGTTGCCGAGGCCGCACATCGTCCTCTTCGCGCCGTGCTCGACGCCGCTCGCCATCGCCTGCGGCATCCACTCCCAGGGAACCCTCGTTCCGTTGTCCGTGAAAGTCATGGATCTTCCTCCTTCCGCAGTTGAACCGGCTTCGTCTTGACCGACTCCACCGACATCTCCAACCTCAGCACCGGACCGTCCATGTACCTGTCCTCCGATCGAATCGGGTTCACTTCGCGGGGATGTATTTGACCTTCCTGAGCCAGACCCCGACCGCGGCCAGGTAGCCGCCCAGCGCGAGGGCGTAGGGCTGGGCCCAGGACAGCCAGCCGCAGGCGCGGCTGGCTGACGCGATGCACAGCGCCAGGAGGTCCGGATTGGTGACCAGCGCCACGAGGGCGCCGAGGCCGATGAGGACGGCGCCGATCAGGCGCCGGTAGTTCGCCAGCGCATTGAACGAAAGGACCCGCTTCAGCAGTCCGGCAACCACTTTCTCCTTCATCTTCAGCTCCTTCCGGCGCGCGACCCGCCGCGCCCAAGCCTTCGCGAATAAACCCCAGAGCACCGGGATAGGCATCAGGCCGCCCGGCTCCTTCGATGAGTCCTGGCCATCGCGGCCCAGCGCATCTCCTCCAGGCCCCCCACCTCGATCAGCCGCACGGCCTCCTTGCAGATCCCGAGGCGTCTGCCGATCGCCTCCAGCGTCATCCGCCTCCGGCCACGGACGCCGTATCGCCCCGTGATGACGTACCGGGTCCGCGAGTCCAGAGTCAGCAGCAGCTCCCTCACCTGCTCCGCGGCGTCACGCCCCTCGAGCGCGGCCAACGGCGAAGCGAAGACCTGCTGCTCCAGCCGCTCCTCCAGCGGCACGAGAGTCCCGGCGGCGCCGCGGTCCTCGAGTGGAAGAGCCTGTGGCCGACACCCCGCGCCGACTTTCCTCTGCGGGATGTGGACCGGCGCCATGAGCTCGCCCACGAACACCTGGATCGACCGCCTCACCCAGGCGATGGCATAGGACATGAACAGGACCCCGCGGCCGGGATCGAATCGCTTCATGGCCTCGAATAGGCCGAGGACGCCATGGGCGACCAGGTCCTCCATGTCCAGGCCGCTCCACCGGTAGCGCGCCGCCGCCTGGATCACCAGGGGGACGTTGCAGAGAATGAGCCGATGCAGGGCGTCGGTCTCGCCCGCCTGCGCGCGCGCCACGAGCTCGAGCTGCTCGCGCGGGCTGACTCGCGGCATCTTCCCCGGGTAGCGCCTCATGTCACCGCCCGTCCACCGGCATGCCGGCCCTGTTCCTGCCGGTCAGCTCGACGATGCGCGTCCACGCCCCGGTGACATGCTTCTGCGTCTCGATCTGTGCCTCGGCCAGGCGGTCCGTCGCCTTCACGAGGCTCGCCAAGCTGTCAGCCACGCTGCCCACCTTGCCGGTCAGGATCGTCAGGTCGATCTCCAGCTGCCGCAGCTTCGGCGAGTCGACGCCCTGCGTCACGGCGAGAGCGTCGACCTTCTGGGCGAGCAGCAAGACTGCGCTCTTCTCCTCGGCGATGTGCTTCCCCTGCCGCAACCTGGTCTCTCCCCACTGGCGGACGGCACCCAGGAGCTGGTTGGTCAACGCGGCCCCTGCGATGAGGGCGGCCCAGTGGGCCGGGGTCATCTCCATCGCGCATCCGCCATCAGGACGTGCCTCATGCGGCGCCCACCTTGTGTGCGTCCAGCCAGGACGTGTACTGCTGCAACGTGAACCCCGGATGCCACTCGATGTGATCCCAGTCCGGGTGCGTCCAGGTCCCGCCCCAGATGCAGCCGTGCCGGATCGCCGCCAGACCGAAGAGTCGATAGCGCGGGTCCGCGCCGTCCTTGACGTAGGCTCCCTCCCTCGTGATGACCGAGCCGTCCACGGCGAGCCCGAACTGATGCCAGCCGATCGCCACCCGGGACAATCCGGCCGCGACCGCCGCCGCCTGCGCCGTCATCAGGCGGAACGTGTCGGCCGCCCGAATCGTGCTGCCGGGGTAGTGCTCATCGAACTCCGCCTGCGTCTCCTGAAGGATCGCCTTCGCGATCGGCTGGAACAGGGGATGCAGGTCCTCCAGGCGGTTGCTCATCCAGGCATCGCCACGGCCAGGCCTGCCGCCATCATGTCGCCGTCGACGACCCGGAGGATGTCGGCGCGGTACGGGTTGAGGCGCATCAGTTGACGCTCCTGCCGGCCTCGTACCAGTTGGTCCCATCGCAGACCAGGCGCGTCGTGTCGTCGGGGGTGTAGACGAAATTCCCAGCCAGCTTGAGGTTGCTGCCGTCGGTCAGTCCCGTTCCGGCGGCGGTCCCGGTGAAGAGCAGCGTCACCTTGGTGCCGTTCGCGGCCGCGGTGATCGACGTGATGTTAGCCGTCCCGGTGATCGTGTAGGTCCCCTCGCCCATGAGGGTGACGGTCGCGGCGCCGGCGATGCTGGCGCGCGGCGTGAAGTTCGCGTCGTTGACGGTGGTCTTGCCGGCGCCCGTGAAGGCTCCCGAGCTGATGACCCCCGTCAGCTCCGCAAAGGCGCTGCCGGTGGTCTCCTGATTCTCGACGTCCCACCGGGTCGCGCCGCCGGCGAGAGAGATCGAGCCGCCCCGCCACTTCGTCGTCCAGTTGGCGTGGTCGGGCGCGCTGGTGAAGAACAGTCCCCGGAGGGTGCTGGCCGAGTCGGCGACGTTGACGACGCAGTCGACGTCGTTCAGCTCCAGGCTGAGGGCGAGAGCGCCAGACTCCGCGCACCCGGCGTCGGGGACCACGGCGCAGGAAGCGGCCGCGTTGCGGCTCGCGTTGGTCGTCGTCACCTCGATGCGGGAGTGGGCGATGCGGAACGAGGTCGGAGTGGAGCCCGGTCCAAGGATCGGTCCGGCGAAGCAGCCCCAGCCGGCTATGGGGTCGCCGGTCTGGGTGGAGCTGACCTTGATGATCGCGCCCTCGATGACGACGTTGGGCTCCGCCTCGTCGCGGACGACGGCCACGCACCACGGATCGTCGGGGCCGGCGAACTGGCCCCCGCTCGTCGCCTTGCAGTCGACCTCGAACTGGTCCCCGCGGCTCAGCAGCTTGGTCTTGTTCTGGGCTTCGAAGGCGGTTACCGTCCCGCGATAGTAGTTGGCCGCGCTGCTCGTCGTGGCCCAGCCGCCAGAGACCGGCCTGTCGCTGTTGCCCCAGGGGGCCGAGCCGTCAATGATGCCGATGTTAGAGTTGGTCACGTACGCGATACCGGCATCCGCCTGCACGCCGTTGCCGATGTGGCCGAAGGTAATGTTGGCGATCCCGGCTTCGCTGATGCCGTTGATGGAGTGGACGCGGGTGGTCTGCCTGTCGACCCCCATGATGGATACGTAGCCAATGCCGGCCAGAATCTCGTCGTAGTCGCCCGGGTGGACGACGATCACGTACCGCTTCGTGGCGCTGGCATCTCCGAGCGCCGTGATCGCGGCTAGGGCTCCGCCCACCGTGCTGAATTGGTAGCCTGACTTGCCGACGTGGATCTCCGTCCCCGTGAACATGTAGAGCCCGCCCCATGTCGCGGCGCCGTCGAGGGAGATGCGCGGGTAGGGCGGATTGCCGCTCGGCAGGAGATCGAGCCGGCGCATCGCTTCCTGGAAGGTCCGCCGGACATTCGACTGGTCATAGGCGGCGAAGGTCATCAGCCCGTCGGTCGTGATCGTGGCGACCGACCTCTTGCCGGTGGTGTTCGACCCGGCCACCTCGCCCGTTCCGCAGCCGCAGGTGAACGTGCCGATGCCGCTGGAGACGAGCGACGACTCCAGGGTGGACGAGTTGTTGCAGGTCTTCCAGGCCGTGAAGCCGTCGCTGGCGTTGGCCCACAGCGCGCCCCAGGTGTTCGCCCCCGATGGCAGAGCCCCCTTGGTCACGATGAAGTTCTTCGACCCCGACGGGAAATAGCTGATGCTGGCCGGGCCCCGGGCCGTCAGCCCGCTCTGGTTGCCGGCGTAGACGGCGAAGCGCACCTCGCCCGCGCAGCTCCCCGACACGAACGAGCTGGCCGTCGGCGCAATGGTGGGGTCGGTCATCGTGAAGTCCTGCTTGACCGTGAAGGGCTTGAGGGCGCTGAGGGCCCAGTCCCGCCCCTGCAGGATCGCCTCGGTGATGGCGTACCCCGCAGCTCGGGCCGCGGGGTCCCACGACAGCAGCAGGCCGGCCGCCACCAGCGTTCCGACCAGGAGTCCTTGCTTCCAGCGTCTCATCGCTCCCCCAAAAGAAAAGGGCCCGCCGCAGGTGTCGTGCCCCACGACGGGCCCCTCTCTCTCGTCTTCAGAACCGCCCGGTTCATGAGGCCGGGCGGCGGTCGACCTCGATCTTAGATCACGAGTTCACCGGAATGGCGGTCCACCGGTGCTCCCAGCGGTCCATCCGGTAATCGGTCGTACCCGCGGCCGGCGTGACCGCGCCCCACATGAGCCTCAGGACGACGCTGTCCGGGATGTTCGTCGTGAACGGCGACCCGGAGATCTCCGCGCCGTCGATGTAGGCCCGGACCTGCAGCGTGGCGCCGCCGCCGGATCGCGTGAACTCCATCCTCAGCTTCTGCCAGGCGGCCCGGTTCCCGATGTTATCGGTCTGCGTCGGAACACCGCCCTTGGCGACCCTGAACCGCCACTTGCCGGCCGCCGTGCCCTTGAAGAAGCCGATGCAGTTGGCTTCGGTCGCCGGCGTGGCAACGCCGGTATCGTTGTATCCGACGATCATGTTGTCGGGTGCGGCGCCGCCGATATCCTGCACCCGCGCCTCAAGGAAACCGACCATGTCCTGGTTCAGCCGGAACGAGCACTTGGTGAGCCTGGACTGCAGGACCTTGGTCGCGGCCGTGGCCACGGTGTTGATCCGGATCACGTGGTCGCCGCTGCTCGCCATCATTGTGTCGAAGCCCGCGGAGGTGCCCGTCACCTCATATATTGAGTTGACGTCGACGCCGCCGGCGCCGCCGCTGCTGCTGAAGAAGTCGTCGACGATGGCGTTCTGGCTCTGAGCGAGCAGCTGCGCGATCCGGGCCTCGTGGTCGTCCTGATTGTCCCGTAGCTGGCGCATGTCGTCCTGATTGACCTGGTGCTTGTAGGCCGTCTGCGCGTCGGTCAGCCGGACGTAGCTCATCAGACAACCTCGTAGCCGGGCGTGCCGTCCGAGAAGTTCCCGCCGCCCGGGGGACCGATGTACATGTACTCGCGCTCCGCGGCGCTCGCGGCGTCGTAGTCCGGGAGACCACCGGGCGGGCCGATGAAGGACGGGCGCGTGAAGTTGGCGTCCTGCAACAGCAGCTCGACGCGGGCCATCTTCATGTTCTCGTTCCGCTCCACGACCTCCATGCGTTTCAGCGTCAGGCCGGGCGTGGAGCTGGCGGGATTGGGGATCCGCGGGTGGGACAGCAGCAGGTCCTCCCCGACCTGGATCGCCCGCTTGCGCATCGGCACCCGGGTCCTCACCTGGTAGGGCGCGTCACTGCATCGCCGCAGGATGACGGATGCCCGGCCCTGGGCCAGGCGGACCCCGCTCTCGCTGCCCTTGAAGCCCGTCGATTCCTCCCGGACCTCGGGCTCCTCGCCCGTCGTGGCCTGGTCGGCGGTGTCCTCGAGCGTGACGACCTGCGCCGGCGACCCGCCGCCCATGGCCGAATCGACTCCGAGGACGACCCGGTTGACGTGAGAATCCAGGTCCCGACCCGCTTCCCAGGACAGAATGTCGTCCTCGGTCAGCGTGGCCAGGCCGGCGGCGATGTCGTCCGGGTAGGGCGCCCGGAACGCCCGGAAGCCGATCGTGCCGTCGAGCAGGACGCGGGGATAGCCGAGCCAGCGGTAGAGGTTGCCCTCCAGGAAAGTCGAGCCACGGACCGGCTTGGTGATCTCGAAGCGCCAGACGGCCGAGGGGTAGATGCGGTCCCGCTCCTTGATGATGCCGGTCGTGTCGATGTCCGCGGTCGCGATCGAGAGACCAGTGGGCTGGCCGAGAGCCCTGACGAGCGGCCAGGAGCCGTTCGCGAAGTCGCCCGTGAGCAGCGCCAGCATGATGTTGAACGGGTTCCCCTCCAGGACCGTCGAGGCGGCCCGCACGGGGTCCCCCGCCTTGTACTTGTAGGTGGTGACGGGATCGATGAAGACCTCGTTGGTCGTGTCCCGGACCTGCTGGACGACGACCTTCTCTTCCGCGCCGGGGTTGGCGCCGTCGGTGCTGGGCCCCAGGAACAGGCGGTCCCCCTGGTGCCAGGCAGTCGGGTCCCCGTTCGTCTTGAAGACGCCGACGCCGGCGACCTGGTCCTCGAAGAAGGCGAGCTCGATCTGCTGACCCCGGGCGTCGGCGTTCAGGCAGATGGTCTCCTGCTGGGCCCGCCGCAGGTCCCCCAGGGCGAACTCCCAGAGACCACCATCCATGGAGACGTCGACGCCCCGGATCTGCGCCTTGGCCCAGACCGCGTAGTCGGCTTCCGCCAGGTCCGCGTACCCCGAGAACAGCGTGACCCTGCGGTTCACCAGGGACGCCAGGGTCGGGCTGGTCTTCTCATTCGCGAACAGGTCTCCGATCTCGTCGTCCCGGTTGACGAGCTGCATCGTGAACAGGTTCAGCGATGTCCGTCCCTGCAGCTGGCTGACCTTCTGCCCGACCAGCTCCGGCAGGTTCAGCAGGCGTTTCTTCGTCGTGGCGGCCGACCGCACCGGCCCCGTCGAGAAGTGCTTGGACGTCAGGCCGTCGATGGCGATGAAGTAGACGGGGCTGCGCGCGCCGGCGTTGGTCCGGGCCGTCCAGTTGGCATTCGGGTTGTAAGGCATCAGCCCAGGTCCTCGCGACAGCTATGGTCGAACGCGAACGTGGTGATGAGCTCCTGGACGGGCAGGTCCGAATCGAGGCTCACCATCTTGGGGAAGTAGTCCCGCGACCGGAAGATGTCCCCCGTCAGGTAGCCGAACTTGAGGTTGTTGAGCGCCGTGACGCTGACGCCGGCCGAGATGCTGGCCACCTCGACGATCTCCTCTTCCTCCCCGGCCGACTCGCGGATCAGGTACTTCTTGCCGGCGGTGATCCCCGTCGTGGAGGTCAGCGGAATCACCTTCTGACCAGCCGCCGCCGAACCGTCCAGCGTCGTATCGGCGGTCTCGGAGTCGTCGAGCGCCACCTGGTAGGGCTGTCCTCGGGCCGCCCACGACCACCAGGCGTGCAGGTCGGCCTCGAACTGCGTCTCCTCGAAGTTCTCCAGGGCGATCCTGACCTCGTCGAACTGGTGATGGAGATTCACGTCTGACACGCCCCCGCCAGAGAACACCAGGTCCCGGACGGCCCGGCGCTGGTAGCGGTAGAGGGTCGGTTTGCCCGGGAAGCTCAGGGTGTTGCCGTTCCACACGATCTTAGGCAGCCCCAAGAACGCACCCCCCTCGCCCCAGTCCTCCCAGAAGAAGAGCCTCGACGCCAGCGCCACCGATCACACCCCCGCGCCCGTCATCATCAGGCTGTTGGGGGGCAGCCCGGCCGCCGGCGGGGTGAAGAACGCCAGGGTCTGCGGCGTCTCGATGTAGGAGGCCGCGTTGGTGGTCGTCGCGTCGACGACGTCCGTGGTGCCCTCGAAGTAGCAGGTCTGCGCGTAGGCGACGCTCATCGACTGGGCGTTGGTGTGGCGCCAGACCTCCAGGACCAGGATGTCGCCGTCCTGCACGCCAGACACGGCCGACCCCGCGAACGAGGCCACGATCCCGTCCTCCGTGGCGCCCCACTCCGGCCCGAGCTGGGAGTCGGAATCCCGGACGTATCCGACGACGGAGCTGCTCGACGGGCGGAACACGTACAGCGAGATGACCAGGCCGGAATTGGCCGCGGCATTCCCCTCGCTGAACGCGATCCCCAGGCTCCAGGTCTGGGCCGTGACGTCGCCGGCCGCCAGCGCGTCGCTGCTGAAGGAGGTGAAGAAGTCGTCGTTGTGGTCGGCGTTGGCGAAGCTGTTGTACGTGATGCTGACCTGCGCCGCGCCCTTGGCCGTATTCAGGGCCTTGATGGCGATCCCCGCATCTCTGCCCCCGACCACCGGCAGGACGGCGGACCTCTCGGTCTCCCCGGGGCTGTCGGTCGGTGTCAGGTTGCGCAGGTAGAGGCGCGTCGCCATCAGCGCTCCACGACGGCCTGGTCCGGGTAGAGCCAGCGCCCCGAGACCGCATCCCACCTCTTGCCGAGTATGCGATGCTCGCTGAGGTCATCGTCGATCCTCGCGAAGGTGAACGCACAGCCCTCCAGCGCCTGGTCGAGGCGCGCGGGCCAGGTCATGTAGCCGACCCCCACCAGTCCGTCGGCGTTGGCGTAGTCCGTCCTCGAGCAGGCGCCTGCCTCGCCCGTGACCTTGCCCTCGGTCCAGACCAGGGTCGGCTCGGTGCAGCCGATCTCGCACAGGCCGCAGCGATTGCACTCTCCACGACGCTCTATCCTCGACACGCGGCATCCCCACGGGTCACGGCACCTTCACGAAATTGACCAAGATGTTCACGGTCACGGTCGCCACGGACAGAGTCGCGGTCCAGTTGTTGTTGACCGCGGCCTTCTGGGCCCAGGGCGCCGGGAAGGCGATCACGATCCCCCCGCTGGCGGCCAGGGCCAGGATCGCCCGGGTCGTGCCCGCGGTCGCGTCCTTGATGGTCACGTTCACCGCGGTCGCCGCCTGGTTCGTGATGACCAGACAGACGATGTCGTGGTGCTCGCTCGCGACCGCCGTGCAGATCGTCGTCTCGGTGGTGGTGTTGACGATCTGCGTATGCTGCGTGTCGTGCAGCTCGCGGGGCGCGAACGGCAGGGTAATGAGGCGGCCGAGGGTGTCGAAGGTCGCCTTCACCCGGTCCAGCGCGGCGGACACGGCCGACCAGGCCGTCCGCGCGATCCCGCCCACCCCGAGCGGGTTCCCGGAGTCGGCGGCATCGTGGCCGGCGTCGCCCTGCGCCTGCGCCGCGCTGGCCCCGGTCGGCATCCGGGTCACGTCGACATCGAGGCCGTTGGCAGCGTCGCCCGCGATCAGGGCCCCGGCGGCCGTCAGGACGACGCAGCGGGCCCCGTTGCGGAGCATCCAGGCCCGGACGGCGTCCCCATCGGCCGAGACATCCGCCGGCGCGGCCGCGCTGGCCCGCCCCGCCACCAGCACGGGCTTGCCCGTGATCGGGATGTCGTGGTCGTCCTCACCCTGGACCTGGCCCTTCAGGTTCGCGGCCGTCCCCTGGGCGGCAATCACGGGGACGGGGGTGGCGCGGAGCTCACCATCGGTGAGCGGGCCCGAGACGGGCACGGTCGTCGGCGCCGCGCCGATGTTGACGTCCAGGCGGCCGCCGACGAGCGCCGCCGGCAGCAGGGTCAGCAGCTTCTTCAGCCGGCCGATGACCGTCAGGGCAGTATCGGCGTCAGCCGTGGCGCCCACCGCGACCAGGTGGCCATCGCCGGCGCGCACCGGTAGCGCATAGTCGGAGGCGCCCGGGGCGGCGTTCTTCGGGACGATGTCGTCGTCTGGGGTCTGGCCTGCCAGCAGGACTTTCTGGACCTCGACGACCTGCGTCGCCTCGGTCTTCTGGAAGGTGGCGACCTTCTTCCCGGTATTATCCGGCGGGACCTGGATCAGGCTGTTGGCCATTCAGTGCGGCTCCTGGAAGTCACGGAGCTCCGGTGGGCAGTCGAAGTAGCAACGGCGCGTCTTCCCGTATCGGGTCCGTTCGGCGGCGTTCAGCAGGCAGAGCTTCATGCGGCGCGCCTCCTCCCCGTCGATGGGCAGCTCGACGACGACGTACTCCCGCCCGCCGTCCCAGTCGAGGCAGCGCATCTGGCTGGGTGCTCCGGGGATGGTGGCCCCGTCGTCGCTTCCGCCGCAGCGGACGAGGGCGAGACCCGCGAGGCAGATAAGAGCCGCTCTCCGCATTAGGAAACCTCAGATAGTGGTTGCGCGAAAGGGCCTATGGGCGTATGGTTTCGGGACACCTGATGTTCTGGAAGCAGAGCCGGATGAGCACACCACAGCAGCCGTTGAGAGCTCCCTGTCCGCGTTGTTCGGGCAGCCTTGTCCCCCATGAGGAATCGCCCAACTCGGGCACAGGATGCATCCTGGCGCTTCTTGGCTTGATCCTCTCGCCGGTCCTCATCGGAGTGCCCTTCGCCATTTATGGTTTCGTGCTGATGGGCAGGAAGCGTCGCTGCTGGTGGTGCCGAGGCTGTGGGGCCATGTTCCCTCCCTGAGCGGAGCCATCGGCTCACGATAGGACCTCCGAGCTGACGAGACGGAAGCCGCCCCGCTCCACCGCCTCGTTGATCAGCCCGATCAGGTTGGCGATGTCCGCGCGGCTGCGGCCGCCGGCGTCGATGCGGTTCAGGATCTGAGCGGATGGACCGCCGCCGATGGCCGCCCTGGCCTCTCCGCGCAAGCCCCTGATCTGATGCCCGAGCTCGGCGATGGCGTCGAAGTCGTCACGGAGGTTGGTTGGCAGGATGATCTCGCCCGGAGTGAGCATGGCTGCAACGGAATCCAGGCCAGGGAAACCGCCCCACACCAGGCCCCCAGACTGACCGAGTGCTCCTGCTGACGCCGCGGCGCCGCCCGCGGCCCTATCGGCCGCAGCCGCAACCGCGAATCCGGATGGCCCACCAATCAGGCTGATGGCGCGCAGGATCAGCGTCCTTGCGATCGCCTTGGCGATGTCAGCAAGCAGCTGCTTGAAGAACTGACCCCAGGCGATCTTCGCGCCGAACGCGGCATCGACGAGCGTGTCCCCGAACTGGAGCGCCGCGTTGGTGCCGGCCCCGCCGATGGCGGTCTGGATCTCCTCCCCGAGTGTCACCACCTCCTGCGTGTGGCGGGCGGTGATCTCACGGAGCTTGCTCAGGTCCTCCCCGATGGTCGGCAGGGTCTCGGAGAGCTTGAGGAACTGGCCCAGGAGGATGTCGAAGTCCTCCGGGCTGATGATGCCGGCCTCGGCCAGGGCGGCGAGCTGATTGAGCGATTGCCAGAAGGCATCCGTCTTGGTCTTCAGCTCGGGCAGCGTATCCACGCCGAGCGTCTTAAGCGTCTCGTTGAACTCCTTCAGGGGATCGACCGCGGCGGTGACGCCCTTGCCCAGCCGCTCCGGGATGCTCTCGGGCTTCTTGGTCTTCAGCTCGTCGATGATGCGGGCCAGCTCGGCGAGGGCCTTCTGCCCGGCGCTGCCGGCCAGGGCGCCGGCGTCCCGCAGTTTCTGCAGGGTGACGAGGAACTCGTTGCCCCACTTGGCGGCGTCCTTGAGCTCCTTGGCGCTCTCGGCCCCGAAGAGCGTCTTGGCCAGGTGGGGCGCCAGCTCCACGAGCTTCGCCCAAGTCACCACGAGCTGGGCGACCTCGAGGTTCACGTCGATGAGCTGGATCTGCCAGGTCGCCAGCTGGACGCCCATGCGGGCGAGCGCGAGCACGGAGCGGGCCCAGAGCGTGATCAGCTCCTCGAAGCCCTCCCGGTGTTTCCCCACGAACTCCGTCGCGGCCTTGAGCCCCTTGCTGACGGCGGCCAGGACGGCCCGGAAGGCTTCGTTCTCGACGGTGGCGCCGCCGATCTTCTGGAGCAGGTCGTCGACGTCGTTGACGATCCGCTTCAACGCAACGCCCAGGCCCTGCCCGAGGGCCTCGGCGGTGCCCTTGGAGTTCGTCTCCAGGAACTTCACGAGCGCGCCCAGGCGCTCGGTCTTGGGAATGCTCTCGTCGAGGATGATGCCGAGGCGGGACAGGGACGCGGTCTGGCCCTGGGCGGCCCGGGCCATCAGCTCGCCGGCAGAGGCGAGGTCCTTCCCGGTCACCGCCGCCAGCTCCAGCGTCGCGCGTGTGACTCGCGGCAGCTGATCGACGCCCACCCGGCCGAGCTGGATGAGCGTGGCCATGACCTCCTGGATGGCCTCGTCGCTCTGGCCGGTGGAGTCCTGCAGGTCGGACGCTAGCTGCCCGAGGGCCTCCCTGGCCTCTGCCGTGTTCTCGCCGACGGACCGGAGGGCGACCGCCAGCCGCAGGTCGGCCTCCTCCTGCTTGATGGCCCGGGCGGTGACCGCGGCGAAGGCGGCGCCCATGTAGGCGGCGCCGGCGGCGACGGCCGTGGCGATGCCCTGGACGGAGGTCAGGGTGGAGACGAGGCTCTTGAGCACGGCGTCGGCGTCGTTGCGCGCCTTGATGAGGATGTTGACGCTGCGCGTCCTATCGGCCATGCCCTCTCCCCGCCTGCCGCTTCTTCATGTCGATCGCGTCCTGCTGGCCACCCCACTGCGCGGCCCAGAGGTCGATCGTCCAGGCCACCATCGCATCGCCCTCCCCAACCAGGGCGCTGGGCCGCGCGCCGTAACGCTGGGCCACGCGATCCAGGGCGGTCATCGCGCCCCGGTTGGCGATCAAGGGTGGACGGCCGCCGCCTTCTCTTTCGTGAGGCCGCTCAGGTCGAGGATCTCCTGGAAGAGGACGACCTGGTCCTCGATCGGGAAGTCGCCGGGCGTGGGCCCCACGGTCGGGTCCTCGACCAGCTTGGGCGTCGCCACGCCGGCGAGCAGCACCCGGCCAATCGACTCGAAGGCCTGACCCGGGTTCGGCCCGCCGCCTGTCTCGATCTGCTTGCGGATGTCCTTGGCCTCGAGCTTCGACAGCTCGACCAGGTGCCCCAGCGCCTGCATCAGCCCGGACGGGCTGAGGCGGCGGATCCGGACCTTGTCTCCGGTGCTGATGGTGACATCGCGCGAGCCGATCCCCTGGAGCTTGTCGGCGGTGAGATAGCCGTTCGTCCCCTCCTCCATGCCCTCCTCCTCCCGGCCGCCAGCTAGGCGACCGCGCTCTCGTTGTTGATCACCACCAGCGATAGCATCTCGCCGGCGGTCGGCTTCAGGACCTTGAACGGAATGGTGCTCTTCACGACGCCGGGCCCGGTCACCACGAAGGGATTGCCCGTCACCAGGCACTTCAGAGCGGTGAAGTCCATGCGGTTGAAGTTGGCGCCGAGCGCCGGGCCCGTGTGCAGGAGCTCCAGCTTGAACAGCGTGCCGGCGTCGAGCTTCGACCAGTCGGCCTGGACGGCATCCATCGTGAGGGTGCCGCTGATGGCGCGCCGAGTGTCCGACCGGATCGGCTCGGCGATCTGCTTGGACCCGACGACGCGCTTCTCCAGGTCCAGGCCGTTGTTGACCGTCAGCTCCACGCTGTCGACCGGGCGCACGACGTCGTCGATCTCGACAGTCAGCTGGTGGCCGGCCACGTAGGTCGTGACCGACGGGAAGGTCGGGGAGACCGCCGCGATGATCGAGGCGTCCTTGGCGGCGCCGTCGAACTCCACCCGGCCGTTCTGCTCCGGGTTGAACGAGAAGGTGGCCTGGTTGATCTTGTAGCCGACGGCCCGCAGCTGCGGCGTCGACCCGGCATCCACGTCGCGGTTGACATGGAGGCTGAGGCCCTTCCCCGACATGATCGTGTCCTTCAGCGTGATGGTGTGGGTCCAGCTGATCGCCGTCTCCAGCAGGACGGTCGAGACGGACGAGTCGCCGAAGAGGTGCTCGAAGAGGCGCAGGAGACCGCCGTAGTTGAGCTCGATGGAGAAGGGCCCGCGCGCGCCGAAGAGGCGGTCGTAGAGGTTGCCCTCGCGCTCGTCCAGGTCGCGAACGACGGGACGCGCGACCCGGTCCCGTACCGTCTCGATGCCCTCTGAGATGAGCTCGGCGAACTTACTGGCGGCGACCCCCGTCCCCCAGGGCGTCTCCTGGGCCCAGCCGACAAATGAGTTGCGGCCAAAACCTCCGGGCATCAATCACCCCCTGCGCGTCTCGTGGTCCTGGGGGTGGCCTTGTCCGCCGCCTCCCAGTCCCGCGGGTTCTCTTTCGTGAGGGCCCGGCCGACGTCGTCCGGCACCTCGATGGTCCCGCCGTGGTCCACCTCGCCTGCGCCGGGCACGCTGACGGTGCCGGTTCCCTCGTATCGGACTTTCATGCCTGCCTCCTCACGGCTGGGCCCGCGGGTAGCGGTAGATGACGTCGACGAAGATGTCGCGGACATAGACCTGGCCGGCGATGCTCTTGGCCGTTGCGAACCGCCCGCAGCCCGACACCCAGGCGTCGAGCGCCAGGCCCCCGAGGCTCGGGTCGTCCTCGATCTCGGTCTCGATGGCCGCCCGCAGCGCGTCGAAAGCGTCCTGCGGCGTCTCGCTCGCGATGATGGTGGCGATGCGGAACCGGGCCGTCACCTCCTTCGACCGGGTCGGCGCGCGCTCCTTGTCGTCCTCGTCCAGGATGGTGTAGGCCGCCGGCAGGCTGGTCTCCTGGTTCCAGAGCCGCCAGTCCGAGCCGGTGGCCCCGATGCTCGAGACTTTCTTGATCTCGGTCGTCAGGGCTTCTCGGACGAGCTGGTCCTTACTGGGCATAGCGCCTCACTTCGGGATGGCCACGACCTCGAACGTCTCGCTCGGGGTGGTGCCGGCGATGTTCCAGCGGGCCCGGACGGCCTGCGGGACCGTCGTCAGCCGGGCCGAGTAGACGGCCGAGGTGACCACCGCCACCTCGGCGACGACCTTGATGACGTTGTCGGTGAAGGGGCCGGCGCCCGTGGTCGTCGCCTTGACCCGGTCGTCGACGGCGCACTCCGTCCAGTTGGTCCCGTCGGCCGAGCACTCGAGCCAGACGTCGAACGGGTTGACGGTCCCGGACCCGGCCGTCACCCGGACCTGCACGCTGCAGTTCCGCCAGTTGCCGAGGTCGACGGCCGTGCCGGTGCCGGGCGCCGTGTGCGCCCCCAGGGCCTCCAGGACGAGCTTCTCCCCGCCCAGGACCGGAGGTGCCAGGAACGTCAGGATCGCCAGCAGGAGGCAGTGCAGGGCGAGGATGCGGGTCACTCTCATCGGGACCTCCGGCCGCCCAGGCTGGGCGGGATGCCGACCAGGTCGACGACCCGGTCCTCGGTCGCCTCGAGGGCCGGGAGCGCGAACGGGAACGCGCGGGTGGCGGCGTGCCCGGGCCCCGCCTTCGTGCCGAACTCGAGGAAGTGGGCGAAGAAGGCCTTGCGCTGCAAGGGCCCGATGCGGGCCTCGTAGTCGATCAGGGACCTCACCTCGACCGTCGACGTGATCGCCGAGCGCACCCGCCGGCTGTGGGTCCTGCTTTCCATCTCCTCGGCCACCAGCTTGGAGGCCTCCTTCAGGCGGTCCCGGAGCCCTTGCTTCAGCTCGTGGTCGATCTGGGAGATGAAGCCCGTGACCTCCGGGATCCCCAGCGTCTTGACGTCGAGGAAGAACGTGTTGGGCGCCATCAGGCGGTCTCCACGAAGTTGCCCTGCAGGTCATAGAGCGCGCCCTGGCAGACCCAATAGAACTCCGGCCACGGACAGGGTTCGTCAGGAAGCGGCTCGTTCAGCGGCAGGCGGCCGATCCAGTCGCCCCAGTGGCGCTCCCCCGGCGTCGGCCAACCGTTGCACCGGGCCACGGCACCCTTCCTGCAATCGAAGACGCCGAGGATCTCGTACTGTTGGCCGTCCGGTCGAGGCTCCTTCAGCCGGCGGCCTACGAGCCAGATGTCCATCAGGCGGCCTCCAGCAGATAGGGCACGAGCCGGGTCTCCCGCGTCTCGACCATCTGCGCCGGGCGCAGATACGTGATCGAGCCATCCCCCAGGGTCTGGCTGAGCAGGTGCCCGGTGTCCCGGGTCATCAGCCGATAGACCACGTCCTCGGTCGCCAGTCCGACGATCGACTCCGGGACCCCGGCCAGGCCGGCGAGGTAGACCACGCGGTAGCGCTTCACGCCGGACGTCCAGACGGCGTCGGAACCCACCAGGTCGATGCGACCACGGCCCCAGTACCGGGGCTGCGTGCGCAGGCCGGCGAGGACGTAGGTGTGACGCGGGATGACCGTCAGGATCTCCGTCACGCCGCCGGCGCCGTCGTCCCGATACTCGACCGACTCCACGGACGTCACCGAGACGAGCGGCCCCGCCGACAACACCAGGCTGCGGGTGCGGCTGCCGTCCAGGTACTCGGTGTAGGACTGCTCGACGAGGGTGCGGCCGAGCCAGGCCTGGTACTCGTCGGAGACTTCGGAGATCAGCAAGTCGATGAGGGAATCGAAGGCATGCGGATCGCTCGGCTGGATCGGCTGGCCGGCGGCGTTCTTGAGCTGCAGGCGGGTGCGCACGCGATCGCGGCTGGTCAGCAGGGTCGCCGAGGCGGCCACGCCGGCCGAGACGACCAGGCCGTAAGGCTCCGTGCGCCCGTCGGCGGTCGGAACGTCGGGGTTGGTGAGCTCGAGCGTGTAGGTGCCGAGGAGCGAGGGGGTGAGGGTGGCCTGGACCCAGCCCGTGGCGAAATCGATCTTCGTCACTGCGGTCACCGAGTCGACCGTCCGGTCCGGCTTCAGCAGGTTCTTCGTGATCGCCGACGCCTGGCCGGCCACATAGTTCCCGTTGATGTCCCGGACGGGGTGCAGCACGCTGATCGGCACCCCGAGCTGGGCCTGGTAGGCCATCCGCTCCCCCTACTCAGGCGGCGTGCTTGGCGCAGAACCGCGAGCCCGGCACGACCGCGCGCTTGCAGGGATTCCCGGACCCGGTCTTGCCGGCGCAGACCGCGTTCGGCTGTCCGCTCTCCGGCGTCTCCGGCGCCGGCTTGACGGCTCGCTCCGGCTGAGGGCGGGCGCCGGCGCGCAGCCGCACCTCCGGCGCCTCGTCGTAGAGGACGCCCTCGACCGGCGCGCCGGCCGGCGCCTCCTCGGCGGCGGCGCCGTCGATCAGGCTCTTGCCGGTCTTGTCGGAGCACTCGATGACCTGGCGCGGCGCGTAGGAGAAGCGATCACCGGCGAGGCCCTGCTTCAGCTTGATCTTCATGATCCCCTCCGAGAGGGGACCAGGGCGGGCCCTCAAGGGCGCCGCCCCGGTCCGGTAACCGATCGGCGCCTTACGGCTGCTGCAGGACCCGGACGGCCGTGCTGCCGCCGGAGACCAGCTGGCCCTCGAGGCGCTGGAATGCGGCGAAGCCGACCTGCAGCGCGTTCATGTACTTCTCGCCGAAACGAATCAGGAACGGCTGCCCGGCCTTCCGGACGATGTACTTCTTCAACAGGCCGAAGACCATCGTCTCGTTGGTCGTGGCGACGGCGGCGTCCATGGCCTGGTTGATGAAGTAGGGGCGTCCCATGATGGTGGCGGGCGTCCCGGGCGTGGCGTCGGCCGGCATGAAGAGCGGCCGGCCGTTGCTGTCGACGATCTTCTTGACGACCTTCAGGATGTCGTCGTGAAACATGAAGGCGGCGCCGGCCTGGCTGCGGTAGGACGGGTCGACCCCGTGCTCCAGGTTGACGATGTCGCCGTAGGCGATGGCGCCGGCGGCGGCCGCGGCGATGGGGGTGGTGTCGGCTAGGAGCGCCGTGATGAGGCCGCGGGGCTGCGAGGCGCCGGTCCCCGTGGTTGCCTCGGTATTGAAAATACGGCCGATCCGCTCCGCGACGCTCTCGAAGAGGTCCGCCTCGAGATCGAACTCGGTGTCGACCAGCAGCGGCACCGGGACGAGGATGATGTCCGAGGTGTAGACGTAGGCCTTCAGCGTCACCAACGCGAACGTCGGGTCGACGTTCTCGGCCGCGGCCGTGTTCTCCGTGAGGCGGTGCCCGGTGTTGGCCACGTCGGTCATCTTCGGCCAGGGCAGGTCGGCCCCATCCTCGGTCTGGATGACGCGGCAGGCCTCCATGATCCCGGAGAAGGACTTCTCGGCCTTGTCCAGCTCGGGCATGAAGTCCTGGGCGATCGTAAAGGCGCCGGCGGCCCCGGTGATGGCGCTGAGGGCGCGCGCCTCCTTGGGGAGGCTGGCCTGGGCCCGCTTGACCTCCGCCCGCACCTCGTCGTCCCAGGCGCTCGGGTGCTTGGACATGAACGCGATCAGGGCCCGCGTGGCCCGGGCGCGGCTCTCCGGCGTGATGACATGCCGGCGGTCGCCGCGGAGGTCCTCGGGGACGGGATCACCGTCCCGGCCGGCCCGCCTGGTGTCGAGCTTCCGGAGGTCGGCCTCGCGCTGGTCGTGCTTCTGGCGCCGATCGAAGTCCTTCTCCTCGGCGTCGATCTCCTTGACGCGCGCCTCGAACTCGGCGTCCATCCTGTCCCACGACGCCTGCTCCTCGGCGGTGAAGGCGCGCTTATCGCCCTTGTCGTTGATCGTCTTCTTGTTGAGCGCGTTCATCTGCGCCCACAGGGCGAGGTTCTTCTGCTTGAGCTCGGTGGCTTGGGTGGAGGGCATGGGCGGATCTCCGGTGAACCGTCAGTGTGACAGCTCACCGGGAATCTCCGCCCCGGTGGTGGGTCACGCCCGCCCGCGCTGCTGGCGCCTTGCCGGAACGTCCGCTCCGGTAGGTGGCCCGCGGCGACCCGCACAGCGCGGTCGGGGGTAGGGTTAAGGTCTAAAGAGCCAGGCGCCGCAGGTGCAGGCACCGACTACGCGAGTCTCTCTCTACCAGATCTGCGGGCGCTTGTCCAGCCCCCTTCTTTTGGGCCTCGACCGCCTGCCACGCCTGCATCGACCGCTGGGCGACCTGCGTGTCGGGCTGGGGGTAGGCCGGGAACGTGACGCCCGGGCTGACCTCGACGAGCGTGACCTTCTTGAGCGTCCGGACCTGGGTGCCGTCCGGCTCGGTGCCCCACTCGTGGGCGTCGGTGTAGAAGCTGAATGAGCAGCCGGTGACGTCCTTCCGCCGCAGGCTCACCAGGCGGTCGCGGAACCAGGTCGTCGCCGGCGGATCGTTCTTGAAGGTCAGCCCGACCTCGTCCTCGGCCAGCTCGAGCGTCCCGGCCTTGTTGCGTCCCAGCACCAGGTCGTTCTCGTGGTTCCAGAGCGCCCGGATGTCGTGGATCTTGATGGTCTCGGCGAAGGCCCCGGGGGCGATCTTCTCCCGCCAGCCGCCAAGGTCGTCGCTCAGCTGGTTGAAGACGGCGATGTGGCCCTCGAGCTTGGGTGCCGTATCGTCGCCGACGACGCGCAGTTGCATGGGGAAGTGCCGGACCTCGAGAGTCTTCATCGTCTGACCCCTTTCCGTTTCGTGACCCGTGGCGGGCACCAGTAGCAACGCCTGTGGCGCCTGCCCATGCGTTGTGCCACCTCGCATTGTATCAATCCGGGCGGCAGAACCGAGTCTCCCCGCAGGAGGGGGTGGATCGGATAGCCTCCCGGAGTGTAGGCCGCGCGGGCGCTCTTCATGAATCCACGACGATGTCGCACGAGCAAAAATTGTGCAGGGGGGGGTGCCCTATATTGTCGGATGGCGTGAGCGGTCCATCGGTGCCCTCGCCCCCGTCGACGCCCTGGCCGGCGTTGACGAAGTTCTGCTGCACGCCCGCCACCTTGCCATCGAGCGAGGCGCAGAACGGACAGGCGTCGGGGTTGGCAACCCACCGCAGCACCGTCACGCCGGCGACGACGTAGAGCGTCTTCGCTGCCGCCCCCATGAACTGGACCGACTCGTTCATGGCGATCTTGCCGGGCCGCTTCTCGCCCCACTCATCGAGCCGCCCCTGCAGCGCCGCGGCCGCCTCCTCCTCCCCCTGCGACTCGAACTCGTCGATGAGGGCCAGGAGCTGCTGGCGCCCCTCCGAGGCCTCGCGGATGCCGAAGCGCTTCACGTATTCGACGGAGAGTTTCTCGAGCTCGGGCGACATCTCATCCTTCGGCTCGGCGCCAAGCTCCTCGGCGATGGCGGCCTCGATCAGCGCAGCGTATGCCAACAGGATCGGCTGCATCTTACCGGCTGCCCAGGCCCCGTGCGTGTCGTAGAAATCCTCGATGGCCCGGCGCATCTCTGGCAGGCTGCGGCGGCCGCGGGCGTCGGGATTGAGGTGCTGCTTCAGCTCCTTCTCGATCGCCCCGATTTCGCGTCGGACGATCGTGGCGGCCCGGTCCTCGATGACCGGGCGCTGGGCCTTGCGGATCTTCCGGCGCAGCCTCAGGCCGCGCGCGCGGATCGTGCCGGCCGGCCTGGCGGCGCGCCGGGCGGGCCCGGCGTCCTTCGGCGGCGCCGGCGGGGCCTCGTTGGTGCCGATCTGATCGGCCGGCATCATGTTGAACGGCACCAGGTAGATATCCCCCTGCGGGCCCAGATCGGGAAGATTCTCGAGGTCGCGGACGTCGTTGGCCGAGAAGAAGCCCCACTGCCGGCCGATTGAATAGAAGGTCCCGCGCGTGGACGTGTCGCCTCGCATCAGACCCTGGAGGGCAAACTCAATGAAAAGCCCCTTCGCACGTTCCTCCTCTGTCAGGAGCTTCCGGTTCAGCTCCTGTTCCCAGCAGACGACCCAGGGCATGAGGTCGTCGATCACATGCGCCAGGGACGTGTGCTCCACATTGGTGAAGGTCGCGCGGGAATAGTCGTAGACCTTGTGCGGGTTGACCCCCATGTAGCGGCAGACGTCGAGGACGTTGGCGTTCCTGCTTTCCAGCCACTGGCCCTCCTCGGGCTTGATGCCGATCTCCTTCCATTCCCAGCCCCTCGGGAACACCGCCGGCGTGTGCCAGTTCTCGGAACCGCCAACGGACTCCTCCCACCCGGCGCGGACGTTCTTGCGTTTCTCCGCGTCCACATTCGGATAGGGCGTCTGGATGACGCCGGGGATCCGGCCGCCACGCTTGAAGACAGTGGTCCCATACTTCTGAAGCGAGAGGCCGTGGCCGATACCCTCGCGCGCGGCCGACAGCACCGACATGCCTTTCACCCCATCGAAGCCCATGCCCGGGAAGTGGAGCATCTCCGACGATTCCCACGGCTCCGGCCTGCCCCCGGAGAGCCGCACTTGATAGAGCAGCGACCCGTCGTCGCTGACCTCCGGATCGACGCGTACGGCGGGAATCGGCCACAGCTCCCGGATGCGTCCGCCGCGGTCGCGCCGGATGATGGAGTAGCCGTTCCCCTGCAGGACGAGGTTGGCCTGGATGATGCGCCGGAAGTCGAAGGAGCTGTGCCGCGGGTTGGGCGCGAGATGCAGGAGCTCCGAGAGCGGATGGTCCGTGACGCGGAGCCGGCCGCGCGGCTGTTGCCGCTGCATGACGAACAATGGCAGGACGCCCATGCCGTCGGAGAGGACGCGCACGCAGCGCCAGACCGTCGACAGGCGGACGGACGTCGCCTGGCTGACGGGCATGCCGCTGTCCGAGATGCCGCCCCCGGACCATTCGGAGATCCACCGGGCCATGTCGGTGCCGTCGGTCTCGATGGAGCGGCGCCCGAGCGAGAAGTCGAAGGCCCTGGCGAGCATGCCCATGTCAGGCTCCCCGCGGCGCGGAGCCGCGTGTTCCGATCAGGACGAGGGCGACGCCGAGTAGGATGAGGCCGGCGCCAGGGTGGAAGAGCCATGCCCCGGCCGAGGCGCTCGCGATGCCGAGCGCCACGAGAATGTCGGGCACCGCGTGGGCCGGCCGCGCGGGCGCCACTTCAGAGGGGCTCGATTCGGGCATCCTCGATTCTCCCCTCACTCACCAGGGCGCGCGCCAGCGCCATGACGAGAGCGACTATACCATCTATCCGTTCTCGGCTTTTCCCCTTGCTGGGCTTCCAGTTGTCATAGGCGTCCTTCTCCAGCGTCACATTGTCGGCGCACCAGTTCAGGACCGGGTGTCCGCCATGCCGAATCTGCCGACGGCGGTAGAGGACGTCGAGCGCCTTCACCGCCGGAGACATCGCTCCCTTGGACTGCTGCATGCGCAGCACCGCAAAGCCGTCTTCCTGGTCGAGCTCGGTCAAGAGCTTGTGGGCGTTATACGGGTCGACCGCCACTTCCTGGATGAAATAGTCCTGACCCAGCTCGTTCAGCCGTCTCCGGATCAGGCTGTGGTCCACGGCGTTTCCCTCCGTGGCGATGAGGGCCCCGTCGTCGCGCCAGACCTCATAGGGAACACGGTCCTTCCTCGAGCGGATCCGGATGCCCTCCTCCGGGCACCAGAAGAACGGCAGGACGTCGTAGGCCGTGAGCGGGTCGCCGTATTCCCAGCCCGACACCGCGGCGGCGCCGGGGTGGGTCTCGACCTCGGACTCCGACGGATAATCTGGATCGTCGGCCTTGATGCTCGAGTCGAACAGCAGCACGAGGGCCGATAGGTCGGTCGTCGTCGACAGGTCGAGCCCGGCGTAGCAGGCCCGTCCCTTCAGGGCCGCGGCCATGGCTTTCCAGTGAAGCGGCCCAGCGCAGGCCTCCCATTTCTCGGCGTCGATCCATCGCACCGCCTGGTTCAGCCATTCGTTCAGCCGCAGCCGGCGGAAGGTGTTCTGGAACGCCGGCGACTCCTTCGCCTCCCGGTACTGCTGCTCGAAATCGTCGACCTTGACCGACACGCCCCAGTTCGGGTTGACGCGCTCCCAGACCTTGGGGTCCTCCCAGTCGTCACCCTTCTGGATGCCGTAGATCACCGGTAGGAACGTGTCGTCCTCGACGAGCCCGTCGCGGACGGCGATCGCCTTGTCGTACATCTCGCCGCACAGGGTCTTCTTGTTGTAGCCGGCGGTGGTCATCGCGACGATGACGGGCTGTCGCCGGGCGGCGACGCCGGTGCGCACCGTGTCCCACATCTCGCGGTTGTCCTGGACGTGGAGCTCGTCGAAGAAGATTCCGTGCGGGTTGAGCCCGTGCTTGGATGGAACGTCGGCGCTGAGGACGCGGTAATAGGAGAGCGTCGACCTGACGAAGAGCTCGCGCTTCAGGATCAGGGTGCGGGCGTTCAGCTCGGGGCTCAGCTCCACCATCTTCTTTCCCTGGTCGAAGACGATGTTGGCCTGGTCCCGATCGCCAGCGAGGCTGTAGACCTCCGCACCGGACTCGCCGTCCGTATAAAGAACGTCGAGGGCGAGCCCGGCGGCGAAGGTGCTCTTGCCGTTCTTCTTGGGCACGAAGAGGAAGAGCGTACGAAAACGTCTCAGCCCGTCGGCGATGCGCTTCCAGCCGAAGAACGCCCTGACGATGGACGACTGCCACGCCGCCAGCTCGTAGGCCTGGCCGGCCCACTCGCCCTTCGTGTGCCGGAGGAATCGCGGGAAGAAGGCGCATGCCAGCTCGGCGGCCGCGCCGTCGAACCAGTACTTCGGTGGGGCTTTACGCTGGGGTCTTGCGGCCGCGGCGCTCACCGCCGGGCGTCTTCGGCGCGGGCGCCGGCCGCGGCCCGAAGAACCTCTCGTCGCTGTCCGGGTCCTCTTCACCCTCCGCCACCTCCGCGCGGGAGCGCATCGCCGGCGATAGCCCGAACTCGGCCCCGAACTTCCGCACATGCTCTCTGGCCTGGCGAGCGATCAGGACGGCTGGATGGGCGATGGCCGTGCCGCCCACGCCCATCTGCGTGCGCCCCTCGCGCGCGACCGTGTCTTCGGCCCATTCCAGATCGCTGAGGGCCTGGCACAGGCAGGCGAGCGCCGATCGGTCGAGCTCGGTCAGGAGGCCCAGGCGCCGCAGCATCGGCGCGATCTGTCGCCAGTGCACCTTGGTGCTGGGGCTCAGCCAATCCGGGCAGCGCGCGCCAAGGGTCGGCTTCAGGCGACGCTTGGGCAGCCGCCGCTTGCCGGGGTTGCCGCGGAGGATCTTGAGTTCCAAGGGGATGGGCGGTGGTCCCGGGCGCATGCTGATCTGCTCCGGCAACAGATTGTATCAACCTGCGGCCGCGCGCGCGCGCC
>Ga0214473_10000970_pt1 | contig 39171 bp, 38 predicted proteins | sample RVTome_7_FD_203509 | JGI IMG/M metagenome (GOLD analysis project Ga0214473, IMG submission 203509) | Soil microbial communities from uranium-contaminated site in the Upper Colorado River Basin, Wyoming, United States - RVT98D197 | ecosystem: Environmental > Terrestrial > Soil > Contaminated >...
CATAAGCGGACATCAGCAGAGCTGATAGCTCAGAAGCCGTTTGTTAGTGGGACGAAGAGAGCTGGCCAGCGCGCTGACCTCTAGTGAAATAAGCGGGCCGCTTCGGTGCGAAGGCCTCGATGGCGACGATGACCGCCATCGCGCTATGTCGGCTCAGGCTGCCATTGTAGAGACCGAGCCTCGCCACGCACCAAGCCTCGGCTAATGCCGGTGCCGCCCACCGTTGGTCCAGTATGGATTTTACCCCCTGCGCGATAACTTTCTCGCGCTCCTTCACAGCAGCGGTGGCGAACTGTTCCAAAGAACACTCGTCCCTTGTGGCGTCCGCTATGTCGATGTAGCCCCCTACGCGACTAGCGATCTCGGATTGGACGTTAGCAGGAAGCCGCTGCACTTTCTCCAGAAGAGAAAGCACCGTCCTCTCCCAAAACAGTGAACGGAAGAACATGGCCCCACGTCCTTCCCTTAGTGCGGCATGATCGCCACCCTCTTTACTCGCCCTGCCTGCGGGGACCGTCGGAGTGCGAGCTTCCAACGGTTGCTGCTGAGGTCTCAGCCGCTGCTGCAACTGCGTTTGAAAGTGTGAGCGCGGCCCGAACGGTGTACTGCCAAGTCGCTACATCCGCGAGCTTGTTCACAGCCCGAAGCTGAGCCTTCAGAGGCTCAAGCCTCCTGTCCTGTTCCGCTTTGAGTTGCAAGACCAGCATCTCGAACTGAGCGTGTTCAGCGTTGATCTGATTTTGGACCATGTAGGCTCGGTCTTGTAGGTCGCCACGGATGTCGCGCATCAATAACCCCCCCTTAGCGTCGCTATGCTCAAACGAGCAGCCGAGCAGGGGGTTCCGGAACGTTCTCATGGCGGTTTGCGATTACAAAGCGACGTGACTTTTCGGCAACGCGCACAGGGACAAGTCTTAACCGAAGGCGCGATGCCGCTTAGGGTCATGAGCGGACGAAGGAGGTTCCAGTCAGTCTTGAAAACGCCCCTCCGCTAACCATATAGGCGGACAAGTCACCGTCCCTTCCGCTACCCTGCACGGAGGGACGCTGGTCCGTCCCCCAAAGACGGATGTGTCGGCGGCAGATCTCTCCTTTTCTGCCGCCGATTTTTTTCGCCTGAAACCGCAGCTATTTGAGGTTGGCCAAGGCGTCGCCGAAGCCTTGCAGGCTCACCGGAATGCCGATGCCGGCTTCGGGTGTATCGAAGATGATGAACATGGCGATCGAGCCCGTCTTCATCTTGGCGATCACCTCATCCTGCAGCACCACCTCGGCGACGCAGCCGCGCTTGCCGCATTTGAGGAACGGCGCGTTGCCCACGTCGAGACCGTCGATCTTGAGCCCGAGCCCGGTGGGCAAGAGCACGCCGAGCGGTACCACCACGCGGAGCAGCTTCTTGTCCTCGCCGATCGCCTTGTAGAACACGACCGTCAAACCGACATTCGGCCGATCCTCGGCGGTGACGCTTTGCACCAGCGCGCATTTTTCTTCCTTGGCGCCGGGCGGCGTGCGGCAAGAGACCTGCCAGGCGCCGTGGGTTTCGCGCACCACGCTGCCGGGGCCCGTGGCGACCGGCGCCGCTTCTGGCGATGCCCCTTGCGCCTCGACCTGGTTGACCAGGCCGAGCGCCAGAATGAGCGCGATGCCGAGCAAGGGCGCGGCTGGCGCAAGAAAAGTAAACCTGAGCATCTGAGCCATGCTTGCTAAAGAAACCGGCGCGCCCGCGCATACAAGCGCGAATCGCCTCGGGAGAGACTAGATTGTGAGGCGAGGCATCGTGAAGTGGAGATGCGCAACATAGAAAACCGCCTTCGCCGAGTATTGGGGCCAAATTTCGACGCCAAAGCCCCCCTGAAATCTTCCCGCACCAGAAAAGCCTGCGCGGCAAACGTGCATATGCCGCAGCAGCGCCCTGAATCATGAGTGTTGCCAATCGATTTCCTTTATGATTTGAACACCGGAAAAGAGCCTCCAGCCCCGCGATACTCGCGGAGGCCTGAGCAGCAAAACGACGGTGGGGGCGACGCCTTTATTATCGCTATTGAACTTTCGCGCCGCCCTTGCTTCGATCAAGCGGCGTAGGCGACGCTTGGTTCGCCCGCGCCCAATGGAAAGTTCCGCCGCCCTTCCTTGATGGAGATCAGCGACGGGATCGGGAGCAGGCTTTAGGAGTGGAAGGAATGGCGATTTTCGATCGAATCAAGACGGTCTTGGGCGCGGCGGCCATCCTTGCCTTTTGCGGGGCGGCCTATGCCAAGGAGGGCCAGCCGGCTCCTTGGCAGTTGGGCTTCCAACCGCCTGCCTCGCCGATCATGGAGCAAATCCACTCGTTCCATACTTATGTCACCATCATCATCACGGTGATCGCGCTCTTCGTCCTTGGCCTCCTTGTTTATGTGATGGCTCGCTTCAACGAGAAGCGCAATCCCGATCCCTCCCGCACCACTCACAACACCGCGCTTGAGATCGCCTGGACCGTCGTGCCGGTGCTGATCCTCGTCGCCATAGCGATTCCCTCCTTCCGGCTCTTGTTCGCCCAGTACGATTTCCCCAAGGCCGACCTCACCATCACCGCCACCGGCAGCCAATGGTATTGGACCTACGAATATCCGGATCACGGCATCACCTTCGATTCGATCATGGTGCCCGAGGCTGACCTGAAGGAGGGTCAGCCCCGGCTGCTCACCGTCGACCGCGAGGTCGTGGTGCCGGTAAACAAGAACGTCATCGTTGGCCTTAAGTCGAACGACGTGATTCACGACTGGGCGTTGCCGTCCTTCGGTATCAAGCTCGATGCAGTGCCGGGCCGTCTGCAGACGACTTGGTTCAGGGCCGAGCGCGAGGGCATTTTCTATGGCCAGTGCTCCGAGCTATGCGGGCGCAATCACGCCTTCATGCCGATTGCGGTCCGGGTCGTCTCGGAAGCTGAATTCGCCGATTGGCTCGCCAAGACCAAGGCCGCCGCTTCGCTCGGTGACGCGGGCAAGCTGGCCGCGGCCCAGGAGTAAAGGAACCCGCTTTTGTAAAGGAGCGGTAACGGTCGCGCTCAATCGAAGCAACACAAGACAGAGAAGAAACAAGGAAGACAGCCATGGCACATAGCGCCCATGCCGAAGCAGCCCATCACGACGAGCATCCGACGTTCATTCGGCGCTGGCTCTTTTCGACCAACCACAAGGACATCGGCACGCTGTACCTCATCCTGGCGATGATCGGCGGCATTGTCGGCGGCTTGCTGTCGATGGGCATGCGCGCGGAGTTGATGGAGCCCGGCATGCAGATCTTCGGTAACCCGGAGATGTTCAATGTCTTCGTGACGGCGCACGGGCTGATCATGGTGTTCTTCATGGTCATGCCGGCGACCATGGGCGGGTTCGGAAACTGGATGGTGCCGCTGATGATCGGCGCGCCCGACATGGCCTTCCCGCGGCTGAACAACATCTCCTTTTGGTTTGTGGCCGCCGCGTTCGTGCTGCTCGTCGTCTCCTTGTTCGTGCCTGGACCTCCCGGCACCAACGGTGTTGCCGGCGGCTGGACCTTATACGCGCCGCTCTCGAGCAAGGGCACGCCCGGACCGTCCGTGGACTTCGCCATCCTGGCGCTGCATCTCGCCGGCGCCTCCTCGATCCTTGGCGCCATCAATTTCATCACCACCATCTTCAACATGCGCGCGCCGGGCATGACGCTGCACAAGATGCCGCTTTTCGTCTGGTCGGTGCTGGTGACCGCTTTCCTGCTGCTCTTGTCGCTGCCCGTGCTGGCCGGCGCTATCACCATGCTGCTGACCGACCGCAATTTCGGCACCGCGTTCTACGACTCGGCCCATGGCGGCGATCCGCTGCTGTGGCAGCATCTGTTCTGGTTCTTCGGCCACCCCGAAGTGTACATCCTCATTATTCCTGGCTTCGGCATGGTGAGCCAGATCGTCTCAACCTTCTCCAAGAAGCCGGTGTTCGGTTATCTCGGCATGGCCTACGCCATGGTCGCCATCGGCGTGATCGGCTTCGTGGTTTGGGCCCATCACATGTATGCCGCCGGCATCAGCGTGAACACGCAAGCCTATTTCGTGTTCGCTACCATGGTCATCGCGGTGCCCACGGGCGTGAAGATCTTCTCCTGGATCGCAACCATGTGGGGCGGCTCGATTACCTTCCGCACGCCGATGCTGTGGGCGCTCGGCTTTATCTTCCTGTTCACCATCGGCGGCGTCACCGGTGTGGTACTCGCCAATGCCGGCGTCGACCGCTCCATGCACGACACCTATTACGTGGTGGCGCATTTCCACTACGTGCTGTCGCTCGGCGCCGTGTTCTCCATTTTCGGTGCCTGGTACTACTGGTCGCCGAAGATGACGGGGTACATGTATTCCGAGACCGTGGGTAAGCTGCACTTCTGGCTGATGTTCATCGGCGCCAACCTGGCGTTCTTCCCGCAGCATTTCCTGGGGCTGGCGGGCATGCCGCGCCGTTACGCGGATTATCCGGACGCCTTCGCCGGCTGGAACTTCGTCTCCTCCCTCGGCTCCTACCTCGCCTTCGCGGGCTTCCTGGTGTTCCTGTACGGCATCATCAACCAGTTTGCGCGCAAGGTGCCGGCCGGCGCCAATCCGTGGGGCGTGGGCGCCACGACGCTCGAATGGAAGCTGCCCTCGCCGCCGCCCTTCCATACCTGGGAGACGCTGCCGCGCATCAAATGACGAGAGGCGCTTTTTGGGCCTCGGGCGATTGCCCCGAGCCTACATCCAAGTGAGTGAGGCATGTCTGACGTCGCATTGCATGTAACAGCCGGGACGGTCGAAGCCGATACCGGCGGCGACGTCGCCGATTACTTCGCGCTGATGAAGCCGCGGGTGATGTTCCTCGTGGTGTTCACCGCTCTGGTCGGCCTCGTCGCCGCGCCGGGCTCCATGCATCCGGTGCTCGCCATCGCCTCGCTCATCTGCATCGCGGCGGGTGCCGGTGCCGCCGGCGCGCTCAATATGTGGTACGACGCCGATATCGATGCGGCGATGGCGCGCACCGCCGCGCGACCAGTGCCGCGCGGGCTGGTGAGCCCCGAGGAAGCGCGCTCATTCGGCGCGGTGCTTGCGGTCGGCGCCGTGCTCTGCCTCGGGCTGATGGCGAATTGGCTCGCCGCCGCGCTGCTTGCGCTCACCATCGGTTTTTACGTCTTCGTCTATACGATGTGGCTCAAACGGACGACGCCGCAGAACATCGTTATTGGCGGCGCTGCCGGCGCCGTGCCGCCGATGATTGGCTGGGCGTCGGCGACCGGCGGCATCAGTGTCGAATCCTTCGTGCTCTTCCTCATCATCTTCGTCTGGACGCCTCCCCATTTCTGGGCGCTCGCGCTGCTCCGAACCCGCGACTACGCGAAAGCCGGCGTGCCTATGCTGCCGGTGGTCGCAGGCCCCGACGCCACCAGGCTGCAGATCCTGATCTACAGCCTTATCCTCGCCCCACTCGGCATGGTGCCCGCCATCATCGGGCTTGGCGGCACGCTCTATATGATCGCGGCGTCGGTGCTCGGCTCGTTATTCGTGGTCTTGGCGATTGCCTGCTACCGTGAAAGGGAAGGGGAGGCGGCCGACCGCGCCGCGAAGAACCTTTTCGCCTATTCCGTGCTTTACCTGTTCCTCCTGTTCGCGGTTCTTCTCGTCGAGCAGGGCTTCGGCATTGACGGCAGGTCTTTGCCGTCACTTTGGGCGTTGTGATGCAAGATGCGGAAAAGGAGCGCCAACGCCGCCAACGCATGCGATCTGTGGCCATCGCCTGGATCCTGGCGGCGCTCGTGGTGCTGTTCTTTATCGTCACCATTGTCAGGCTCGGCGGCAATGTCGCCGTCCGGCCGCTTTGAGCTTCAGCCAAGATCATGAGCAACGCTCCGCAGCAGAGGGACAAGCAGCAACGCCGGCACGGTACCGTGGCGCTCGCCCTGGTCGGCCTGGTCGCCGCCATGACCGGGCTCGCCTTTGCCTCGGTGCCGCTCTACCGCATGTTCTGCCAGGCCACGGGCTATGGCGGCGTCCCACAGCGTGCCGAGCGCGCGCCCGACGAAATTCTCGACCGCACCATCCGCGTGCGCTTCGACGCCAATGTCGATCATGCTCTGCCTTGGAGCTTCGGCCCGGTCGAGCGCGTGGTCGAGGTCAAGATCGGGGAGACGGCGCTCGTGTTCTTCAAGGCGTCCAACACGTCGAACGCTCCGGTCACGGGCACCGCCGTCTTCAATGTGGTGCCAGAGCTCGCCGGGCGCTATTTCACTAAGATCGAGTGTTTCTGCTTCAAGGAGCAGACGCTTGCCGCCGGCGCGAGCATCGAGATGCCGGTGACCTTCTTCGTCGATTCCAAGATTGTCGAGGACGAGGACACCAAGAATATTGCGGAGATCACCTTGTCCTATACCTTTTACCGCGCCGGCAAGGAGCCCGGCATCGCCACCGTGCCAGGGAACGACAAATCCGGATCGTGATTGAATGAGGCGGCGCGCCGCCTCGGCAAGATTGGGAGGAGCAGGAGCGAATCATGGCTGAAGCGCACGCCAAACAACATGACTATCATCTCGTCAATCCGAGCCCATGGCCTATCGTGGGTGCAATCGGCGCGCTCACGCTCGCGGTTGGCGCGCTCATGTACTTCATCTCGAAAAAGGCCGGCGATCCGCATCTTTGGTACATCCTTCCGGGTCTCCTGATCGTCATCATCACCATGTTCGGCTGGTGGCGCGATGTCATCAAAGAGGCGCATGAGGGCTACGAGACGCCCGTGGTGCAACTCCATCTGCGCTACGGCATGATCCTGTTCATCGCCTCCGAGGTGATGTTCTTCGTCGCCTGGTTCTGGGCCTATTTCGATGCGGCGCTTTATCCCGACGATGCCATCACCTATGCCCGTACCCAGGTGCTCGGCGGCCAGTGGCCGCCAATCCCGAGCGCCGAGACCGATATCGCCGGCCTCGGCAGCTTCAAGCACACCTTCGATCCCTGGGGCCTGCCCTTCGTCAACACGCTGATCCTGCTCACCTCGGGCACGACGGTGACCTGGGCGCATCATGCGCTGCTCCACAACGATCGCCGAGGTCTCGTGCTTGGGCTCGCCTGCACCATCGTGCTTGGCATCCTGTTCACCACCTGCCAGGCCTATGAGTACATTCATGCCGGCTTCGGCTTCGCCAACCACATCTACGGCTCGACCTTCTTCATGGCCACCGGCTTCCATGGCTTCCACGTCATTGTCGGCACCATCTTCCTCACGGTATGCCTGATCCGGGCGATGCGCGGCGACTTCACGCCGAAACAGCATTTCGGCTTCGAGGCAGCCGCCTGGTATTGGCACTTCGTTGACGTGGTGTGGCTGTTCCTGTTCACCTGCATCTATGTGTGGGGAGCCGGCAGCAACTACGCCCATTAGCGGCGTCTGGCGATAAATCTTGGGGGGCGGTCTTCAAGGATCGCCCCCTTTCGTTTGAGGAGGCTTGATGGACCAAGGGCGGAAGCGAGGGGACGTTCCGTCCTTCGGCTCGACCCTATGGGCCGGGATCGCCGGGCGTTGCCCATCCTGCCATCGCGGCAAGCTTTACTCCGGCTATCTCACGCTCGCCCCCAAATGTGACGTTTGCGGCCTCGACTATAGCTTCGCCGATTCGGGTGACGGGCCTGCCGTCTTTGTCATCCTCGTGACCGGGTTCATAGTCACGGGCCTCGCGCTGTTCACCGAGATTCGTTACGCCCCTCCTTATTGGCTGCACGCGGCGTTATGGGGCCCGCTCGCCATCCTCCTGCCGCTCGTCCTGCTTCGGTCCTTCAAGGGCGTGCTCATCGCGCTCCAGTTCAAGCACAAGGCTGAACCGGGCAAGCTCGTCGAATAAGGCTGGCCTCGATGCAGACGAAAAGCCTGGTCGGGCTCACCGCGCTGATGCTTGCCGCCTTTGCCGTGCTGACCGGGCTTGGCGTCTGGCAGCTCCAGCGGCTCGAGTGGAAACAGGGGCTGATCGCGCAGATCGAAGCGCGGACCAACGGCCCGCCCATCACCCTTGAGGACGCGGTCGCGCTTGCTGGCGAGGGGCGCGATCCGAGCTATTACCGCGTCCGCGCCGATGGCCGTTTCCACCACGCCAAGGAGCGGTATCTCTACGCCGTCTCGGAGGGGAGGGTCGGCTGGCATGTCATCGCGCCGTTCGAGACCGAAGACGGCGATGTGGTCCTTGTCGACCGCGGCTTCGTGCCTGACGAGCTGAAAGACCCCTCCGCCCGCGCCCTCGGACAGGTCGAGAACGTGATTACCGTCACCGGGATCGTGCGCACCCCGGAAACCCAAGCCGTGTTCACGCCCGATAACGAGCCCAAGGTCAATCGCTGGTTCTGGCGCGATCTTGCCGGCATGGCGCGGTCGATGTTCCCAGCCGGCACGACCGAAGTGGCGCCCTTCTTCCTCGAGGCGGATAAGAGCGAGGTCCCCGGTGGCTGGCCCGAAGGCGGTCAGACGCGACTTGAGATCCCCAATAACCATCTGCAATACGCCATCACCTGGTTCCTCCTCGCCACCGTTCTCCTCATCGTCTACGGACTTTACGTGCGGAGCCTTTACCGGCGGCCACCCCTTTAGGATGAGGCCTTGGTCCTGTTGCGGGCGAACTCTCCGCCCGCTAGGGTCACCCACGACAAAGCCCCCATTTCCTGCCCAAGAGGCCTGTCTTGAAATTTGTCTCAACGCGCGGTGAGGCGCCGGCGCTTTCCTTTGAAGGCGCGCTCCTTGCCGCGCTTGCCCGCGACGGCGGACTTTACCTGCCGGAAGCCTGGCCCAAACTTCAGCCCGACGCGATCGCCGGGCTGGCCGGCCTCGATTATGCCGACGCCGCCTATCGCGTCATGCGTCCCTATCTCGAAGGCGATCCCTGCCTTGCCGACCTCGAGACCGTGTTGGAGGAGGCTTATGGCAGCTTCCATCACCCTGCGGTCGCGCCGTTGCGGCAGATCGCTCCGAACACTTTTATCCTCGAGCTGTTCCATGGGCCGACGCTCGCCTTCAAGGACCTCGCCATGCAGGTGGTAGCCCGGCTGATGAATCGTGCGCTGTTACGGAAAGGTGCGCATGCGACGGTGATCGGGGCGACGTCAGGCGATACCGGCGCTGCGGCCATCGAGGCGTTTCGCGGGCTCGAGGCGATCGACATCTTCATCCTGCATCCGAAGGGGCGCATCAGCGACGTGCAGCGGCGCCAGATGACGACCGCCACCGAGGAGAACGTCCACAACATCGCCGTCGAAGGCACCTTCGATGACTGCCAGAACATCGTGAAGGCGCTGTTCGGCGACATGTCTCTCAGAGACCGGCTCGAGCTGACCGGGATCAACTCCATCAACTTCGCGCGGATCCTCGCCCAGATCGCTTACTACTTCACCGCGGGCGTCAGCTTGGGCGCTCCCTACCGGGCCGTCGCTTTCACCGTGCCCACTGGAAATTTCGGTGATATTTTCGCGGGTTACGCGGCGCGCGCGATGGGTTTGCCGATCGCGCGCCTCGTTATTGCCACGAACCTCAATGACATTCTGGTTCGCGCCCTAAGCTCCGGGGTTTATGAGCCTAGAAGCGTGATCGCCACCTCTAGCCCGAGCATGGACATCCAGCTTGCGAGCAATTTCGAGCGCCTTCTGTTCGAGCTCGCCGGGCGCGACGCCGCGCGGGTAAGGGCGCTCATGGAGGAGCTGCGCAAGACGGGGGCTTTCCGCCTGAACGAGACCGAGCTTGCCGGCTTGCGTGAGCTGTTCGCGGCGCATGCCATCGGCGAGCATGAGACGGAGATGACCATTCGCGGGCTCCTGGACGAGACGGGCATGCTTATCGATCCCCATACCGCGGTTGCCGTGGCGGCGGCGCGGGCGGAGGGCGGCCTTGGAGCCGCACCCATGGTCGTGCTGTCCACGGCCCATCCCGCCAAGTTTCCCGAGTCCGTCGAGCGGGCTTGCGGCCGCGTGCCCGAGCAGCCTGAGCGCTTGAGGCTAAGGCTCGGCCAGCACGAGCGCTGCGCCTTCCTCCCCAACGAATTGGGCGCCGTTGCCAGCTTCATCGAGACACATGCTCGCGCGCAGGGAAAGAACGCGCCCTCCCGCGGGCGCCGGGCCGAGGTGCGCGCGTGAGCATTGAGCGGTCAACGCTAGCCAATGGCCTGACAGTGGTCAGTCACGCCATGGCCGAGGTCGAGACCGTCTCCCTCGGCATCTGGATCGGTGCCGGGAGCCGGAGCGAAGCGCTCGGCGAGCACGGCGTCGCCCATTTCCTCGAGCATATGGCCTTCAAAGGGACGGCGCGGCGGAGCGCCAAGGATATCGCCGAAGAGATCGAGGCGGTCGGCGGCGAGCTCAATGCCGCGACCGGTGTCGACTCCACCGCCTATTACGCCCGCGTGCTGCGCAAGGACATGCCGCTCGCGCTCGATATCTTGAGCGACATCGTCCTAGCCCCGCGCTTCGATCGCGCCGAGCTTGCCCGCGAGCGTGACGTGATCCTGCAGGAGATCGCGGCCGCCATGGACTCACCCGAGGACATCGCTTTCGACCTAGTGCAGGAGGCGGCGTTCCCCGACCAGCCCGTGGGCAGGTCGATCCTCGGCACGGTGGAAAGCGTGGGCCGCTTCAAGCGCGCCCATCTCGGCGCCTATCTTTCCGCCCATTATCACGGCCCCAACATGGTGCTGGCGGCTGCCGGCGCCGTCGATCATAAGGCGCTCGTCGCCGAGGCTGAGCGCTGGCTTGGCTCCTTCGATACCGAGGCGGCGCCAGAGCCGGAAAGTGCTGCTTATTCAGGGGGGGTCAGGCGCTCGGCGAAGCCCTTCGAGCAGACCCATGTGGTGCTTGCCTTCGAGGGGACGCCCTACCGCCATGCCGACTATTTTACCGCGCAGATTTGCGCCGGTGCCCTGGGCGGCGGCATGTCCTCGCGCCTCTTCCAGGAAGTGCGCGAGCGGCGCGGGCTGTGCTACGCCATCTATGCCTTCGCCAGCGGGCTTTCCGACAGCGGCATGTTCACCATCCACGCCGCCGGCGCCCCCGATCGAGCGCATGAGCTGTTCGCGGTGATCCGCGACGAGCTGGTCAAGGCCGCCGAGGAAGGCTTCCGCGCGGAAGAGATCGCCCGCGTCAAGGCCCAGCTCAAGATGGGGCTCCTGACGGGGCTTGAGAGCTCGAGCGCGCGCGCCGAGCAGCTCGCCCGCCAGATCCTGATCCATGGCCGCCCGCTGTCGACCGAGGAGCTGATCGAGAAGGTGGAAAACGTCGAGGCTAACGACCTGCAAGCCTTGGTAGAGCGCATGCTCACCTCGCCGGCCAGCCTTGCCACGGTTGGGCCCATTCTTCATGTTGCAAGATTCGACCGGGTGGCGGAGAAATTCACTGTTCCATCCATCAGGGCCGCTTGAGAGGGAATGCTGTAAGGCCATGGCGTTATTGCGAACCGCATCCCCGAGCGATCTTGGGCCGGTCATCGAGTCCGAGCATGTCATGTTGCGTACGCCGCAGATGTCCGACTTCCCCGCTTGGGCTGAGCTTAGGGCTGCGAGCCGCGAATTTCTGACGCCGTGGGAGCCGCTATGGGCCTCCGACGAACTCTCCCGCGCTTCGTTTCGCCGGCGCGTTCGTCACTATTTGCGCGACCTCCGCGAGGATGTGGGCTATGCGCTTTTCATCTTCGCCGCCTCGAACCGCGCGATGGTCGGCGGCCTTACGTTGTGCAACGTGCGGCGCGGCGTGACCCAGTCCTGCACGCTCGGCTATTGGATCGGCGCCAAATACGCCCAGCAAGGCTATATGACGGCTGCCATCCGGGCTGTTATTCCGTTCGTGTTCGATTCGCTAGAGTTGCACCGGCTGGAGGCGGCGTGCCTGCCGAGCAATGCAGCCTCGATCAAGCTCCTGGAGAAGACGGGTTTCAAGCGCGAGGGACTCGCGCGTCGCTATTTGCGGATCAACGGCGTCTGGCAGGACCATCTGCTTTACGCGCTGCTTGACACCGATACGCGCCGGTAAGCCGCGCGCATCGCAAGCGGCAGGGAAGACGGGGGAGGAATGGCGGAGTTGAGCGCCTCAGTACGAGGTGAAGCGGCGCCTTCCTGGCATCGAGGCGGGCGGACGGCTGCGCTCGCTTGCGCCATCGTCGCCGCCGTTCTCCTCTTGCCTGCGGCCCACGCTCACGCCATTGAGGCGATCCCGGTCGAGCCGAATCTGGAAAAGATCGACATCACCGCCAAGGGCGAGCTCTATGAAGGCCGCGGCGACCGGCTGCAGATCGAGACGGCGCCCGGCCCCGACGGCTATATCGGCCGCATGGCGGTTGCCGCCTCCATCCCCGGCACCAATCCGGGCTGGCTCGTCTTTGCCCTGTCCAATCCGACGTCCGAGCGCATCGTGCGCTGGCTGGTCGCGCCACGCTATACGCTCGCCGATTCGCGCGTGTTCTGGCCCACCCTCGATGCCCCCCGCATCGCGGCCGTTACCCCATCGCTCGGCTTCCGCCCCGAGACGCTGAAGAGCGACCGCGCCGACATGTTCCGGCTGAACCTGGAGCCGGGCCAGACCGTCACCTTCGCCGCCGAGATGAGTTCGCAGCAGGTGCCGCGACTCAATCTGTGGGACCCCAATGCCTATCAGGCTAAGCAGCAGGATCGCATGCTGTTCAACGGCGTGCTGCTCGGCATCACCGGGCTGCTTGCCATCTTCCTCACCGCGATATTCGCCGCCAACCACCGGGCGATCTTCCCAGCGACCGCGCTCGTGGCCTGGGCGGCCCTCGCCTATTTCTGCGTCGATTTCGGCTTCTGGAACAAGATCTTCCCAGTAGGTCCCGACCGCACGGCACTCTACCGCGCGGCTGCCGAAGCGGGGCTCGCCGCGAGCTTAGTGCTCTTCCTCTATACCTTTCTCCGTATCGGGCTTTGGCACGGTTGGATCAAGACCCTGTTCTGGGGCTGGATCGCGGTTCAGTTTGGACTCATCCTTGTCGCCATTGTCGATCCGGCCTTTGCCTCAGGCTTGGCGCGCGCCTCGCTCGTGGCCATCGCCAGCGTCGGCACCGGCCTCATCGCCTATTTTGCGCTGCGCGGACAGGACCGGGCGCTTTCACTCATTCCCAGCTGGATGCTGCTTATCGTATGGCTGTTCGGCGCCGCCATGATCGTGCTCGGCAAGTTGTCCGGCGACCTCGTCATCTCGGGGCTTGTCGCGGGCCTCGTGCTGATTCTCGTGCTGCTCGGCTTCACCGTGACGCAATTCGCCTTCCGCTCCGGTGGCGCACCTTTGAGCCTCGGGCCGCCGAGCCTCGTGCAGATGAAGTCGCTCGCCGTGGACGGCTCCGGCGCCCATGTCTTCCAGTGGTACGCCGGCAGGGACCAGATCACCGTGGCGAACGAGGTGGAGCAGGAGCTTGGGCTAGAGCCTGGCGCCCTCAACGTGGCGGTCGATGACTTCCTTCAGCACATGCACAATTCCGATCGCGAGCGCTTCCGGCTCATGCTGTGGTCGCTACAGGAAAAGCAAGGCGGCGATTTGCAAATCGATTTCCGCCTGCGACGTCACGACGGCACCTATCTTTGGTATGACCTCCGTGCCCACGCCACGCCGAGCGAGAACGCGCGGCTCCTTCGCTGCACCGGCTTGCTGCGCGACGTGACCAACCTGAAACGCTCCTATGAGCGGCTGATCCACGACGCGGTGCATGACAGCCTTACCGGCCTTCCCAACCGTGAGCTGTTCATGGATCGCCTGCAAGGGGGCATCACCCGCGCCCGCGAGGGCCAGGCCAACCGTCCCACCGTACTTTTCATCGACATCGACCGCTTCAAGAATGTGAACAAGAGCTTCGGCCTCGTCGTCGGCGACAGCATGCTGCTCACGCTCGGCCGCAGGCTGAGCCGTCACCTCAATCCCCAGGACACGCTTGCCCGCCTCGGCGGCGATCAGTTCGCTATCCTTCTGATCTCGGAGTCCGACCCGCATCATGTGGCGACGCTCGCCGAGCGGGTCAGGCGCGCGCTGCGGACGCCGATGAAGATCAGCGCCAAGGAGATCATCCTCACCGCCTCGATCGGCATCGTCGTGCATGATGGGACCCAGGCGACGGCCCAGGAGATGCTGCGCGAAGGCGAGCTGGCAATGCTGAGAGCCAAGCGCGGCGGCGCCGACCGCATCGAGATCTTCAATCCTGCCATGCGGGGCGAGGACGAAAGCAAGCTCCCGCTCGAAAGCGATCTAAGAAAGGCGCTCGAGCGGCAGCAGATTGCCGTGCTCTACCAGCCCATCACCCGGCTCGCCTCCAACCAGCTCGCCGGCTTCGAGGCTCTGCTGCGCTGGGACCATCCGACGCGGGGACGGCTCGGCGCCGAGGACTTCATCCCGCTCGCCGAAGAGTCCGGGCTCATCGTCGAGCTCGGCAGCTATGTCCTGGGTCAGGCGCTCGAGGAGGCGGGACGCTGGCACAAATTGCTGCCGCGCGACCGCGATCCGCTCTTCGTCAGCGTCAATGTGTCGAGCCGCCAGCTGTTCCGCCAGGACATGGTGCAAGAGATCAGGCTGATGCTCGCGCGCGAGGCGGTGCCCAAAGGGACGCTGAAGCTCGAGATCACCGAGTCGCTGGTCATGGAGAATCCCGAGCGCGCGGTAGAGATTCTCACCTGGCTCAAGACCTTCGGCGCCAGCCTCGCGCTCGACGATTTCGGCACCGGCTACAGCTCGCTGAGCTATTTGCACCGCTTCCCGTGCGACACCATCAAGGTGGACCGCTCGCTTGTCCGCGACAGCGGGCTCGACGGCTCGACCCCGCTGATTCTCCGCTCGGTCATCGCGCTCGCGCACGAGCTTGGCAAAGAGGTGGTGGCCGAGGGCGTCGAGACGCAGGCCGATGCGAGCTATCTCCGCTCGATCGGCTGCGAATACGGCCAGGGCTATTACTACGGTGAGCCGATGGCGGCCAAGGACGTGGCGAGCCTGCTTGCCGCGCTCGCCAGTCACCGCAAGCGCCGCGAGCGCGAGCGCGCCCGCGCGCCGGCCGAGCCCCAGACGCCTAAGGGGTTGGAAGTGCAGGTGGGAGGCCCCGCGCCTCTGCCCGCTCTACCCGGACCCGGCACGGTCCAGTAGTCAGAAATCTAGCTTCAGATCAGGCGTGGCCTGAATCGTTGACGAGGCGGATCGGATCGATCCCGATCTTGTTCAAGGCGCGCGAATATTTGCGGTCGACCTCGGGATCGAAGATCAGCTCCGGGTCCGCCGCGCAATTGAGCCAGCCATTGGCCTGGATCTCGCTTTCGAGCTGGCCCGGCGCCCAGCCGGCATAGCCGAGTGCAAGCAGCGCTTTGTCGGGGCCCGTGCCCTTGGCGATATCGCGCAGGATGTCGATGGTCGCGGTGAGACAGACGCTTTCGTCGATGGGCAGCGTGCTCTCGGCCTTGAAATAGTCGGCGCTGTGCAACACGAAGCCGCGCCCCGTTTCGACCGGACCGCCGAGATGCACGGCCATGGCATGCAGACCGGCGGGGAGCCTGATGCGGTCTTGCGGCGGCACAATGTTGAGCTGCTCCAACAGCTCGGTGAAATCGATATTGGGCGCACGCTGATTGATGATGATGCCCATGGCGCCATCGGCCGAGTGTGCGCACATATAGATGACGGAGCGCGCAAAGCGCGGATCGCCCATGGCCGGCATGGCGATGAGCAATTGGCCGTCGAGATAGCCTTCGCGTTGCGGCCGGGTCTTTGCGCTACGGGCTGGCATTCTTCCAGACTACAGCAGTTCTACGCCTTGGGAAGGGCCATTGCTCGACTAACGCGGAGCTGGCATTTTCGCCGCTTGCGCCTCACGAAAGAGTGACGCTTTTATCTTTGCTTCAAGTCGCGCTGCGCGCGTCCTGCCGCTAGAGTTTCGCCGCGAAGTTCGCTTCTTGGGACATGACGATGGGATTTGCCTTTTTTGAGCGCATCGCCGCACCCTTTCCCATTACGCTCGCCGTTAGCGCAATCTTGGGCATGACCGCCGCGGGCGCCGCTCTCGGCGCAGTTGCGAGCGCGTCTCCCTGGATCGCTTCGACCAGTTCCAAGGTGCGCCTCGTGTCGGGCACGGTCGATCTTGAGGGCAAGCCCACGCTCCTTGCCGGCGTTCAACTCCGCATGAATCCCGGCTGGAAGACTTATTGGAAGAACCCTGGCGATTCCGGCGTGCCGCCGAGTTTCGACTGGGCGGGATCGAAGAATTTGAAGCATGCCGAGCTGCTTTATCCCGCGCCCCACCGCTTTGCCGACGCGAACGGCATGGCGATCGGTTATGGCGACGAGGTCGTATTTCCTGTCAAGCTCACGCCCGAACGGGAAGGTGAGCCGATCGAGCTGAAGCTCGCCTTCGCTTACGGTCTCTGCAAGGATCTCTGCATTCCGAACGATGTGAACCTCGACCTTGCGCTTGCTGCAGATGCCGGGAAGGGCGATGCGCTCTTGCTTGAGAACTTCCTCGCGCGCGTGCCGAAGCCGGCCAAGTCGGGCGCGTTGCCTGAAGTAAACGGCGTCGAGGCCAAGCTCGATGGCGACGCGCCTGAGCTTGTCGTCGACGCTCTCTTTCCCCCCGGGGCGACCGGGACCGATCTCTTCATCGATGGGGGCGATGTCTTTATTCCGGTGCCGGAGCCGGGCCCCCTTGCCGACGGCAGGCAGCGCTTCGCCGTCATCTTTGCCTCGCCGTCGGAATCGGCTGCCGTCAAGGGCAAGACTTTGGCCCTGACCTTGGTGTCCGACCAGGGTTCGACCGAGACCATGTGGACGGCGGAATAGACCCTTCGCGCCGCCTTGGCCGCAACCGGCGGACCCGGTATGGTGCCGGGCAACACGAGAGTTCAGGGAGAGTATCGATGGCCATTGCGATAGGAGACCGTCTGCCCGAGGCCACTTTCAGGGTCATGGGCCCTGACGGCATCAAGGAAATCACTACGGGCGAGGTGTTCGGCGGCAAGAAGGTCGTGCTGTTCGCCGTGCCCGGCGCCTTCACCCCCACCTGTCATCTCAAGCACCTCCCCGGCTTCATCGAGAGCGCCGACGAGTTCAAGAAGAATGGCGTCGATACCGTGGCCTGCGTCGCCGTGAACGACCCCTTCGTGCTTGGCGCTTGGGCCGAGAAATCGGGTGGCAAGGGCAAGGTGCTGTTCCTGTCCGACGGCAACGCCGAGTTCACCAAGAAGATCGGCATGGATTTCGACGGGAGCGGGGTTGGCCTCGGCACCCGCTCCAAGCGTTACGCGGCGTTGGTCGAGGACGGCGTGGTGAAAGCGCTCAATGTCGAGGACTCGCCCGGCGTCGCGGTGGAGAGCACCGCCGCGAAGATCCTAGAGCGTCTGTAGCAGTCAGGTGTCGCCCTCGCCGGTTCAGCGGCGCGCGGGGAGGAACGGCGCCATGCCGTCGCGCGCGAGTTCATCGGCGCGCTCGTTCGCGTCATGGCCGACATGGCCTTTGACCCAGTGCCAACGGACCGTATGGGGGGAGGAGGCCTTCTCCAGGCGCTCCCACAGTTCGGCGTTCTTCACCGGTTTCCGGTCGGCCGTGCGCCAGCCGTTTCTCTTCCAGCTTTTAATCCAGCTCGTGATGCCGCCGCGGAGATAGTTCGAGTCGGTGTACAGATCGACCTCTGACGGTGCCTTCAGCGACTCGAGCGCCTCGATGGCCGCGGTCAGCTCCATGCGGTTGTTGGTGGTCAGGGGCTCTCCGCCTTTGAGCTCCTTGCGATGGGAGCCTGATTCTAGGATCACGCCCCAGCCGCCCGGCCCCGGATTGCCGGAACAGGCGCCGTCGGTATGAATGACCACCTTGGGCCGCTCCCCCATGCTCAATGCTCCTTGAGCCCGTAGTCGCGGGTTGACTTCACTCGCTGGTGGAATCTGAGCTTGCGCAGATATTCATTGGGGTCCTTGGTCTTCACCAGCGCGCCAGCGTCGGTGTTGAGCAAATCGTAGGTGCGGGTCAGGAGGAAGCGGAGCGCCGCACCTCGCGCCAGCGTCGGCAGCCATTGCAGCTCGGCCTTGGTCAAGGGGCGCACCCCTTCGTAAGCCTGAAGCAGCGCCCGCGCCTTGGTGACATTGAAGCTGCCGTCCGTCTCGAAGCACCAGGCATTGAGGCAGACGACGATGTCGTAGGCGAGCATATCGTTGCAGGCGAAGTAGAAGTCGATCAGGCCGGAAACCTTGTCGCCGAGAAAGAAGACGTTGTCGGGGAAGAGATCGGCATGGATGACGCCTTGCGGCAGGTCCGCCGGCCAGTGACCTTCGAGATGGCGAAGCTCCTTCTCGATCTCGGCGGCAAGCCGGGGCGTGACCTTGTCGGCTCCGTTGCCGATTGAAACGAACAGCGCCTGCCATCCGGGCAAGGACAGGCTGTTTGCCCGTCTCATGGGGAAGTCTTGGCCGGCCAGATGGAAGCGGCCGAGCGCTTGCCCAAGAGCCGCGCAATGCTCGATGCCGGGTCTTCGCACCCACAAGCCTTCGAGGAAGGTGATGAGCGCCGCAGGCCGCCCGGCAAGTTCCTTCAAGGTACGGCCCTCGCGGTCGTGGACGGGGAGGGGACAGGTGATGCCGCGCGCCGCCAAATGCTCCATCAGCGCCAGGAAATAGGGCAGGTCCTCGCGGCTGACCCGCTTCTCGTAGAGCGTGAGGATGTAGGGGCCGCTTGCGGTGTGGACTAGGTAGTTGGAGTTCTCCACGCCCTCGGCGATACCTTTGAAAGAGGTCAGCGCGCCGATGGCGTAGCTTCCAATGAAGGCGTCGAGCTCTTCGTCTGAGACGTCGGTGTAGACGGCCATTTAGAGCGCCGGCATCTCTCTGAGCTCGCGCGGCAGCTTGAAGGCGATCGCCTCTTCCGCGGTGGTGACGGTCTCGACCTTCGCCTCGAAGCGCGCCTTGAAGGCGTCGATGATCTCGTCCACCAGCACCTCCGGCGCCGAGGCCCCCGCCGTTACGCCGAGCCGTTTGATGCCGCTGAAGATGTCCCAGTCGATCTCGGCTGCGCGCTGGATCAAGACGGCATAGGGGCAGCCGGCGCGCTCGGCAACCTCGACCAGGCGGAGCGAGTTCGAGCTGTTGGGCGAGCCCACCACGATCATGCGGTCGCAAGCAGGCGCGATCCGCTTCACCGACTCCTGGCGGTTGGTCGTGGCGTAACAGATGTCGTCCTTGCGCGGGGTGACCATGCGCGGGAAGCGCTCCTTGAGCACGCCCACGATCTCCTTGGTGTCGTCCACCGAAAGCGTGGTCTGGGTGATCACGGCGAGCTTGTCGGGATCGCGCGGGATGAAAGCCCGCGCGTCGTCTGCCGTTTCGATCAGATGCACCACGCCTTCGGGCAATTGGCCGGTAGTGCCGACTACCTCGGGATGGCCGGCGTGCCCGATCAGGAGAATTTCGAGGCCTTCTTCGAACTGGCGCTCGGCCTCGACGTGCACCTTTGACACGAGCGGGCAGGTGGCATCGAGAAAGAACAGGTTCCGCGCCCGCGCCGCCTCGGGCACCGCTTTCGGCACGCCATGGGCCGAGAATACGATGGGCGCCCCGGTATCCGGAATTTCGTCCAATTCCTCGACGAAGACGGCGCCCTTGGCCTTGAGGCTCTCCACCACGTAGCGGTTATGCACGATGGCGTGGCGCACATAGACGGGCGCGCCGTATTTGGCGAGCGCAAGCTCGACGATCTGGATGGCGCGGTCGACGCCGGCGCAGAAACCGCGCGGGGCGGCGAGATAGATGGTGAGGGGAGGACGGTCGGATTGCCGCCCATTGGCCTTGATCGTGCCGGTCATCAGAGTCCCGGAGGAAATGTTAATCTGGCCGGTCGAGTCTGGCCTTGTCGCGCCTGCTGACTACGGATAGTTTGGCGCGCAAAAGCTGGAAAACCGGCAACTCGCGAGAGTTAAAAGCAATTCTTTCGATCGGGCATATCAGGCGGGGATGCCTGGCATGTCAAGCCGAGGACGGGGTCAGGTGAGGCGTACCGACGCTCTTTGGTGGCTGTGCCCATGCGCCCTTACGGGGCTCATCGCCGTCTCCTTGTTTGCCTCCGGCTGCGCCGTCTCCAGGCTTTCCAATCCGTTTAAATCGGGGAGCGAGGATGCCTCCGCCTCGGCCGTGACCCCGGACAGGCTGCTCGAGACCGCCAAAGCCGATACCGGAACCGATCTGCCCGGAGGCTCAAGCTCTCATTGCCCGCAAGTCGTAGCCTGGCCGCGCGACCGGCTGCTCACCATCTACCAGCCCGACCATGTGGGCGATGCGAACTCGATCGTGCATCGCGGCGAGATCAGCAAGCTGGCGCGGGAGTGCCAGCTTTATTCCGATCGCGTGATCGTCAAATACGGCTTTGCCGGGCGGGTGCTGCTTGGACCTAAGGGCGGCCCCGGCACGGTGACCTTGGGGGTGAGCGTGCGGGTCGCCGGCGCCCAGCAGAACACGCTCGCCACCGACAAGATGAGTGTTACCACCACCATCCCGCCGGACAGCCCGGCCGGCTATTTCTCCATGGTCCGCGAGATCGCCTTCCCCATCGTGGTGGGCACCCGACCCGAGGACTATAAGGTGTTCGTCGCCTTCGACCGCAACGTCGCCGGCGCGGGGTAATGGGGAAATACTGGCCTTTTCCGCCACCCGTCGTAAGGCCGGTAATTGATTACCGGGGGCCTGGAACTATGGTCTCCAGCCTGCCATTATTGGCCAAAATTTCAGCCGCATTTCATGTTAGCGAGGACGAGAGACTTTCTTCCGGGGCACGCTTCAACAGGCACCGCTGAACGCCTGTTTGCAGGGAGCAGACAATGAAGCCAATCACCTTAGGGCTGCTGATCGCAGCGTCAGTCAGCCTGCCCGGATACGCGGCCGAGCCCGATGGGCCGGGCAATCTCATTACCCGAACGGAAGCGGTCCGGATCACCGTTCAAAATCTGCTCTCTAGCGAATCCGATGCGAGCTCCCGCAAGGCTAAGAATGACGCGCTCGTGGAATATTACTCGGTTCCCGACCAGCGCCTGCTTTGGGTCGATGAGAACGGTTTGACCGAGCGCGCCAAGGTCGCCATGGCGGAGATCGGCAAGGCCGACGATTACGGCCTAAGCGCCTCCGATTACACGCTACCCGACGCCGTCGGCTTCACTGCCTCCGACCCCAAGGCAACCGATTGGCTCGCCGGCGCCGAGATGAAGGTGAGCTATGCGGTGCTCGACTACGCCAATGACGCGCGGGGCGGCCGTCTCGAGCCTCTGCGGCTGAGCAAGAATCTCGATCCGAGCCTCGCGCTGCCCAATCCTTCGGAAGTGCTCGAATCAATTGCCATTCGCTCAGACCCCGGCGCATATCTGCGCAGCTTCCAGCCCGACCAGGCCCAATTCGAGGCGCTGCGGCAAAAGCTGATCGAGCTCAGGGGCGGCAAGGTCGAAGAAGTCAAGCCCGCCGTGGTCACGATTCCGGAAGGCCCGGTGCTCAAATTCGGCATCGAGCATGAGCAGGTCGCGCTCTTGCGCAAGCGGCTCGAGATTCCCGCCGGTGCCAACGAGACAAAATTCGATGAAGCCGTGCTCGAGGCGGTCCGCCAGTTCCAGTCATCTCACGGCTCGGTCGCCGACGGCATGGTCGGCGCCGGCACGCGGCGCCTCCTCAATGGCGGCCAGCGTCAAGAGCCGGTGGGAAGCCCGGCGCGCATCAAGCAGATCCTGGTCAATATGGAGCGATGGCGCTGGCTGCCGCACGACCTCGGCGCGTTCTACGTGACGGTCAACATTCCCGAATTCACGCTCCGCGTGGTCGAGGAAGGCACGCCCATCCACACCGCGCGCGTCGTCGTCGGCAAGCCCGACAAGCAGACGCCCGTGATCTCCGACGAGATGGAGGAGGTCGTCTTCAATCCCTATTGGAACGTCCCCAACTCCATCAAGATGGAGGAGATCGCACCCTATTTCGGGGGAGGCGGTGGCTTCTTCGGAGGTTGGGATACCTCCGTCCTCCAGCGTCACGGTCTTCGCATCAAATATGGCAATCGCGTCATCGACCCTGACTCGATTGATTGGAGCCGCAACGACCTTCGCAATTTCGACCTCGTTCAGCCGCCGGGGCCAAGCAATGTGCTCGGCCGCGTGAAGTTCCTGTTCCCCAACAAACACGACGTCTACATGCACGACACCACGCAGAAGTTCCTGTTCAACAATGCCGTGCGCGCCGAGAGCCACGGTTGCATGCGGGTGCAGAATCCAGACCAGCTGGCCGAGCTGGTGCTCGCCCATGACAAGGGCTGGAGCTCGGCGCGCGTCCAGTCGACGTTCGATGCCGGCGACGACAACCACATCGCGCTCGACCAGAAGATCCCCGTCTACATCACCTATTTCACCCTTCGGGTGAACGATGACGGCTCGATCTCCACGTTCAACGATCTCTATGGCCACGACGCCAGGATGAATGCGGCGCTCAGCGGCAAGGGCTACGTGCCCAATGCGTGGGCGCAAGACGAAGTGATGGCCGAGAACCAGAATTGGGCGCCGCCACCCGGCAAGCGCCGCCAGAGAAGCAATCTGAGCAACGATTTCACAAGAACGCTTTTCGGATTCTAGTGGAGTATCCGGCCAATAGGGACTCAGTGGCCGGCTCGTGAGTAGCAGTGGGGCGAGTGCGTGAGGGACCTGTATCAAATCCTGGGGGTTAGGCGCGCCGCGTCTCAGGGAGAGATTCAGAGAGCGTACCGGCGCAAGGCCAAAACCTCGCACCCCGACGGCGGAGGGTCCGTCGAAGCCTTCAGCGAGATCTCCACCGCCTACACCGTCCTTGCCGACCCGAACCGTCGCAAGCGGTACGACGGGAGCGGCGAGATAGAACTGGCTCGACCCAATAATCTCGACGTCAGCGCTATTGAGGTTATCGCCCAGAAGCTGGGCCTAATCATCCACGCCGAGCACGACGTGACATCCGTGGATCTAGCTGCCTTGATCGAGCAGGCGATCCGCGAGGATATCGCCGAGCGCAATGCGGGTATATCGAGCTTAAGGCGTGCCATTGAGCGGGCGAGGAGGATACGCGACCGGGTCAAGCGCAAAGCCAATGGCGAGGACAACATGCTCGCCAGGGTGCTTGACTGGCACGAGACGACCACCAGAAGCCACATTAAGAAGAACGAGGAAGCGGTCAGCTCCATGGAGCGCGCGCTCGATATTCTGAAGGACTATTCCTTCGCCGACGATTTCTCGCTGGCCACTGCTGATGAAGTATCCGTGGCCTTGCACGAAGCTCTTCAAGCCCTGGACCAATTGGCGGTGATGCTCAATTCGGGCCAGGCGGGTCCTGAGGTAATCTTGGGGGAATCTTCTCCGAGTGCATTCGGCTAGAACTGCTCCGCGCGCGATCAGTTCAGCTAGCCTTCAGCGCGTCGATACCCTGTTTGACCAAGTCTTCGTCGCCTCCCCAACGCAGGGTAGGGTGGGGCGCCGATCAATCGACCCATTGGACGATCGGCGAGCAGGAATTTAGTGCCCTGCTATTTCCACTTTGATGCCAAAAAAGCGGTCCGACCTTCTGCTAGACCCGCACGCTGGCGCGAGCGCGCAATCGCGAATTCGACATGGGTGAAGGGAACCGCATCAAGTCGTTCACGGTTGAGCGAGCCTAGAGGGATTTGCGCAGCGTCAGCGGAGGAGCGGCTCATGTATCTATGGGCACGCCACTCCTGTGCACTTGTGGTCTTGCTCCCCTCTAGCGAGTTCCGCCTGGCGTCAGTGCTCGTGGGTCGTTCGAAGCGATTCGACGGCCGAAGGGGTTATCAACAGAGAGTCTTCATGGGGCAACTCAAGCTCAAGCCTGACGCCGCAAAGGCGAGCGGGAGATATCCCGCCGTCGTCCTGGGAGACCCCAAGCCGATCGCGCAGCGATTTGCCCATTCCGCGGACTTGCGGCAAGCGGCTTTGCGCCGGGACGATCCCCCGAAAGCATCGCAGCCGGCCCAGCCGCCGGCTGCAGCGCGCGGAGCGACTGCTTCAGGGGGAGGCAGATTGGCCGTCCGGACTCACTTGCTGATTGCCGGACTTGTTCTCGCCGCGCTGGTTCCGAGCCTCATTCTTGTAGCTCTCTGGCTCGGCTCGACCAGCGAGACCCAGCCGCCGCCTGCGGCCCGAGCTCCTGAACCACAGTCCGTAGCTCCATCGGCCGTCCTCACGGCCCCTGAGAGGCTCGAAGCCATTGCAGGTGAGGGTGTGAGCTTTCCAATTGCACTGGATGGCACAGACGGCGTTCCCTCTCGCAGCGTCATCGCCATAAGAGGGCTGCCGCAAGGCAGCAATTTCTCCGAGGGTCGCCCCTATGGCGGCAGCGAATGGAACCTGGAGCCGGACCAGATCGGCGATTTGGCTCTCGTTCTGCCGGCCGGCGCGAATGGCGAGTTCAAGCTTGGAATCGCGCTTATTGGTCCCGACGACAGGGTCATCGCCGAGGCTGAGACGCTGCTCGAGATAGCACCCGCCCCGGTCCCGGCCGAACAGGCTGCGCCCGAGGAAAGCGGCGTCCTTTCGCCGGACGAAAGTGGAGCAGCGACGTCGGCACTTGTTCCGGACGGCAATGAAACAACGGCATCGGTACCTGTCCCAGACGCAGGACCTGGCGATGGCCCCGAGATGGAACAAGCGCCTAGGGCAATGGAGGCGGCGACCGCCCCATCTGGCGACACCCCACCCGACAAGGTCGAGCAAACCGAAGATGGCAAAGGTGGCCTGGGCACGGTTCAGCCCTCGGTCTTCGTCAATCTCCGGGAAGCGCCTTCGTCGTCGGCGCCCGTGCTCGGCGTGATCGCCAAGGGCGCCGAACTTTCCGTTCTCGATCGCAAGCGCGGATGGGTGCAGGTGACTGACCCTGCAACCGGCAAGAAGGGCTGGATCTACAGCGGCCTTCTCGCCGGAGAGGCAAAGACACACCACCGCATAAGGCGCGTAGCTCCCGCAGAACCCGAGCCGAAATCGGAGTCGGTCTGGGGCAGACTAGGACGGTGGCTGAGTCCGTCGGCCGAGGGAGGCTAGTTCAGCTTGCCCTTGAGCGCGTCGATGCCCTGCTTGACGAGCTTGTCGGCGGCTTCCGGCGTGAGCTTCTGCGCGATCACGATCTGCGCCGCCGCGACCGCCGCATCGGCGGCGGCAGAGCGCACCTCGCGCAAAGCTTCTGCCTCGGCGCGGGCGATCTTGTCCTCGGCAAGCTTCATACGGCGCTCGAAATACTCCTTGATGGAGCGGCGCGTCTCGGCGGTGAGGATCTCCGCCTCCTTGGCGGCCAGGTTGATGATCCCTTGCGTCTCCTCGACCGCCTCGCCCTGCTTGCGGCGATAGTCGGCGAGAACCTTGGCCGCCTCGTCACGCAGGCGCTTCGCCTCTTCGAGGTCCTTGGCGATCGTCGCGGCTCTGGCGTCAAGCGCCGCGGCGATCTTCTTGTGCACCCCGAGATAGAGCAGCCCGGCAACAAAAATGAAGAACGATACCGCGACCCAGAATTCCGGCTCGTAGATGAATTCCATGGTCAGGCTTTCCGCGCGGTTTGAACCGCTTTATCGATCTCGGCCTTGGTCGGAGCAACCCCGATCAGCTGGCGCACGATGTCCGCCGCGACATCCGCCGCGACACTATTCACCTCGCGCATGGCGGACGTCTTGGCCGCGTTGATGCGGGCCTCCGCTTCCGCGCTTTTCTTGCCGAGCTCGCTTTCGAGCTTGGCGCGCTCGGCAGCGGTCTCCTCTTTCAGCCTAGTGCGACCTTCCTCGACGATGGCATGCGCCTTCTGCTTCGCCTCGGCGAGAGCCTGCTCATAGGCGGCAATCGCTTCCTCGGTCTCCCGCCTCAGTCTGTCGGCGGTGGCGAGATCCTTGGCGATATGGGCGGCCCGCGCCTCGATCACGCCGCCGATGCGCGGCAGCGCAACATACACCATCAGCAGATAGAGAATGCCGAAGGTGATGAGGAGCCAAATGAGCTGCGGCCCCCAGTCGAGCGGGTTGAGTTGCGGCATGGTCGGGTAGCTTGCCGAAGATCGGTTCCGTTAGATCTTAGAACACGAACAGGATGATCAGCGCCACTACGAGGCCGAACAGGCCGGTGGCCTCGGCGAGAGCAAAGCCGAGTAGGAGATTGGCGAACTGCGAGGGCGCCGCCGACGGGTTGCGCAAAGCCCCTTGCAGATAATTGCCGAAGATCGTGCCGATGCCGACGCCGGCGCCGACGAGCGCGATCGAGGCGAGACCCGCGCCGATCAATTTTGCTGCTGATGGATCCATGTTCTCTCTCCTTTACTACGATATGGGCGATTGATGTGACAACTAGTGTTGATGCATGTGCAGCGCGTCGTTGAGATAGATGCAGGTCAGGATGGCGAACACATAGGCCTGGAGGAACGCCACCAGGATCTCAAGGCCGGTAAACGCCACCATGAAGGCGAGGGGCGCCCAGCCGCCGAAAAACCCGAGCGCCACGACGAAGGCGCCGAACACTTTCAGCATGGTGTGGCCGGCCATCATATTGGCGAACAGCCGCACCGAGAGTGAGAGCGGCCGGGTGAGATATGAGATCACCTCGATCACCACGAGCAGCGGCAGCATGACGATCGGCACGCCCTCGGGCACGAAGAATTTCAGGAACTTCGCCCCGTGCTTGATGAAGCCGAGCAGCGTCACGCCGAGAAAAATGAAGGCCGCCAGCGCGAAGGTGACGATGATGTGGCTCGTCACGGTGAAGGAGTAGGGCACCATGCCGAGCATGTTCAGCACGAGCACGAACATGAACAGCGTGAAGACGAACGGGAAATATTTCATCCCCGCCGTGCCGACATTGTCGCGCACCATATTGGCTATGAACTCGTAGGAAATCTCGGCGACCGACTGGAGCCGTGACGGCACCAGCGCGCGGCCGCGCATGGCGTACACGGTGAACAGGGTGATGACCGAGGCCGCGATCACCATGAACAGCGCCGAGTTGGTGAAGGACGCGTCGAACCCGAACAGCTCGAGGGGGATGAGCCGCTTGATCTCGAATTGATGCATGGGGTTTGGCAGGCCGCCTGCGTGCCCGCTCCCATGTCCCGCCTCTTCAGCGGCGTATGCTGCCTCGATCACTTCCAAACGCCCCTAATCGTCGTCGTCGTCCCAGACCCGCGGCAGGTCCTTGCCCGATGACGCTGCCGCCTGCATGCGCTTGGCGGTCCGCACCACGTTGAGGATCCCGGCGGCGGCGCCCAGCCCGAGGAACACCACCATCAGGAAGGGCGCCGTGCCGAAAAACCGGTCGAGCGCCCAGCCGATGAAGCCCCCCACCGCCACGCCGGCCACCAGCTCGATGCCAAGCCTGAGCGCCTGGCCGAGCGCAGCCCCCTGGCTCCGCGGTTCAGGCTCTGGGGCAGGTGCATGCCGGGCCTTGGCCTCCGCAAGCTGCTCGCCAAGGCTGTCGAGCCGCTGCCGAATACTTCCAGCGTCGCGGCCGCTTGTCTTACGGCCGGACTTGTTTTCGGCTCCGGCCATTGGCACTGCTCAATTCCGGGAGAGCCCTTAGGACCGGCTGGTCCTTAAGCTTGGCGGGCACTTTAGTTTGGGATTTTGGTCTGTCAAGGAACTCAAAGAGCCCCCAAAGCCCCTGGATTCAGGCGATGTCCGCTAGCTCGCGTCGCGTAGGCGCTCTGCCGCTTCGAGATCCACCGAGACGAGCTGGCTCACCCCGCGCTCGGACATGGTGACGCCGAACAGCCGGCTCATGCGCGACATGGTGAGCGGGTGGTGGGTGATGATGAGGAAGCGGGTGTCGGTCTCGCGCGCCATCTCCTCCATCAAGAGGCAGAAGCGCTCCACATTGGCGTCGTCGAGCGGCGCGTCGACCTCGTCGAGCACGCAGATGGGTGAGGGGTTGGTCAGGAACACGGCGAAGATCAGCGCCAGTGCGGTCAAGGCCTTCTCGCCGCCCGACAGCAAGGTGAGCGCCTGCGGCCTTTTTCCCGGCGGGCAGGCGAAGATCTCTAGTCCTGATTCGAGCGGATCGTCGGAGTCGACGAGCCTGAGCTCGGCCGAGCCGCCGCCGAACAGCGTCTTGAACAGCCGGCCGAAATGGCCGTTGACCGCATGGAAGGCTTCGAGCAGGCGCTTGCGCCCCTCCCGGTTCAGATTGGCGATCCCTTGTCTTAAGCGCAGAATCGCCTCTTCGACATCGGCCTTCTCGCGCGTCATCTCTTCAAGCTGCCCCGCAAGCGCGGCCTCTTCCTCCTCGGCCCTGAGATTGACGCCGCCAAGCCGCTCGCGATCGCCCTTGAGCTTGAGCAGCCGCGCCTCGACTTCCGCCAAGGGCGGAATGGCGGCGCCCTGCTTCAAGCCTGCAAGTTCGAGACAAGCCTCCGGCGCGGAGTCGAGCTGATCGCGGATGGCGCGCGCCGTTTCGCCCCGCCGCTCGCGCGCCGATTCGAGCCGCGCTTCGTTCCGGGCGCGCGCTTCGCGCGCTTCAGCCAGACGCTCCTGCACCTCCCGCAAGAATTTTTCGCGTCCCTTGAGCGCCGTCTCGGCCAGCGCCAGATCGTCGCCGGCCTTGGCTCTCTCGCGCTCGGCGGCGGCGATGGCGTCGAACAGCTTGGTCCGGCGTTGCTCGATCTCGGCGGGGAGGTTGGCGAGAGCGGCAAGGTCGGCGCTGGTCTCTTCCTCGCGCGCGCGCAAGGTTTGAATCTGCTCGCGGGCATTGGCGATGCGCTTCTGCCACAGCCCCTCTTCCGCGCCGATCGCCTCCATCCGCTCCTGCCGCGAACGCACTTCGCGCTCGAAGCCTTCAAGCGTCGCCTCGGCGCGCGCCGCAGTTTGGCGGCTCGAAGCAGCCTTGGCTTGCGCCGCTTCGAGCGCCGCTTCGAGGGCCGAAAGAGAGGCGAGCCCAAGCAACGCCGTCTCGACCCGCGTTCCGTGCCCTGTGGCCTCATCGAACGCTGCCCGCGTGCGGGCTAACGCTTCGGCAAGCGCGCCGAGCTCTTTGCTGCTCGCTTGCGCCTCGTGCTCGGCGGCGGCGATGGCGTCGCGCATCCGGTCGAGCTCGGCATGCGCCTCCTTGGCCTCCTGGCGCAGAGCCTTGGTCTTGAGCTGAGCAGCCTCGGCTTTGCCGGCTGAAGCTGCGAGCTCAGCCTCGGCTTCCGCCGCGTGCGCTTGGGCCTTGCCGACTTCCGCCTTGAGGGCCGCCAAGCGGCTGCGCTCCATGAGGCGCGCTCCAGCGGCACTCGCCGTGCCGGCTTGGATGCTGTAGCCGTCCCAACGCCAGAGATCGCCGTCCTTCGATACGAGCCTCTGTCCCGGCTTCAGGCTCGCCTGCAAGTCGCGGCCCTCGCTAGGGGCCACCACGCCGATCTGCTTGAGCCGCCGGGCGAGAACGGCCGGACCTTTGACGAATTTGCTGAGCGGGAGGGCGCCTTCCGGTAGCTTGGGATCGTCGCCCGAAGCAGCGGTGAGCCGCCAATGGGAGGGCGCCGTCTCATCGCTTGCGGCATCGAGATCGTCGCCCAGTGCCGCGCCGAGCGCCTGCTCGTAGCCGCTCGTGACCTTGATCTCCTCGACGATCGGAGACCAGTCATGGGCGGCTCCGAGCAGTTTGACCAAGGTAGCGAGCTCGGTCTCGACTTCCTGGTTCACGAGCTTGGCGGAAGCGGCGAGCGCCCGGGCCTTTGCCTCATCGAACCGCGCTTTCTCCTCGTCGGCCTCGGCGGCGTGAAGCTCGGCCTCCATCGCTTCGACCGCGGCGGAAAGCTTGGCGAGACCGGTATTTAGGCCGCCGAGCTTCTTCTCGGTCCCGCTCTCAGCTTCGCGCTTGGCCAGCTCCGCCTCAAGCTCATCCGCTTGAGCGTCGAGCTTGACGATTCGGCCTTCGAGCTCGGTCTTTTCACCCTCGAGACGCCCACGCTCGGCGCGCGCCTCGGCAAGCGCGGTGGTCGCCTCGCGCAAGGCCAGCTCGGCCGCCTCGAGCGTCTCCTTCGCCTTTGCCGCGGCGTCGCGCAGTTGCGGCTGCTGATGGTCGCCGGAGCTTGCCGCCTGGAGGCGCCGCCCCTCCTCGCCAAGCCCGCGCAACATGCCCTCGGCCTCGGCGATATGTTCCTCCTCGCGGGCCAGGTCGCGCGAGGCTTGCGCCAGTCGCGTCTCGAGCTCGGCCTGACGCGCCTTGGCGCGCGCCTCCTCGCGCTCGAGCGCATCGCGCTCGACGCTCAGACGGTGCAGCACCGCCGCGCGCGCCGCCTCCTCGTCGCGCAAGGGCTGGAGCTTCTCGGCGGCCCGCGCCTGCTGGCGAAGCGCCTCGCCCTCGGCCTTGGTCTCCTGCGCCACGGCGGCAAGGGCCTCCTGGAACGAAGCCTCCTCCTGCTCGACATGGGCGCAAGCGCCCACCCAATGAAGATGATGCTGGAGCGCCTCGCTCTCGCGGATTTTGCCGGAGATCTCGCGGTAGCGCTGCGCCTGGCGAGCTTGGCGCCGCATTGCCTGCAATTGCGACGAGAGCTGGCCGATCAGGTCGGACAGGCGCGCCAGATTGGCTTCCGTCGCATTGAGTCGAAGCTCGGCCTCGTGCCTCCGGCTATGCAGTCCGGCAATGCCCGCGGCATCTTCGAGCACGCGGCGGCGCTCCTGGGGCAGGGCGTTGACGATCTCCCCGATCCGCCCCTGGCGCACCAGCGCGGGCGACCTCGCTCCCGTCGCCGCGTCCTCGAACAGCAGCCGCACGTCTCGCGCGCGCGCATCCTTGCCGTTGACCCTATAGGCCGAGCCCGCCTCGCGCTCGATCCGCCGCGTCACCTCTAGTGCGTCGCTGTCGTTGAACTCGGCCGGCGCGTTCCGCGTGCTGTTGTCGATGAAGAGGGTGACCTCGGCGCTGTTGCGTGGCGGCCGGTCTTCCGAGCCCGCGAAGATCACGTCCTCCATAGCCGTGCCCCGCATGCTCTTATACGAGGTCTCGCCCATGGCCCAGCGCAGCGCCTCGAGCAGGTTCGACTTGCCGCAGCCATTGGGGCCGACGACGCCGGTCAAGCCCGGCTCGACCAGAAGCTCGGTGGGTTCGACGAAGGACTTGAACCCGAGAAGGCGAAGACGAGTAATCTTCACGCTGGATTTGCCTCGTTAGTGGAAGCCTCTACAAGCGGGACCGACGCGTCGCATAAAGTCCCGTCACCGGTCATGACGATTGCGGCGGTGCCTGCTCGATCATGGCCTTGATCTCGTCGAAGGTGACCTCTCCTTGCGCCTTGCGGCCATTGATGAAGAAGGTCGGCGTGCCGATCACGCCAAATTGCCGCCCCCGCTGCTTCACCTCCGTCAAGCCGTCGATAATGGTTTGATTCGATAGGCATTTGTCAAACGTCTCGCGCGTCATGCCGCTCGATTTGGCGACCGCATAAAGGGCGTCGGGGCGGACCTCCTGGCTGACCCATTCCGGCTGCCGGGTGAGGAACTGGTTCAGCAGAAAGAAATATTTGTCTTCCGGCGCGCAGCGATTGACGATGGCCGCCGCCCCCGACATGTGCCCGATGGGGAACTCGCGGACGATATAGCGCACTTTGCCGGTGTCGATGAATTCCTTCTTCATGCGCGGGAATAGGGTCTTGTGAAAATTCGCGCAATGCGGACAGGTGAGCGAGACATATTCGATGACGGTGACGGGCGCTGTTGCCTTGCCGAGCACGCGATCGCCGAGCGGGCCTGCGGCCATCAGCTCCTGCTGCGGCGGGACATAGGTCGCCTTGTCGATAGGAGGAGCAGGGCCCCCCGCGCCACCACCGCATCCTGACACGGCGATGGCGACGGCAATCGGGATCGACGCTCTGGCCGCGCGGAGCAGCATCAGTTTGGCACCTATTGGCCTGCCGTCCCTTCAGGCGGGCTGGGCGCGTCCCCGGCCGGGCTTGCCGCGCCTTCGGCAGGGGTTGCCCCTCCGCCGAGCGCGGTCTCGAAATCCTGGAGGGTGTGCTCGCCGGTAAGCCGCTTGCCGTTGACGAAGAAGCTCGGCGTGGACTCGACGCCGAACTTCTCATTGGCGATCGTCCGGGTCTCGACGATCTTGTTGAACAGCTCCTTGTCGGCAACGCACTGATCGAACTTCTCCTTGGAGAAACCGGCCTGCTTGGCGATGAGGAGCAGCTTCTCCTTGCCGTCGGCACCGGGCACCGCCCAGGTCTGTTGCGTGTCGAACAGGGCGCCGACCATCGGGTAGTAACGGTCCGGTCCGGCGCAGCGCGCCAGCATGAAGGCGGCGACGGCGAGCCCATCCAAGGGGAATTCGCGCAAGATCAGCCGCGCCTGGCCGGTATCGAAATATTTCGTTTGCAGCTCGGGCAGCACGATCTTGTGGAACTGGGCGCAATGCGGGCAGGTCATCGAGGCATATTCGACGATGGTGTTCGGCGCATCGGCCTTGCCCAAGGAAATATCTTCCAAGGGGCCAGGGGCCATGAGCTCGGCGAGGTCGGGGTCCTTCTTCTCGCCCCCGCTGCCGGTGTTCCCTTCGGAACTGGCGCGCCAATAGACGATACCGGCCACGAGTGCGGCCACGGCCACCGCGCCGACGATGTATAGCCTGACATTACTCGTCACAGGCGCTTCTTGGGCGGCCGACGCCTTGGCGCCTGACTTGGGGGAACCCGTCTTGGCAGTCGCCTGTTTTTCGCTTTTCGCCACGCTTTCACTCCACCTGATGCCTTGCCCGGCCCCCCTAGGCCGGGCCCGCGCCTACCTTCGTTGAAAGAACCGCTTCCTGGCAAGAGCGAGAAAGAAGCGAAGCCGTCAACCCCTTGTGAGCCGTGCCCGGGCGGCTGACCCGAGCCGCAGCAACGCCGCCCGCAAGCCCCGATCCTCGATATCCGCGGAGGGGGGAAGCGCGTCGGGGTCAAGCGGCGGGGCCGGGGCGGGGGCGGGCGAGGCCTTGCGCGTCACCGGCGCCTGCAAGATGCGCATCTCGGCAATGGCCCGATAGCCGAAATAGGCGTTGACCCGCTCCAGGATCTGGCCAGAGCGGTGCTGCACCTCGATGGCGCGCGGGCCTTCGACCCTGAGCACCAAAACGGCGCCTTCGCCGCGATGCCCCCTTTGCCGGCTCGCCTCCTCGCCGTCCTCCCGGCGCCTCGGCCACACCACCCTGTCGGGCATGGTGAATTGGGCAAGCTCGGCCCCGGCGATGGCCGGCCATTCGCTTAACAACGCCGTCGTGGCGAAGCCGCGGGCGCGGGCCGCCGGATCGAGCGCGCGGGAGGCATAGGCGCCGATGGGCCGCGCCCCGCTTGCCGCTCGTGCCAAAGCTCTTCGCTCGGTGTCGTCCATGGTGTCAGCTAACGGTGGAGGGACCGCGCCCTCCGCTTGCTTCGACTGGCGGAAGCTTACACCATGAGGCGAAGGGAAGGGCGGGAGGAGTTGGCTTTATGCAGAGGCGCGCGGCTTCACATGCGAGCCACCGAGGAGAGTCGATTCCGGATGCTCTCCTGGCCTGGTACGACCCCGAACGCCGCCATCTGCCTTGGCGCGCCGTACCGCATGAGCGGCCCGACCCTTACCGGGTGTGGCTCAGCGAGATCATGCTCCAGCAGACGACCGTGAAGGCGGTGCTGCCGCGCTACGAGCTCTTCCTGCGGCGCTGGCCGGATGTGAAGGCATTGGCAGAAGCCGAGCTCGGCGACGTGCTCGCCGCCTGGGCGGGGCTCGGCTATTACGCGCGCGCGCGGAATCTCCATGCTTGCGCCCGCGCTGTGGTGGAGCATCATGGCGGCAGGTTCCCCGCCGATCAGGCGGCGCTGCGCAAGCTTCCTGGGATCGGCGACTATACAGCGGCGGCCATCTCGGCCATCGCCTTCGGCAAGCGGGCGACGCCGGTCGACGGCAATATCGAGCGCGTGGTGGCGCGCCTATTCGCCGTCACGACGCCGCTGCCTGAAGCCAAGCCGGAGATCAGGGCGCTGGCCGAAAGTCTTACTCCGGCGACACGATCCGGCGATTTTGCGCAAAGCATGATGGATCTTGGCGCCACAATCTGCACGCCCCGCCGTCCGGCTTGCGGACTCTGTCCGCTGCGGCCCGATTGTCGCGGCCATGCGGCGGGTCTCGCCGAGGCGCTGCCCTATCGCGAGGAGAAGGGGGAGCGCCCGGTTCGCCGCGGCGTCGCCTTCGTCGCGTTTAGATCGGACGGCGCCGTGCTCTTGCGCGAGCGGCCGCTTCGCGGGTTGTTGGGGGGCATGCTGGAAACGCCCTCATCACCCTGGGAGGACAATGAGCCGAACGGGAGGGCGGTGCGCGCTCACGCCCCTCTCAAGGCCGACTGGCAAAAACTGCCGGGGCTGGTCGAGCATATTTTCACGCATTTTCGTCTGGAGCTTTCGGTCTATCGCGCCGAGGTCGGGACTGATGCGGTGCCGAAGCGTGCCGCTGAGCCCGAGCGCTGCCGCTGGCTGAAGCTGCGCGAGTTGTCGGGCGCCGCGCTGCCTTCTCTCATGCGCAAAGTGATCGGTCACGCGCTGAACAAGACGTTCAGCCCTGCGGTGCAAGCTTCAGCCGCGCCGCCTCGCGCAAGGCGTCGATCGGCTTGAGGGTGCCCTCGGCCTCGTAGTGCCAGAAGGTCCAGCCGTTGCAGGCAAGCGCCCCTTGCACGTGGGCGCCGATCTTGTGGATCGAGCCTTGGGCGCTGCCGCAGGCGATCGAACCGTCGGCGCGCACCCTCGCCTCATGCCGCGCTGCCGGATCGTAAAGCACCGTGCCCGGCGAGATCAGCCCGAGCTCCACCAGCGCGCCGAAGGGGATGCGGGGCTCGCCGCGCTTGCCTTTGGCGACCTGAAGCGAATCCTTGTCGAAAGTGGCGAGCGATGCAAGCCGCGCTTCAGCAGCGTCGGCGTAAGCTGTGTCGCGCTCGATGCCGATGAAGTTCCGCCCGAGCCGCTTGGCCACCACCGCCGTCGTGCCCGAGCCGACAAAGGGGTCGAGCACCAGATCGCCTTCATGGCTGGAAGCGAGGATGAGGCGATGGAGCAGCGCCTCCGGTTTTTGCGTCGGATGGGTCTTGCGCCCGCACTCCTCGCGGAGCCGCTCGGTTCCGGAGCAGATCGGGAACAGCCAGTCCGAGCGCATCTGCAGATCCTCGTTCAGCGCCTTCATCGCTTCGTAATTGAAGGTGTAGCGCGCCTTTGGCCCCATCGACGCCCAGATCAGAGTCTCATGCGCATTGGTGAACCGGCGCCCACGGAAATTCGGCATGGGGTTCGTCTTGCGCCACACCACGTCGTTCAGCACCCAGAAGCCGAGATCCTGGAGGAGGGCGCCGACGCGGAAAATATTATGATAGCTGCCGATTACCCACAGACTGCCTGACGGATTGAGCACGCGGCGGCAGGCTTGCAGCCATTCGCGGGTGAAGGTGTCATAAGCGGCGAAGCTGCCGAACTTGTCCCAATCGTCGTCGACGGCGTCCACGCGGCTATTGTCGGGCCGGTAAAGCTCGTTGTTGAGCTGGAGATTGTAGGGCGGATCGGCGAAGACGAGATCGACGCACCCCTCGGGGAGGAGCTTCAGCTCCTCGATGCAGTCGCCGACGATGATCCTGTCGAGCGGGAGCTTGGCTCCCCTCTTGTCCCCCACGCCCATGAACACCACTCGGGTTACGCAGTACTGCACGCGCTCGCTCTAAGGCGAGACCGGCCCATGCTGGCGGACTACGGTAAAGGCGCCCTTAACCCCGGATTGTTGGCTTGCCCGGCGCGCCGTGGCACAACGCCTTTCCGGCTTGACCTTGGGCCCAAGGGACTACCGATGGCGCCGCTGCTTCGCCGCGAATTCCTTGAGGCTGCCCTTGGACTGGCCATGCTACCGATGCTTGCGGACCGGGCATCGGCCGGTGCGGGGACGGGGAATCAAGTTATGACCAAGGACATCGTGATGTTGCACGGCGCCAACGAAGGCGGCTGGTGCTTCGATAAATTCAGGGCGGTGTTCGAGGGCCTAGGTTGGACGTGCCACGCGCCCGACCTGATCGGTCACGGGACGAAAGCCGCTGACGCCGCCAAGACCTTGGTCGGAATCGGCATGGCCGACTACCGCGTCGAGCTCGCAGCCTTCCTCAAAACCGTTCCCCCTCAGCCCGTGCTTATCGGTCATTCGATGGGGGCGGTGCTTGCCCAGCAATTGGCGGCACAAGGCCTCGCCCGTGCGCTGATCCTGGTAGCGCCTGCGCCGCGGGCCGGCATCCTGCCGCCGACCGACGGCGAGAAACAGCTCGGCCAGGATCTGATGGGACTTGGGCCGTTCTGGAAGACCGTCATCGACCCGGATTTCGAACTCGCCCGTGTCTACACCTTGAACCGGGTGCCCGAGGCCGAGCAGCGCGCCACCTTCGACCGATTCGGACCTGAGTCGGGCCGCGCCTTTTTCGAGCTGTTCTTCTGGATGTTCGATCGCACAGGGGCGACGGTGGTCGACACCAACGCCGTCAGTTGCCCGGTGCTATGCCTCGTTGGCGCTGACGATAGAATCGTGTCGCCGCAAACGGCGCGGGCGACAGCTTCAGCCTACCGCCACGCGACATTCTGGGAGCTTCAAGGTCACGGCCACATGCTCGTGCTCGAGCCCGGCGCCGATACCATCGCCCGCCATATCGCCGAATGGATCCCGGTTTAGTCCTCGTCGGGGGTGGGCAACTGGGTGCCGCTTTCCAGCAATCTGAGCGCCCTCTCTATCGGGCTGAAGGAGCGGCGGTGATGGGTGCACACGCCATGCTTCTTGATGGCTGCCGCATGTTCCGGCGTGCCGTAGCCCTTGTTGCTATCCCAGGCATAGCGCCGATAGCGGCGCGATAGCTTCACCATCAGCCGGTCGCGCGTGACCTTGGCGACGATGGACGCCGCCGCGACCGAGAGCGACAACCCGTCGCCGCCGACAATGGCGCGCGCCTGGCAGGGAAAACGGCGGGGAATGATGTTGCCGTCGATCAGAGCGGCGCCGATCGGCACGCCGAGCCGGCGATAGGCCGCCCGCATGCCCCATAGGCTCGCCTGCAGGATGTTGTCGCGGTCGATCCGCCGTACCGGGCCGATGACCACCGACACGATCGAGGTCGCCATGATCGCTTGATAGCGGTCCTCGCGCGCGTCAGGCGTCATGAGCTTCGAATCGTTGAGGCCCTCGGGGATGCGGTCGGGATCTAGAATCACGGCCGCGACCACGACCGGGCCGGCCCAAGGTCCGCGGCCGGCCTCGTCGATGCCGGCTACTGGTCCCTCATATTGCTCCATCAGCGCCGCTTCGAGGTCGAAGCACGGCTCGGGTTTTGGGGGCAAGGCTCGGGCGGCGAATCCCATAACTGGGGACTCTCGCGCAAACCGCGTGAGCTTTGCAACTCGTTCGGCGCGAGCACTGCGCCTTCTGTGGAAAAGGGGCTAGAAAAGTGCGAGCTGCTGGCCGGGAAGGGCAGGGGGCGTGAACAGGTCGGTGCGGAGTTCGGCCGAACGCTTATTGAGCTGAAGTCGCTCGGCGGCGAGCTCGAATCGGCGTCCGATCATCCAGGCATAAGGACCTTCGCCCGTCATGCGCTCGCCCCATTTTGCCTCGTAGAGCTTGCCGCCGCGGGTCGAACGCATCAGCGACAAGACGCGGCTGGCGCGATCCGGGCAATTGGCTTGAAGCCATTCGGTGAAGAGATCGCCGATCTCGAGCGGAAGCCTGAGCAGCACATATCCTGCCTGGCGGACGCCGGCGGCAGCCGCGCGTTCGAGAATGCGCTCCAACTCCATATCGGTGAGGCCGGGAATGACGGGTGCCACCATGACGGAAGCAGGCACGTCGGCATCGACAAGTCTCTTCAGCGTCTCGAGCCGCTTGTCGGGCGTGCTTGCGCGCGGCTCCATGGCGCGGGCGAGCTTGCGGTCGAGCGTGGTGACCGAGAGCGCCACTTTGACGAGACCGCGGCGTGCCATCGAGGTGAGAAGGTCGAGATCGCGCAAAACCAGCGCCGATTTGGTGACGATGCCCACGGGATGGTTCGTCGCGCTCAACACTTCGAGGATGCGGCGCATGATGCGGTAGCGCCGCTCGATCGGCTGATAGGGATCGGTGTTGGTGCCGATGGCGATGGTGCGGACCTGGTAGCCCGGCTCGGCCAGCTCGCGCTCGAGCGCTTGGGCGGCATTGGTCTTGGCGAACAGCTTGGTCTCGAAATCGAGTCCCGGCGACAGCCCGAGAAAGGCGTGGGTCGGCCGCGCGTAGCAGTAGATGCAGCCATGCTCGCACCCCCGATAGGGGTTGATCGAGCGGTCGAAGCCGATGTCGGGGGAGTCATTGCGGGTGATGATGCGCCGCGCCGGCACCTCTTGCACTTCGGTGGCCAGCGCATCGAGCTCGGCGAGCGATTCCCAGCCGTCGTCGGCGGGCTCATAGCCGACTGGCTCGTAGCGCCCGGAGCGGTTGGTCTGGGCGCCTCTGCCATGCCGGCGCCCCGCGGCAATGCCCCCCGCATCGAGCGGAAAGCTGTCGGAAGGGCCCGGTTTCCTTAAGGCAACGGACATGCTGTCTATATAGGGGCCGGCTTAGAACAAAGCAAGAACGAATGGAGGGTTACCGCCATGTGACGATTGCCGGGCAAAGGGCAGAGGCTATAGGGTCCGCGCCATGATTTCGGTAATCATCCCGACGCTCAATGCCGAGCGCACGTTGGCGCCCACGCTCGCTGCTCTCGTGCCGGCCGTGGTCGAGGGCATCGTGCAGGAAGCGATCGTCGTCGACGGCGGATCGACCGACGAAACCCGCGTCATCGCCGAGGCCGCCGGCACGGTGCTTATAGAAGCCCCGCGCGGGCGGGGGTCTCAGCTCGAAGCGGGCGCAAGCCAAGCGCGGGCAGATTGGCTGCTCTTCCTTCATGCCGACACGGTGCTCGAGCCTGGCTGGGCCGAAGAGGCGCAAAGCTTCATGGAGCGCGTTGCGAGTGGAAGGCGCGACCAGGCCGCGGCGTCCTTCCGCTTCGCGCTCGACGACGACGGTCTCATGCCGCGCTTTGTCGAATGGCTGGTGGGCTTGCGCTGCCAGTTGCTTGCCCTGCCTTATGGCGATCAGGGACTCCTCATCTCGCGCAACCTTTACAACCGGCTCGGCGGTTTCCGTCCGCTGCCTCTCATGGAGGACGTCGATCTCGTGCGGCGGCTGAAGCGCCGCGA
>Ga0214473_10000971_pt1 | contig 39152 bp, 33 predicted proteins | sample RVTome_7_FD_203509 | JGI IMG/M metagenome (GOLD analysis project Ga0214473, IMG submission 203509) | Soil microbial communities from uranium-contaminated site in the Upper Colorado River Basin, Wyoming, United States - RVT98D197 | ecosystem: Environmental > Terrestrial > Soil > Contaminated >...
ACGACTGGCGGGAGGGGATTCACCCTGTTAGATAGAATGTTTTCTGAACAATAGGGCCGAATAGGGAACCTTATCTAACAGGGTAAAGGGGAGGGGGATAAAAAAGGTGATAATGCACCCTCACCCCAGCCCTCTCCCATCAAGGGAGAGGGGGAACCGGGTGGAGTCAATGTCTATTCTTGGAACCCAAATACGATTTGACAATGATATGCTGATCATCAATAATGATAGTTCTTAAAAGGAAAAGCCATGAAGCTCAACAAAAAGGCGTTGGCCCTTCTCAGCGCTGCCCATCTGGTCACAGACATCAACCAAGGGGCTCTCCCTGCCCTTCTCCCTTTTTTCAAAGAGGCTATGAACCTCTCCTACACGATGTCAGGGGTTATTCTTCTGGCCGCGAATCTAACCTCTTCGATCATTCAGCCTGCATTTGGACATCTCTCGGACAGACGCCCCTTCGGATGGTTTCTCCCCTTGGCTCCTTTCATCGCCTGCCTCGGATTGGCGCTAACGGGTCTCGTTTCTAATTACTCTCTCCTCCTAGGTTGTGTCACTGTTACCGGCATCGGGGTTGCCAGTTTCCATCCAGAAGGGTTCAAGACAGCGTACTATTTCACAGGCGACAAAAAGGCTACAGGCATGTCATTTTTTGCAGTGGGCGGGAACTTTGGGATTGCCATCGGTCCAATTTTGGCACTTACGCTTGTGACCTCCTATGGTCCCAAGGGAACACTAAGCTTGATCCTGCCGGGAATTCTCATCGCCATCATCTTGTTCTTCAACATGTCCACTCTCACCGCCCCTGTTCAAGCCGCTCACAGAGAGGCGAAGAAGGAGATCAAGGCGCCCCTCTCCAGAAATCAACTGACTTCGTTCTCTCTTCTCGTCACCGTCGCCACGATTAGAGCATGGATCTCAGCCGGACTCGTCGCCTTCATCCCTTTCTATTACATCAATTATCTTAAAGGAAATCCTCTCTATGCTGGAAAACTCGTTTCAACCTTTCTTTTGGCAGGTGCTTTAGGAACTCTCGTCGGTGCCCCATTGGCGGATCGATGGGGTCATAAAACCTTCCTCTTAATCACCTTGATCCTGTCATTCCCTCTCCTTCTTCTTTTCTATTATAGCAGTGGTCTCATGGCTTTTTTCTTTTTAGGGATGGCAGGGATGGTGTTGATCTCTTCATTCGCACTCACGACGCTGATGGCTCAGTCTCTTCTCCCACATCATCTTGGAATGGCCTCGGGCATGATGGTGGGGTTTACCATCAGTGCGGGAGGAGTCGGGGTAACGCTCCTCGGAGCCATCGCAGATACGTGGGGAGTGCCGACGGCGATAAAAGCAATCTTTGTATTGCCCTTAATTGCATCCGGTCTCACTTTCTTGGTAAAGTATCCTCTTGAAAAAAATAGGTGAGCAATGGACACAATTCTCGTGACGGGCGGAGCAGGATTTATTGGCCCCCATCTTTGTGAGCGCCTTTTAAGCGGTGGGGTAAAATTGATCTGTGTTGACAACTTTGACAGCTTTCATGACCCAAATATCAAATTCACAAATGCGGAGGGCATGGCAAAGAAATTTCCAGACCTTTTCGAGCTGGTCACAGGGGATATTCGAAATCCTGATCATCTTAAAGGGATCTTTCAAAAAACCAAATTTGATTTTGTTGTCCATCTGGCAGCCAGTGCTGGTGTAAGACCCTCCATTGCCGAGCCCCTTCCCTACCAAAATGTGAACATCCGTGGGACAATTGTGCTATTAGAAGCCTGCAAAGAGCATGGAATCAATGACTTTGTTTTTGCCTCCTCCTCAGTCTACGGAGAAAACCAAGGGGACCCATTCACGGAAGAGGACCTCGATATTCAACCCATCTCACCTTGCGGAGCTACCAAAAGGGCCGGAGAGCTCTTCTGCTGTTCTTATCATCATCTTTACGGGGATGGTTCCTCCCGGAGGGATTATACTTTTATTGATGACCTGATCGAAGGGGTGCTGGCAGTCATCCGTCACCATAAAGGGTTTGAGATTTATAATCTCGGGGAATCCCAGACCACTTCCCTGAAGGAGTTGATTGGATTGATCGAAGAGGCCTTGGGGAAGAGAGCCGCGATTGAAGAAATGGGGTCTCAACCGGGTGATGTCTCGATCACCTATGCCGATATCGCCAAAGCAAGGCAAATGTTAGGATAACCAACCCAGGGTCAGGATGGAGGAGGGAATTAAGCGGTTTGTAGATTGGTACAATCAAGCGAAGGGGTCATTCAGCTTACCCTAATATTCTCTTATCTATCAAAAGGCCTTTTTTCTGATGATTCATAAGGAGTCATTCTGTCCACCTCCGAGATGTAAGGGGGGGGAAAATCATCAGAATGACCGATTGACGGCCTCCTGGTGGATAGAGGTCAGAACACGCCTGACCAATGTTGTCGTGAGAGCTACTTTATACCGGTTCATCGGAAGTGGCTTGGCTCCTTCCACTGCTGCTTCTGCCGCCTTTGAAATGAGTCCCTCTTCGAGTTTTTTCCCGTGGATTATTTCTTCTGCCTTAGAGGCCCTGAGAGGAAAGGGGGCCACTCCGGCCAGTACGATCTGAATGTCCTCGCACCCCCCCTGAGACATTCGAGCAACCGCCGCGACACTCGAGAGGGAGAAATCAGCAGAGTGTCTTATCCCTTGTTTCAAAAATCGCTGATAGGTTCCATCTCCCTGATAGGGCACCCAAACTTCAGCGAGCAATTCGTCGGGTTTAAGAATGGTCTCCGTAAAATGGTTAGCACCCAGGAAAAAATCCTGCAGGGAGACCTGTCTCTCTCCGTCAAAACCTGCAATGACCGCTTTTGCCTTCAGCGCTATTAAAGCAGGGGCCAAATCGGAAGGGTGGGCCATGACGCACCTTCCATATTGCACGATCGAATGATAGTACCGATGTTCCCCTGTTAGGGCATAGCACTTTTCGCCTCCTTTTTTGTAGCAGAGGAAATCGGGGTGTCTGAAGTAGAGGCAGCGGGGGCGCTGGCAGATGTTCCCTCCTATGGTTCCCATATAACGGATCTGGGTCGTGCCGACCCGCCGGGCTGCCTGCGACAGAACAGGGAACTTTTTCTTGATGGCTTCGGATGTCTCCAGATGGGTTAGGGTCACAGCAGCACCAATCCGCAAACCCTCCTCCCCATCATCGATGATCCGATCCATTGATGGGATGGATTTGATATTGATCAGGGTCCCGGGGAGATGAAGTTGAGGACCTCCAACCCGGTCTTTCATGAGGCTTAGCAGGTCTGTTCCGCCTGCGATCACCCTTGCCTTCTCTCCATGTCTCTGGAGCTGAAATAGCGCCTCCTCGATCGTCTTCACATCAACATGTCTAATCATCGGTAATTCATAAAGCAATGGATTCACCCACCTTTCTTTATGTTTTGGATCGCTCCAATGATCTTGTCGGGTGTGGTGGGCAGGTCATTGAACCAGATGCCGGTCGCGTTATAAATGGCATTTCTGATGGCCGCCGGGGTCGGTGCGTTCGTATTTTCCCCAGCCCCCTTTGCGGAGTAGGCAAAGTAAGGATCCTCCGCTTCAACCAGGAAGACGTCGATTTGCGGCATATCGAGAGCGGTCGGGATCTTATACTGGTGGAAGTTCTTATTAAGCAATTTGCCTGTATTGGGATCGTACAGCCCCTCCTCCGACAGCGCAAAACCCACCCCAAATTCAATCCCGCCTTGCACCTGAGAGATGCAAAGCTTCGGGTTAATCGCCCTTCCAAAATCGTGGGCTGCCGCAATCCTCAGGATATCCACCTGGCCGGTCTCAATATCCACTTCAACCTCAACCGCCTGGGCACCGAAAATTGAGAACGTAGGAGTAGCAGGGTTCGGTGCTCGCGCGCCACCGCCCCGGATAGGCACCTCGGGATCGATTTTGTCACAGACGGTCTTCAGAGGGACGGATCTCCATGGGTTTGACTTGACATAGACTTGACCGTATTTGGATTGAAGCTCCTCGGGTCTCGCGCCCAATATGGGGGCAGCCACTTCGAAAAGACGCTTCCGGGCCTCTGCCGCTGCCTGCAGGACCGCAGGCCCCAACTCAGCGGTCACCCTTGAGACCTGACAAGATGGGCCATACCGGGTATCTCTCGTATCGCCAAGAACCACGGTCATATCCTCGGGATTGACTCCCAGTTCTTCAGCCGCTATCATCGGGAAGATCGTTGCCTGGCCCCCCCCTATGTCCACCACACCAATGAAAAGGGTGATCGTTCCGTCATGCTTTATCTCGACGTCCGCATAAGCCGTATAAGGGATCAGTCCAACCCCCTGAAATGTCAGATAAGAGGCCATCCCTATCCCCCGTCTCTTAGCTCCCCCTCTCGCAGCTCGATAACTCTTTCTCTTTTCCCAGCCGATGGCCCGGGTGGCCAGCCTCATGCACTCATCGAGGTTTTTGCTCGAGTAGGGAATCTCCTCCTCGCTTTCAATCACCGTCGCATCGGGCACCTCTCCTGCATCAGACCCTACGATTGCATAATCTCTGCAATTCTTTAATCTGAATTCCAAAGGGTCCATGCCGATGGCCTCAGCCATTTTGTCCATATGCGATTCCAATGCGAAGATGCCGGGCATATTGAGCGGAGATCTCGTAGGACCATTGATCTGTAGATTGGTAAAGACCCCGATTTGTTCAAGATAAACATTGGGGCACGCGTGAAGGTTTGCGGTGTGCCATATGATCTGCATCGCATAGTAGTTGGTTTCGAGTCCTGCAGCTCCCACATTGACCAGGGCTCTTTCGTAAATGGCCGTCAGGGTACCCTCTCTTTTCGCTCCCATCTGAATGTACATTTTGCAGTCCCACCGACGTGGATGGGCCAGAAATTCCTCAGCTCTGCTCCGCTCAATCCTGACAGGTCTTCCTGTGACCATTGAAAGCTTCGCCGCATAGAAAGAAATCCTTTGAGACCAGGCCTTTGAGCCGAAACCGCCGCCAAGGTATTTGACAACCACCCTGACCTTTTCCGGAGGAATACCCAAAGAAATGCCCAGGGCTTCCTTGGAGTTCCAAACCCCCTGAATCGCATCACAGACGGTGAGCGTTTCGCCATCCCAATTCGCCACACAGGCACGGGTCTGAATGGTCCCATGAAATGAAGCCTGAGTGGTATAGGTCTCTTCAACAACGACATCGGCTTCAGCAAGGCCCTTTTGGATGTCCCCCCGCTTGATCACATAAGGTTTCCTGTCATAGATTTCCCTTCCGGGATATTCCTCGTCAGCGACCAGCGGCAGCGGCGGATTTTTCATCGTTTCTTCTACGTCGAGCATGGGCGTCAGAATTTCATATTCCACATCTATCAGTTCCAGAGCCCTTTGAGCGATGGTGATGTCCTCTGCAGCCACTGCGGCCACTTCCTGCCCCTCATGAGTGATGCACTCCGGAAAGGCAAGCTGGGGAACCTTATACCACTGGGTGCGCCAACCTTTTGTGTTTTCCTTTGATAGAACCGCTTTAACCCCCGGGAGCGCCTGCGCCTGGCCTGTGTCAATTCTGACGATCCTGGCACGTGGGTGAGGACACCGCAGAATCATTCCGTAAAGCATGCCCGGCAGCCTAATATCCCCTGAATACTTCGCCTGTCCGGTCACCCTTTCGACCGCCCCTCTCCGGTTGAAAGGCCTGCCCACGACGGTCAACTCCCTCTCCAGGGGGGGAGGAGGCGTCCCCTGAACCAACAACTTGCTTTCCGCCATCATTTGCCCCTTTCCATTTCAACCATTTTTTCGGATGTCTTCAACGTCGCCTTCATGATGTTGGAAAAACTTCCGCATCGACACAGGTTCCCATCAATCGCATTTCTGACATCTCCCTCTGTGGGATGAGGATTTCTATGAAGGAGCGCGATAAGGGACAGGATCATACCGGGGGTGCAATATCCACACTGCAAGGCATCCTCTTCAATGAAGGCTTCTTGGAGGGGGTGAAGCTTTCCCTCCTCATCCGTTAACCCCTCGATGGTCAAAATCTTTTTCCCTACCGCTTCAACTGCCAGAACCGTGCATGAATAGACCGGCTTGCCATCCATGATGACCGTGCAGCTTCCACATTCCCCTCGATTGCAACCAACCTTCGTCCCTGTCAAACCCAGTTCCTCTCGAAGAAATTCGGCCAATGTCATGCGACAATCAATCTCGGCCGTAACACTCTTTCCATTGACGGTGAGAGAGATCTGTTTTCGACGTCCTGATAAATTTTCGCTTGCAGGCATCAATGAACCTCCGGGTTTAGTTTGTCTACGGTTCATCCGTTACTTCCCCTGTCCCTGCAGTGGTCTTAACCTGGATTTTAAGAAATCGGTGAAAACCACTCTATCCTTCAAGGCAATGAAAGCCCCCTCAATCAAGCCTTTCCTATAGAGCGAATCGGCCTTCAATAGGCCATTCATTAAAGCCTCTTCAGCCTTTTCTCGGGGCAGATTCCCGACGCCGGCTGTCACCCATTCTCCGGGGATATCGGTCTCTGGGTAGACCTTTTCAGCAAGGGTCCTCATAATTGCCGGATCATCCACATTCGTAAAGTTGCCAACCACAGTCGCCGCCGAATCGGAAAGAGATGCACTTGCAGAGAGGATCGTTACGGCGGAAGCAATCCCTTTGGTAAAACTCCGTCCTCCAAGGCCGCTGGTAGCAACACCCCCAATCCCGGTGGAAGCGTCGATGGCGATGACATAGGTAGGATTTTTCGCATTGATCTCCGTTTTCACTCCCACTCTGACCATCTCGCCCTCAGTCAATCGAATGGCGATATCCCCTCCATTGTCGACGATAATCTTTGTTCCACCCAACTGGATCATGGAATCAGCGACGACGTCCGAAGCCGCCCCTGCAACTGCTGCCAGAGGCGTCAGATCGGGTTCTCCCATCCTCTGCGTGGCTTCTACCATCCTCCATACGACATCAGGGAACCTTTCATCTAATTCAATCTGTTGAGCCTTCTTTTTGATCAGAGGCAGGAATTTAGCTAAGTCTTCAAGAACTTTGATGGCCTGGCGTGCTCCTTCCTGGGCTAAGTGAACCAGGGGCCTTCCATGTTCGAAGGCATGAATCATCATCCTCATTGGACCATATTCGACGAGGACGATCCCGTCTGCAACAATCTCTCTGAGGGCCTTCATTTGTCTCGAAACTCAATTCGCCCTGCCAAGGTAGGCTTTCTGTACTTCTTCATTCACCAAGAGATCTTTTGAATTTCCAAATAGGATGATCTTGCCTACCTGTAGAACATAAGCACGGGAGGAGATCATCAGGGCAAGCTTTGCATTCTGCTCTACAAGAAGGATGGTCGTACCCGCTTGGTTCAACGAAGTGATGGTCTCGGCGACTCGCTCGACCACAATTGGAGCAAGCCCGAGAGAAGGCTCATCGAGGAGAAGCAGTTTCGGCTTGGACATGAGGGCTCGGGCAATGGCGAGCATCTGCTGCTCACCTCCACTGAGGCTTCCCGCCTGTTGATTTCGCCGTTCTTTCAAAATGGGGAAAAGCCCATACATCTTCTCCAAATCGTTTTTCATCTCTGAAAGATCTTTTCTAAGATAAGCCCCCATCCGGAGGTTCTCAAAAACCGTCATTTCCGGCCAGACCCTTCTGCCTTCCGGGCAGTGGGCAATTCCTCTTTTAATGATCCCGAACGGCGGGATCGAATGAATGGGCTCACCCCGAAAGCGGATTTCACCGGAATGGGTGGGAAGGATCCCGGAGATGGTCCGGAGGGTCGTTGTCTTCCCCGCTCCGTTGGAGCCGATCAAGGCAACCATCTCGCCCTCCTCCACCTCCAGAGAGATCCCCTTCAGGGCCTGGATGTTCCCGTAATAAGTGACCACGCCATTCAGGGAGAGCATCATTTCAGACTTCCTCCCAAATAGGCCTCGATGACCTCTTGGTTTCCACTCACCTCTTTGGGTGATCCTTCCGCAATTTTTTTGCCATAGTTGAGCACCACGATCCTATCAGAGATGTCCATGACGACGCTCATATCGTGTTCAACGAGGAGAATGGTAATCCCCTGTTTCCTTAAGGCCCGGATCAGTTCCATGGTAGACCGGGATTCCTCCGGATTCATCCCCGAGACGGGCTCATCACAAAGGAGGAGCTTGGGCTCGGCTGCCAGAGCCACCGCAATCTCGAGCAGGCGCTGTTCTCCATACGAAAGATTTTTTGCGAGAACAGACGCCTTTTCTCTCAGGCTCGTAACGGTGAGGATCTGTTCAGTTCGCTCAAGGACTTCCTTCTCTTTTTTTTGGTACCGGAGAGAGTTTGCCAGGATGGCCATCAGTCCTTTTTCGGCAATCTTATGAGCCCCCATCCTGATACTTTCCTCTACGGCGACTTCGGGGAACACCTTGGTCTGTTGAAAGGTCCGAATGATCCCATGTTTTGCAATCTGGAATGGCTTCAGTCCTGTCAGATCTTGTCCGAAGAACCGGATCGAGCCTTCAGAAGGCTTGATAAAGCCTGTGATCGCGTTAAAGGCGGTCGTCTTTCCCGCCCCATTGGGTCCGATCAGGCTGATGATCTCCCCTTCCTGGATCTCAAAGGTGAAATGATCAACAGCAATGAGCCCCCCAAATTGAACCGTCAAATCTTCTGTTGAGAAGAAAGCATTCTTCATCGCTTATCACTCCAACGCGAGCGAATCAGTCTTGGAAGGGTGATGATTCCCCGGGGAAGAAAAACGATTCCCAGGATCAGGATCAACCCAAAAATCGGAAGGCGCAGATCCTTGGCAAATCGAAGATACTCCGGCAAAAACGTAAAAATCACGGCGCCAATCACTGGACCCAGAACGGTGCCTTTGCCGCCCAGAACGACCATCACGAGAATGCTAATCATGACGGAGAATTCATCAATTTCAGGGCTGATGTAAGTCACGTAGTGAGCGTAAAAACTTCCCGCCATTCCAGCCATGGCAGTCGAAATAACAAAAGCTAGTGTGGCAAAGCTGTAAGCGCTGATGCCTACGGATTCCGCAAGAGGCTCATTCTCTCTGATGGCGGCAAAGGCCCTTCCGACCGGTGAGGAAACAACCTTTTTCGTAAACCAAAGGGCACCAAGGACAAAGAGGAATACGAGGTAGTAAAAATGGACCTTCGTGGAAAATGCCATACCTCCCAGCGAGGGGGCAGGAATGCTGCCGATTCCAACAGGACCGTTCGTGAGGGAAACCCAGTTCAGAATAAGGATATAGATAATCATGTTGAAGCAGATCGTGGCAATCACAAAAAAATGGCTTCTCCAGCGCAGTGTAATCATTCCGATCACAAACCCAAAAACTCCTGCCACCAAGGCGGCGAAGGGAAGACCGATCCAGAAGGAGACCCCCCATTTCAACGTGGCCAAGGCAGAGGCATAGGCTCCAATAGCAAAAAAAGCCCCGTGGCCCAAGGAAAGCTGTCCGATGTATCCGAATATGAAATTGAATCCAATCACTAGCAGGGAGAAGATCCAGACCATCACGAAGATATGGATATCATATTCGCTTCGAATCACAACGGGCAACAAGGCGACCACCCCAATCCCGATCACATAGCCGATAAAAGAAGTCCTGCTCTTCATATCCTCTTCATCCTTCCAAAAAGTCCGGAAGGCTTAAAAACAAGTATCAATAAAACCATGACATATCCAATGAGGTCCTTATATTCAGCTGAAATATACGCAGAGGCCAAACCCTCCACCACCCCGAGAAGGATGGAAGCAAAGATTGCCCCCAAGAAATTTCCCATCCCTCCCAGGATGACAACGACAAAGGCTTTCAGCACGACACGCTCGCCCACATTAGGGTAAATGACGAAGATCGGGCCCAAAAGTGCTCCGGCCGTGGCTGCCAATCCCGCCCCCAACATGAAGGTGAAGGAATAGACCCGGTCAATGTTTACCCCAACCAGAGAGGCCACGTCCTTGTCCTGGAAGGTTGCCCGCATGGCCATTCCCAACTTTGTTTTCTTAATAGAGAAGTGGGCAGCCAGGATGATCACTACCGTTACAGCCGCTGCGAAGACATACATTCGACCCACCAGGATGGGACCAAGCCTGAGTGATTCGGTTGAGAATGGGGAGGAGATCAATTGGGGAATGGAACCGAAAATGAGAAGCGAGGTGTTCTGGAAAAAGATGGAGATCCCGATTGTCACCAGCGCCCCGGTAACCAGAAGGTCCACCCCTGCGACTCGGAACCTCTTGATAAGGATCTTTTCAACCAAAAAGCCGATCCCCATGACGATGACGATTGAGGCGATGAGAGCAAAAAAGTAATTTCCCCATAAGGATTGGGTAATGATGAATGCGATCATCCCTCCAAGCATATAGAATTCACCGTGGGCAAAATTGACCACATGCATGAGGCCAAAGATTGTAGTAAGACCCACTGCAATCAGGGCATAAATACCACCGATGATGAGTCCATTGACGATTTGTTGGAGAAACAAAACCACTTTTTTCTCCGTTACCGAAGGTAAGGTGCAAAGGATAAAAAAAGGGTGGGAGTCTTCACTCCAGGCTCCCACCCTAAAAGAGAACTATTCCTTCGTCTCCATGTAGCCCATGACTACGGGTACGCCTCCCTTGTTCTGCGTGATGAAGGCCAGAGGGTGACTCTGCCCCTTCGCATCGAACTTAATGGTACCCTGGAGCCTTTTCGACTCCACCATGGTCATCCCTTTACGGATCGACTCCCTATCGACCTTCCCCGCCTTGGTGATGGCATCTGCAAAAACATATAAACCATCATAGCCAGCAGCGCTGTATTTATCAGGAATCCCACGATCGGGAAACCGTTTGGCATAAGCTTCTGTAAAGGCTTTGTTCCCTGGTGTATCATAGGTATGGACCCAGGGAAGGATCGCATAGACTCCCTCGGACGCATCCTTGGCTAACTCCATAAACTTCTGAGAGGCCATCGGGCCGGATCCAATCTTGGTGATGCCAAGCCCTATCTCCTTGGCCTGTTTGAAGATCATCGAGCCATCGAGCGTCTCTGCCTGGACAGCCATCGCGTCAGGATTGATCGATTTGATCTTTGTCAAATAAGGTTGATAATTTGTCTCCCCTGTCATAAAGAGGTCTGCGGTCACGACCTGGCCTCCATTCTTTTTCATCATATCTGTCCAGGCCTCGAGGCCAGCCCTCCCCCATTCATCATTGGGACCGAGAAAGCTCACCTTTTTGATCCCGAGCTTCGTGATGAGATACCGGGCTGCAACGTCCACCAGCATGTACTCCTTGGGCGTGTTTCGGAAATAGTATTTGAACCCGCCTTCGGTCAGCTTGGGGGCGCTGGAAACAACAGACATCATGGGAATCTTATTCTTCTCTGCAATCGGTTGAACCGCCAGCGACGCAGAGCTTCGATAGCAGCCCATCAGGGCGACAACCTTGTCCCGGTTGATCAGCTTTTCAGCGGCCGCTATAGATTGGGCAGGCATTCCCTGTCCGTCTTCAATAATGAGTTCGATAGGTCGGCCTGGGAGTGGACCGCCCTTCTTGTTGATCTCCTCTGTCGCCAACTTCGCACCGTTCACAACAGAGCCCCCGTCGTAAGCGATCGGGCCAGAGAGGGGATAAATAAGGCCGATCTTGATGGGCTCTGCAGCCCAGCCTAAACCTACCCACATGCAGATGAGAAGAGATGCCGATACAACCAATACTTTTTTCATGTCTTTTCTCCTTTCTTGGGTGAACCAATCACCCATGCCTCAAGTTGAGTGGCCACTATGGGCTTATTCACTGGGATGGCGAATCTTCTTCTTACGAGTAGGAAGCTAATCGCAGTTCGAGAATCGTATCTCCTCCATAATCCCTCAAACAAAGACCGCTCCCTCCATGATTCATCCCACCACTTAAAAAGTGGGTGGACTCGTCACCCAGATGACAACCGTTTTTCTTTTACCGGGGTTCGACCAGCTATGAGGAATCTGAGATGAAAAATAGAAAGTCTGCCCTTTCTTCACCTGATAGGTCTTCCCGTTGAGTTTAATTTCCAGCTGCCCCTGCAGTACGATCCCGAACTCCTCTCCGATATGGGAATAGGACCCTTTCGACCCTCCTCCCGGTTCAATGAGATTATAGAAGGGCTGCATCCGCTTATTTTGAATACTGCGAACGAGCATCTGAATTTTAGCATCTTCCTGTTTCACATCAAGGTTGACCCGATCCTCTTCCCGGAGGACCACATCATCCTCCTCCATCTGTGGTTCCAGAAAGAAGTCAACGACCTTGATCCCAAGGGCTGACGCCACATTCTTCAAGATCATCACGGATGGGTTCGCAAGGCCCCTTTCCATTTGAGAGAGATAGGCACCTGTGCAGCCCGCCTTATTGGCCAGCTCTTTCAGAGTCATCCGATTCGCGATTCGCAATGCCTTCAGTTTTGTGCCGAATTCTTTCATAGGGGATTAAATATAATTTTTTCCGTTAATAATAATTAATTTGACAAATTTGTCAAGAGGAAAAAAATATATTTTCCCCCATGCCTTCGGCGAGCAACCGCTAAAGCTCCAGGAACATTAGGAAAACCATGGCCGACTGCGTGTGCCTAAGAATGGAGTCTTTGATCGGGATGCTCTCCCTTTAAGACCCGAGGCGTAGCCTGCATAGAAGGCTTAGCATGTAAAAAACAACGACTATCTCCTCCTGGGGTCGAGGTCCGTCAATCACAATAAAGACGAGCATGGAGAAACGAAAAAGAATGAGCGCTCCGGATAACCGCTATTTTGTTATAACAATCCGCAACGGGGTTATTCTTCCACCGCATATGGGCCCAAATTCATTAGGACAGGTGCTCAATACGCAGAGAGAGTTCATCTCGGCAACAAGCTCAATATAATCCCCGGGCTTACTCAAGGGCTCAAGGATTTCAATCGTGCCGTCCGGATGCACCTTCGTGTTCATGAAAACGTTGAACGGATCGACCGGATCCAATTGCGGGAATCCGAATTCAGCCAAGGCCCGGGCTAATAACTCGGCACAGCCGTCTTGCTCCACGCCAAACCGGTTCTTATAGACCCACCTCGTACAGGGTTCCCAGATCAGATCGTGGACCCCGCAGGTGTCCTCCGAGATCGTGAACATCGGGTTGTCCCGATCGGAATAGATTCTGTCTCCGATTTTGAGGAATAATCTCTTCGGATAAGCCCTCGTCCTGGACTGTGAAAGCTTCTCCCTCGTCTGATCGGAATTATAAGCTATAAAATCGCCCACCTGTTTCCCTTCGACATCGATGATTCGAAGCCGCTCCCCTTTCTTAATGAAAAAGGCTTTAGCAGCTTTCGGGGGGATGACAAAATCTAGAACCACTTTTTCCATGAGTTTACCTCCCTACTTTAAGACATTTTGCCCGTTTCAGATCGCGCAATGTGGATTCGCCCCATAAGCGCATCGAAGACGATTTCTCCAGTTTTTGGATGGTCTCAAGCACCTTGTTTCTCGTCGCCGGCAAAGAGGTAATATGAGCGCCCGTGGCATTGTAGATGGCGTTCAGGATCGCCGGCGCCGTTGGCAAAGCAGCCACTTCCGAGATGCCCTTTGCCCCGAGAGGACCGCCAGGTTCAGGATTTTCGACAATAATTGTGGTGATCTCAGGGACCTCTCTAAAACTCGGGATACGGCATTTTGCGAGGGTATCTGTTACCATCAGCCCATCTTTCATAATGAACTCCTCTGATAAACCATACCCCAGACCCATCATGACGCTTCCTTCGATTTGACCCAGTGCGATCAGGGGGTTGAGGGATTTCCCGGAATCATGGGCCGCAATAATCTTGTGCACCTTGACCGCCCCTGTTTTCTCATCTACTTCCACAACCGCCACGTGAGTGACAAATGAATAACAGTTGTAGTTCTGGTATTCGTCTGAATCTGGAGAAGGTTCATTGCCCCTATGCTGCGGTATTTGGAAATGCTTCACCCCCGAAAAGATAGCCGGTTGGTAAACGGTATGTAAGGGATAGGTCTTCGGCAATTTGTACATCGTCTCTGCACTCAGTCTTTCTCCTTTAACGACGGTTGTCCTTGCAAGCTCCGCAAGCGTTAGAAGTATTCTGCCGGTTTTCGTTTCCGTGAAAACGCCTTTTGAGAAATTTACTTCTGAAGGTTGAAAGCCAAATTCGTCGGCAACCCGCCTGATGAGTAGTTTCTTAAATTGATCTCCCGCACGCAGGACAGCATTGCCCGTAACATAGGTTCCCCGCTGAGCGATGGTGGGACCCCCGTATGGAGCAATCAGGGTATCCGCTGAAATCACATCGATGGAGTCATAGTCGAACTCCAGGGCGTGAGCTGCGAACTGGGCCATGACCGTGTCGGCCCCTTGCCCCATGTCGCTGGTGCCTATTCTTAAGGTGACCCTGCCATTGGCTTTCAGTTCCATGGCCGCACCGGAGGAATCAATGCTGCCAAGACCCATTCCCACATTTTTGTAAGCGGAGGCTACGCCTATCCCAAGCTTCCCCTTAACTTTGGGCATTGGGGTGGAGTTAAGGCTTTTTTGCGCCTCTATCAGAGTGTCCTTGATACCCACGCTTTCTTTCAACAACTGGCCTGCTGCCGTCCGTTTCCCACGATCAAGAGCGTTTATCAGTCTCAACTCAAAGGGGTCGATGCCAAGCTTTCGCGCGAGCAGATTCATCTGCGATTCCACCGCGAAGGCAACTTGGTTTATACCGAAGCCCCGCATGGCTCCACATCTTAGGTTGTTGGTATAAACAGCCATCGCTTCCCCTCTCACATGAGGCACCACGTAAGGACCGCAGGAGAAGATTAATGCCTGCTCGAGCACCAGGGAACCGGTAGAGGCATACGCGCCCGTATCGCCTATGATCCGTATTTCTTGTGCAGTTAACCTTCCATCGCGCGTGGCTCCCGTTTTATAGTTCATATAGAAAGCGTGTTTCTTGGTACTTGCTCTTAAAGACTCTTTCCTCGACAAGGTTATTTTAGTGGGTCTTTTTGTGTGATAAGCCCCAAGACCTAAAATGATCTGCAGCGTAATGTCCTCTCTCCCTCCAAACGCGCCGCCTATGGGAGTTTGCACAATCCTCACCTTGTCGAGCGGTAGACCCAGCGGTGGGGCGATCTGATTGAGATCACGGTGGGGGCATTGTGTGGCCATCCTGATTTCGATGCCGCCGTCCTGGGTCGGAACGGCTATACCGGATTCGGGCTCAAGGTAAGCGTGTTCAACGAATGGGGTTGTATAGCTATTCTCTATAATCACATCCGATTTTGCAAACCCCTCTTCCACATCCCCATTGACAAGACTCTTGCGGATGAGGATATTTCCTCCCTCGTGCAAAATAGGAGCATCGGGTTCAAGGGCCCGCCTCGGATCGGAGACCACTTCCAGGGGCTGAAATTCGACCTGAATAAGATTGACAGCCCGTTGAGCCGTCTCTTCATCCTCGGCGAAAACGGCTGCCACCGCATCCCCAACGGAGCGAACCCTTTCAGAGGCGAACACAGGTTGATCTGGAATGAGGGTTCCGAACTCTTTTAAACCCGGCACATCTTGATGGGTCAGTATGCATACGACGCCCGGGAGGTTTCGAGCGACGTCTGTATCCATGGAAAGAATCCTTGCATGAGGGTATTCACTCCATAACACCTTCCCATAAAGCATGCCTTCCATGTGCTGATCATCGACAAATTGTGTTACGCCGCTCACCTTATCAAACGCGTCCTTTTTTATAATGGAAGCGCCAATGGGCCCTCCAGCGGCTGTCGTGGGTATAGGCAGCAGGGGATATCGTTCAGTTTCATGCGGTGTCTGACCTTTCATCAGAATGGAAGCCCTCTTCACAGCATCCACAATCCGAAGGTAGCTGCCACATCTGCAGTAATTATGGACGAGCCCATTTCTTATCTCTTCGTCGGAAGGGGACGGGTTGCGATCGAGAAGCGCTTTGACTGACAGCACCATCCCCGGAGTGCAAAAACCGCATTGGATAGCGCCACACTCAATAAAAGATCTCTGGATGGGATGCAGATCCCCGTCCCTGGCCAGTCCTTCTATCGTCACGATTTCGCTTCGAGAGACTTCCGCAACGGAAACGATGCAGGAAAGGCGCGCCTTCCCATCGATGATCACCGTACAGGCTCCGCAATGTCCTTGCCCGCAGCCACACTTTGTTCCCATGAGACCGAGCCTGTCACGCAGAAATCGGATCAGCGGGAGTTTGCCGTCCACGTCCGCAACTATTTTTTTACCATTGAGGGTGAATTCTACCTCTTGAATCGGCACTCCTGCCTCCTTGCCGGTCTTATGCTTTCTCTGGAGTTCTTAAACCCGATGCCCCAAAAGGAGCATCTCGTTCCTCTAATATTTCAGAAACTCATCGAGGGACGTGAAGCTTCTCGGCAGCCCGTCAATCTCGATCCTTCTGTCCGTGGAGGCGGTGTTCCTCGCTCTATCCGTCACAATGCTGCCGTCAATCATGACCATTGTGATGGCCGGATTATCTCCGGCTTCAATGGCGCCCAGAGCGTCTTTCGCGACGGAGTCACAGGGCGCATCCATGAGAAGAAGGTCCGCATCGAGGCCTTTTTGGGTTCTCCCGGTATGAAGACCGTAGGCCTTCGCGGTGTTTCCGGTTGCGAAAGCCAGAGCTTTCGCCGCGGGAATTTCATTGATTGAAGAGATCTGGACCACGATCCTTAGGATGGCCAGGGGGATGACGCCAATGCCTGTCGGGGAGTCGGAACCGACGGTAACCCTTCGGAGCATGTCTCTTTCCGCCAGATATTTAATGCCCTTGTAAGTCGCCTTTGGGTTTCCGTTATGAATGAATTCAAGGGCACAGTTCCCCCGGTCGGCAAGTTCTTTGAACTCCTCAAAGGGAGGGGCCGTTGAGCCGCCATTCACATGAACGGCGACATCCGGATCAATGGCCAACACGTCCTTTGTTAAGATGTTGGCGGAGCCTAGCAGAAACCTTGCCCCGAAATGGACGTTTATTTTCATGCCGTATTTTTTCGCCCAGGCAACCATAGGCCCTACTTCGTCAATCCGATAAGCGCCGCCGCCGCCGATCTCAGCCACAAGGCGCACCCCTTCGGCAGCCATCTCTTTGAAGTCGTCCTCGGTCATACCCTTTTCCAGCATCACCGCGGCCTGCATTTTAGCGTTGCAGGGTCTGAAATTCTCATAAGTTTTCTGTGATAAGATAGCCAGGGCTTTTGCTCCAGCCCTGTCGGAAGGACGTCCCTGGAGATTGCTGGACCCCTGAGACAGCATCGTGGTGATTCCTCCGTGAACATAGCTTTCAATCCAACCAATCGTCTTTTGTCTTGGAGTCCAATCCCCTATCGCCGGATGAACGTGAGGATCAATGAGACCAGGGGTCAGAGTCATGCCATTTGCATTCACTCTTATGTCGGCACTGGCCCCGCTTAGATCGGTTCCCTTGCCCACAGCTGCTATCTTGCCACCTTCGACAAGTACAGTATCTCCCTCCAAGAGAGGTCTATCAAGATCACCGGAGACTATTTGACCGATATTAAATATCAAGATTCTTTTCATTTTCCCTCCAATCTGAGAAGATCCGCTCTATTTTTCAGGCAGGAAGGGACCCGGGTCCCTAATCAGTTCTGCAACGGCACAATGCGCGGCCCCGCCTGTTTTCACGAATTCGGACATTTCTAACTCGATGACCGTTACACCCTCTTTCCTGAGCCTTTCTGTGGTCACAGGACACCCGGCGGGAATAATAACCTTTCCCGGCTCCAGAGCCAGAAGATTACAACCGGAATTCTCGCATTCTTCCGGTGGCACTTCGAGAAGCTTGATCCCTTTCCGGGTCAGATAGACGATCGTTTCATGGTTGAGATGGCGCTTATCCACGACACCGAGCCAGGCGTCGGCGAGGCCGAAAACGAGATCGAGGTGAATCGCCTTCGTAAAATAGGCAAGATGGATCTCCTCAACGCCGGCCCTGTGGAACACCCCTTTCACCTGTTCAACGGCATCCAGATTCCCACTTGGACCGATGCCAATGAGCAAATGCCTGGGGTCAAGCCAGATGCCGTTGCCGCCAAGTTCCAGAACACCCTTGCCGTGGATTGTATAGAGAATGGGGCAGCCCAGTTCAACCAGTTTCTTCGTTAAAAGGACTTCAGGTCCGCGCCTCCAAGGGGCAAGGCCGTAACGTGGGATAATCGCCCCGCCATTGATAACAAAGGCTGATGCCGTGGCCCAAAGCATCCGCATGCGCGAATACGGGCCATAGGCTTTTTCGGGGGGTTCTAAGTAGTGAACTTCCACGCCATGGTTTTTTAGGACCTTCACCAGAGCATCGTGCTGTTTCTTCATCACGTTGAGATCCGGCAATCCCTCGGGCAGAAGGAAATGAACAGGATCCTCCCTCGCCTCTTCGCAGAGTTCATTCTCGGTCGGCCTGCTGACAAGAGCCATCCTCAGCTTTCCTAACTGCGATTGCGCCCCCCACTTCTTTCCCCAGGTTTGTTCGATCTCGTCGCGAAAATCGATGGTTGCGAGCAGATCCGTCCGGGGTGGTTTCCCTGGTTCATAAAAAGGGATTTTGTCAAATTTGCCCATGATCATAACCTCCTTACGTTATTGATTGTAATGAACATTGTGAGGGTCAGGATGTTTACCCCTCCTCCTTCTCATACGGCACCACCATGGAGGCTGGCCCGCCTGGCTTGCCCACTTCCATTGTCTTCCTTACAGAACTCACGAGGACAATTATGGTTAAAAGGTATGGCAAAATGAGCAAGAATTGAAAAGGGATATTGATTCCAGCTGCTTGAAGCCTTAGTTGTAGCGAGTCGGCCATGCCGAAAAGCAAGACCCCTATAATGGCTTTATAAGGGTCCCATTTACCAAAGATAACCACCGCAATAGCCATGAATCCCCTGCCAGCGGTCACGTTATCGACGAACATCTTCACATGGCTGAGCATCAAAAAAGATCCGCCCAGTCCGGCCATAATACTCCCACCGATCACACAAAGGTAGCGCACGCTATAAACGTTCACGCCAAGCGTATCCGCTGATCGAGGGTTCTCTCCGGCCGCAATGATCTTAAGGCCAAAGGCCGTATAATAGAGAATGATCCCGGCTAACAAGACCAGTATGATGGCGATGTAAACCGATATGTCTTGCTGAAATAGAATTTTGCCCAGGAAAGGGATCTCACTCAAGACTGGAAAGGAGATCCTGCCAAACCCAGCAACGCTTGGGGAGCTTGTACCGAAGAGTACCCGGAAAAAAAAGCTCGTCAAACCAATTGAAAATAGGTTCAACACAATCCCTGCTACGACCTGGTTACACATCAGACTGACGCTCAGGAAGGCCATGATAAGGCCAATGAAAGCGCCCCCTGCCATGCCGGCAAGGACTCCTGCCCAGGGATTATTCAGATAAAAGGCCGCCAAGAAAGCACAGAGCGATCCGACGAGCATCGCCCCTTCGCACCCTATATTCAATACCCCGGACCTCTCGGCGTAAAGTTCGCCCAACGCCGTGTAAAGAATTGGGGTTGCCACTCTCACCGTGGCAGCCAAAAGGCTTAAAATAAAGGCCTGGTTCAGTAGAGTTTCTAACAAGCAGTACCCCTTTTAAGCTTAAACCCTTTGAGGATGACAGAGTATCGCACAAGGTTTTCGGTGGCGAGCACAAACAGAATGATGAGCCCCTCGATGATATACACAATGGAGACGGGCAGGCCCATCTTCCTCTGCATGCTTTCCGCGCCTACCATGAGCGCAGCAAACAACACCGAGCTTACCACCACCCCGCCGGCCGTTAACCGACCCAGCAGTGCCACAACAATAGCGTTATGGCCATAGCCAGGGGATATATCGTCCAAGAGGCGGTAGTGAATTCCGCTGACTTCCGACATACCGGCAAGGCCCGCGAGTCCACCGCTTATGGCCATGGCAATAATGATGTTCCCAGTAAGGCTCATGCCGCCATAAACCGCACTCTTCGGACTCAATCCCACAGCCCTTATCTGATAGCCCCGCGTGGTACGGCTCAACAGGATGTATACGATAAGAGCACAGAGTAGAGCGATGAAAATCCCACCATGGAGCCGAGTTTGGGATAGAAGAACGGGCAGTCGAGCACTGATAGCGATCTCGGCCGTCTGCGGGATCCATCCACCGGGCTCGCGCAAAGGTTCATGGCACATGTAGCTAACGAATAGAATGGCAATATAGTTCATCATCACGGTGACGAGAATCTCGTTGGCCTCCCATTTTGCTCTCAGGATGCCCGGTATAATCCCCCAAAACATGCCGCCCGCGAAACTGGCGAGTACCATCAGCCCGAGATGCATATACCGTGGTAATCCCTCAACGTATAGGCCGATCAGAACTGCACCCAGGGCACCGAAATAGATTTGACCTTCGGCGCCGATGTTCCAAATCTGGCATCGAAAGGCAACCACGATGCCGAGGGCAGCAAACAGAAGAGGTACGGTTTTTACGATAGTTTCGGATAGATTGTTCGTATTACCAAACGCTCCATAGATGAGCGCACCATACGCCTCAAAAATGTTGCCTTCCTTAAAAAGGATCAGTATGGAGCCTATGCAAAGCGCAATAAGAACGGAACCGACGAGTCTCGACGCGGTCAGGAGGGGTGAAGTTGATGCTTGCTCTCTTTTTCTTAATTCGATGAACAATTTAGATACTCGTTGCGTTATATCCTTCCCTGGTAAAAGCAGCGGTGCTGACGGTCCCGGCCATTGTTTCGGGACTCTTTTGAATACCAGCCATCATCAATCCGATCTCTTCGATATCAGCGTTCTCCGAGGAGAGCGTACCCATGATCTCCCCGCCGGAGATCACCGCGATCATGTCGCTCAAAGAAAGGATCTCATTCAAATCGGTTGAAATGAGCAATATAGCAGCTCCTCTATCGCGATGTTCAATAAGCTTCGAATGAATATATTCCGTGGCCCCGATGTCAAGCCCCCGGGTAGGCTGTACTGCGACAAGCAGTTTCGGAGCCCGAGAAAGCTCTCTGGCAAGGATTAATTTCTGCTGATTCCCCCCGGAGAGCTGCCGAGCCATGAGATTGGGACTCGATGCCTTAATGCCATATGACGAGATCAGCTCGGTCGCATGCTGATCGATAACCCTTCGGTTCAAAAATTTGTACTTCGAGAAAGGAGGGGTGCGAAAGTCCTGTAAAATGAGATTTTCTTTCAGGCTGAAATCCAAAATAACACCGACATTTTTCCTTTCTTGTGGGATATGGGCCACGCTTTCCTTCATCACTTTCCAGGGTGAAAAATGGGTCGTTTTACTGCGGCCGATGAAAATATTTCCCTTTCTCGCTTTTCTCAGCCCTGTAATGACCTGGGCAAGTTCACTCTGGCCGTTACCATCCACTCCAGCCAAACCTAAAATCTCTCCTTCCATCACCGAAAGAGACACATTTTTCACTGCGGGTAAATCCTTGTCATCGTCCACGAAAAGGTTTGTCACCCTGAGCACTTCTGCCCCAGGTCTAAAGGCCTTCTTAGGGAACCGCAGGGAAATCTCCCGGCCCACCATGGTGCGGGCGAGCTCTTTCTCATTGGTCTCGTGTGTGTTAAACGTCGCTATGGATTTGCCGTCTCGTAATACAGTGACCCTGTTGCTGATGGCAAGGACCTCTTCGAGTTTATGTGAGATAAAAATGATCGACCGGCCTTCGGCCGCGAGGGAACGTAAAATGGAAAAGAGATCTTCCGTCTCCTTGGGTGTCAGGACGGCGGTGGGTTCATCGAGAATGAGTATGAAAGCGCCCCGGTAGAGGGTCTTGATGATTTCCACTCGTTGTTGTGCGCCAACCGAGAGCTGCCAGACCTTGGCCTTCGGATCGATCGTGAGGCCGTGTTTCTTTGACAGCTCCTCTATCTTCAATTCTGCCTCGGTCAGCTTGAGAAAGGGCCCCCAGGAGGGCGGTAGACCGATGATGATGTTTTGGGCCACCGTAAGGACGGGGATCAGCATGAAGTGCTGGTGTACCATACCGATGCCTAATTTGATGGCATCCTGCGGGGAGCCTATCTGTGTTCGATTACCTTTTACAATGATCTCCCCTTCCTGCGGTTCGCAGAGTCCGTAGAGGACATTCATCAGCGTGGTCTTGCCCGCGCCGTTCTCCCCGAGGAGGGCATGGATTTCACCCGCCTTGACGTTAAAATGAATTCGGTCGTTTGCCACGAGGGCCCCGAATCTCTTTGTGATCCCCCTCATTTCAAGGACCTTTTCTTCTCGGTCACTCACCTTCTCTACCTCGACACCTTGGTGATATAAGGAACCGTGATTTTCCCTTCGACGATCGCTTTTTTCTCAGCCTCTATCTTTGTTCTGACTTCTTGAGGTACTCTGCTCTCAAGACCATAGAAGGGGGCGAGGTCAATGCCTCCATTGGCCACGGTAATCTCGTATTTTCGCTTCCCAAATTTGCCCGCCCTGATATCGCTCACCATGTCGAGATAAGCTTTTTCCCATTTGTAAAGCACGCTTGTTACAACCACGCTCGGGGCCCATTGGTTTTGGTCAAACTTGCTGCCTATAGCCAGCACCTTACGCTCTTCTGCGGCTTTGAGACTCCCGAGACCCTGTCCGTTGCCACTGGTGGCCGCTATGTCAATGCCTGCGTCGATTTGGGCAAGCGTTGCCTCTTTGGCCTTGGCCACATCATGGAAATCCCCGATATAGGTGTCGAGCACCTTTATGTTGGGGTTAACCTTTCGGGCCCCAATCTTGAAGGCTTCGTGAACACACACAATCGTAGGTATGTCTTTAGGTCCCACAATCCCGACCTTATTGGTCTTAGTCATCATGCCCGCCATCATCCCTGCGAGGTAATACCCTTCGTAACCCCTGTGCTGGAAATTGACAGCGTTCTCCGAATGTTTGAAACCGGCCGCATTGCCGAAATAAAAGTTCGGGAAATCCTTTGAAACCTTCACCGTAGCATCTTGCGCGAGAAAGTCGAAGGTCAAAACGAGGTCGTAGCCCCTTGAGGCATAGTCCCTCAAGGCTGTCTCTACAGCGACGGGACTCACATTCTCGACATAGGCGATTTCGACGCTTTTTCCCCATTTTTCCTTGGCCTTTTGAAGCCCATGATAACCAGCAGCGTTCCACCCCACATCGCTGATAAGCCCAGGCAGAATCAGCGCCACCTTTAGGACTTTTTCTTGCGCTTCTGTGCTGACACAAAAGCTTCCTCCCAGCGTAAACACAAAAGAGATCACTAAAATTACGGCAACTCTCAGAAAACTTCCAAACTTGTAGGCCATGGCATCCTCCTTCTCAAAAAGAATTTTAGTCAAATTCCTTGTCTAGGTGTCCAAACCTAAGGACGATACAAGTGACCACTCGTCCCTCCTCAATTCTTTTCATCCACTCCCAAGCTCACCATTTATTCCGCAAAAAAGATTCCGGCGCACGGGTATTAAGAGACGATGCCATTCTAACCCCCGGATGGTATCCGCATCAAGGTCACTGAGCTTTCGTTTCCGATCAGACTTTTCAAATTCCCGATGTTTCGATCGATCAGGACGATGACGTTTTGTTCGGGAAAGGAGGGCGGCAAAACCTCCCTCAGCGATTTCGTCCCCACAATCGCAACTTCTTTTGTCCGCGCCCCTGCAAGATCTGCCAGATAGCCTAAAAACCTGAGCTTCGCCAACTCAGCCCGCCAACTCCTTAGAAACCTCTGTTAATCCAAAGTCGTCCAGTGTCTCTTTGAGAGGAATCCCGTTCTGATCCCAGCCGCGAAGAGCATAATACGACGAAAGCATCTGATCATAATTTTCCCTGTCGAGCTTCATCCCTTTCTTATCTCCTTTCACAGGAGGTTCTTCAAACCAGCGATCAGGCGGATAATCCCACTTCCGGCTGAAGTATGGATTTTCTCTTGACCAGTAAGCCCGAATCAGATGATAGATGCGATCGGCCACCCTGGAAAGCTCTTCCGTTGTGAAGATTTTTCCGGTGGCTGCCTCCAGGTATTGCGGGTACCAGTGGAGGCCGAAGTCAACCTCCACCCAGGGGAGCCGGCAGACGGTTGCAAACTCAAAAAATCCACCTCTGATCCTCTGAAACTCGATCAGTTTCTGCACTTTCTCTTTGCTATAAGAAAGTGGGTCGGTTGACATCTCCCAGGCAATGACCCAAGCGTCTTTGTGGCTCGCTCCAATAGGCGAAGTACCGTAGGAAAGGGCCATTCCCGGAGAACCGTAGCAATTATAGGCAGATATTTCCAGTCCCTTGATATGCATGGCCCACCGATCAGATCCCATTCCAATGATCCCCGATGCCCTTTTCACTCCGACAGAGGCAATTTCCCCTAGTCCTTTCCGTCTTTCAATCTCGTTGATCAGCCTCTGGACCCCTTCAAAATCGCCCCATGAAATCTTCTGCGAGATCAATCCATTCTCTGAGGCTTCCATCAGAAAACCGATACAATTTCCGAGAGAGATGGTATCCAGTCCCGCCTCGTCGGCAATCCGGTTCAGCAAGGCGACTTGGCGGAGGTCCTTGATGCCGATATTCGGACCCAGCATTCCCACATTTTCGTAATCTAATTCCGAATCTCGATTACTCGAATCCTTGATCACATGGCCACACTGCATATTGCAGAAGGGACACCCTTTGCGACCCGCGTTCAATTTTTCAAGGACGTAGCCGTCCATTGCTTTAGAAAATTCAAAAACGCTTTGTTTAAAATTGTTCGTTGGAAGGCAAGCGTTTTCATTACACCACTCGAAGACTTGCATGGTCCCTTGCCGCATCCAGAAGTCATAGCTCTTTTTTGATTTAATCTCTTCATATCCGCGTTTTCCGAGTTCCTTGAGCCTGTTGTCGTCAAAATTGGGAACCGACCCACTTCCTTTCACAACGATGGCCTTTAAATTCTTGGAACCCATGACCGTCCCCATCCCGGGCCTTCCTCCTGCTCTGCCTTTCTGGGACATCACATTCGCAAAAAGGACGCCATTTTCTCCTCCCGGACCGATGATGAGGATTCCGGCACCCTTTCCGTACCTTCTTTCGAGGTCCTCTTGAACCTGAAACGTATTCTTTCCCCAGAATTCCTGAGCATCCTTAATTTCGGCCGCTTCATCCTCAATCAGCAAATAACAAGGCTTCTCCGATTTACCCTCGATCACCAAAACGTCATAACCAGCCTTCCTTAATTGAACCGATGCCAGTGTTCCGATATTTCCATCCCCGTAACCACCCGTAAGGGGACTCTTCGAAGCAATGACCATTTTCCCGGAACTTGGAATAGCCTGGCCTGTCAAAGGCCCCGTGGCAAAAATGACTTTGTTATTCTCTGACAGCGGATCGGCATTCCTTACCTCATCCCATAACAACTTTGCAGCGAAACCTCTTCCTCCCACAAAGTTTTCACTCAATGGCTCAGAGATCTCTTCCTTCGACACCTTGTGATCAGAAAGGTTAACCCTAAGTATTCTTCCAGCATACCCTAACATTTCGAAATCCCCTGTTTCACGAATTGTTCTTTTCAAACGAAGACTTGGATCACGGCAATTTGATCCCTAACGATTCTCCCTGCCCTTCATCGTAGTGGCAAATTTAGCAATATGTCTTAAAACGATCGATTTAGCTTTATCGGGATCTTTCGCCTCAATGGAAATAACGATCTTGCGAAGATCTTTATAGATCTCCTTCAAGATCTCAACATCCTTTGGAAGAAACTGGTCAAAATATCGATTGATGTTCTCATAAACCGTTCCTAAGACAGATTCAAAAACCCTGTTTCTCGAAATCCTGCTTAAAGTTAAATGGAACTTCGCATCCTTCTCGATCAGGTCGTCGTAATTCGGCTGTTCTGCATTCAGACCTTTTTCGATAGAATCGACTAACATCGTCAATTCCTTTATATCTGCTTTGGAAGCCTTTTTTGCAGCTTGTGCAGCAACCAATGGTTCTACCGCTTCCCGAAACTCTTCAAGTTCCTTCAAGCTGATCTTCTGATACCTGAGCAGAAGGTCGAGGCTCTCGCTTATCTGCTGCGTATCCACTTGGCGGACAAAAGCACCTCCATTGACACCCGTCTTGATTTGAATCAGTTTTTTTTGCTCGAGTGCCCGGAGAGCCTCCCTCAGTGTCCCTCGACTGATCTTAAATATTTCTCTCAGGTTTCTCTCACTTGGGAGTTTATCACCCTGTTTGAGCCTCCCTTCCAGAATCGATTCTTGAATCTGGAAAATAACATCTTCGAATGTTCTATTCTGTCTGGCGTGTTTAAACACGGTACCCTTCAAGTGCTGCTTTTGAAATGGTTAAACCATTCCTTATCTAAGATAAGAATTTTTGTCAAGAATAATATTTTCACAAATCTCTTGAAGCGCATTTACGACTTACGATAGATACTTTTGTTCCAATCAACACAGGCAAAACAAAGAATTCCTTATCGTCGGAATCTCGGTATTCTCCCTAGATCGAATATGAGAGTCCCTTTTTAACGATACCGCGATCGTCTATTTTCTAGACCCATTCCTTGACTTTTTTCAGCGGCAGCAGCCATTCCCGCCTTTAAGGCATCGCGGTTCAATTTCTCAGTCCCTTTGGGCACCCGTGCAAGAACCGCAGATTCCACGGCCTTTGGCGAGACGATGGGTGTCAACTGGGTGAGAGACCCCAGGGCAATGATGTTGGCCACGACCTCCCTATGAAATTTCTCCCGGGCCATTCGAGTAAACGGGATCTGGAAGGCCTTCGGAGTGGGAACCAGGGTGACGAAGGTGGAATCAACAATGAGAAGGCCTTCGGGCTTGAGATCCGGATAAAAGTCATCGCAGGATTTCTGGTTCAACGCCAATAGAAGATCGATCTCCATGGCCTTGGGATAGTCGATTTCCTCGTCACTGACAATCACCTCCGATTTGCTCGACCCGCCTCTAGCCTCTGGTCCGTAGCTCTGCGTCTGCGCAACGTATTTCCCATTATAGATCCCAATCGCCTCGGCTAAAATGACCCCCATCAGGATCAATCCCTGCCCCCCCGAACCGCTGAGTCGAATTTCGTATCGATAACCCATCCCCTACCTCACCGCCACTCCCTTTGCCCTTTTGCGGATCTTCTCGTACTCATCCTGATAGACTGGGAGTTCTTTATCCACCAGCACGCCAATCACGATCTTGTCCTGTAATGCTTCGGAGGCCATCGTCGCGGCTTTTTCCACGGTGACCGCGTGATCCCGTTGCCACTCCATCATCTCCACAGCCGAACCTAACCGGTTGACCCTTCCATACTGGGTATGACAATGGGCAATCACTTCCACCACGGAAAACCCCGGCTTCAAAAACGCCTTCTCCATCAGACTATCTAAGAGCCTGGCATGATACACGGTCCCCCTTCCGACAAAGACCGCTCCGGCGGTCACCGCCAATTCCGAAATCCTAAAAGACTGCTCAATATTCGAGTAGACCGTGGTGGCGGACCTCATTCCATAGGGGGTCGTTGGCGAGTATTGCCCCCCCGTCATGCCATAGATGTTGTTATTCACGATGATGGCCGTGACATCGATATTCCTTCGGGCCGCATGAATGAAATGATTTCCTCCAATCGCGACCGCATCCCCGTCGCCCATAACCACAATCACTTTCAGGGCGGGCTTGGCCAGTTTTACGCCCGTCGCAAAGCTCAGGGCCCTGCCGTGAGTGGTGTGAAGGGTATTGAAGTCCACATAGACCGGGAGCCTTCCCGAGCATCCGATCCCCGAGACCAGAACGATCTCGTCCTTCTCATAACCGATCCGATCAATGGCCCGGATGAGGGCACCCAGCATAATTCCGATCCCGCACCCGGGACACCAGACGTGAGGGAATTTTTTGTCATGCCGAAGATATTTGTAGATCAGTTTGGTGACTTCAGCCATCAAGATACCTCCATGATTCGGTTTAGAATCTCCGGAGGCGTGATGATCGTCCCGTCCACCTTGTTGAGGGTCAGGACCTTGGCCGTCCCTCGATTCACCCGCTTCACCTCTCGAGACACCTGACCCATGTTCATTTCCGGTACGATCAGCACCTTGGAGGTCTGAAGGACCTTCTCCACGGCGGATCTCACAAAGGGCCATAAGGTCATAAGTTTGAGAAGCCCCACCTTGATCCCCTTTTCCCTGGCTTCCCGGACGGCTCTCCGGGCGGATCGGGCAACACAGCCGTAGGCAATGATCGTAATGTCCGCATCATCCGTTTGATCGTATTCGACGATTTGAATCTCCGAAAAATGTTGGCTGATCTTCCGGTGCAGCCTCGCGATCAAGGGCCCAATCTCATCCGGCCGGGATGTCGGGAAACCCCTGATATCATGCGTCAAGCCTGTGACGTGATACCGATAGCCTTCCCCAAAATTGGCCATGGCCGGAACCCCCCGCGGAGTATCTTCGTACGGGATATACCATTCAGGGGGCACCGTCGGTTTGACCCGATTAAAAATTTCAACCTCTTCTTGATCGGAGAGGACCATCTTCTCCCGCATATGAGCCATGACCTCATCGATCAACAGGATGACCGGATTGCGGAATTTCTCAGAGAAGTTGAAGGCCTTAATGGTCATTTCATAACATTCTCGAACGGTGGAGGCAGAAAGGGCGATGATCGGGTGGTCCCCATGGGTACCCCACCTCGCTTGCATCACATCGCTCTGGGCGGGGGATGTGGGGAGTCCCGTGCTCGGCCCTCCTCTCATCACGTTGACGATCACACAGGGAACCTCGGCAATGATCGCAAGGCCCAGGTTCTCCTGCATCAGGGAAAATCCAGGTCCGCTGGTGGCCGTCATCGCCTTCACTCCGGCCAGAGAGGCACCGATCACCGCGCCCAAACTGGCAATTTCATCCTCCATCTGGATAAACGTCCCATCCACCTGGGGAAGTTTAACCGATAAGATTTCAGAGATCTCCGTGGCTGGAGTAATCGGATAGCCGGCAAAAAAACGGCACCCTGCCCGAAGAGCCCCCTCCACCACAGCCTCATTGCCCTGGAGCAAGACTTCTGTCTTCTTCTCCCTCCGGTTCAGCTTCTTCACCTTTCCCTGCTGCTCTCCTCTTCTCTTTGGTCTTTTTCTCCACCGTGATGGCAAAATCCGGACACCGAATCTCGCACCATCCACAGTTGATACACTTTTCAATATCCTTCACGTAAGGATAGCCCGCTTCATCTCTGGCCAACACGCCGGTTGGACAGAAGGCCGCACAAATTCCACACCCCTTGCACCAGGCCTTATAAATATCAATTTGAAAACCGGCGTTAGGCTTTCCCGGGCCACATATCTTCAAATTTGATTCCTCAATATCCGATGGAAAAGCCTGTTCTGATCTCCCCAAATTTCTTTCATTTTCCATGACTTAATCTCTTTCTCAAGGGTAGATCCCTCTTAATTTAATCGCTTCGGCTACTCTTCCAATTCCTAGCACCAGAGCGGCGCTTCTCATATCCACACCTTCTTTTTGAGAGGTGTTGAGCACCTCCGCAAAGCTCCGCTTCAAAATCCGGGTTAATCGCTCAGAAATCTCTTCTTCTGTCCAAAGTAATTCTTGAAGATTCTGGACCCATTCAAAATAGGAAACCGTGACCCCTCCGGCATTGGCTAAAATATCCGGAACCAAAAAGACTCCCTTATCATAAAGGATTTCATCGCCTTCCGGAGTCGTCGGTCCGTTGGCACCCTCCACGATCATCCGGGCTTTAATCTTTGAAGCATTCCTGTCGGTGATCTGATTTTCTAAGGCCGAGGGAACGAGGATATCACAATCCAGTTCTAAGAGTTCCTCATTGGTAATCTTGTCTCCCCCTTTGGCTTCCTCTGAAATAATACATGAATATCTTTTTTTGCAATCCAATACGGCTGGAACGTTCAATCCGTTATCATTATATATCCCGCATTTCGAGTCACTGATAGCGACCACTTTCGCTCCTGCACGATTAAAATATTGGGCCGCAATCCCACCTACGTTACCACACCCTTGGACTACTACACGAGCCCCTTCGATCCCAAAACTAAGATGACGAGCCGCCTCTTGAGCAGTGACAAAAACACCCTTCCCCGTAGCCTCGAATCTTCCTAACGATCCACCTAATTCCAATGGCTTTCCCGTCACTACACCATGCACAGTGTATCCCTTCAATATGCTATATGTATCCATAATCCAGGCCATCACTTGTGGAGTAGTGTAGACATCAGGGGCAGGAACATCCTGATCCGGTCCGATCATCATAGCAATTTCCCATGTGAACCGACGTGTCAAATTCTCCAGTTCACGAAGTGACATACTTTTGGGGTCACACTGAACGCCACCCTTAGCCCCACCGAAGGGGATGTTAACCACCGCAGCCTTCCAAGTCATCCACATGGCCAAAGCCTTCACCTCGTCGAGGTCAACATTGGGATGATATCTTATCCCTCCTTTGCCTGGGCCTCGGGACATATTGTGCTGAACTCTATAGCCCGTAAAAATCCTGACACTTCCATCATCCATCTTGACAGGAAAATGTACAATGAGTTCCCGCTTTGCCTGACTGATTATTTCTCGGAGCCCTAAATCCAATTTCAATAGCTCGACCGCGATATCGACCTGCTTCATTGCCACATCTAGGGGGTTGATCTTATCATTTTTGCTTGTCATGCATCTCCTTTCAGAATCAGATAAGTTCAGCTCATCCTAGAGTCCAAGTCTATCCCCTTGTGAGAAAACCGCTGGGCTTCGGCAACAACGAAAAGTGTTGACTCCAATGACCAAGGAGGTTGTGCCGAAACCTCGCAAAACCTCGCGCCACACGTAGAATGGTTTAACCATTTCATAATAAAAAGAAAATGTCAAGAAAAAAATTTAAGCTATCTTAAAAACAGACTAAAATGTGACATTCGTCAAAGCTGGGGAGAGGTTCGATCCTGTACGCCGTGCATATTAATGATGCAGCCATGAAGGACATTCTCTCCCACAAAAATCGGATCTTCCTGACCAAGGGGCTGTGCCGAAACCTCTCGCCAGCATAGAATGGTTTAACCATTTCCAGTAGGGAGATTTTTTTCTTGACAATTCTTTAGAAATTAATTATAGAAAACCATAATGAAATATATTTAACTGTCATATCCCTGAGATAATGAAACCGTCGAACAGTATTCTTCATCATCAACAAAGATCAAATACCACAAAAGACTTTTGGAGGTGAAAAGATGGCAAAGATATTGATTCAGAACATTGGGAAGATCGTTTCAGGGAAGATGGCATCTCCTTTCTGCCCAGGAGATGCCATCTTAGTCGACCAAGGGCTGATCGCGAAAATTGGAACAGGGCAATCCTTGGCCACAGAGAAGGTCGATCAGAAGGTTGACGCCCAAGGGACCGTTCTCATTCCGGGTCTCATTGATTCCCACGCTCATCCGGTGTTGGGGGATTACACCCCCCGGCAGAAGATGGTCGATTTCATCGACAGCTATCTTCACGGGGGAATTACCACCATGATCTCCGCAGGTGAATCACACGTCCCTGGCAAGGCAAGCGACGCGGCCATGGTCAAGTCCCTTGCTATCCTCTGTGCCAAGTCCTTTTCCAATTACAGACCAAGCGGTGTGAAGGTCCACGGTGGAGCCCTCATTTTAGAGCCCGGACTCACTGAAAAGGATTTTGAAGAGATGGCTCGCGCCGGTGTGAAGTTGGTCGGGGAGATCGGCCTTGGCAAAATCAAAGAACCAGAGGAGGCCCGACCCATGGTGGAGTGGGCGAAGAAATACGGCATGACGGTGATGATCCATTGTGGTGGATCTTCTGTCCCGGGGTCGGCGACCATGGGGGTCGACAAAATCATCCAGATCAACCCCCACATCGTCTCCCATGTCAATGGAGGGCCCACTGCCATACCGGTCGGTGATGTCGAACAGCTCATCCAAAAGACCTCTTTCGCCTTAGAGATTGTCCAATGCGGGAATCCCCGCGTTGCAGTGGAAGCCTTAAAGATGGCAACGGCTGCCGGAGCTCTCGACCGAATCATCATTGGCAATGACGCGCCTTCCGGAACAGGGGTCATTCCCTTGGGCGTGTTGCGGACGCTTGGACTTCTCTGTTCCTTCACTGATCTGAAACCTGAAGTTGCGATCGCGCTGGCAACAGGGAACACGGCGAAGGTACACAAGCTGAAAGAGGGCGTTGTGGAAGAAGGGAGACCCGCTGACCTGGTGATCATGGATGCCCCCCTGGGATCCGTAGGTCAAGATGCGTTGGGGGCTATCAAGGTGGGGGATATTCCGGGCATTACCATGGTGATGATCGACGGTGAGGTCCGAACGCGAAAAAGCCGCAACACCCCGCAGCCTCACCGGGAGTGTCTCTATGAGTAGAAGAAGGGGTTGGTGTTTTGGCGTGATTTCGAGAGAAAACAGGCCTGCTGAAACATCTTGAAGGAGAAGTTTATGGTCCAAATCGACCTCGATAAATGTACCGGGTGTAAGACCTGCGAAATGGTTTGCCAGGTGGATGCCATCAAAGTGGTAAAAAAGAAGGCACAGGCAAACGACCAATGCGTGAACTGTGCAGCCTGCGTCAAGGTCTGCCCGGTTAATGCCCTGTCAAAAAGTGAAACGCCGGGGACGGATTCCATCATCTGCGGCGCCTGTCCCATTGCCTGCGAGATCAAGAAGGGACATACGGGCGCTTGTCTTCGTTACCTCAATGATGGCAGTCGTCTGGTCCGGAATATTCCCCTCGTTTTTTACAGTGAGGTTGCCGATATCATTCCGAAGGAATACCTTCCTGCCATTGCGAAACCGCTAACCACGGCCATTGGGGCGGGGACGACTTCTCCGGACAGCCGTCCCGCCCCCTATATCGTGCAGTCAAAAGTGGATGGGCTGGATGTGGTCACCTGTGTCACGGAATGTCCGTTCACGGTAAACGGGATTAAGGTGAAGATCGATACCGACCTTCCTATAGGCGAAGAGGGCTCGGATGTGACTTATCTGAAACGTCGGGTTGGAATGGTGACCACGGAGGAGTATGGGGCAACGATGCTTGCCCTGGGAGGACTTCACACAACAGCCGAAAAGACCGGTATGTTTTCGGTGAAGGTGGTAACCGATATCGCCAACCGCAAGCGGGTTCCCCTGTCCGTACGGGGGGGGGCAAAGATTGAGGTTCAAGTGTCTCAACCTCCTGTGATTAATGGAGTGATCCCAGGAAAGATGCGCGTGGGCTGTGGGAGCGCCACGGCCGGTCTCTTCTCGACGTTCTTCAGGAAAGCAGCGGATGAGATCATTGTGCTGGATCATCAGATCACCTCCCTTTTCTCTGAGCATGCCGCGGGGAGGGATTTGGATACTCCCCCCTCAGGAATGGTTTTGAAATATCGCAAGTCCACTCCCGGACGGTACTTTGGCGAGAAAGGGGACGGGCTCGGGGGGACGAACATCAACCACTCCCTTGACATTATCGATATGGAGAAAAGCAAGGTTCGTCCCGGCACGACACTTCTCGTGACCGAGACCACGGGTGAGCGATACGCTTTTTTCCGCTTTGAACATGGAAAATTTATTGAGATCGATCCGACCCCTGAAGTCCTTGAGACGATGAATGAGATCGCATCCAGTTGTGAACCTTCGAGGGTTTCGGCCATGTTCATCGCGGGCGCAGGAGGAAGCGCCCGGGCCGGAATTACCAAGAGACCCCTAAAATTGAATGAGGCCATCAGGGAAAGGAAGGCGAGACTGACGATCGGGGGCGCCCCGGCCTTTATCATGCCCGGCGGGGGGATCACTTTCGTCGTGGATGTCGAACAGGTCAAATCTCCCTTCTTCTACTGGGTTCCGACGCCCGCCGTGGTAGCACCCATCGAGTACACCATGAGAATGGAAGATTATATCGCGATTGGGGGTCACGCGCACGCCATCCGCCCACTGGATGAAGTGATTGAAGAAATGAGGATGAGGAAAGCCGGAAAAGGTTGAAAAAAGCCAAGGTTCACACAATCATAATAATAGTACGATCTTGAAAGGAGGTTCGCCATGAAAGTTAGGAAGTATGTCACGATTGTTGAGGAGACCTGCATGGAGTCTGGAAAGGAGATTTCTCCGTCGCACCGGAAGGTCGCATGCATCGCCGTCGTAAAAAACCCCTCCGCAGGGAAATACGTGGAGAAGCTGGATGAGCTGATCGATATTGGCGCAAAGATGGGGACCGAGTTGACACAACGGGCGATTAAGGCCCTGGGTATTCACCCAGAGGGGATCCACAGCTTCGGGAAAGCAGTCATCGTGGGAACGGATGGGGAACTGGAGCATGCGGCTGCCATCATGCACCCGGAGTTGGGTGAGACCATGAGAAAAGTCCTTAATGCCGGAAAGGCGATCATTCCCTCTGCGAAAAAAGTGGCCGGAGCAGGAACAACGATCGACGTTCCCCTCCATTACAAGGACGAGATGAAAGTGCGATCCCACTACGATGCCATGGAGGTAAAGGTCCACGACGCTCCCCGCCCGGACGAAGTGCTGATCGCAGTCGCTTTCTCAGATTCAGGGAGACCTCTTGCCCGTGTGGGGGGACTGACCCTTGAGGAAGTGTTAAAGAGCCAAGAGAAAAAGGGATAGGCTCTTCAGAAAGATCATTCGAACTCACAAAATGGAGATCAATTCCCTTGGGAGGCAGACAGGCGGAAATCCATCACATGTCTGCTTCCCTATCAGAGATGTATTCTGGAGACCCTGGATGACTATGGAGGAGGACTGAATATGGAAAAGCTGAGAAATCTGATCAACGGTGAGTGGGTCGAGTCAAAGACGACAAACTATATCGAAGTTCGAAATCCTGCAACAAACGAAGTGATTGCCTTGTGCCCAGATTCGACACCGGAGGAAGTGGATGCCACTGTCAAGGCCGCAAAGGAGGCCTTCGAGCGGTGGCGATTCACTCCTCCTCCTGCACGGGCAAAATGCCTGTTTAACCTCCGCGCCAAAGTGGAACAAGCTCAGGAAGATCTCATCCGATGTCTTGTGAATGAACATGGAAAGACCTATTCCGATGCGAGCGGAGAGATTGTCCGGTCCCTGGAATTCCTCGAGCACGCCTGTGCCATTCCCGAGCTTCTGAAGGGGTCCTATTCAGAGGATGTCGGCACGAGAGTGGACACGCATTACATTCACGAACCCTTGGGCCCTTTTGTTTTCATTCCTCCTTTCAATTTTCCCGCCATGAATCCCCTTTATTGCGGCTGGGCGGTGGCCTGCGGGAACCCGATCATCTTGAAACCAAATGTGAATTGTCCAATGACGATCAACAAGATCGGCGAGTTGGCCCAGGGCTGCGGGTTTCCTAAGGGAGTCTTCAATATTCTGAATGGTTCGGGTTCCAAGGTCGGAAACGGATTGGTCGGTCATCCTGATACAGTCGGAGTGACATTCGTCGGGTCTTCTGCCGTGGCCGAACAGGTCTACAAAAGAGCCACCTCCCTGGGGAAAAGAGCCCAGTGCCAGGGGGGCGCGAACAATATGGCCTTGGTGGCCAGGGATGCGATACTGGAGGATATTATCCCTAATCTCGTGAGTTCCTGTTTCGGGCATACCTCCCAGCGGTGCTTCGCCGTTTCAAACATACTGATCGTAGAAGAGGTCTATGAAAAGGCCAAGGCTATGTTTATTGAGGAGTCCAAGAAATACACACTGGGCTATGGCCTGGACAAAGACGTGATGATGGGCCCTGTGGTTTCCCAAAAGGCCCTCGGGGAGATCCTGGAGGCTGTCGATCGGGCTATCAAAGATGGAGCCAAGCTCATCCTTGACGGAAGGAATCCTAATGTTCCCAAATACCCCAGAGGGTACTTCCTCGCCCCTACCCTGTTTGAGGCAGAACCGGGTATGGAGGTCTTTGACGAAGAGATCTTCGGCCCCGTGCGATGTCTGAAAAAGGTGAAGGATATGGGAGAGGCCGTCTCGATCATCAATCAAAATAGGTATGGACACACTGCCGTGATCTATACTGAAAATGGCGGGTGGGCCCGTGAGTTTGTCCGCCGACTCAATATCGGTCATGTGGGGGTGAATGTGGGGACCCCTGCCCCGATTGCCTTTTATCCCTGTGGCGGACGCAAGATTTCAATGTGGGGGGACATCCGGGGAAGGGCCAACGATGCGATCAATTTTTATACTGACAAAAAGGTCGTGGTGAGCCGGTGGCACAGTTCTTTTGAGGAAAGCAAGAAGGAAGGATACGTTAAGCTGTTTTAGAAAAAACTGAAAAGAAGCCTGACGCGTTCGGAAAGGAGGGCCTATGGGTCTAAAGACAAAGGCTCAATACATTGAGAGTCTTCGCAAATTGAAACCAACCGTTTATATGTTTGGGGAAAAAATAGAAAACGTCGTTGACAATCCGAGGATACGAGCTGGGATCAATGCGACCGCAGCTACGTACGAACTGGCTGAAATAGAAGAACACCGCGATATGATGACGACAAAGTCCAGATTTACGGGCGAGGCCATCAACCGGTTCACCAACCCGCCCCAATCCATTGAAGACCTCGTGATGCGTGTAAAAATTAATCGTACCCTTGGAGGGTGGGTGGGAACATGCTTCCAGCGCTGCACGGGATTGGACTGTCTCGGGACCCTCTCCATTGTCACTTACGACATCGACAAAAAGTACGGATCTCACTACAACGATCGATTCATCGATTTTTTGAAATATGTTCAAAAGAACGATCTCGCCGCTAATGCCGGGGTGACGGATGTTAAAGGAGATCGAAGCCTGAGCCCCCAGGAGCAGGAGGACAAAGACCTTTACTTAAGAGTGGTGGAAAGAAGAAATGACGGGATCGTCGTCCGGGGGGCAAAGGCCCACCAGACAGGGTCTCTCAGTGCCCACGAAATCATCGTCCTCCCCACTCGCGCCCTTCGCAAGGGCGAAGAGGATTATGCCGTTGCCTTTGCAATCCCATCGGACACCCGGGGATTGATTCACGTTGTGGGCCGAAATTCTCTCGATACCCGCGAGTTGGAAGGCGTCGACTGCGGCAACATGTATTACAGCAAATATTGTCCCACTTTGATCTTTAATGACGTCTTTGTTCCATGGGAGCGGGTGTTTATGTGCGGAGAAGTTGAATTCGCTTCGGAAGCGGTGGGACGATTTTCTGCCTATCACAGGCAATCTCATGGAGGCTGCAAGTCCGGAAAGATCGATGCGATGATCGGGGCCGCGCTGATGATGATGGATTACAATGGAACAGCCAAGGTTGGCCACCACAAGGAGAAAATCGTGGACATGATCTATCGGGCGGAAACCCTTTTTGGTTGCTCTTTGGCCTCTTCCTATGAAGGAAGAAAAGAACCGTCGGGAACTTACTTTATCGATCCGGTTCTGGCCAACGCCTCCAAGATCCACGAAGGCAAAGAGATGGCCGAGGTTGGAAGGATTTTAACGGATATCGCTGGCGGTTATGTCGCGGATTTGCCCTCTGATAAGGACCTTGCGATTCCCGATGTTGGCCCGTTAATAGAAAAATATCTCAAAGGGGTTGCCAATATCCCCACCAAGGACCGAATCAGAATGCTTCGTCTGGTCGAAAAGATGGTGATGGAGAGTGCCGATACGATATCCGACATTCACGGGGGGGGGTCAGCTGCCGCCCACCGGATCACCATCCTGAGAGAATCGGACCTGGAATACAAGAAAAGTTGTGCCAAACGACTGGCAGGCATTGAGTAGAGAAAAATGAAGATCACCCACATCAAGACCTTTCGTGTCGCCTTCAAATTAAAGAAGCCTCTCACCATTGCAAAGATGGTCAGAGAAAAATCTTCCAATATCATTGTGAAGGTCGAGACAGATGAGGGCATAGAAGGTTATGGCGAGGCCACGTTTGCGCCTTTCTTTTCAGGGGAAACCCAGGATTCAGTCACAGGAACGGTCGAACAATTTCTTGCCCCGGTCTTGTCCGGGATGGATCCCACGAATCTTCTCTCATTGGTCGATGAGATGAATCGAACCATAGCGGGCAACCCCTTTGCCAAGGCCGCCGTCGAAATGGCTCTGTGGGACATCAAGGGCAAAGTCTTGGGCGTTCCTGTTTACGATCTCCTCGGCGGATTTAGAAGAAAATCGATCCCGGTGGCTCATTCGGTCAGCACTGGCACCATTTCGCAGATGGTTGAACAGGCCTTGGAACATGTTCACCAGGGGTTTAAGACTCTGAAAATTTACTGTGGGAGAGAAACCCCCGAATCGGATTTGGAGAAAATCCGCCAAGTTCGGAAGGCCGTGGGTGAAAAGATCGATCTTTATGTGGAATTCAATCAGCGCTGGAACCTTAAAACCACCCTCGCCTTCCTGCCCCATTTAAAAGAACTGGGAATCCTCTTTCTTGAACAGCCTATTCCCACTCATCTCCGAGACGAGATGAAAATTCTCAGGGAATGTTCCTCCATACCCATTGCCCTCGATGAGAGCATCTTCAGCCCTGAGGATGTCGCTTCAGCCAAGCAACAAGGGGTGGCGGATATCGTGAATATCTATGTTTTGAAGGCGGGAGGAATTCTTAATGGGAAAAGGGCCCTCGATGTCTCTGATGCCGTGGGACTGGACTGTTTTGTCGGAAGCCTGAACGAGCTCGGAATCTCAACGATGGCGGGAGCTCATCTATCGGCAACCATTTCGAGACTCACCTACCCGTGCTATCTGGTAGGCCCGACGCTTTATGAGGAGGATATTTTAGTAGAACCCCTCAATATTAGGGATGGAATGTTTCACCTTTCTGATCGACCTGGATTAGGAATCCAGGTCGATCAGAAACAGATAGAAAAATTAAGCATCTAGAGCTAGAATGACCTTATTAATCCATGGTGAGTTCTAGTAAATAAGTGAGGGAGAATCCCACCTTCTTCATTGAGCAGAAGGGGTGGACAGGAAATGATTTTCTATTTCAAGATGGTATCATAAGGAAGGCGTTGTTTTTTGGCAATTCCCTTTTGAAAAGTAGAAAGTTGAGTTGAATAGGTGGACACAATTCTCGTGACGGGCGGAGCGGGATTCATCGGCTCCCATCTTTGTGAACGTCTCCTAAGCGACCGAGTCAAAGTGATTTGCCTCGACAACTTTGACAGCTTTTATGATCCCAACATAAAAATC
>Ga0214473_10000972_pt1 | contig 39063 bp, 34 predicted proteins | sample RVTome_7_FD_203509 | JGI IMG/M metagenome (GOLD analysis project Ga0214473, IMG submission 203509) | Soil microbial communities from uranium-contaminated site in the Upper Colorado River Basin, Wyoming, United States - RVT98D197 | ecosystem: Environmental > Terrestrial > Soil > Contaminated >...
GCAAGACCGAGATGATCGGTGGCATTCAAGAACACCGGCGATGGCCGCGGGTTTGACCGACCATATCTGGCGGTTGCACGAATGGCTGACCTATCCGGCTGTTCAATCAACATAAGACACAAGGGAATTTTCGTGTCTGGCGTTTTATCAGTCGTGGCTCGATGCGATTGGGTCGATGTGGATTTGTCTGACAGGTTATATGGTGCAGCATTGCGGCGTAAGCCCTATGCCGTTCGGCGAGAATAGGCGTTTGCAGTTGAAATGAAAAGGCCAAGACCGTTCTAACGGCACCGAGAAAGCTGATTCGGTCTGCCTGCATTTGAGTTTGTTGTGCGGCTTGATGGATCAGCGTCCAGACAAGATTATGAGCCAAGACCGTTGCTGCGACTTCGGAGTACACATTCTTGACCTTCTTGCTTTGCAGCACGTTCATTTGGAGCGTCGTTTTGAGCGACCCGATGCGGGTTTCAATCTCCCACCTTTGGCGATATAGTTTGATGATGCTCGATCGCGAGTACCTCTGAGCGTCTAACAATGTTGTGACCAGCCATATGTGTTTGCGTTTGCCGTTACGGCAGAACTTCGCACGAATCAACCGAACCCGTACGGAGCGAGGTAACGAATCATCCTTATATCGCTTGCGGAGTTGGGGCGCAAGGTCCAGCCGGACCATCCACTGGTTAGGACCAAGGCGTTTTCCCGCCTTGATCAGTTTGTACGGATCCCGTTTCTGATGAAGAGGACTGATGACAGAGATCCGGCGTTGTCGGAGTTTGGCCAGGTTGTAAAATGAACAGAACTTCTTGTCAAATAGACAGATAGCTCCATTGGGAATCGTAGGCCACATCTGATTAAATTGGGCATCCTCGCTGGTGCGATAGTGGCCAATTTTATAGTCGCAAACAGCTTGAACACCGGCACGAACAAGGAAAGTTAACCGTGCGACGGGGAAGCGGCTCAGGCCATGCTTTGTATTGGCATAGCCAAATGTTTCGACCAACTCCGGCTCGTCCGGCATGGAGACCGTCGATCCATCGATGAGAAACACGGGCCGGCCACAATAGAAAAATTGACGGCCCACTAAATCGACCAGGCGTCGCACGCTATGTTGAATCAATTCCGGCCAAAGGGCGGCCGGGAGTTTTGATCGGGCCTGACACCATGCCGCATCGGTAGGCGCCTTACGCTGGATGTTGGCTGCAGCCATATCGGCAAGCAACGTCCTTATAGATTGGTTCCTATGAAGACTGCGGTATACAAGAGATCGAACCATGATGGCCGGCGGCAATCGTCGCTCTCGCCAGACGTGTCCCAACTGCCTACAGATCGTCTCGACTTCCGCATCTGCCAGAAGCTCTCCCAGAGCAGCAAAAGGAATACGTTGAGAAAATATCTGCTGGTCTTCCGTGGACTTGTCGATAAAGTACATGATAGGCCTCCTTGACCAATGAGTAGGATAGATGGTTTGCACCTATCTCATCGGCAAGGCATGCCTTGTTTTATGAAAGGGAATTGCTTAACTTAGTGCCATTAGGGACACCATACTCAAATCAGGAGCGAAACGAGTATGACGTCCCCCATATTAGACAGGCGCCAACAAGTAATAGCGCGGATAAGCTTTTATTCAGCCGCTACCGGCTCCGGGACAAGCATGTTCTCGGCGAGGAACCTGTCGATGAAGAACACACAGCGATTGAACACGACCTCTGCGAGATCCATCACGTGCGGCCATCCCTCCAGCCTGTCATAGGTGCATGCGACGCCCACCTGCTTAAGCCGCTCGGCAAGCTTGTCCGACTGGCTAATGGGCACCAGCGAGTCCAGCGTCCCGTGCAATATCAGCGTCGGCGGGTCGTCTTTGGTCAGTTGAAGCAGGGGGGACGCCTTCTCGTACAGCTCGGGCGCTTCATCGTATGTCTTGCCGGCGAGAAACTGCCGCACGGAGTCCGCGTCACGGATCCCCGGCGTGGTCAGGTCGCACGGCCCATAGATATTCACGACGGCCTGCACTCTGCTGCTGACGTCGGGCCAGCCGCCGGAACCTTCCAGCTCTTTCTGCTCCGACGAATAGCCGACCATCATCGCAAGGTGGCCGCCCGCGGAGCCGCCTAAGACGCATATATGGTTGGGATCAACCTTGTACGCGTTCGCATTGGCACGCATCCACCGCACGGCGCACTTGGCGTCTTGGACAGCGGCGGGAAATGGGGCCTCCCCGCTGAGTCTGTACGAGATGCTCGCCACAACGTAGCCCCGCTGCGCATATCGTGCGGCGTAGGGCCGGTACATGTCCTTGTTGCCTCCCTTCCACGCTCCGCCGTGGATGAATATCAGGCCCGGCACAGGCTTCTTCAGCTTGGCGGGCGTGTACAAATCCAGCACGAGAGGGCGGTCGCCGACCTTGCCGAATTCGACATCCTTGACCAGTTGCACGCCGGGGGGCATCTCTTTCGGGGCTTGAATCGTCTTTATTTTTCCTGTGGCGACAGCCGCCATGATCAGGGCCTCGGATGCGTACCCGGGCGCTTCGGGGGGAGAGTCGACCTTCTTTTCCACTTGTGAGCCTGCCATCGTTGTTTGGGGTGAACAGAAAAGGGCCAGACAGCCAAGCCCTCCCGCCAACGCTATCGCTGAATACCAACCTGATGACATGTCACGCACCTCCGAACATAAAAGACCGCCGGAACAAACTTCAATCGTCGATGGCCATATCTACCACACAAGGCGTGCCGTTGCAAGTAGCTCCTATGTTGCGGCGTGTCTTTTCGCCGGTCGAAATCGCGCAGAGCCTGCTGACCGAGGTGTTTAACCATGCAGGGCAAAAATCCGATTTGATGTGCACGATATGAGGGAATCTCGCCGCTCTAATAGTCATTATTTTCAGCTTTTTCCCGTCACGTTTTCCAATCAGCATTTGCCGTCCGACATGGCCTGACTTTGCTTTTGCCAAACGCATCATCGCGTTTTTCGCGCATAACGCGGGTTCGACGTCCCATAAGCAGGATTGGATTCGCAGTTCCTCGTTTTATATGGTCGGCAAACACCCAACCGCCGCTCGCGGCGCAGGCGGATTCTCAAAAAAAGTGTTGCCAATTTACGACAAAATGCAGTATAATAATGGTGTTGTTCTGCCCGCAGCTAAGGAACTTAGAGTTGGCAAGACAAAAGCGAGGAGATCGATGATGAGAAGGGGAACACCCGCAAAAAGAACTAAATATTCGGTAGAGACTGTCTGTCTCGGCTTGGCGTTCATCGTGGTCAGTCTGGCCGGCTCGCCGGCTCTGGCCCTGGATCCGATGGGCCCGCCGGCTTCGGCATTGTGGAAGGGAGATTACAGGGTGGGGCTTGACTATTCCCTCAGTGAGATGGACCTGGAGCTGACCGATGGAACACTGACAGGTGTGGGTAAGACCATCGATCTGACGCTCAAAGACTTCCAAGCTCATCGGGCTTATGCCACTCTGGGATACGGCCTCTCGGACAACTGGGAAGGTTTTCTGCGTTTGGGAGGCGCGAATGGGACGTTTGGCGACACGATTTGGAATGCGGGCGAAGAACTCGAAGGCGGTATTGATTTTGCCGCCGGCGCGGGTATTAAAGCAACCTTCTACGAGACCGACCTGTGGCGGTTCGGTGCATTGCTTCAGGCCGGCTACGCGGAATTTGACGGAACACTGGAATCCGGTGTATCCGGCTGGCTGCCCGATTTTACCGAGGTCGATATTCTGCAAATCCAGGCCGCACTGGGTGCAACCTATCGCTGGACGGACCGCCTCTCGATCTATGCCGGGCCGTTCGCCTACATGCTGATGGGGGATTTCGAGGACACATTCCCCCTTACGGGCGAGAGCACGATTGTCTCCACATATCACTGGGACCTCGATAGCGGCCTCAACTTCGGCGGTTATCTCGGCGCCAATTTTATGCTCCGCGAAAACTGCGCCTGCAACATCGAGTACCAGATTGCCGGAAATGCCAGCACCATCGGCCTCGGCCTGATGTGGAAAATATAGCCCCGGCGACGCGCCTCTGACCAGCCGCAACCTCAGAACGCCCAAGCCAAGTAGAACCATTCGGCTGCGACATTCCCAACACCAACAACAACCCCACAAAGAATCCGCTGCGAACGGAAAACAGAGTTGGGCGACCTTCTGGCGGGTTATAACTTGCTCTCATTTTTGGATCTGCTACAATTCAGGTCTGTAAGTATTTGTTAGTAAAGGGATTACGGTGTGTTTTGGCGTCGCGAAATTGGATATTTTCCGTTGCAAATAACCATCGAAGACGCATTTTTTCTCCGGAGTAAAGCCAACAGCCTGGCGCTTGGCACAGTTCTCTACAGCGTGTTCTCAAATCTATTGCCAAGCCTTTTTTCCTGTTTTACCTGCTTGTAGCCGCCCAGCATATCGACAGAGTATTTCTTCAACTCTGCATTTCTGTACGCTACTTCCTTAGTTCTTTCGCCTTTTGCTTCGTCGATCAATGAACCATCCGTTTTCTTGACACTTATTTTGCTTCTGGTAGCGCGTACGTAATCGACGTAATACATCGTACCGTCAATGCTTATCGAGTCATCTTTGAATATCGAAAATTTGAATTTCAGGCCGCCTTCCTTTACGCTCGGCCACTGCTCATAAGGCGCGTCATCCTTATGCAGGTATTTGTCCGGCAAAGGTTTCTTGCTGAAAACGTCAACGCAATATATCGGTACAACATAATTTCTCCCAGCCTTGTCCACAAAGACATCCGCCCGAACCATATCCCCCATCTCCGCGTAGCCACGGTTGATTTCGATTGTTCTGTTCTTATTTGCCAGTTGTTTGCTAATGACGGTCTCCTTGTGTGCGGCAGCAGTGACGGTATGCCTGGGCATTCTGGAAACAAATACATTGTCAGCAGCCCCCTGAATGTCCTCTCTGATATTGTACCAGGGCTTGAAGCTGTCTCGTCCAAAATGTTTGTACCAGTTCTTGCCCTTTCTTTCGAGTTGTTGCGCCAAGTTGGACACCAGATAAACGTGACCATAAGTCGAACAGGCAACGACCAGCGCATCAATCGCATGATGCAAGTCATTGTCACCCCTGTTTTTGTTCAATCCCCGCATGTGCCTCAGAAAGGCCGTGATCCCGCCGCTTCGCAACTGTATCCTGTTGACTTGCTGTATGTCGTCGCGTTTGGATTTTGAAAAGTCAAAATACGTCCGGAGATAATCAGCAATATGCCTGGCCGCATAACGGGTATCGTTAAGATTTCTGCTCAGAAACTTTTCTTTGTCTTTGTCCGTCCAGCTTTTTCTCAGAAGATTCTTTCTTTTAGGATAGGGGATGCCATATAGCTTTGTCACCCTTTTCTCGAACTCCATCCACTGAGAGCTATCTTTGCCGTAACTATCCTCGAACCACTCAAAAGGTATTCTGTCTCTTTTGTTCTGATTGGCCTGCTGCGTGCATATCACTTTATTATTCAAGCTGTCGTTGAATGAACGGCTCATCGGTACGACGTGATCGATCTCGCAGTCTTTCATAAAGACTTCATTAGCCGCGCCGGTCTGATAAAAGGTTATGGCCTTTCCCGTATAGGGACAGGCATTATTTTGCTGCTCTGCCAGCCTGAACATTAAAAGGTTCTGGCCTTCCTCCGGGTCCAAGTTGTATTGCTTGCATCGTTCCTCCGCCGCTTCTTTTTCCTCTTTGTATCGCTTCTGCCCGCGCGCAATCTCGTCTTTCCTTTCTTGGCTGCTCGCCAGCTCGGTTGCAATTTCAATGTGTATCTGATCGATGGGGTATTGATTAGTGTATTCTCGCACGAGTGCGTTTATCAGTTTTCTCGTCTGTGATATTGCCCTTGCCACGACGGGATTGTCCTCAAAGAAGCCACTGTAAGGCTCAAGTACAGCCTGTTTTTTGTGGTCAATTCGGCCGTATCCACACTCTTCTTTCGCCTCATTAAAGAGTTTACCTTTGTCCATGTACCTCAGCAGATTGCCCAATGCCTCCTTTGAAAAATTGGCAAGCTGCCTCATATTGATGGTCAATACCGCATCGATTACGTCCGGGTCAATATTGCGTTGACGCAGATACTCCGTTCTTGTTTCATCGCTTTTACAGTAAGTCAGGGCCTCCGCTATTGCGTCAAGTTTAGCAGTGTCACTGCTGATCTGAAGCCATTCTTCTTTGCCGGCTTTGTCCTCAATCACTTTTTTGATTTTATGATATCCCTTAAGCTCGATAAAAACGTCTTCTTCAAACTGCTTAAGGTATTTTGCCTGACTGCCAAGCTCGCCCGCCGATTCAGTGTACCCTTTTAATAAAGCGACAAACCTGAAATCTCCAGAGAGGTTCAGCCGCTTTCTGATATCTGAATAATAGACGTGAATCTTCTTCGAATTCGGCCAGAGCTTTTTGCTGTTGAAGATATTCTTTACTTCCTCGTCAAGCACTTTGTCTTTGCGTGTAGTCATGTCACGGATGCCAACTCTATGTTTTTGATTAAATTGCAGCCGCCCGTTCTTGCACTCGCACTCGAGTTTCTTATTGTATTCAGGGTTCTTCTCGCTGTAGGAGCAAAGATTAAACCTTACGTGGAGATCGTCCTGAAGTCCCAATTCTATCCTTATCTGGGCAAATGTTACTTTTGCATTTCGATACGCCAGGGCTGTTATCTGTTCTCTCTGGTATTCGTCAAGCGGTAGATGTTTGTCCCTGTTTTCAGTATCAACCAATTCCAGCGTATTGAGCCTGTTAAACAGACTGAATCTTTCAGCGGTATAGCTTTCCTTAGGGGCGCACAAAGCGCCGGCAAATTCACAGCGCCCCATCATCTTTTGGAGTTTGTCTTCATCTATTCCTTCTTCATACATCAAGATTTCATCGATGTATCGGCGTTCCAACTCTTCTTTGGCCTTTCGATTGCCTAATTCCTGCTGCCTTTCAAATATGGTCTCGACTTCTTCTCTTGACAATGAGCGGCGAATAGAGTTTTCGTACTTATCTCTGGCGTTTCTTTTTCTTTTATTGCCGGGGTTAGTCTGCTTGAATTTCTCCCAGAACATCTGACCGACCGTTTCCCACTTTCCCTTTTTCTTTCCGTCCTCGAATTCCTTCTGTATTCTTGCAAGACCTGCTTTGGCCTTGCCCTGATCAGACTTGGGGTCCTCTTCCTGCGCTTCCTCCGCTTTTGTATGGAAGCAAAAGCCGCGATGTTTGGCGATATGATAGAGTATCCTGAAAAGTTCTACGTCGGTCAGTTTTCTTTCGAGGGCCTGTTTTCTTATAAACCAGACATCCCACGTGCCTTCCTTATCGCCACTTTTGGGTTTGAGCACTTCGTCACGATCAGAATCATCTTTGATTAAGCCGAATTCCTTGGCGAGTCTTATAAGCCTTTTCTGCCTCTGCGCCCTTCGTCTTGTCGTTTTTCGGCTTCTTCGCGCCGAGCCCCTTTTAAGTGCCAGACTTTTCCGTTCCCTGTCCTGAGGCACTTGAAAGGTTCGGGTCCCTGCACAGACCATTTTTCCATCTGATATCCTATATTTTGCCTCAATCGTCCCGTCTGGCTGTTCATCCATATATTTTTCTTCTGTGAGCTTAACCAGACCCCAGCCGACGGAACCAACACCGATGTCAAGCCCCAAAACGATCTTTTCAGTACTCATTTCTTCCCTCACCTATAATCGGTCAGTTACGGGTGGGACGAGGATGGTTAAGAGGAGTTGAGGTTGAAGAGGGCGTCGATGAAGCGAAAAAGCCTTCTTGGGCCGTTCGTTCCTGGTAGCGCAATTTATGCTTCAGAGAGGCTATTTCCTCCTCAAGCTCGTTGATCCGCCGCTGTTTCTCAAGGCATTGTTTGCAGTATGTCATCGAAGCCCCTGACGGCCTGGTTATTCCGTTTCTTTCCTCGGCCTTAGGTATTATCGGAAGTGGCCTGGACCGCACTTGAGCCTCAGAGGAGGCAACGACAAATAAGACCAGATGAAGGAAATTCCAGAAGACATCCCTGTTCCATCGCAGCGGGAAAAACCCACTCATCCACCCGTAACTGACCGATTACTTTCTTTTTGATTTTTTTCTTGTTTTTTTTCCAAAACAGCGTTCATAATACTTTCGGTGTAGGCGGGACTGACAATTTCGATAGGAGGAACGTTCGTGATTGAATAGTGAGTGTTCGAGCGTCTTTGCGGATATTTTTCAAAGAAAGTGAGGGAGTACGCCATGAAAGCATCACGTCCAAGAGCGAGTCGTATTGTGCTGTTTGCCGTTCTGGGGTTGGGATTCCTCCTGTCCGGCTGTAAGAAAGAAGCTCCGCCGCAGGAGCCGGGTGCGCCGCCGGTATCGACGCAAGAGCAGGCTGCAAAAGAGAAAGAATTCCTGGCGGACGCGGACGTCGTGACCTGCGAGCTTGAGAGCACCACGATCTCGAAGCTGGATATTCCGAAAGAGCGATGGCCGTCATTCGTCCGCAGGATGGAACAGCAGAGCAAAGAAGGCGTCAAACAAGGTACGATCACCTTGGCCGGCCGGCCATTCAAGGTTCTCCTGGGACAGAACCCACAGCGGGAGTTCTATCTGTACGACGTCGAGAAGAAATTTGGTCCCTACTGGTGGGGCTCGTGGAGCCTGCATTCGTATCATAAGATCGACGATGCCTTCTACGAATTCATGACTTTGGATGCGGGCAGAAAAATCGCGACTCGGCCGTATAAAGGCGAAGTGGGCCTGATCAAGGTCGGCAGGGGAGGCCGGGAGCTGGAGAAAGTCGAGTTCAGCGGCTCGGTACATCAGGCAGGGTACGTCTCGGCCCCGATAGGGACGCTTCAGGAGTACACGATCGGCCCGGTGCCCGAATGCGAGATTCCCGTGGGCGATTACAGCGCTTACCTGATCCACCTGACGTACGACAACCTGGCCATCGACATTTCCAACAACTACCACACCAATGCACAGGGCGTGCGGAATGGCAACGACATCGTCTATGGCATGAAGGTCGGCAGGGACACGCCGTGCGTGATTGATTTCTCGAATGAGCCGATGGTTATCTTCGATGAACCGACCGCCGACCAGACATCTTTTCGGCGTGGAGCGCAGATCCAGTTCGCCGCGGTGCTGATCGATCCGAAGCTGGATATCATGATTCGCGGGCTGAACGACACATCCGTCAAAGTCGATAAAGAGTACAAAGACCGAGACGGCAAGGTGATTCATACCGCCAGAGTGGATAAGCCGCTCGATCCGAAGGTGGTCATCGCGCGGGCCGACGGCGAAGTTATCGCCGAGGGCGTCATGCCGTTTGGCTGAGCCGGCACCTGCGGGTACACGTGGCGTGTACCGGACGACCTGAAACTCAATGGCGGCCAGGAAGAGCTGACCGTAACCGTGACCTACGAGACGCAGAAGCTCTACGGCCAAGTAACCGCGCAAAGAAAAATCGAAATCCGACAATAGGATGGGGCTTGCCCCACCGAATACTAAACGCATGGCCCGGATCGGTGGGCCAAGACCCGCTCTGCGAGACTGGGCAGGTGCTGTCGATGGGGTCGTCGCTTTGTTCCGTGTCTCGGTGGCTATGTCCATGTTCTTTTCTCTGGTGACAGATGATGGACGAGTTCACCTGCGAAAAGTGCCTGGGTTTGTGTCATGAGCAAGGCCCTTCGAGTAGCGAAGACCGATATCCTGAAACGGTTGAAGTGAACAAAGCGAGAATGCCGACGTAACAGTAGCGAGATGGGTCTCTGTGGAGGAGATGGGCGTCACGATAGGTCGATTGGACGGATAGTTGAAAGCAGCATGATCGCAGGATTGTCATCAGGCGAAAGCGGGGACGTATCGATTGTCCTGTGTGGACAGGCGGGGCAGGGTATTCAGACGGTCGAGCACCTGCTGACGCGCATCTTCAAGCTGGCCGGCTACAACGTCTTTGCGACAAAGGAATACATGTCACGCGTTCGAGGCGGGGTGAACTCGACGGGAATCCGGATCGGATCGGGGCCGGTCAGGGCCTCCGTCAGCCGGATTGACATTCTCATCCCTCTCAACAAGGGGGCTCTTCATCGTGTCGAGCCGAGGATTTCCGCCCAAACGCTCATTTTGGCGGATAAAGAGACCATCGGCGACGATTTCGACCAGAGCCGGCATCGATTTGCCGATGTGCCGTTCACCAGGACGGCCGTTGAAATCGGCAACAAAATTTATTCCAACGTGGTCGCCGTCGGGGCGGTTGGGGGGCTTTTGGGAATCAACTTGAAAACCGCGGGCGAGTACGTCCGGCGGTTTTTCTCTTCCAAGTCCGAGGACGTTGCGCGGGAAAACGTGGCGGCGCTGGAAGAGGGCTTCAAGCTCGGTGAGGCTTTGGCTGAATCCTCCAAAGTGGAATTCGATGTTGTCTGCGATAGGGCTGTGGGCGACCAGGTTGTGCTCAGCGGGGCCGAAGCGGTCGGCCTCGGCGCCATCGCCGGCGGCTGCAATTTCATCGCGTCCTATCCCATGTCACCCTCCACGGGGGTGCTGACGTTTCTCGCCGGGCATGCACGGGATTTCGGCATTGTCGTCGAGCAGGCCGAGGATGAGATCGCCGCGATCAACATGGGGCTCGGAGCATGGTACGCCGGGGCCAGGGCGATGGTAGCCACGTCGGGCGGCGGTTTTGCCCTGATGACCGAAGGGCTGAGCCTGGCCGGGATGCTGGAGAGCCCGATGGTCATTCATCTTGGCCAAAGACCCGGGCCGGCGACTGGGCTGCCCACGCGGACCGAGCAGGCCGATCTCGAACTGGCCCTTTATTCGGGGCACGGGGAATTTCCCCGAATCCTGCTGGCTCCCGGAACGATTCACGAGGCTTTCCACTTGACGCGGAAGGCGTTCGATTTGGCCGACCGATATCAGGTGCCGGTCTTCGTGCTCACCGACCAGTATTTGATGGATTCCTACTACAATGATGGCGCTCCGGATTTGTCGCAGGTCACAAGGGACAGGCACATCGTTCGGACCGGGAAGGATTATCAGCGGTACGCCTTCACCGAGAGCGGCATATCGCCCAGAGGCGTGCCCGGCTTCGGAGAGGGACTCGTGGTTGTCGATAGCGATGAGCACGATACGGAAGGGCACATTACCGAAGACCTCGATCTGAGAATCAAGATGGTCGATAAAAGGCTCAGGAAGCTCGAATCGCTCAAGGGCGACACCGTGACACCGGAGTTGGTGGGGGGGCAGGATTACAAAACTCTTATTGTGTGCTGGGGTTCGACGTATCATATCGTGGCCGAGGCCCTGCGCAATCTGGGCAGGGACGATGCGGCCCTGTTGCACTTCAAGCAGGTGTATCCGTTGCCCGAGGGAACGGCCGGCTATTTGCAGAAGGCCGAGAAGATGGTCATCGTGGAGAATAACGCCACGTCGCAATTCGGCAGGCTGATAAAGCTCTATACGGGGATTGAAATTGAGAACAGAATTCTCAAGTACGACGGCCTGAGCTTCTGCGTGGAAGATCTGGCCGGAAAGTTGAACGATGTATTGAATCAGGGGTGATGCTGTGGATGCCCACGTTTTTGAAATGAACGATATCGATATTGCATGGTGCCCGGGCTGCGGCAACTTCCCCATTCTCAAGATAGTCAAGCAGGCTCTGGTCCGGCTGAACATTGAGCCGACCCGCCTCGTGCTCGTTTCCGGGATAGGCCAGGCGGCGAAAACCCCGCATTATTTCAAGACGAACGTCTTCAACGGTTTACACGGCCGGGCCCTGCCTCCGGCGACGGCGATAAAGGCCGCAAATCCCGCGCTGACCGTCATCGCCGAGAGCGGCGACGGCGACATGTACGGCGAGGGCGGAAATCACTTCCTCCACACGATACGCAGGAATCCGGATATCACGAACATCGTCCATAACAATATGGTGTACGGCCTGACCAAGGGCCAGGCTTCGCCGACGAGCCGCAAGGGCTTCGTCACTCCCGTGCAGGTCAACGGCGTCTTCCTGGAACCGTTCAATCCCCTGGCCGTGGCTATCGCGCTGGACGCGAGCTTCGTCGCCAGGGCCTTCGCCGGTGATATCGAGCAGACCGCGGATATTCTGACGAAGGCCATCGAGCACAAAGGTTATGCCCTCGTGGATATCTTTCAGCCGTGCGTAACATTCAACAAGCTCAATACGAACCAGTGGTTCAGGGAGCATATATATTATCTTGAGGACCATGATCCGTTGGACAGGCAGCAGGCCTTTGCGAAGGCGACCGAAACCGAGAGGCTGCCGCTCGGCATTTTTTACGTGAGCCCGCCCAAACCGCCTTTCGAGGAAAACATTGGGATCTATCGCCAGAGCAGTACTCCGCTGTACGAGCGTGAGCCGGACGCGGAGAAATTGCGAGGTCTGATAGAGACGTTCAAGATGCGAGGCTGAAGCCGCAGGCCGGTCTATTTGCCGCCGAGCCAGTTCGGGCCGATGGTGATATCGACCTTCAGCGGCACGTCGAGCCTCATGGCGCCGCTCATCTTTTCCCGGATCCACTCGGCGTGCGTATTCGCTTCGGCCGCCGGCAGCTCGAAAACGAGCTCGTCGTGGACCTGGAGCAGTGTGGCGACGGGCAGACTCTCGGCTTCGATCTTCTGTTGAATCGCAATCATCGCCAGCTTAATCAAGTCGGCGGCGGAGCCCTGGATCACGGTATTGACGGCGAGCCTCTCCGCCTGGGCGCGTTTGTTGCCGTTTTTGCTGCTGAGGTTCTGGATGCGCCGGCGGCGGTGCAGAATCGTCTCGGCGTAGCCGGTCTGCCTGGCCCGCGAGATGCACTCGTCAAGGAATTTTCGAATCGAGCCATAACGGGCGAAGTAGTCCTTGATGAATTTTTTCGCCTCGGCCTGGCTGATGCCGACTGAGCGCGACAGACCAAAGGCCCCCTGGCCGTAAATGATGCCGAAGTTCACCGCTTTGGCTCGCGAGCGCATCTCGCCCGTCACGTCCTGCTCGGGCACGCCGAAAATCTGGGAGGCCACGAAGCGATGGATGTCCCGGTCCGCCGCAAACGCGGCCATCAGGGCTTCGTCCTGTGAAAAATGCGCCAGCAGACGCAGCTCGACCTGCGAATAATCCGCGCTCAGGATGCAATCGCCCTTTTTGCCCGGCACGAAGGCCGAACGGACCCTGCTGCCCAGCTCCGTGCGGATCGGGATATTCTGCAAGTTCGGGTTGCTGGAGCTGAGCCGCCCGGTCGCCGTAACGGTCTGGTTGAACGAAGCATGTACGCGCCCCGTGCGAGGGTTGATGATCGCCCCGAGCTTGTCAACGTACGTGCTTCTCAATTTGCTCAAAGCGCGGTACTGAAGCACCAATTCGATCACCGGATGCTGGTCGGCGAGCTGCTCGAGCACGGCGGCATCGGTGCTGCGTCCGGTTTTTCCGACGCGGATTGGCGTCAGGCCGAGCTTGTCGAAGAGCACCTCCCCGAGCTGCTTGGGCGAATCGATGTTGAACACCACGCCGGCCCGCTCGTAAACCTGCTCGGTGACATTTTTGAGCGTCTCGGTAATCTCGCCCGACATCTTTCGCAGCACCCGCGTATCGAGCGAGACGCCGTTCCACTCCATCTCAGCCAGCACCGAAACCAGCGGCATCTCGACCTCGGTGAACAGCTTCTCGATCTGCGGCCCCTTCTCCAGCAAATCCTTCAGGTAAAGATACAGCCGGAAGGTGATATCCGCGTCCTCGGCCGAGTACTCACACGCAGCCGCCGTATCGACCATATCGAACGTAAGCTGATTCTTGCCCTTGCCGACCAGCGACGAAAACGGAATGCACCGGTAGTCGAGAAAATCGGCGGCCATGTTGTCCATCGAGTGACTTCGCTCCGGGTCCAGGCAGTACGAAGCGACCATCGTATCGAAATAAATGCCCCGTAACGGCATTTGAGCGTTTCGCAGCACGAGCAAATCGTACTTGATGTTCTGCCCGATTTTCTTCACGTTCGGGTCGGCCAGCAGCGGCGCCAATTTCGGCCTGACCGCCTCTATGTCCAGGTGCTTCGAGCCCAGCGGCGCTTTGACGGGCAGATAAAACCCGTGCCCAGCGCGCCACGCAAAACTCATGCCCACCAATTCGGCGCGCATCGCATCGACCGACGTCGTCTCGGTGTCCACCGCAATGAGCTTCTGCCCGGCAAGCTCGGCGAAAAACTTCTCGAACTTCTCAGGCGTGTCGATGAGCTGATATTTTTTCGCATCGCTTTTATCAGGCGCCGCATCATGCACCGGTTCCTGCACAGGCTGCTGCTTTTCTGCGTCGCCGGCGCAGGATGCCGTGGCCGGTGTTTCCTTTGCCAGGCCCAACTGTGCTATCAGCCGGGTGAAACCGAGCTCGTTGAAGATCTCGGCAAGCCGGGCTCGGTCGGGCGTCTTGATCGCCAGCGCATCGTAATCAATCTTCAGCGGAACGCTGCAATCGATCGTGGCCAGCTTCTTGCTCAGGTAAGCAAGATCTCTATGCTCACGCAGGCTCTCCGCTCGCTTTCCCTTGAGCTCGTGTGCGTGGGCATACAGGTTATCGAGCGATTCGTATTCTTGTATCCATTTGACAGCGTTAAATTCGCCGACTCCCGGGATGCCGGGAATGTTATCCGATGCGTCGCCCTGCAGCGCCAGTACGTCGATGAACTGCTCGGGCCTCACACCTATTTTCTCGACCATCGCCTGGACATCGGTTTTCGTATCGGTCTTGATATCGAATGTGCTGATACGCTCGTCCAGCAATTGCAGCAGGTCCTTGTCCTTCGAGCAGATCAGGCAATCGTAACCATTCGCGGCGGCCTTTTTCGTTAAGGTGCCGATGACGTCGTCCGCCTCAAAGCCAGCAACGCGCAGCATCGGAATCTTCATCGCCTCCAATATCTGCTCAATGCGACCGATCTGCCCCGGCAGGTCTGGTGGCATTTCCTTGCGGTTCGCCTTGTATTCGGGGTAAATTCCCTTCCTGAAGGTCGGGGTCTTGCTGTCCAGTGCTACGGCCAGCAGGTCGGGCTTGCGGCGCTCGATCAGGCCCAGCATCGCCATCGTGAAAATATAGACTGCCTGCGTCGGCTCGCCGGGTCGGTCGTCTTTTGACCAGCCTGTCTTGGCGAAATAGGCGGCGTAAATGTGCGCGTGGCCGTCGATGATGTAGAGTTCCTTTGCCATCGCCGCCACTGTATGGGCTGGCCGGGGCGATGTCAAGGCCGGCTCAGGCGATTTCAGGGGTGTTCCCTGGCTATCCCAGCCGAGGCAAAAATGATCCTTGCCAGGAGGGGCAGGCTGGTTTATGCTGGCGGAACGACGGCTTTTTGGTTCTTGCCGCACAGTCAGGGAGTGACGCGATGGACATGCGAATCAGGTATTTCGGCCGGGTTGTTACATTACTTACGATTGCCGGGCTGGTTGCGGCGGGGGGCTGCGCCCACAAGACGCAGGCATTGTTCACTCAGCCCGAGCTGATCACGCGGGGGCGGCTGGCCGTGTTAGGGGTGACAACCGAGCAGGAACAAATCTTCATGGCCTCTTACACGAGGGCCTTTCCCGGCCAAGTCATCAGATTTGTCGAGAGGAGCCAGTTAAGGGGGATATTGAGCGACCAGGACCTGCTGCGAGGCAGGCTCGATGACAGGGCGCGGGCCAGAATCAAGCAGATTCTCGACGTCGAGGCCGTGATCTTATGTACGTACTACGACGCGGATTCCGCTGAGGGTGGCAAGAAGCTCAGCGTTCGGATCGTCGATAGCTCAAACGGGATCATTGTAGGCTCGGTCATCACCGAGGGACGCGATAATTTCGCATATCATTGCGACAGGGCGGTCAAAGCCCTCAAGGCCGACCTCCAGAGCGGCAGCCGGTGAGAGCGTAGAGCTACGCCTCGTTGGTCAGTTCGAGGTTGTCGAGGTAGAAGACGGTTTGCCTTGTGGCGTTGCTCACGAAGCCGAGCCATGTGAGCTGCTCGAACTTTTCATTCGCGTTCTGTAATCCCGTGAACTCTTTGCGTTGCTGACCGGGCAGCGTCACGGCCATGTCCCATGTTTTCGATCTGTCGCCCAGGGCGGCGGCAATCTCGACGTGAATCCACTGCTCGACGGGCAGCTCCAGCATCGTCACGCCCGCGACTTTGAGCCGCGTTCCGTCGATGGTGAAGCTGGGCCCGACGCCGTAGGGCGAGATGCGCCAGTCCCGCCATTCGTGATTGATTTGGACACCCGGGCCTATGCGGATATCGAACGCGCATCGCGTCGTCCCGTTCGCGTGGTTGGGCGCATAGACGCAATGCGGATTGTACGACTGTTCCAGGCCCGGCGCATCGAGAATCTTGAGGCTGTGCGTGCCGGTAGCGGCAGCTTCGTCGGTGATGACAATCGCATCGCCCTTGTTCTCGACGTGGGACTCGGCGCCGGCAGGGAGCTGCCCGACGGGCGTCGTCTCGAAGCCGTCATCGATGGAAACCGGCGGCGGGTCGGGCGCAATCTGAAGCGGCGGAAACTCCACGTTCGCAGCTTTGTCAATCCAGGCCCGGTCGCCGTAAACGCCCGCTCTGGTGTAGTCGAAAGGCTTGAAGCCAATCTTCAGCGCGGGAGAGTCGCGGCCTACCCGGAAATCGTGCTCTTGCGGATTGGCGAACAGCGGGTCGGCGATGATCGAGTTTTGGTCGTGACCCTTCTGCTGCCACTGCTCGAACGTCAGTCCGGCGGGTTTGATGGGCTCGCCGCTGGTGTTCCGGAAGCAGTTCTTGTCCATCACGATGTTCACCTCCGTCCAGCGGCCGGAGAGCAGCGGCCCTTTGTCCCAATAGACGATGTTATTCTCGAACGTGAAGGATAGATGCTTCTCGACGCGCGTGGCCTGGAGCTGGTGATCCTTGCTGAACGCGAAAATGTTGTTGCGGACGATGTTTTCTTTGCCGTAATGCTGGTGGAAGCCGCCGGTCTTGGTGTTATAGACGAGGTTGTTCTCCATCACGATGCTGGTGCTGCCCTCGTCGGTGTAGAGGCCCCAGCCGCCGTAATCGTAGGAATAGACGTCGTGAAAGACGTTGTCGCTGACGACGGTGCCTTCGGATGGGCCAAGCGTATAGATGCCGCCCATGTCGCTGAGCACGCCCCAGCCGATGTGGTGCACGCGATTGAAGCGGATGATGTTGCGCTTGGCCAGGCTCTCGGAGTAACCCCATCTCCAACCGACCGACAGACCGGTATAGAAGAAATCGCCGACGTCGTTATGCGTAATGGCGTTGTCGCCGCTCTGTCCGATCCAGAGGCCCACCCCCGAGGTGTAGATGCGCCCGCCCGAACGGATGATGTTGTTATCGACGGTGATGCGGCTGGTTCGCGAGGCTTCGTCGGGCCGGATTTGTCCCTCGCCGATTCGCACGCCGCCGGCACCCAAGTCGTTCAGGTAGCAGCGAGTGAGCCGGCAGTCGGTGCAGCCCTGTCTGAACCAGACGGCGTATGCCCCGCTGTGTTGCACTTGGCAATCCTCGATGGCGATGCTGCGCGCCCCATCGGCCATGATCGCCGCTTCGGTAACGTATGCCGCCTGGAACGGGGCATAGCCTGTTCTCGGCAACAACTCTTGATTGTGCTCGAAGGCAAGCCCTTTGAGTGCGATGTGCTCGACGAATCGCTGGTTCTCCGGCTCGGCCCTGAAAAGCACCAGCTTGTCGATGACCGGCGCGGCAATCTTTGCCGTCGCGGGGTCCTCGCCCGGCAGGGGCATATAGCTCAGCGTTCCGTCGCGAGAGAGGAACCATTCGCCCGGCGCGTCGAGAGCCGTGCGGAAGTTCTCCAGATGAAAGCGCGTATTGGCCGGCCAGCCGGAGTAGGTCTTGAGCTTCTCGCCGATGGTGATGATCGCATTGGTGCCCGCGTCGATTTGCGTCAAGAACCGCCGCGTGATGCACCATTTGTGATACGCGACCAGCGTGACGTCTTTAATCTCATCCGGGCTGAGGTCTTTGAGCGGTTCGAGGGCGTCGGCGCGAACGTGCGTCGTGCGGCGGTACTGGTCTTTCTCGCCATCGAGCGGCACTTCGACCGTTTCGCCCATGTAGTGATAGAATTCGTTCGGCGTGCGAGCCCGGACGGCCCGGCGGCCGTTGACGAACAACTGCTCGAAATACCACTTGCCCGCCGCGACGTCCGGGACGTGTGTTTGCCAGAGGCCGTTCGGACCCGGTTTGAACCCCGCGATAACCCGGCCGCCAGTGAAGACGGGCCTTGCGCCGGAGGCGGCTTCGTAGCTGACGGGACATTTTTCGGTGCCGCTGTCCTGATGCGTCAGAACGAAAGGTTCCGTCAGCGTGTATGTCCCGTCGGCGATGACGACATGTACCGGCTCGGTCAGCGGGCCTCGCGCTTTCAGACGCCTGATTGTATCCCGCGCCCCGGTGAGGGTTGCCAGGGGGCCGTCGGTCTTGCCCGCGTTCGGTTGAGCCAGGCTTCCCGACCATCCGTCGTTTCCCTCTATGGAAACATAGAGATTCGCGGCCCCGGCATATCCACCCCAAGCCAGCGAAAAAAGCACGCTGCTGATTAAGTACCACTTCAATATCGAATGACTCTTGCTCATGTCAGTTTCCCTCACGTTTCAGCATGGCCGCATAGGCGTCAGACCGCCGCTCTGGCGGTCAGAGTCTCCCACTGGATTCCGACTTTCTTCAGGGCGTAGCCGACCTCGCGCATGTAATCGCCGTAGCAGGTCATCCAGTGAAAGCCGGGCATCCGCTCGGCCAGCGTCCGGTCGTCGCACGCATAGCGAATGTCGATCTGCGAGCGGCAGATGTCCATGAACGGCGCCTCGATGATCTCGCCTAATAGGCCGACCCATCGCTTGGACGCGAAATCGGGCACGATGTTGGTCACCGCCTGGCCTTTGCTCATCTCGACCTTGGGCGAGGCGCCATAGTCCGACTCGAAATGCGTCATGATGCGCACCGGCTCAAGCTCTTTGCCGTTCATCCTGCGCGGGGCAGTACAGTGGGCTAAGGTAATAATACCATCGTGCGGATAGGTCGGGTCGTTGAAGAACATGGGCTTACCCGAGATGTTGACCAGCAGCACGCCCGACGGAATCACGACGAAGTCCGACTCACAGAAGGCCATGTACCCGGCGTCGTTCAGCAGAGAAAGTGTCATACACGCCGATGTCTCGGCCATAGGCATGATGGTCCCCATGCAGCTATTGACGGTAATCGCCCGGCAGTCCGCCTTCTTCATAATCCCGCGAAAGACCTGTTCGAGCAGGAATGCGTTATCGACGAACTCCCGCTTGGTTTCCAGCGTGTTGCCGGGCGTTTTGAGGTACACCTCGGCGCGCTGGCGGGCGCGCTGAACGGCGGCCTCGTCGGCGCGCGCCTGTTTGATCAATTTACCTAACTCATCGTATGAGACCGTCTGCATGTCGAACAGCCACTTGTCTCTGACCAGGTTGGGCACGACGTCTTTCGGCTGCGCCCAGGCGTCCGGGCCGCCGATGGCAACGATCCGCGTGCCCATCGTGTTCCGCAGGCCGCACAGCGCCCGCAGACGCCAGAGAATCTCATCCTGGCTGTCGATCACGACGTCTCCGTCATCTATTCCTTTGACGGCCAGCGCATCGGTGTGCTGCCGCAGGTAACGCGGGCTGATGATCTCATACCACAGATACACGGGGCCCGACTTATGCCGGCAGAAGAAGATCATGTCCTTGCCTCGCTCGGCCAGCTTGGCGAACGTATCCATCCCACCCCCGGCGGCATAGACCAGAAGCACGTCAGCCTTGTCGAGGTCGCTTAAGCCCGACAAATCTCCGGCGCCCCTGATCGCGGCAACGGGCAGAAACTCCACGGGAAAGTCCGCTTTGCCTTTCAGCTCGCTCAACTCGCCCTTGATCCGGCCCACTTCCTGCTCGGCGTCCTGCTGTGTCCGAATGCCGCCCCAACTGCGCCAACTGGTCTGAGGACGTCGTTGCGGCGTGCTGTAGAGAAGTATCGGTTTAACCACAAGCGGACGGCGCTTCAGCCCGGCCTCGTCCTGGCTCTCGGCGGCCGAGAGGGCCGCCCAGCTCATGCCGGCCAGGGCCGTTCCCAAGACCGCTGCTCCGCCCATGCCCTGCAGGAAGCCTCTGCGCGTCATCTCACTGGCCGAATGGTCGTGGCCGCATGGGCAGCACGTCCTTCGCACCGGATAATCATCGCAATTTTCTGTAGTCATCGGAAGTTCTCCTTATCAATCTGGCTCTATGCACCTGTTCAGATACAAAGTCTCCTATGGCCGGAGAGTATAACCGACGCCGGGCCGTCCGGAAAGTGGAAAGACTTTATTCTTCGGCTGCCGCTCGGTTTTTTCCTTGCAGATTGTCATGGAACAGCATAGATTGGCCACAAATATGCGGAACCCATATCAGTAGTAGCTCAGCAGAGGGAGCAGAATATGACCAAACGTGAATTGGCGGAATTAATCCTCAAGTTGCTCGGCGTCTATGCGATTATTCAGTCCTTGCCGTTCCTTCAGTATTTCCCTGTACTTCTCGGAGGACTTGGATATGAAACTGGCAGGATTCTCAGCCAGCTATGGGTGTACATTACCATGTCGATACCGTTCGCTCTCACGGCGGCAGCGGGAATCGTCCTTCTGAGTTACAGCCGCGGCCTGGCTTGCGTTTTAGTGAAGGACGATGGTGACGCTAAGCTCACTACGTCTTTACGCGCAGAAGAGATACAGGCTATCGGTTTTTCCGTTGTCGCGGTGCTTGTGTTTTTGTTATCGCTGTCTCAACTGGCTAAGTTCATCGGATATGCCTGGTTTATAGTGTCGCTGCGCAGCTCTCAAGCTCCGATGGTAGGGCATGTTATGAGTATGTGGCAGAATGGACTTTCGTTCGTAGTACAATGTGGTTTAGCGATCGTGCTGTTCTTCAGGGCCCAAGGTCTTGCAAACCTGTGGCATCGGATACAGGCAGGGAAATACGTGAAGGTTGAAGAGGCCGAGCAAGGCGGGTCAGACGGAGTTGGAAAGCCGCCGCGTGCATCATCCTGACGAGTGTCGAACCCCGGAAAGAAAACGGACGTATTGCTGTTCAAGACTGACGAGAATAAGGAGATTTGTCATGGCGAAGATTCAGATTGTTTTTTACAGCATGTATGGGCACGTATATCGGCTGGCCGAGGCGGTGGCCGAAGGGGCCCGGCAGGTGCCGGGGACACAGGTTGAGCTTTATCAAGTGCCGGAGCTGGTGCCTGATGAAGCGCTGGGAAAAAGCGGGGCCAAGGCGGCGCGGAAGGCATTCGCGCACGTTCCCGTCGCTGAGCAGGCGAAATTGGCCCAGACCGACGCCGTTATCTTCGGAACGCCGACGCGATTTGGCAACATGTGTGCCCAGATGCGTAACTTCCTGGACCAGACGGGTCAGTTATGGCTTAAAGGGGCCCTGGTCGGCAAGGTCGCCAGCGTGTTCGCCAGTACGGCTACCCAGCACGGAGGCCAGGAGACGACAATTACGAGCTTTCATTCGACGCTGCTGCATCACGGCATGATTATCGTCGGTGTGCCCTACAGCGTTCCGGAATTGCTCAACATGAAAGAGATCACCGGCGGCACGCCCTACGGCGCGACGACGCTTGCCAACGTCGATGGCTCCCGCCAGCCGAGCGAAAACGAGCTGGCCATCGCCCGATTCCAGGGCAAACACGTCGCCCAGATTGCCAAAAAGCTGTTTGGGTAATACCTCGGATGGCCCAAAAACCGGATGCCCATGAACACCTGAACAAATCCAGCACGGCGGCCAAGGATTCGTTCCTGGCCCTTGCACATCCCGCCAGCAGCGTCTAGACTGGTTCATGGAGAAGCAAGCGAGAACATTGTGGATTCTTAGTGAATTTGATGAAATCGTTGCTTGCAGAAAGGGAACTAATGATAGATCCGACCGTTCTTTCGGTAGTCGAAAAGCGCGTAACACAGGACATTGAAAACCGCCTAAGATCCTTCGCTCAAGAGGTGGGACAGATCAAACGGAAATTGCAACTCAATGGGATGTCCAACTCTCGCGGGGTAACTAAGTGCATTCAGGAAGCTATCGGCAATGAATTCAGGGTACGTACCTCGCTGATATGGAATGCACTCGCGCGTGGCCTTGACGCGAAACGGATCACGCTGAGCGACGACAAATCTTCAGAACTGAAGCAGCATATCGCCCGAATGCTGGACACTGGTTCGGGTGACCTCCGGAAGCACTACCAGAAACTTGCAGGGATTATGAAGGGAGCGATTCCTGGAAAGTCTCTTGAAGAGCTTAGAGCAGCCGCATTAGAGCGTGTTTGTACTGAAATTGATTACGCGACGCTCAAACAGTCAGAACCTGCACAGCAAAATGTGCCCGCGATCAACATCTATCAGAGCTTCGGCATCGTTCAAACTGGGACCGGTTCGTCGGCTTCGCTCAGCATCAGCCTCGGAAGTGAAGAGATCAGTGAAATCAAAAAGGCCCTGGAAGCTGTCAAGCAAACGATTGAGAAATCCACTTCGCTAGCCTCTGACGAGCGAAATCAAATCTTTGAACTTGTTTCAGACATTGAGACTGAAATCCATCGTGATAGACCAAACAAGTTAAAAATCCGTGGGGCCCTTCAAGGGATAGCGATGACAATTCAGACAATTGCAGCGGCGCCGGAAGCCTATCAACTTCTTAAAGGTGCGGCTTCACTCATGGGCTTACAACTGCCTTGAGCGGGTTCCAAGCTGGTGTGGTTACTTTCTTGCCCATTCTTCGTTCGGCTCGTTTTCATCTAAGCATTGACGGGTAGTCCGTCAGTCCATAGAATATCAGCATGGATTCCCGGTTGAGGGGCAATCGGAAATCGCAAATCGGAAATCGAAAATCCAGATTGAGGTTTTTGGATGACGTGGATTAACGAGAACTATTTGAAATTGCAGGCCGGGTATTTGTTCCCAGAGATCGGTCGGCGCCGGCGGGCCTTTGCGGCGGCGCACCCGGATGCTAAGATCATCAGTATGGGGATCGGCGATGTGACGCAACCCTTGGCGCCAGCGTTAGTTAAGGCCATGAAAAAGGCGGTCGAGGAAATGGGACGCCCCGAGACCTTCCGGGGCTACGACGATGGCGGCATCGGGTACGAGTTCCTGCGAGAGGCCATCCGCGATAACGACTACAGGGCCCGCGGCGCCGACATCGACATCGACGAAATCATCGTCAGCGACGGGGCCAAATGCGATACAGGCAACATGCAGGAGATCTTCGGGGTGGACAACATTGTGGGCATCTGCGACCCGGTCTATCCGGTTTATGTCGATACGAATGTGATGGCCGGAAGGACCGGCGGGCCGGCGGGCCAGGGGCGGTACGAGGGAATCGTCTATATGCTCTGCACTGAGGAGAATAATTTCGTGGCGGACCCGCCCGAAGAGAAAGTGGACCTGATCTATCTGTGCTTCCCGAACAACCCAACCGGGGCGGTCGCGACAAAAGAGCAATTGAAAAAGTGGGTGGACTACGCCCGGCAGAACAAGGCGATCATTCTTTTCGACGCCGCCTACGAGGCGTTCATCCACGATCCGGATATTCCGCACTCGATATACGAGATCGACGGCGCCAAGGAGGTTGCGATAGAATTTCGCAGCTTCTCCAAGACGGCCGGCTTCACGGGCGTGCGATGCGCGTTCACCGTCATCCCCAGGCAGTTGAAGGCTTATAAGAAGGACGGCGGGGCGGTCGAGGTCGCGCCGATCTGGAAAAGGCGGCACTACACGAAATTCAACGGCGTCTCGTACATCACGCAGGCGGGGGCCGCGGCAATTTACACCAAAGACGGCAAGAGGCAGGTCAAAAAGACCATCGATATTTACATGGGCAACGCGAGACTTATCCGCGAGACGCTGGGCGAAATTGGCTACACCGTCCATGGCGGACTGAACGCCCCCTATATCTGGGTTAAGACGCCCCATGGTGTCGGCTCCTGGGAATTCTTCGACAGGCTACTGAACGAGGCCCACGTGGTCAGCACGCCCGGTGCGGGCTTCGGCTCGGCGGGGGAGGGGTTCCTGAGACTGACGGCGTTCGGGCAACCTCAGAATGTCAAAGAAGCACTCGAGCGAATCAAGGCGATTTCCTGATGGCAGAGACGACGGCATATATCGGACTGGGTAGCAACCTCGGCGACAGGAAGGGCAACATCGACAGGGCCGTCAAAATGCTCGCGGCCAGGAGCAAGATTGCGGTCAGCCGGGTCAGTGACATCATCGAGACGCCTCCGTTGGGCTCGACCGACCAGCCGAAATATCTCAACGCCGTCGTTGAGGTCAAGACCAGCCTGACCGCACATGAGCTGCTCAGGATATTCAGCGAGATAGAAGCGGCGCTGGGCAGAATCAGGCATGGAAAATGGTGGCCCAGGACAATCGACCTGGACCTTCTGCTGTTCGGCGGCGAGGTCATCAATACCCCGCCCGAGCTGACGGTGCCCCACGCGCAGATGCACCTGCGTTCGTTCGTGCTCGATGGTCTTTGTCAGCTTAATCCGAACTTGGTCCATCCGGTTATGAACGAATCGGTCACCGAGCTGGCCGGCCGGTTGGGCGGTCTGGATTTTGCCATCAGCTCCGATGCGCCTCAACTTGTCAGCGTCGCGGGCAATATCGGCGTTGGAAAAACGACGCTGGCAAAGAAACTGGCGGCCCGGCTCGGCTGCGACGTCTTCCTCGAACCTTATGATACGAATCCTTTCCTGCCCGAGGTCTATGCCGGCAGGAAGGAGCTTGCCCTGGATTCGCAGTTGTATTTCCTGACCAGCAGGGCCAGGCAGTTGGCCCCGGGTGCGCTCGCAGAGGGAGAGCTCTGTATCAGCGATTACGTCTTTGACAAGGAGACGATCTACGCGCGGCGTCTGCTCGATGCCAGACAGCTCGCCTTGTACGAAGAGATTTATCCGACGTTTGCGGCCAAGGTCGCTGCGCCGGTGCTGGTGATTTACATGCGGGACCCGGCGGCCAAATGCCTGGAGCGGATCCACAACAGGAATCGTCCTTACGAACAGCAAATCGAGCTGGCGTTCCTCCAGGGGCTGGATGACGATTACGAGCGGCTCTTCCGTGGATGGAAAGCGTGCCCCGTCATTCGCATATCGACCTCGCAGGCGACGAACATCGAACATCTGGCCCGTCAGATAGATTATTATGCGGCAGACCAGTTCGCCTCTGCCGGCGGCGCGATGCAATCTGCAACATCGTAGGGCTGATGGCTGCGGCCCGCCTCGTCCCGCGTGTGACGGCCAGTCCAATCGGGATTCTAAGAATGGACGTTGCAAAGACAATCGAATCGATCAGAGACCTCGTGAAAGCCGCCCGCGGCGGAGGCAAGAAGATCGGCCTGGTTCCGACGATGGGCGCGCTGCACGTGGGGCACGTCTCGCTGATCGAAGCAGCGGGGAACGATTGCGATTTCGTTGTCGTCAGCATTTTTGTCAATCCGACGCAGTTCGGCCCGGGCGAGGATTTTGCCAAATACCCCCGGCCTCTCGAAGCCGACCTAAAGATTTGCCGAAAGGCCGGCGTTGATGCGGTTTTCGCCCCTGTCCCCGAGGTTATCTATCCCGGCGAAAATCTCACGTGGGTAGCGGTGGAGAAGCTGACCGAGCCTTTGTGCGGCCGCTCCCGGCCCGGACATTTTCGAGGCGTCACGACCGTTTGCGCCAAGCTGTTCAATATCGTTGGCCCCGACGTTGCGTATTTCGGCCAGAAAGACGCCCAGCAGGCCGTCACGATCAGGCGAATGGTTCGCGATTTGAACATGCCGCTGGAGATCGTCGTCTGTCCCACCGTGCGCGAGCCGAGCGGGCTGGCGGTCAGCAGCAGAAACCAATACCTGAGCGCACAACAGAAGAAAGATGCGGCGCAAATATACCGGTCCCTGCAGGAATGCCGCCGGATGATCGACGCCGGCGTGACCGCGACGCAGCGAATCATCGCCCGGATGCGAGAGATATTGCAGCAGGTCCCGTCGATGGAGATCGAGTACATCAGCATCGTCGATGCCGAGACACTCGAAACCATCGAGAGAATTGCCGGCCACGTCCTTGTCGCGGTGGCGGCCAGGCTGGGCTCGACCCGGCTGATCGACAACATTCTGGTGGACGCGGGGGGCTAACGGTGTACAATCAAGTTTTTGCGTCATTTCAAGCTGGCGTCTAAACGAAATTTGGTAATTATGTTTGTAAAGCTGTTGAAAAGCAAGTTGCATCGTGCACGGGTGACGGCTACGAAGCTCCATTATCCGGGCAGCATTGCCGTCGATTCGGAGCTGATGGAAGCGGCGGACCTGCTGCCTTATGAGTTTGTCCTGGTGGCTGATTTGAACAACGGCAACCGGCTGGAGACGTACGTCGTCCCGGCCGAGGCCGGCTCGGGGGAGATCGTCGTCCTCGGTGCGGCCGCCCACCTGATCCAGCCGGAGGACGTTGTGATCATCATGAGCTTCGGCTTTTTCACGCACGAGGACGCCAAAGACTTCAAACCGAAAATCGTCCTTCTGGACGAGAACAACAAGATCATAAAGTAGGGGACGAGAACCGGCGAGGGCCGCTGGCGCTTGTACGCGATACGGCAGATGTATCCTGAGCTATTCGAGATACCTTTCATCCACGTCACGGTCAAGAGCTACGGCTTGATGCTGGTCATCGGTTTTCTTGCGGCGGTCTGGGTCATCAGGCGCCTGAGCCGGAATTTCACGCCCGATCCTCAGTTTATCACCAACGCCGCCCTTTATTCGCTCGTCGGCGGCATCATCGGGGCGCGACTGTTCTTTGTCGTTCACTACGTCGAGAAGTTCCGTGATTCTCCGATCGAGGTTCTTTACATCTGGCAGGGGGGGCTGGAGCTTCTGGGCGGTGTGGTCGCAGCCGTCAGCGTCATCTTGTTCTACGTGCTCTATCACAAGCTGCCCGTCAGGCGATACTTCGACGTTCTGGCCGTCGGCATGATGCTGGCACTGGTTTTTGGCAGGATTGGGTGTTTTCTGAACGGTTGCTGCTACGGCAAACCTACGGAACTGCCCTGGGGCGTCCGCTTCCCCTATAACTCATTCGCCTACGTCAGTCAGATAAACGCCGATCCGCAGAGGAACCGGACCCAGCCCCAGTCGATGCTACCCCGAGAGACCTATCTGGGCTACACGGGTGAGAACGGCAAGTGGTATCCTATGCCCTACGACGAGCTGAGCGAACAGCAGAGGATCGAGGTCACCGAAGGCCAATACCGATGCCTGCCCGTCCACCCGACCCAGTTGTATTCGTCCGCCTTGGCGGCTTTTTGGTGCGGGGTACTCTACCTTTTCTGGCGCAGGGCGCAGAGAACGGAACTCTCACGCGGCCCCTCCAGGCTTTTCACCAAACCCGGATGCACGTTCGCTTTGATGCTCATCGTCTATGGGATTTCGCGGTTCGGCATGGAATTTCTTCGCGACGACAACCCCTTTGAGCTTGACGGCCTGACCATTTCACAAAACATCGGCATCGCGATGGCGGCGCTTGGCGTGATATTGATGGTCGTATTTGAGAAAATGAAGGCGAAAGCTGTTGTCCCGGCGAAAGTCGCGCAGCAAAAACATGACGAACGTAAATGACCTGATCGCAGCTCCGATGAGACGAATACCGCAAGCAGTGAGATGCGAGGCAAATGTATCCTGAGCTTTTCGAGATACCGTTTCTCCACATAACGGTGAAAACCTACGGCGTCGTGATGGTCATTGGCTTTCTTGCCGCCCTCTGGCTGATGAAGCGCCTCAGTCGGAATCTCTCGCCCGATACACAGCCCATCACCAGCGCTGCGCTGTATGGCTTGGTTGCCGGCGTCGTGGGAGCTCGGCTGCTTTATGTCGTCCTGAATTTCGAGCAGTTCCGGGACAGACCCCTTGCCGGTCTGGCCGTCTGGGAAGGGGGCCTCGTGCTACTGGGCGGTGTCGTTTTGGCGGTCATCGTTCTGATGGTCTTTCTGCTCTATCACAAGCTGCCAATCCGTCATTATCTCGATATCCTTGCGATCGGTGTAATGCTCGGCGTGGCGTTCGGCAGAATCGGCTGCTTTCTCATCGGCGACTGCTATGGCAAACCGACAGACTTGCCTTGGGGCATTCGCTTCCCGTACAATTCCTTTCCGTACATCAGTCAAATCAACCCGGATCCGGCCAGAAACCGGCCCGAACCCCAGCTCATGCTACCCCGCGAAGCTTACCTGGGCTACCTCGGCAGAGACGGCAAGTGGTACCCAAGACCTTTCGAAGAATTGACCGAGAAGCAGAAGATCGCTGTCACCGAAGGCGAGTATCGATGCCTTCCTGTCCACCCGACTCAGTTGTATTCGTCTGCGCTCGCGGCGTTTTGGTGCTTCATCCTGTACCTTTTTCGGCGACGGGCCTGCGTGGCCGAATCCGGCGACGGCCCCGGCAGACTCTTTGCCAAACCGGGCTGCACTTTTGCCTTGGCGCTTATCCTCTATGGTCTCGGCCGTTTTTTTATAGAATTCCTTCGGGATGATAACCCCCTTTCATTCGACGGTCTGACAATCTCGCAAAACATCAGCATTGTCATGCTCGTGCTCGGCGGGATTTTGATGGTCGTTTTTCAAGCCGTGCAAGCCCGGGCTCGTGAGTCTTGAGCCTTTTTTCCTTGAACATCCGGCCAAATTGACGATACTATATGGATATGGCCGTCGCGCTCACAGCGGCACAGGAGCGTTTGGGGTACTGCCGGCAGCCCGAAATAGCCGAGAATGAGTATTCTTTCTGCAAGAAGCTGAACAAGAGCGTTATTATGGGGCTTTACGATAGAGATTACACGCAGGCGGATTTCAAGTCGCAGGGGTCTGATTTTCATTTTGCCCCCCAGTTCAGCCTTCCAACGCTGACACCTGTGGTCAAGTGGCTGCTGATCGTCAACGTGGGGATATTCGTGGTATCCGCTCTCATGGGGTCGCTCTCGGATTTCTTATTCACATGGTTTTCGGTCTATCCGGCCACTATTGCGATGTCGCTGCAACCTTGGAGGCTCATAACCTACCAATTCCTGCACGAGACCTCCGGCTTTGGCCATATCTTCATCAATATGCTGGCCTTGTTCTTCTTTGGCCCGATGCTCGAGCGATTATGGGGCAGCAAGAGATTCCTGATTTTCTACCTTATCTGTGGAGCTACAGGCGGTGTGGTCTATCCGGTGTTAGCCAACATCGGGTGGTTGGACAAAGGCCCGTTGGTCGGCGCTTCGGGGTCGATTTTGGGAATTCTTGCAGCCGGCGCGATATTGTTCCCTCATTTGCGAGTCTATGTGTGGGGAATCTTTCCCGTGAGACTCATGGTTCTGGCGATTATCTTTGCCGCCATCGCCATTCTGACTCTATTGCAGCCCAACCAGTTTAACAACGCGGGTGGCCAAGCGGCCCATCTTGGGGGAATGGCGGCGGGGGCCCTTTATGTGGTCTCGCAGTCTTGGCGCGATAGACTGAAGTTGAAACTGCGGGCCGGGCAGTGGGAAAAACGGATGGCCTCCCAACACAATCTCCAGGCCGAAGTGGACCGCATCCTGCAGAAAGTCCACGACTCGGGCCTCCAGAGCCTGACACGTAAAGAGAAGAACATCCTCAAAGAAGCCACGAAGGCCGAGCAAATGCGAAACCGATACTGAAAAAAGACCCCCGGAGGTCAGTCCGAGGGTCGTTTTGTGAGCTTCGCGTTATCGCAATTCTACGGCTCTGGCGCCGGTTTGATCTGTGCGGATCTGGGAGCCCCGGCTTCGTAGATGTCGGCCGGGCCGGCCTGGGGGTACTTGAACTGGCCGTCTCTGAGGAGTTGGATTTTGCCATCCGGCTCGTTGACTGCTTCCGTGAATCTCACAGGAAGTCTCTTTTCGAAATCAATATACACCCTGGTTATCTCAGTCCGAGCCGGGCTGGCATCTTCTTTTGTACGGCTACTCGACCATATCTCGACCTTTTGGCCTTGGCAAGTTCCCAGTTCCTTGGTTACCTTCGTGCCATCTTCAGCCGTCAAGAAGCTGAACAGCTTGGCGATAAATTCAAAAGGTCCGCCGAAATCGCCGATAAACTGCCTTCGCTGATCGATGGGAGATTCGTAGATGTCCTGGCTGCCCGGAGTCCAGACGAGTTTCTTGCCTGTGTTGAAGTTGCTGTAGGTAATTCTGCCATCAGGATCGCACACGATTTCGATCCTCGATGCGAATGAAAACCAGGCCCACTGAGTACCTTCCTTTTCAGGTATCTTGTTGTTCAGTTGCATCCAGTCAATATCCTGCATGGCTTGCCTGACCTGGGCCACTGTAATTGACGTTCCATCGACCGAGCCGGTCAGGGCGTACATCCCCAGCGAAATCGCGGCGATGACCGCTGCTGCTGTTGCGAATTTTGTCCAGTTACTTTTCATTAGAGTTCTCCTTGTCACCCCGCTCGTGCGAACACCAGCGGAGCATTGCTCATTTCGTTTTGCCACTGCGGCGTCGCCGGCGGCTGTGATCCGCTCGTCGGTTTCCGCACTTGTCGTTACTCTTACGCTACGAATCACATCTTCAAGTCTGTCTGACGGCGTCATATCGCCTCCTTTTTTGTCAGAAGCTGCCGCAGTTTTTCCATGCCGTACCGGTAGCGGCTTTGCACCGTGTTGATCGAGAGGCCCAGCGTCGAGGCAATCCGGCGAAATGTCATGTCGGCCTGCAGGTGCAGGACGACGACTTCCCGCTGCTCGACGGGCAATTTCTCGAGCGCCCGTGTTACTGTCCTGACTCGATCGTCTTCGGCCAGGGCGTCGGCCGGGTCTGCCAAATCAACCCGCTGCGTTTGCATATTCACTTGACTCGACTGAGCGTCTCCTCTTCGCAGATGGTCCCGGGCCCGATTCACGACGCAACTGAGCAGATAGCCTTTCAGATTGCTGTGTACTTTACAGCCATCCGACGCCAGCAAAACGAAGACCTCCTGCAAACAATCCTCGGCTGTATTGACATCATGGACCAGCGACCTGGCCACGGTGAGCAGATCGTCCTTGTACTTCAGATAGATCCGCCGCCATGCGGCACTTTCGCCTCGCTGCAAAGCCTTCAGAAGTCGTCGATCTTCCGACATCGGTTCACTTTCCAGAAGCTTCGCCTTACCAGCCCCGTCAACGCTCAGTCACCTATATGGCGCATGATGGACCGATTTTAGTCTAAGAATTTTGGAATCTACAATCGTCATTTGAAGAAGCCGTCCCAGCCGAGGCGAAGTCGAGCAGAGGAATCTCGGTGCGAATAGGGGCCAAGCAAAGCACACCCCCAGAGGTCTCGACCAGGCTCGACATCACAAACTGACTCGGTCACGACCAGAGCCTGACGGAGCATCCGGTTGCCGCTTAATAGGCGGGCGTGGCCATTTCACATTCCAGGATTGCCATGAGCAAGAGCAGGAACGCGAAGATCAGCACCGCCCATATCACGTGCAGGTATCGGGTTTTGAGCGATATTCTCTCGGTCATCGCACAAATCTCCCTATATGTATATCATTATAACAAGTCTGGCAGACCGAACAACAAAATGTCCAATATCGAGGTGCAGGAAACGGAATGTTTGCCGAGCCTCGGCCGGGATAGAAAAAAGCCCCGCGAGGGAAAGGTGCGGGGCCTACTATGGATTTGTGCCTCTGGGCGGGCACGGGTGATCACCTTGTGGTGGACCGATTGGGACTGGTTGCTCAATCCCAGGAGAATTTCTTCTTTTCTTCCAACAGATCCTTTTTTCGCTCTTTGACGTTCTCAACCTTGACCTTGGGATCCTGAGCTTTCTCGATCTCGGCTCTGCTTTCCTTAATTCGGTTTTGCAGGTCGTCGAGCCATTTGAGCAGGCGTTCGTATGCGATTTGCTTTCGCCTGAGGATCAGGTCATACCTGTCGCCGGTCACTTGTTCCAGCTCTGTGTCGAGTCTCTCCTTTTCCTTCTCGTTTTTGGTGGCCTTGATCCTGCTGACCAGTTCCTCCTCTCTTTTCTTGAGCTTCAAGTCTTCTACGAGCACGTCCGCCAACTCCGGGCTTCGCCGGCTTTCTTCAAAGATTCGGCCGTAGTTCCTCCACGCCAGATCGTACTTCTTCGCATAGAGGTCGGGATTCCTCTCTTTCAGCTTGGCCAGCTCTTCTGCGTCCCGGGGCAGCGCCTTTTGAAGCCATTCAAGGAAGTCATTCCGTCTTTGCTCGCGCCACTTCTCTATGCGTTCCCCGACCACTTTGCCGAACTCTTCGCGGGCGTGCCGGCGCAGTTCGTCCATGAACTTCTCTGGGTCTTTCTCTCGCAGCTTTTCCAGTTCCTTCGCCTCTTTCTCGTCGCGCTGCTTGACGCTCTCCATAATGCGGTTGATTTCCTCGTCCGTCAGTTCGACCCTTCCCCGTCCCGGTCCCCGCCCTGGTCCCGGTCCTCTCTGTCCGTCATCGGTCCAGATGCTCTGCTCCTCTTTGCTTTTCTCTTCTGCCGAGCAGGGCAAGGCGGCTCCGGCGACGATCACAGCGATTGCCAGGGCCAAGATGATTCGGGGAGGATGTGTCTGCATCGGTCTTACCCTTTCCAGAAATCGTTAGTGATTTCCACAAGTTCCATTTCTAACTCGGCGATGGTGCTGTCAGGGTCGGGAGTATCTTCACCCGACTCGAGGGCCACGACTTCGCTTCTGATTTGCTCGATCTCAGCCGAGAAAACAGCCAAGTCCGCATCATCGGCGGCGATATTGTTGCTTTCCCAAATTGCCGTCGGCAGCAGCGAGGCATAAAAACCACGCTGCTGATCGGGTCGCTGCGACAGTCGAACGCCGAGAAGGGCCACGATGGCAACGGCTGCTGCGACGCCGGCGGTTTCCCATACCCTGTGCCTGAAGATTTCTGCCCTTCTGGCTGGCAGCCGCATCGCTATTTCAGCCTTGATATTAGAAATGAGCATGTCGTCAGGCCGCGGCGCAGGATGCTCCCGCAAGATTTGCTCAGCCTCTTGAAAATCCTCAAGGCAGCTTTCAGCCTGCCCGGCCTCAAAGAATTTCTCGACCAGCTCTTTCAAGTTTTCCCGGTCTTGATCGTTCATGCTACGATCCCTCCATCAACTGGCGCAGCTTCTTGAGCCCCCGGTGGGTCTTTGCCAACGTGGTTCCGATTGGCTCGGACCGCATCCGAGCTATCTCTTTGAAGCTCAACTGGGAATAAAAACGCAACATAATCAACTCTCTGGTCTCTGCATCCAACTTTGCAAGCTGGTACTGCAACCTGTCAACCATCTCGCCGTCCGAGTGTTTTGGCTCTGCGGTTTGCCATTCAAGCTCTTCCTGGGAAACTTCGGCCAGTTTCTTCTTTCGTTGTTTGCCTCTCAGATGGTCATGAAAGATATTGGATGCTATCGTGAACAACCAGCTTTCAAAAGATCCTCCTCTGTACGAGCCGATCTTCTCCACTAACTTTACAAATAGCTCGCTCAACAACTCATCGCTGGTATCGCCATTGCCCGTCAGCCTGTGAAAATAGCCATAGCAACGACTTGCATACATATCGACGACCCGCGAGAAGCACTTGGAATCGCCCTTCTTGCAGCCGTTTATTACCCGGGCTAAGTCATCGCCTTGTGCCATATTCCAGCGTATTTTTTCACCAGTTCAGACGGGAATTTCCGCTAATTTATTGCAAGAATCCGAAAAAACGGCTTCTTGGGTAACAGCAGCGGCGCCAAAGTGCGCCGTTCATTGCGTTGCATACCAGAAGATCGCCGGCCGGCATCCAACCGATAGTTCAGTTATCGGACGTTGTGGCCGCCGCTGCGGCACAATTGCCTCCCGGCGGGCCCGGCGATTCTATAGGCTCCCCGGGTTCTCCGGCTCCTCCGGGTCCTCGTTTTCTTCGTCAACGTCGAGCTTCCAGCTCTCAGTCTCGTCCAGATCGCTGATCTCTCGCTGCATGTACCGAATGATCTTGTCCTGGAGCGGGGCCAGTTTCCCGTACCACTTGAGCATCCCCTGATAGCTGACCAGCAGCATGTCCAGGCGGATGAGCTGCCACTTGGCGATGCACTCGGGCTCCTTGACGTTCACGAACGGATCGCACTTGAAGCTTCTTCTGCCCTCCGAGTCGATCTGGCAGAACTCGCAGTCTTTGCACTGAATCATTTTTCAACCCCAGTCTGGGTCGGCGAGAACCGGAGTCACCGGCCATAAAGATCTCATCTGCAAACCCCGGCCATCGGACGTCACACTTTTCGCCGGGATCGACAAATTTTTATTTGCTTTCCAGCGGGTTTATCATATCATACATGCTTGAGGTTTGAAAGTTCTTTACGGCAGAGTTTTTTGACGGTTTGTGGAGAAATAGATGGCAAAACCGCGACGCAGACGCAAAATAGGCAGCAGAAAAAGACGTGCCAAGTGGAAAATCAGGCATAAGATAAGCTGATCGCAGGTCGGCATCAACGAGTGGTTGGGGGCATGCATAGATGACGTATTCGGTTTGTGCACAAGCTCAAAATGCAGCGCAATAAATGGACCGCTTCACTATCACTTTCAGACCCGACGGCAAGCAAGTCTCGATTCATTCAGGTGCAACTCTTATCGAAGCGGCAGGTCAGGCCGGCATCATCCTGAACTCTGTCTGCGGCGGCAAAGGAACGTGCAAGAAATGCCTGGTCTATCTCGATCCGGGTTCGCGCGCAGTCCTGGCATGTCAGTACCGCATCGGGAGTGACCTCACCGTAACAGTGCCGGCCGGCTCCAGGTTTTTCGAGCAGCGGATTCTCACCGAAGGTGTTGCCGCTCAAGCTTTGATCGAGCCCGACATATATAAGAACTATTTGCAGGCCAGCTCCGACGCCGGAATATTCGGCGTGGCCGTCGATATCGGCACAACCACTGTTGTCACCAAGCTCATGGACATGCGAGACGGCCAATGCTGCGCCACCGAGGCGGCCCTGAATCCGCAGGCCCGGTTTGGAGACGACGTCGTCAGCAGGATTGCATACGCCCAAAGCGAAAAGGAATACGCCGATTTGCACAAAGCCATTATCGATTGCATCAACGCGCTGATAGAGGGCCTCTGCAGGAAAGCGAACATCGAGACAGACCGGATATGTGAGATGTGCGTCGTGGGTAATACCACGATGAACCACGTCTTTCTGAAGCTGCCCATCGCCCAGCTCGGCCGGGCGCCGTATCAGGCCTGGTCGCTCGAAGCGAACGATACGCAGGCGGCTGATTTAGGTTTGCGGATGAATCAGGCCGGCAACGTTCACACGGTCGAAAACGTCGCCGGTTTCGTCGGCGCCGATACCACCGCCGTGGGGCTGGCCTGCGATATCGATTCGGCCGAAGAAATGACGTTGATCGTCGATATCGGAACGAACGGTGAGATTGTACTCGGAACGAAGGACCAGCTTTATGCTGCGAGCTGCGCCGCCGGCCCGGCATTGGAAGGGGCCCGCATAACCTGCGGCAGCAGGGCGACCGACGGCGCCATCGAAGCCGTGGTCGTAAACAGCGATGACATCGTTCTGGACGTCATCGCAGACTCTCCTCCTCGGTCAATATGCGGATCGGGGCTGATTGACGCCGCTGCCGTCATGCTGGATCTGGGCGTCATCGACCGGACGGGGCGGTTTGCCGAGCCGACCGACCTGGAGGCAAAACTGCCGCCAGCCATTTTCTCGCGAATTTTCGAGCACGAGGGCCGGCCCGCCTTCCGCTTGGCCGGGACTGCGAACGCGGGGCAGGGCCACGTCTTCCTGACACAGGCCGATATTCGCCAGATGCAATTGGCCAAAGGCGCCATTCGGGCCGGCATCAGACTCCTGCAGCAACGAGTCGGCCTGGAAGATGGCGACATCAGGCACGTGCTTTTGGCCGGCGCGTTCGGCAATTATATCCGGTCGGCCAGCGCCCTGCGCATCGGCCTGCTGCCGGCTGTAGGCGTCGAGAAGATTCGGTTCGTGGGCAACGCGGCCGCCTCCGGGGCACAGATGGTCCTGATCAGCCGGCATTGCCGGCGGCAGGCGGGGCGACTGGCTCGAAAGATGAAGTATGTGGAGATCGCCCACGAACCCGACTTCCAGATGGTGTTCGCGGACTCAATGTTTTTCGATGGTTAGCCCCGCGATTGTTTGCGGCGTTTTCACTCGGCGGAGAATATGCGAAGGGTCGCTCGAATAGTCTTGGGCATAGTGCTGATGATACTCGGCGTGCTGGCCTTGCTGACGCCCTTCACGCCGGGCTCGTGGCTGGCCCTGATCGGGTTGGAGCTTCTCGGGCTGAGGCTTGTGTTCCAGCGAAAATTCCTGTCCCTGCTCCCACAGAAATACCGCGGACGGATCAGAGACGCGTTGGAGAGAAAACTGAAGAAGCGGAAAGAAACATAGGTCTGTAGCGCATTAGGCTGTCGAGCTTGTTCCGCTGCAGTGCCGCCGGAATCAGTACTCTTCCAGGTGATGCCACTCCGCGTTTTCGAGCCACTGCCCAGGTCTCGATACGAAATCGATAAGATTCTCAAGCAGGAAATAGTGCTTTGCTTCTTCCACAGCCAGTCGCTCGAACAACTGCTTCTGGTCGTCCCGGCCGGCTTGGGCGGCTTTTTCCTCGTAGAACTGCCGGCTTCGTTTCTCTATTTCCTGCGCTTTCTCATAGAGCTCTATTTGTCCCAGGTCGGGGGTGAATTCCCCGCCTTCCTCCTTCATTTGCACGAAGACGTTCTTGGCCCTGTCCAGGATACTCGTTTCCGCCATTTGGCCTGCCCGGCCTTGTTGCATTTTCTCTATGGCTCTGTAATGCTTGACTTCTTCATCGGCCAGCATCGTAAGAATCCTTTTGATTCCCGTGCTGTCGGTCTTACCGGCGATCTCGCGATAAAAACGCTCGCCGTCCTTTTCCATTTGCATAGCATACGCGAAAATATCCATTGCTCTTTATGTTAAGGCCGGGACCATCCCCTGTCCACAAGGATTTCGCTGACACGCTGCAAAGCGTCAAAACCAGCCACACACGCGACACGTCGCAATTGAATTGCGGGCCTGCCGGCGAAAGCTTGCGGCGCAGGGACATTCCAACTCGGCGAGCGGGGGATAAATCGGGTCTTGACAGGCGGCAAAGCTGGACTTTTTTATGGTCGCAGTGCCATACAGTTGTCACTCCGGGCGAAAAATGCGTGGATATTGGCAAGATTTTTTCGGGTTCTTGCCGATGGGGGGCTTATCGGCGTCCGCGCTGATGGATTGCGCAGGCTGCACGAAAAACGAGCTTCTTGTTGCGAAAGGATTGGCACGGGTCGTCGTTTCCGGGCCTGCTCGGCGGGCGCACCTGGCAACCGTGATCGTCGAGTACGGGGAGAATTAAAAATGGGCTTTTATCACTATACCACGCAGCCAAGCCATACAGGTCTCATGGAGGCGGACCGTCTGGTTCCATCGAAGGACAGGCAACGAGACTCCGCCCACGGGCCGGGATGGTATCTGACCGACCTGGGGCCTTCGGCGTGTGAGAAGACGCTGATCCGGCACTGTTGGCCCCGGACCGAATCGAATGACCGGGTCAGGCACTACCTGGAAATAGAGGTAGAGCCGGGCGGTGCTCTGAGGCTTCGCAAACATGTCTATTTTGTGCCGGACAGGCCCTCCGCTCACTTCGAGCTGATCTCGCAGGGCGAGGTCTTGGAGTGCACCCTCAAGCCGTGTGAGGGTTGCCCCCTGAATGCGGAAAAACGCTGAGATAAAACTGCCTGCCTAGCGTGCAATACGCCGGGTCTCGTGTGTGCACGGCCTGCGCCGAAGAGAATCGGCGGTCTAAAATTTTCCCTTGCCTTGCCGGCCCAATAGTCTATAATTGCTATGGGTGGGCTTTACTTTGCCTGCATTTTTTAAGGAAAGGTGGATGTAGCCATGCACAAGCGACGAGGATTCACACTGATCGAACTGTTGGTAGTCATCGCGATTATTGCATTGTTGATGGGGATTTTGATGCCAGCCCTGCAGCGGGTCCGCAAGCAGGCTCGTAGCGTCTATTGCCAGAGCAGCCTCAAGCAAATCGGCGTCGCCATGCAGGCGTACGTGTTCGATAACGATGATTTCGTCCCGCGGGCCCTGGACCACCAGGTCAAATGGCTATTGGTCTTCATGCCGTACTTGGGCACGGAATACAACACAGCCACGGACTACCGGGAGGTGGACGTCTATCAGTGCCCGTCTTTTCCCCGTCAGGGAATCTCGCTGAACAATCACAGCAACGCCCTGCAGACGGTCGATTACGTCGTGAACGCCTGGGACATGGACAATCCGAGCCTGACCAGCGGCGACAAGGGAAGACAAAAGGACGAGCCGACCAAGCTCAACAAGATCAAGTCTCCGTCCCAGCGGATTTATTTAGCCGACAACGAGGCGGGGGAGTGGCGCCCGGTGGTCCGCGACAAATACGAACTGAATGACATGTCCAGATTCAACCTGCTGGATGTCTGGTCGAGCACACACGTACCCCCGTCGAACGCGGAAACGCGGGGCAGCAACCTGACGCGACGGATCGCCCGCGACCGGCATCGCAACAAAGGCTGCAACAATCTCTTCTTCGATGGCCGGGCCGACTGGCTCCCATGGAACGAAAACACCACAAAGTTATGGTGCGGCGTAGAGCTGCGCTGATCGCTTGAAAGTGACTAAAGTGAGCTAAAGTTGGCCCGCGTGCCCGGCGCAAGCCTCAACTGTAGGCACTTTAGTCACTCTCAACTTTAGACACTTTACAATTGTTGGTAAGGTGCTATGCTCCAAAATATCCTGTTGTCATTCATACCGCTCTTCGTGGCCGTCGATGCGATTGGCATCCTTCCGATATTTGTTTCTCTGACCGAGGGCATGGAAGAGAAGGCCCGAACGAAAGTCATTCTCCAGTCAATGTGCACCGCCATCGGTTTGGCCATTGGCTTTGTTCTTGTGGGTAAGGAACTGCAAAACAATAAGTTACCAATATTGATGAGTGGTGGTCACTGGCTTGGAAGGATTTCATAGTTCCAATCGCCATGAAATTTATTCCGTTTAATTCGGACTTCGGACAACTGCCCGTCG
>Ga0214473_10000973_pt1 | contig 39030 bp, 33 predicted proteins | sample RVTome_7_FD_203509 | JGI IMG/M metagenome (GOLD analysis project Ga0214473, IMG submission 203509) | Soil microbial communities from uranium-contaminated site in the Upper Colorado River Basin, Wyoming, United States - RVT98D197 | ecosystem: Environmental > Terrestrial > Soil > Contaminated >...
CAAATGCTTCTTCTCGCTGGAGAAAAATGAACTCCTATCGCGAAATCCTGGGGTAAATACGATTTGAAGATTTCTACAACTACCGTGAAAGACAACCACTTCCAAACAACGCAAATGGCTCAAAAGAGAAACAAAATCCACCCCAGCCGCCTGATAACCTGATGCCTGATACCCTTGCCCTGATTCTTTGAAGTGGATACCCTTTTGGGATCTTTTGCCTTGTTTGTGGGCGGCTCGATGATTAGAATCCCCCTCTTATGATAAAGGCCAGTATCGTCAGTATCGGCAACGAACTGCTCAGCGGCGAGACGGTGAATACGAACGCCGCACACCTGAGTGCCGAACTTCTGACCGTCGGAATACCGGTTGTAACATCCTATGCCATCGGCGACGAGATAGACCAGATCGTTCTGGCCTTCGAGCGGGCCTGCACCGACGCGGATATCGTCCTGGTCACCGGCGGGCTGGGGCCGACCGACGACGACCTGACCCGCCAGGCCATGGCGAAGTTCCTGGGCGTCGAATTGCAGCTTCACGCCGACCTGTTGGAGAAGATAGAGCGGTTTTTCGCCTCTCGGGCCTTGCCAATGCCCGAGAGGAACAAGATTCAGGCGTATATCCCCGCCGGGGCCGGGGCGCTGCCGAACATCGGAACAGCGCCTGGCATCCGGGCCGAAACGCGGGGCAAGCTGCTTTTCGCCCTGCCCGGCGTACCGATGGAAATGGAGCGGATGTTCGCCGAATCGGTCGCTCCCGAATTGAAAAGGCGGGCCGGCGGCCAAGCCGTCGTTGTGCGCAAGCTGCAGTGCTTCGGAGCGGGCGAATCCGCCATCGCCGAACTGCTCGGCGACAGGATGCAGCGAGGCAGGAACCCGCTGATTAACTGCACCGTCAGCTCGGGCGTTGTTACGCTGTACATCGTCGCCTCGGCCCAAAACAAGCAAGAGGCCGAACGCATGGCCCGCAAGGACGAAGAAGCGCTGCGAGATGTGCTGGGCGAGCTGGTCTTCGGCACAGATGACCAGACCCTGGCCCAGGTGGTGGGCGAGGAGCTGGCCCGGCAAGGCAAAACCCTGGCCTTAGCCGAATCGTGCACGGGCGGCCTGCTCGCCAAACTCGTGACGGACATCCCCGGCGCGAGCCGCTATTTCACTCACGGCTGGGTCACGTACAGCGATGAGGCAAAAACCGGCGAGCTTGGCGTGCCCGCCGCGTTGATCGAGCGATACGGGGCCGTCAGCGAGCAAGCGGCCGAGGCTATGGCCCGAGGCGCTCGAAGAAAAGCCGGCACAGACTTCGCAATTGGAATAACCGGCATAGCCGGTCCAACCGGTGGAACCGAACAAAAGCCCGTCGGGCTGGTATATATCAGTGTGGATTCCGGTACAGGCTGCGAGAGCAAACGGTTCGTATTCACTCACGACAGGCGGTTCACCCGGCTTCGAGCAGCACAAACTGCATTGAATATGCTCCGCTTGAAATTGAACATTTGACTACCTGCGGCGGAAATGTTATAATGGCTCTGTAACTGGGGCACGCTGGACGTTTGAGGAGAATATGGCGCAACAACGCAGGCACTTGGGCGAAATACTTTACAAGGCCGGGCTGGTGGAAAAGCAGGCTCTGATCGACGCTATCAAGGCATCGAAGACCAACAAGAAGCGGCTCGGCGAAATACTGCTCGAAAAGGGCCTGATCAATGAAGAAAGCCTGACCAAAGCCATTGCCCAGCAATTCGGGCTGGACTACGTCAACCTGGACACCACGAGCATCTCCCCTGAAGCAGCGAAAGCCATTCCGGAAGATATTATCAAGAAGCACAACGTCATCCCGATGGATATGAACAATGGCAAGCTTAGGCTGATTGTCGGCGACCCGTCGGATTTAGAGATGATGGACGCGATTCGTTTTCGTCTTAACACGGAGCCGCAGTTTTGCGTCGCAAACCCCACAAGGATCCGGTCGTTTATCGAGGATTCGTTCGACCAGACGAAGAAGGCGGAAGATGACCGGCTGAGGCACAGCATCGACGCGACGGCTGCGGAGCTCGCCGAAGCCGGCCACGACTTGCAGGCCGAAAGTCTGCGGGCTCAGGCCGCCGGGCTGGATGATGACGCCCCGATTATCCGGCTGGTCAACCTGATCATCGACACCGCCTATTACATGCGGGCCAGCGACATCCACATCGAGCCGATGGCCGACAGGGTGCGGGTAAGATACCGCGTCGATGGTGTCTGCCTGGAAAAGGATAATATCCCCAAGAACATGCAGGCCCCGCTGGTGACGCGATTCAAGATTCTATCGGGTATGGATATCGCCGAGCGCAGACTGCCGCAGGACGGGCGTATCAAGCGAGAGATCGGAGGCCAGGACATCGACTTTCGTGTTTCGTCGCTGCCGGGCAACCACGGACCCAGCGTCGTGCTGCGAATTCTTCGTCCGGATTCGGTCAATATCGGCATCCAGTCGCTGGGGTTCGAGCACGACAACTACGAGCAGTTCCAGCGCATCATCAAGCGGCCGAACGGCATCTTTCTGGTCACGGGCCCCACCGGGAGCGGAAAAACCACGACGCTCTACGCAGCGCTGCAGGAGCTCAATAAACCGGACAAGAAGATTATCACCGCCGAAGACCCCGTGGAGTATAACTTCCCCGGGATGAATCAATGCCAGGTCAAAGACGATATCGGTCTGACGTTCGATAAGATTCTGCGATCGATGCTGCGGCAGGCTCCCAACGTCATCCTGGTCGGCGAAATTCGAGACGGCGTCGTCGCGGACATCGCCATCCAGGCCGCTCTGACGGGACACCTAGTGTTCAGCACCCTGCACACCAATGATGCTCCCAGCGCGATTACACGTCTGATCGACATGGGCGTCAAACCGTTCCTGGTGGCCAGCTCGATACAGGCGATCATGGCCCAGCGGCTCGTGAGGGTGATCTGCAAGAAATGCAAAGTGGTCGATGAGAATCCGGATCGTTATCATTTGCAGGCGCTTCGCATCACTCCGGCGGACGTCGAGAAGAATCCCATCCACAAAGGGGCCGGGTGCAGCCAATGCCAGAAAACGGGCTTCAAAGGCCGAATCGCCGTCTTTGAGATGTTCGAAATGAACAACGAATTGCGAGAATTGGCGTTTTCAAAGGCTCCGACGACGGAACTGCGACGCGCCGCGAAAGCCGGCGGAATGAGAACGCTGATGCAAGACGGAAGGATAAAAGTCTTGAAAGGAATCACAACACCGGCCGAAGTAGTCGAAATCGCACAAACGGAAAGTCCGGTGCTGAACTGAACGAAACGTAGTGATTGAGGTTTGTATATGACAACAGTAAACATGGACCGATTGCTGGCGGCCTGTGTGTCCATGGGCGGCTCCGACATACACCTTACGACCGGCCGTCCCCCGGTGCTGCGCATCGACGGCGCGCTGCGATCTTTGGAAACGAAGGTCCTTGAGCCAGATGATACCGCGGCTTTGATGAGGTCCATCACGCCGGACCGGAACCAGCAGGAGATTCAGGAAGAGGGCGGTACCGACTTCGGCTTTGCCTTTGGTGATAAGGGCCGTTTTCGTGTCTCCGTGTTCCGGCAGAAGGGTAGTCTCGCAATGGTCCTGCGCCTTATCCCGTCGAAAATGCTGACCTTCGAGGAAATCGGACTGCCGAAGATTTGCCAAGCGTTGTGCCGCAGGCCAAGAGGGCTGTTTCTGGTTACAGGCCCAACCGGATGTGGCAAAACAACCACCCTGGCTACCATGATAAACTATATTAACGAAAACTTCGACCGCCACATAATAACCGTTGAAGAGCCGATAGAGTATTACCATAGCCATAAGAAGTCTATTATCAACCAGCGGTCGGTCGGCGTCGATGTCGCGAGCTTTTCGGAGGCGTTGAAACGCGTCTTGAGAATGGACCCCGACGTGATTCTGGTCGGTGAAATGCGAGACCTCGAGACTATTGAAGCCGCGATCCGGGCGGCTGAAACGGGCCACCTGGTCTTCAGCACGGTGCACACCACCAGCGCCGCCGGAACCATCACCCGGCTCATCGACGTCTTTCCCGTCAACCAGCAGGAGCAGATTCGCATCCAGCTCAGCAGTAACCTGATCGCCGTGCTCAGCCAGGCCCTGTGCCCGTTGGCGGCCGGCAAAGGAAGAATCGCCGCGTATGAGTTCATGGTCGTCACCCCCGCTATTGCCAACCTGATCCGCGAGAACAAGACCTACCGAATCGACTCAAGCATCCAGACCGGCAAGAAGCTGGGAATGCAGTTGCTCGACGAGCATCTCTGGCAGTTGTACGACACCGGCAAGATCACGCTGGAGGAGATGCTCGACAAGGGCCGCCAGCCCGGATCGCTGCAGGACAAGGCGATGGCCAAGATCGAGGCCCTCAGAGGAAAACACAAGCAGAAAAAGAAAGCGGCCCAGCAGGAAATGGAGGACCTCGGCCCCATTCTCAGGTCCTGATCGGTATCGCGTATATCAGGAGGCAGCGCAGCCTCTGTTCGCATCAGGGGGCTTTGCCTCCGCGACTCAATAACGCCTGCCCGGCAGACGTCCAAAGGTCTCCATCTTGCTTTCCCACTTGTGCGAATCAATCGTGGTCGAGTGCCCGCACGACCCCCATAGGCGACACCAGCATTTCCACAGTAACTTCAGCACTCTCATGTCGTCATCCTTATCTCAATCGATGATGTATTTCCACCCTCAATGGATTGAACCGACGCCTTCCGTGGAAAACTGTTCCGCTTGAAAACCACCGATAAGTGCCATCGCTGAAACTAAGTGTAACGCGTTTTCAGCAATTCCGCTGGGAATTCGATACTCCCAAGTCGTCTCATCTGAAGGGGGGAAGGTGGGCAAAACGTGAATACGCGAATCTGTCGCTTTATGTGCTCATCGGCTCATCTGCGCGGCAAGTCACGGATTCAATGTCACAGCGCATCATAGACCCGGCCGCGCTACGGCTTCGGCCTTTGCCCGGATGAGCCGCGCACTGCGATAGAGCCGCCGTGCTGCGCGGGGTGTTTGCTGCCTCTGAAGTTATAGACCATCCCGGCGGTCAGAACGGCAACCATCGCCCAGGGCGGCAGAGGACTGATCGACACTAACACGCCTAACGTCATTATTCTGCTGCCGTCGATTATCGTCTTCATATCCGACAATCATAGGCCCTCAGCCGGCTTCTACTTGAAAGTGCGCCACACGTCCCAAATAACCCCCTTTTCCAGGCCAATTCCGCAATCCGCCAAAATTTTTCCACTTTTCTTGAGATTCTGAAAAAAAAGATGTCAACATTTCGGGTTTCTCATACGCCTTGCTCTATAGGAAGCATAGAATTTGGCGGCGTTGCGCGCTTGTTGGCCGGAGTTTACGGGCTTTGGCAGCAGGAAACTAATTGATTTTGGCTGTAGGGAGTGCTAAATTGGCGTCTTGAGCGGTGCGCGTCACAACAGGATACTTCAGGAAGCAGCGAAATGGCGGAAAAACTGCTGATCACAATAGACAATCGGGGCAACAACAGAGTCCTCCACGCGATCCAAAGGCTCCTGCCGAACCTTGAGCGAATGAACACTCCCACGGGATTCCGAATAATGGCAAAACAAGAGCCAAATGCCTCTTCTTACCTGCATTTCTTTGAGGAGTTGCGGTCGTTCGCCGTGCAAGTGACTGATAACCTCTCCGGTTTTGCTGCCGGCGACCCCGAAGATCACCGAAGGTCCCCGGATTGGGCAAGGAACAACCGCACTTATTTGAGAATGAAACCGATTGACGAGGTAATAGGCGTGCCCGGCGCGTGGCCCTATCTGTTTGCAACCAACAGAGGCAAGGGCGGATGTCTTATAGGAGGTCACGTTGGCTGAAGTGAACATCACACAGGCGGAAGCGGATGCGCTGATCGCGTTGGAGAAGCATCGCGCCGACGACTCAGAATATGTCTTTCCCGACCAGGGGAATGTAACGATACCGCTTGTATCGGCGGATAAACGTGAGATGTTCGCTCTGGACATAAGGAATGGGCGGATCGACCTTTGCAAGGCGACCTATCAGAACCGCGCGCGACACGTACTGATTCTCGTCCGGCTGGACCTGGGAGAAAGACCGCATCGCAACCCTGATGGCGAAAGCATCCGCTCGCCGCATTTGCATATCTACCGTGAGGGATTCGGCGATCGGTGGGCGTTCTCGCTTCCGAACGAGGTGTTCACGGCTCCGAGCGACAAGTGGCAGAGCTTGCAGGACTTCATGCGGTACTGTAACATAACGCGGTCTCCTAAAATACAAAGGAGCTTATTTATATGATCGCTGAAGTGCAAAAATTGCTCGAAGAATACATCGCATGGCTGAAGGATAACACCACGCTGCGCGAAGTCGAGGACAGTGTTGAGATCACGACGCCGTATCTCGACCGGCACAATGACCACATCCAAATCTACACGCAGAGGCACAACAGTGGATTCGTCCTGACCGATGATTCATACACGATCCAGGACCTCAAGCTCAGCGGGTGCAATCTCGATACACAGAAGCGTAAGGACCTACTCCAGATGACGCTGAACGGGTTTGGCGTTGAGTTGGTCGAGGATGCTCTTCAGGTCCGAACTAGCCGGGACAAATTCGCGTTTCACAAACATAATCTGCTTCAGGCCATTCTTGCCGTCAACGATCTCTTTTACCTAGCCGAGCCCATGGTCAAGAGCCTCTTCTTCGAAGACGTAAGTTCGTGGCTTGACCGTAGCAACATACGCTATGTCCCGGGTGTCAAGTTCACCGGAAAGAGCGGATACGACCATTATTTTGACTTTGCGATTCCCCGCTCGCGGTCGAGGCCTGAAAGGATCGTTCAAGCCGTGACCCGACCTTCACGAGACAAAGCTCAGTCGATTGCATTCTCGTGGATCGACACGCGTGAGGTGCGCCCATTGGACTCCAAGGCCTACGCCATCCTCAACGACGCTGAGAGGGAAGTGCCCGTAACCATCCTTGACGCCTTGCGCATGTACGATGTTAACCCGGTCCTCTGGAGTAAACGAGGGGAAATCAAAGACGAACTTGCTGCGTGAGCACGCGCTGCCGAAAGCCACATGCTTTGTGAGTACGTCATCGACGACGACCAGAAGCTCATCGCGGCCCGCTGTGAAACCATCTGTCTGATGCAGGAGATCGATGAGACCGTCGAGCCCCCGGCGGGGGTTCGACAAAGCTCACGATTTAAGACTGGCCAATAAGGTAAGCAAGAGAGAGATTATAATAGAAAAGAATCCTACGAAGGTTGGGTGCGTACGAGGTATGCAGGACTTAGCGATGACCCGGAAAGAAGAAAACGGGAATGTGGCAACCCTGGCGACTTCAGAGTCATGCAGCAATTCACATCCGAGACGGCGGCCCGGCAATGGGAAAGGAGAATGCTGGCCCAGGGATATGAGGAAGATACCAGCGGCAAAGGCTGGAAATATGGCTATACCTTTTCAATCCGCAGTTAGTTCGCAGCCCGTTGCGGCCGGCCGTTCCGATTTACTATTTACCATTGACTATTGATTATTCCGCGTGCCGGTTGCCTCGTTAAATCGACAATCGCAAATCGTAAATCTGCCGGGATACATTCAGGACAGCCGGATGCTATTACCGTTCTTCGCGCGGGCTCGCGGCAGACAAAGGAAGCGTATCTCGGCAGAGTCAATCTTCCTCTTTTTTCTTGGCGTACTGGGCGATGATAGCTTGCTGGACGTTGGGCGGGACCAGCTCGTAATGGCTGAGGGTCATCGAGTAGCTGCCGCGTCCGCCGGTGACGCTCTTGAGCTGGCTGTTGTACTGCGTCACTTCCGAGAGGGGGACCTGGGCCTTGATTACGATGAAGTTGCCGGGCAGCACGTCCTGGCCCTGCACCCGCCCTCGCTTGGAGGCCAGATCGCCCGCGATATCGCCGACGTTCTCGGCGGGGATGGTGACTTCCAGATTGACGATGGGTTCGAGCAGGACGGGTTTGGCCTTCTCAAGGGCATCAAGGAACGCGCCCTTGCCTGCGGAGCGGAAGGCGACTTCCTTGGAGTCCACGGGGTGATATTTTCCGTCATAGACCGAGACGGCCACGTCCTGCATGGGAAAGCCGGCGACGAAACCGTTTTGCATGACTTCGTTGATGCCCTTGAGGACGGCCGGCTCGTATTGGCCGGGGATGGAGGCGCCGAAGATGTCCCAGTTGTATTGCAACGGCGGGTCCGAGTTGCGCGCGGCCGGCTCGACGCGAAGATAAACTTCACCGAACTGTCCCGCGCCGCCGGTCTGTTTCTTGTGGCGGTAGTGGCCCTCGGCCTTGGCGGTGATGGTCTCGCGGTAGGGAATCTTCGGTTCCTTCGCGGTGACCGTCAGCTTGAAGCGATTGGCCATTTTCTCCAGCGTGACTCTCAGGTGCAGATCGCCCAGACCGCTGGCGACGAGCTCTTTGGTCTGGTGGTCCCGGGTGACCTTGAAGCAGGGGTCTTCCTCGCAGAGCCGCTCCAGGGCGCTGCTGATTCTCTGCTCATCGCCCCTGGCGGCGGGTTCGATCGCGAGGGCGAACATCGGCTCGGGCGCGGCCGGCAGCTCGAAGCGGCCGGAGACTCGTCCGTCGTGCACGAGGTCGCCCGTTCTCAGCTCTTCGACTTTGGCCAGGGTGATGATATCACCCGCGACGCCCGTATCGACGGGATTGTTCTCGCCGCCCTGGGACTTCAGGATGTGGCCCGGGCGAATGCCTTTCTTTTCGTCGTTGCGCAGGAGATTCGTGTCCGATTTGATCGTTCCGCTGAAAATGCGGATGGTGGAATATTTCATATTGGAGCGAGGGTCGAATCCCACGCGAAAGACCAGGCCGGCCAGCGGGCCGGAAGCATCGGCCTTCAGCTCTCTGACATTCTCGCCGTCCTTGAGCCGGACGGCCTTCGCCTGCAACGGCGAGGGCGCGTACCTGACGATCATGTCCAGAAGCTCCAGGACGCCGATCTCTCTGCGGGCGTCGGTGAAAACGATAGGGATCAGCGTCCCGGCCTTGAGGGCCTTGACAAACACCGCGGCAATCTTCTCGGCGGGTATTTCCTCGCCGCCGAGGTATTTTTCCATCAGCTCGTCGTCGGCCTCGATGACGCTTTCGATCAGCTCGGTATGGGCTTGGCCAACGTCCATCACGGGCGAGTCGCCGCGGTCGTTTACGACGCAGTCGATCACGGAGGCCCTGTCCGCGGCGGGCAGATTCGCACAGCGGCATTGTGAGCCGAAGGTGTCCTGAATGTTCTTGATCAGCTCGGGCCAAACAACGTTTTCGGCGTCCATCTTGTTGACGACGATGACTCGCGGCATGTCCGCCTCGGTGGCCAATTGGAACATCTTGCGGGTGTTGGTTTCGACGCCGGCCGCTGCATTGATGACAAGGATGGCCGTCTCGGCGGCCGGGATCGATTTGATGGCCGGTCCGATGAAATCGGGATAGCCCGGCGTATCGAGGATATTGATCAGCTTGTCGGCGTGTGTGGCATAAACCGACGCCGAAAGAATCGAGTGCTGGTGCGTTTTCTCTTCGTCGTAGTAGTCGCACGTGCTCGTTTTGTCGTCCACGCTGCCGAGCCGGTTTGTCGCGCCGGTCTTGTGCAGTATTGCCTCGGCCAGAGAAGTCTTGCCGCTGCCTCCATGACCCAGCAGAACTACGTTACGAATATCGCCGGTATCAGCCACTTTTGAGCCTCCAAAATAGCCCATGAATCTTCAAAAAATGGAGAAAACCCACGTTGAAAGGCAAAAAACACCTTTCCTGATTTCAGAAGGTAGTATGATACTGCACCCCGGCCACAGGGAGCAAGGACTTTTTCGCAAATCTACAAATCCGGCGGGCGGGAATTTGTGTTTGACGCCGGGCAGCGCCAGGGGCATATATTAGTGCAGATGACAAGTATGAAGGCTGAGTCAGACAGGAAAAGCACGGAACGCTGGGACGATATCGTCAACCTGCTTATTCTCATCCTTGCCGCCTCTGCCATTGGGATTTGGCGGATTGCCGCCGGTGTTCTGATTTCCAAGGACGGCGTGACGTATATCGAGCTGGCTCAAAGGTTTCCGAGCGAGCCGCTGAACGTAATCAAAGGACTCTTTTTCGGATACCCCTTTCTGGTCTATTCGGCCCATGAGCTCGCCGCGGTGTTCGGGGCTCCCTCGTCGGCGCTTGCCTGGGCCTACTCGGCGCAAAGCGTGACTTTGCTGTGCAGAGTGCTTGCATTGATCCCTCTGTATTTCATCGGCAAGCTGCTGGTCGGGGCCAGGAGAAGCTTCTGGGCGGTTGCGGTCCTCATCATCCTGCCCTATCCCGCGGACTTTGGAAGCGACGCATTGAGAGACTGGCCCCACGTGCTGTTCCTGGCGGTGGGTCTGCTTTTCCTGCTCTGGGGCGCAAAGGAAGGCAAGTGGTGGATGTTTGCAGGAGCAGGCGTGACCGCAGGGATCGGACACATGGTCCGGCCCGAATGCGGCCAGTTGGTCGTTTACGGAGTCCTGTGGATATTGATGAGGCTCGCAGCGCCAAAACCGGGCATGAACAGAGGCGCGCTGGTCGGCGCTTTGGCCGCCCTGCTGCTGGGCTTTGCAATCCCAGCGGCCCCCTACATGGCCCTCAGAGGTGAGATCCTGCCGGAGAAACTCAAAGAATACATGACTGCTTCCGCTCTCCGGGAATCGCAGAGAAATCATGAAGTGGGAATTGATACAGGCAGCGCCGTACAGAGCACCTCCGGTTTGCCGGTCAAGACCGTAAGGGCCCTGGGCAGGCTTGCAGGCGAGATGAGCGACAATTTGATGTATTATTTTGTGCCGGCTCTTCTGGTCGGTGCTTATGCCCGCATTCGCCGACAATCAGAAGTAAGTGACATGGAGAAATTCTTCATCCCCGCTTTTGTCTTCCTCAACGTCCTGATGATGATCATGTTGTACCATCAGTGGGGATACATAAGCAGGAGACACTGTTTGCCGCTGACTGTGGTGCTGATTTTTTATGTGCCTGCGGGCCTGGAAATTCTCGCGCAGCGGCTCGAGCAGAGATTCTCCAAAGACCAGGGGCAGAACGATCGGCCTTCGCAGCGATGGTTTTTCATACTATTGGCCATCGGGACGGGCATCTGCACGCCGAAGTTGCTGAGCCCGCCGGGCTACGACAAACAAGGTTACAGAGACGCGGCGGAGTGGCTGAGACAAAACTCCGGGCCGGACGATGTCGTCGCTGTCCCGGATTCGCGCATCAGTTTTTACGCCGAACGTAAGGGGATAGTGTACACAGCAGAAATGCCGGGAGGGACCGAATATATCGTCGCGATTGTGGGCGGGCAGGACGAGGACGCGCTCTCGGCCGGGATCGGACGGAAAGAATTTTCGGCAAGGGTGGAAAAGCGCAAGAAGAACAAGAAGCGTGTGGTAGTTTACCACACGATGTGATTGGAAGAGACAGGAGAATTCACCAGCCTTTTCTGGAGAAGACGGCCGGGATGGTAAGCGCCAGGATATAGAGATTCAGCAGCAGCGACCTTCTCTGGATGTAGAGGTAATCATATTTTATTTTGTGCTTGGGCTCCAAATTATAAAAGCTGCGAATTTGAGCAAGTCCCGTCAGCCCCGGCTTGACAGCGAGTCTGAGCTCGTGCAATGCTTTGTGCTGCTTGACGAAGTGCGGCCGCTCCGGCCTGGGGCCGACCAGGCTCATGTCCCCGCGCAAGACGTTGAGCAACTGAGGCAGCTCGTCCAGACGTGTGCTTCGCAGGAGCCTGCCGATCTTCGTCACGCGCGGGTCATCCCGGCTGGCCAGAACAGGGCCCACTTCTTTTTCCGCGTCTTGGACCATCGTTCTGAACTTGTACAAGGTGAAGAGTCTTCCATCTTTACCGACCCTCTGCTGCTTGTAAAAGATGGGGCCGCGAGAGGTCATTTTGGCCAGCAAGGCGATCAAGATGAGCACGGGCGTCGAAAGAAGCAGGATAACAATGCTCCCCACGATATCCAGGCTCCGCATTAGAAACTCTTCCACATCCCGCTTTTCCCCGACAAAGGTGCTGAGAAAGCCGAATGAATTGTCGCCATTGATTCTGCTGGACAAAAGTTCCACGTAGATCGAAGGGCTGAAAACAACGTCTATCTTCAACTTTTGTATCAGATAGATCAAAAGGCTCAGGTCCTTTTCATCATGGATTCTTTCGTAAATGACCACTTCATCAATATCCTTATGCTTCAGCAGCAGCCCAATCTGGTCGCTCCTGATGGTCTCCACGACAGCCTTCTTCCCGACGATGCCGTCTATATCATCCCCGCCGATGACGATGACGTTCTTTCTGATCCTCTTGGCCGCTTTGAGGGTGAGCTGGTTCAGCTTGAAAATCAGCAGAAGATTGATGAAAAAGGAAATGACAAAAACAGTCGTAGGGAAAGCCCCCCATCTAACCCTGAAGACGTAAACGAACGCGACACTTAACAACGTCCCGAAAAACAGCCCCAGGAAGACTCTCTTGAACAGATCCCACGACGACTTGAACCTGCTCTTAAAGACTCTGAAAAAAGACAACGCCGCTATGTATATAACCGTCAGAAATATGAAACTGTTCTTGTAGGCGGAAAAACAATAGGGGGGGATGTTGTTCCCATATCTGATAAGGAAAGACAAAAGGAAAGCCGCGTTCAATACAAGCATGTCAGCAAAGAACAGGCAAATCCGGGTCGCCAGGATTGATCTCTTATCTGATTGCATTCGCAGGTAATTCCGACACGGGTTTGGGACGCACGTCAAATGCTCTTCTCAAAATACGCGTGAATCTGTGCTTATCATCCCCTTTTAGGCGCATCGCTATCTGAGCCAAGCCAAAAACTTCCTGAAATCACCAAGCAACGCCGCAGGGTTGTTCAGGTACAAGGCACTTCGGGCCCTGGCGCGTTTGAATACGCGGGCAGGGCTGCGGTTGTATTTGTGGAACGTGCTTTTCATAAACCGTTCAATACGCCTGAATCGGTCATCCGTCATCGTGTCAATTCTACTGTTGAGGTCTGCAAAGTAATAGTATTTTGGAGATATGGCACAATAATCCTCCAATGTTCTGCTATCGGCAACCTCGCCGGTAGCCACACCGGCATCAAATAATTGAGTCCCAGGGAGCGGCTCATACACTGAAAGTGAGGCGAAATCAGGTTTGATCTGCCGCATGAGTTCGAGCGTTTGGAGCATTTCTCCTTCCGTTTCCGTCGGGAGCCCCATCATGAAATATCCCGTCCAGTGTATTCCGGCTTTGTGTATAAGCTCGGCGGCACGTCTGACCTGTGCAACAGTTATGTTTTTTTTCATCACATCCTTAAGGACACGGTCGCTGCCCGATTCTATGCCGATTTTGATGCCGTTGCATCCGGCGGACTTCATCTCGGCCAGCAGGCTTTCGTCGATGAGATTGACCCGAGCATTGCAGTCCCATTTGACATTGAGTTTTGCGTCCTTAAGCAGCCTGCAAAACTCCAGGACTCTTTTGGGGTTGATTGTAAAAATGTCGTCCTTGAAACCAAATTGAACCGTGCCATATGCAGACCGCACCTGTTGCATCTCACCTATGACATTTCCTATAGACCTGAACCTGACGCCCCTGCCCCACACTCCGGCGGACGAACAGAACGTGCATTCAAAAGGACAGCCCCGTCCGCTCATCATGAGTCCCATATCTTCGGAAGTATATGTGCTCTTGTTCAAGAGCAGGTCTCTGGCCGGATAGGGCAAGCCGTCGAGGTCCCGGACAAATTCCACGGGAGGATTATGGCATATCCTGTCGCTGGCCCTGAAACTAAGACCTCGGATATCACCGTATGTGCCTTTCTTCTCGACCGCCTGAACGAGCTGCAGAAAAGAATTCTCCGCTTCTCCTCTTACTGCAAAATCGACAAAGGGTGCTATCTTCAGCGATTCTTCGCTCTTGACCGACGGATGCGGGCCACCTACTACAACGGGGACATGAGGGTTCGAGCTTTTCACAATTCGGGCCGCCGTGAAGGCTGAAGCCACCTTCGTTGTAAAAACGCTTATACCGACCAGGTCGGGCTTGAACTCGTTCAGCACATCTCGCAGCTCCTCCCATATCGGATGCGAGAGCTTGTTCACACTTTCGATGTATTCGGGGTATTTTTCTTCCAAGGTGGAGAAGTCCATCTCCTCGGCCTTCTCTTTATTGGCATCTGCATCATAGATGAGCACTTGATGGCCGTTATCACGCAAAACAGCCGCCAAGTACGCAAGGCCCAGAGGGAAGAAGCGATTGTAGTACTTGATAAATCGGTAGAAAGGAGGGTCGATTAAGAGTACTTTCATCGTCGCACCGCCGTGATGACTTTTTCTTTCGCCAGAGCCCAGCACATTCTTGGCACGTCTTTGACAAATGGGTGACGGTAGGCATTCTTGAAGAACACCCAATACCGGAGCCGTTGAAATGCTTTGTAGATTGCACGTAACTCCTTTCCGGACAGGTTCTGTGAGACAATGATCGCTTCTTTGCAGTGCCTGGCAAAATGAACGGCATCCAGCACAGGCCAATTATCAAAGTCCTCACTGATCAGTCCTTCTTCCACGGCCTGCTGCCAGATCGGCGTTCCCGGGAAGGGAGTCATGACGTACACATTAAAATTCCTCAGAGGCACGCTCTTTATGAAATTGTACGTGGCCATTATCTCCTCCCTGGTTTCAGAGGGGGAGCCGATAACAAAGGCGGCATTTGGCGCGATTCCACGTTTGGCCAGCGATCTCACGGCGGCGGCGTTGTCCTCTACAGTGACACTGCCGCCTTTTAAGTACCTCAGCACCCGGGGGTGCCCGGACTCAAGGCCCAGAGCCACCGACACGACGCCCAGCTCCTTCAGTAGTTTCGCCATTTCCTCACTGACGAGGTTGCTCCTTGCCGAACAGGAGAAACGGACTTTCCCGAGGATACCTTCACGAGCGAGAATGTCCAGCAGATCGTGCATTCGCTGCTTGTTGGCAATAAACAGGTCGTCATAGAAGCTAATCAGTTTTGCGCCATAGTTGTAGTAGAGGTCCTCGATTTCTCCAGCCACATACCGAGCCGAGGCAAACCTCGTCTTAGCCCAGAATCGGCTGGAGGCACAAAAAACGCAGCGATACGGGCAACCTCGCGAAGTGAACATCGAAAGATGCGTGCCGTTGAGATTGAGCAGCTCTCTGGCAGGGTAGGGAACGGAATCGAGCTCGTCAATCAAAGGCCTCGGTTCAGTGAAGTGCACATGGCCGTCCCGGCGATAGACAATCCCCTTGACGGATGAAACACTCTCGGCATCCAGCCGCCCGGTCGAGTCGTATAGACGGATTAGCTCCGCCATCGTCTGCTCACCCTCAAACAGAACCCCCACGTCCATGTCGCTGGAGAAGGACTCCGGCAACAACGAAATGTGGATGCCGCCGACAATAACGGGCACCTTTCTTTTTCGGCAAAGGCCGGCATAGTCTTTGGCTATGCCATAATTCGGAGACAGACAACTGATGCCGACAAGGTCGGGCTTGAAGGCATCGAGAGTTTCTTCCACGCCGTTATTGATAACCTTGAACTGGTGTGCATCATGGCCGAGCTCCTTCCTGACATAACTGACCAAATACCCCAATCCGAGCTGCGGGTATCTGGTTTCAATCTCGACGTGTGGATTAATCGCACTAATCAGGAGAATCTTCATAACGTAAGCCGCTATTTGGCACAGGGCTTCTTTGAACCCACAACCTTTTCTTTTCGCAAGGCATTGATGCACAGAGCTGTCGCCGCTCTTAGCCATATTCCAGCATACACAATCCAGCTTACAATAAAGGTGTGCTTGAGGGCATAGTGTTTGCGGTAGAAGATCACCATCGCGCGATAAAACAATACGATGCACTTGCGGGACAAACGCCGGCTGCTCTGTCCTCCGAGATGGACGATTTGAACATCGGGCACATACCAGACCTTCCAGCCTGCCTGCTTGATCCGGTAGCACCAGTCCAGGTCATCGCCATACATGATGAAGCTTTCGTCCAGGATTCCGACGTTTTCGATCACCTCTCTTCTAGCCATCAGGCAGCATCCGGAGACAGAATCCACCTCGCCGCCCTCATCACAATCCCGATGTATCATCAAGTATCGCCCGAAAAGTTCACTTGAGGGAAATAGTCGGTGCAGCTTCAAAAAGTAAAAAAGTGACGATGATATGGTGGGAAAGCTTCTTCTGCATTGGTACTGAAACGATCCGTCCTGATTCAATACCTTGGGGCCGCAGGCGCCAACGTCCGGATGCTCGTTCATAAACCGGACCAAGCCGCCGAGCGTCCCGTTTCCAATAATGGTGTCGTTATTCAAAGACAATACGTACCGCCCCTGAGAAGCCCGAATACCCTGATTATTCGCCTTCACGAATCCTCGATTCTCCGAATTCTCTATGACCCCTACCGAGGGAAACGCTTGATTGACAAACTCTGTGCTTCCATCGCAGGAACCGTTGTCCACGACAATCACCTCGACGCTTATGTCCTGACCGTGGGAATAGATCGACTCTAAACAGGCCGCAAGGCATTCCTTGTTATTGTAGTTGACTATTGAAATCGACAAATCGATCATCCGCAAAGCTCAGCGTAGAGTTCCTGGTACTTCAACGACATCTTGCGGGCATTCAGGTGGTTCTTGATGATGCCGACGGCGGCCGAAGACCGCTCTGAGCAGTTCATATCCCGGCTCTTCGTAAGTGCTATGGACAACGAAGCGGCGTCTTTAGTGGTGAATACGAATCCCGCCCGTTCATCAAAAGCCAGAATCTCACGGTGCGGAGGAATGTCCGACAGGACAACCGGAAGGCCACAGGCCATCGCTTCCATGACGGCGTTCGGGCAACCCTCGGTCAGCGAGGCGGAGACAAAGACATCGGCCGCACCGAGGTAATCTTCCACATTGTCAACGAAACCAACCATCCGAATATTGCTTCTTCCGGCAGCCAGACGTGAACATTCTTCTCGCAGAGGGCCATCGCCCAATAGTACCAAGACATCCGACTGTCCGTCCGCCCCCTTGAGGAAAGCCTCAATCAGAGTGGGCGCACCCTTTGTCTCAGACAGAAAACCTACGCTCAAGAAAACTCGCTTGTCGGGCGGCAAGCCGAGGCGGGATCTCAGATGCCTTTTTTCTTCTTCACCAACAGGTTTGAATCTATCCAGGTCGATACCGTTATGAATAACATCTATCTGCCGGGCGACTCCATTTTCCACTAAACTTCGGATAGAATTTGAAACGGCCACGACACGCTCACAACCGCCACATGCCCGCAAAAAGCTCTTCATCATGATGGAACCGAGTATCGGGCCAAAAACGTGGCGATAAGACTGGCGACACGTTACGACTCGCGGCACACCCATGACGTGGTTTGCACATAGCAGCGTTGAGCGATAATCGAACACGTGAACCAGATCAACGGGTCTTTCCTCGAGCAGTCTCTTTATCCTCCCCGGGCCGAGTATCATACCCGCCACTCGTGACAAGCCAAGAGAGTCACACTCAACGTCGATCTTCTCGAAATCCGCCAGCAGAGATTCGGGAGGCTCCGGAGACAGGGTGAGTACGCGCGGGCAGAACTTTGTCCGGTCAAGGTATCTGATAATGTTGTAAAGCTGGAAGATCGGGCCCTGTCTTTGCAGACGACTGACTAAATAGAGAACGCAGATCTTCTTTGCCTCGGTTGCGTTCATCGAAGCCTGCTAATCTCGGCTTGTGTTAGGCTGTCGCACATTCGACCATCGCTGGCGGTCCGGCCGCTGCGGCACACGGCGCGCGGCAGACACGTTCCTGATAACCCCGAAAATTCAGTACGAGCAATGTGAAACCCAGTTGATATACGCTGTAGCGATATCGTTCGATCGGATCGTAGATAATGAGGAGCAGACTAACCATGATGACAACCGAAGCAATGAACGCATACGCCGTGCGGTAAGCCGGCGCGAGGAACTTCCTGTAAGGAAAGCTCGCCACGAACACATAGACAACAAAGAGTGTGTATGGGACGAGAAATGAATTCAGCTTAACGCCCGCACTCCAGCCCGGCCGGATGTAATACAAGAAGCTCCTGAGAAAATATTCTGCGAATAATGCCGGCGAACTGAAAAGCGTGCCAAACGTGACAGTCGTCGGATAACCATAGATATCTTCAAATATGGCTTTTGTTGCTCCGTAGGAGCCAATGTGCGATACCCAATAGGACTTACAGAGTTCGACGCACTGCTGGCGCGTCAAATACAACAAGACAAAAACGACCGCCGTTCCAGACAGTAAGATAAGCCTTCGCGTGGTCTTGGGCAAAAACGCTAAGGGCAGGAAACCCATTAGAATCAATGGTTCTCTTATCAGAGCAATCAAGGGCAACAAGAGACAGAACAGGACTTTGTAGCCGGACCAATCTGTGGCCAGTGCCTTGAAAAAAAGATACATGGCAACCACAATAATCAAAATCAGCGCGTTTTCCTTGAGGACAAAGTTGTTGTAGAAGGCCAGCTCAGGATTGAACGCAAAGATTGCAGTGGCGTAGAGGCTAAGCTTTCTGTCCAGGCACGTCCGGGCAAGATGATAGAACACGATGACCGTCGTGGCACTGACGAGGATATTGAGCAAATAAAAAACCAAGTGGTTGAAATGCGGGTACTTGAACAGGGCACTGATCACAACCGCCGCTGCGTCAAATCTGCCCGGCCCGCCCCCGGAGACATAAAAGCTTTCACTGGAGAAGGACGGCACGCTGAAATCCCAGCCTCGCTTGACGATGGTCCAGGCCATGATCAAAGCCACCGAAAAGCTCACATGGAGCCAAATGATGGTTCCCAGCGAAAAGACCTTTTTTGTGAGAAATTTCATCGGCGAATCTGCAATGTGAACAGATTAATTTTCTTTCCTGGTGATGACCAATCCCACTTGACCGAAATTGCGCATGCCCCAATCAAGCAGCGGCCGCAAAGGCCTGAACTTCACCAACGTGGCGAGCACTGGATGTTTTTCCAATCCGAAGTCAGCCAGGGGTATGAAATCGACCCTGAACTTATTGCGAGCAAAAACGTCTGATAGGGTACGAGGCGCCCTGTAATACGTCTTGTGTACGATATACTCGTAGTAGGCCTGTGCCTGCTCTGCTTTGCTCTTGCCCTGCAGCTCTTTCCACTTGGGCCCTTTACCCAATAACAACAAAAGGAAAATGTAAATTTTGCGGAGCCTGTTTTTCGGAAGCCAGTGCAGGAAAGGCATAAAAAGATGAATCTCGACAAAATGTCTGTGGGCGGGGAAGAAATGAACCCCGACCCCCCCCGGGGCGGTCAGCCGTTTGAGATTCGCGGCCACCTGCTCTATGTCCCTGACGTGTTCGAAAACCCCTTCGGAAAAACTAAGATGGAAAAAGCTGTCCGGGAACTGCCTTTCTTCGCCGTTCTCCATTAGAGAAATTATGGAGTCCGCATCAAGTCCTCGCGCCGATAGCAGATCGCGGCAGTTGTTCACGGGCTCAGCATCAATATCGGTTCCAAAGGCATTGTACCCTTGTGCTCTCAACCAGGTGACAGTTCGCCCTCTTCCGCAGCCCCAATCCAGAACGTTCATCTGGCTCTTTTCCAAACTCATCTTCTTGCGGAAATGTTCAATCTGCCTGAACATCCGCGGGCTCAGCGTGAAATCGGACATTTCCTTTTCCGTCAGAATATCATGCTTTGTCATAGTATTCGTCGCCATGGTAGAGTCGTATTCCTCCCAGGTTTATGTGACAGTATATAATTGTTCGCGTACCAGTCCCTGCGGCAGTCTCAACGTCATAGCTTTGTCATATCCGCCTCAAACACCCCGGTGGGATAGAAGCCGCGAAAGACGAAGTTTTTCAGAACAGGCGTAAAATAGTCAAGAGGCTTTGTCGTCGGCTGAAACAAATGGCTGACCTTGATCCGCCTGAGGCCATATTTTTCCGCCAGAACCTCCAGCGAGCCGGGGGTAAAGTAGTTGAGGTGTTCGAGCGGCATGACAAGGCGATATTCCCCCTTACTCTCTTCTCGTTTTATGATTGTGGGATTAAGACCGATCAAATGGAGATATCCGCCGCTTTCGAGCCGGTCGCTCAGATATTGGAAGTATTCATGCAGATCATTGACGTGCTCCACGACCGACGTCGAAATGACTACGTCGAATTTACTTGCGGCGTCAAGCTCTTCGGGCCTGCACGCGTTAAGTCCCTTATCCCTGCAAAATCGAATTCTATACAAATCGATGTCCACTCCAATGGCCTCGATCCCGAAGACTCTGCACAAATCGAGCAGATGACCATAACCACATCCATAGTCCAGCAGCCTGATCCGCCTTTGATTCTCGTTCTTGGGTTTCTCGAATCGTGTATGAAGATATGAAAGGGACCTCATGAGAATCCTGGCGGCCGCCCATTTGTGATGCGTGTGATAGAGGTATTTGAGATCACCTTCTTGATGCACCCACGCTTTGTCCCGGTTCTGCTCAACCTTTGCCTCATTATAGACCACATCGTAAAGATCGTTGCGAAGCCGTGGATTGACAAACACAAAGCAACAATCTCTGCACTTCTTTATGCGGAAGCCGGTATCCATGTCTATGCCGAGAGCATCAAGATTGTAGTAGCTCTTCCTGAACTCGTTCAGAAACTGGCGGGGCGTTGAGCGCCAGACCGTCTTGAATCTTCCCCCGCCGCATACGGGACAGGCAATATCAACAAAAACGTTTTCCATAACCGAACCTTCTGCGAAATTAGCTCTCGACAGACGATCCTTCGAGCGGAGCCTAATCATCGGTCAAAATGCGTTCGACTCTCTTGTCCCACGTGTAGTTGTTCACAAAATCTCTGTAAGCCGTCTCGCTGACCCGGCTGAGCAGATCCCGATCCCGCCTGAGCCTTGCGATCGCATGGATCCATTGTCCGGCATCGTCAGGCTCACACAATAAACAGTTGCGATCGTGCTCTAACACCTCCTGCAGAACTTTGTGGTTGGAGCTGATAATCGGTTTCCTGCTGGACATGTACTCAAACAATTTCACCGGCGACATCCATCGGGATGTTTCAGAGGCATTTTGCGAAACCATCACCTCTTTCTGATACGGCATCAGAAGGACGTCGGCCGCGTTTCGGGCCTTGTAGGTCTGAGCGGGCGCGATGTATCCATAGAAATAGACGTTTGGCGGACTCGTCCGCCTAAGCTGATCAATCTGATTCGCGGTACCCCCAAAAAGGTGAAATCCCACCTCCGGCATTCTGCCGGCAACTTCCAAAATCAGCTCTATTCCCCTGCCTCTGTGAAAACCCCCGATGTAGCAGGCGTTGAACGCGGCACCCCCGTTGAGACCAAAGGTCTCGGAGAAATCCGGCTGTTCATCCGCGGCGTCCGGCGCGACGATCATCTTCTTATCCGCCAAAAGCGTATCGTATTTCTCCAGATACGCTCTTTTGAGCTCGTTGGAGATAAACACGATCTTGTGGAGATTCTGGCCTTCAATCAGTTTTCTCTCAGCCCAGCTTCTCGGCCCTTTCCTGGCGACATCATGCGTTTCATATATGACCGGCCGGCCCGCCCGGGCCAACACATAAAGGGCCAGAACATCCCTCCCGTAGAAGAGGATGTCCTCTCTACTCTTAGCCAACCTGTTCAACGTCGGATAGTTCCGCAGCGAAAGAAGAAAGGTCGAGCCTCGGTGGCAACCACTCACCCTTCTGACGATTGAAAACGTATTCTCAATACCATAATACTCGAACACGTTGACGTGCCTGTTTCCCGGCATCGTGCCGGCCAAAAGAGTCACGTCGAAACCAAACCGGCACAACGCGTTGCACATTCTCATGATCTGAACACTGTTGGCCTGTGCCGAAGGAATAATCGCCGTCGAGGGATAGACAAGTTTTCCACGCATCCTGCTCGTGTCGCGGACCCGCCCTACTGCCGAAAGCACCCGATTCCCGGCGCCTTCTGAAAATTGACATCTCTGAAATCCTGCACCGTCGTCCGGTCAATCGTCTGTGCGATCTCCGTCAGAGCCAGGCAACGAAACCAAGTGTCCCACAGATTGCTTTGGCTCCACCATCGTGGCTCTCGCGTCCAGCCGGTATGGATCAGGTTTCCGGCTTTCAGCACGGTCGCAAGGCTCACCCTGCTCCTGTAATACCACAGATAGGGCCGGCAGCCTGAAAAATAGATCGGAACATGCCGAAAGAAATCCATCAGCCCCATGAGTTTGGACTTTGACTGGCAGAATCCGCCGTCACCATTCCGCGTACTGAGCACCGCCTCGAATGCCCTGCTCAAGCACGTTTCTATCTCGTCTTTTCTGTAGTCTGTCGCTCTGCGAGCCAGGGCAAGAATATGAATGGCATCGTAGTCATGGCACGCTTCGCCTCCGGGCGTCGGGGCGAAAAATCCATCTCTGTCCTGAGACATCAAGGCCACATCGACTATTCTGTTGAGTCTGGGGATATCTTTGTGCCAATAGAAGTACATCAGCAACTGATGAAATCCATTTTGCAGGCCGTACAGATAATGCGACCTCAAATCGCTCCCCCAGAACCCGTTTCGATTCTGTGTCTCGTTGTGAAATTCAAACCATGCACCGATTTCGTCGAGCAGATGGTCTTCTTTCGTTCTTTCGTACTCGCAGGTAAGAAATATCGCCTGAAACATCGCCTTGTTGCCCGATCCGGGCCTGCCCTGATGACAACCTCTGTCGTACAGGTATTTCTTCACGTCATCAGGCGTTTTCCATTGCTCGATGAACTTCAGCGGGAGTCTCGGCTCTGCGCCTAAGATTCTCAAGGCGCTCAGGCAGAAACAAGTGAGCTGATGACGATTCCGCTCTTTGTCTTCGTGGTAATAGTGCTCAGGTTCGAAATAGCCGTACTGTTCATTCTGAAAACGCTGAATATATGAGATCCAGCCGCTTCTTTGTTTCTCTGTGAACCGTGAGGTCTCCTTAAACAGGTCCAGGATGAACAAGGCAAAGCAGGTGCAGAAGACTGTGTCCTCCGCGTTCGCATGAAATCTGTACCTGCCGCGGCTTTCCGGAACCTTTAATGAATCGAGCCAGGAAACAACGTCGTTCCTGAGCTTTTCAAATCCGAGCATCTGTGTCGTTCAAATATCCCTTCAAGATGAGTAGATTTGTCCGTGAAATTTCCGTGTCGGTGTTCTAAAGATTTTTGCTTTTAAGAGATCGGTGCTGTATATTTACCGCCAACGATATCTATGCCTCTATATGGGAGAAAGATACTTAACAGCTATCTCCAAGAGTAGGCAGTCTGTAAGAAGGCAATGAAAAACTCAAATAAGCTTTTTCTAATTTCATTTTCTATATGCGTGACGGCGTTGTCGTCGTCCTTGGTCGCCCTGAGCGTATGTGTCGATCCCCGTGGAGTTTTTGGCACGAACAAATATCCCATTGTCGTTGCCACGTCACGTACTGAAAAGCTTCTTTTCCTGGAGTCCGGCAATCCCAGGCCCGAAGCCTTGATCCTGGGAAGCTCTCACTGCATGCGTTTCTCCCCAAAGGTCGTTGAGAAAACAACAGGATTGAGAACGTTTAATCTTTCCGTTGACTCAGGCAAAATCGAGGACTTTCTCGCCTTGGTAAACTACACAATAGAAGAAATTGATCTCAAGCCAAAATTGATAATTCTTGGAGTTTGTCCAAGAACGTTCTGTAATTTAGAGGACGAAGGCTTCGACAAAAGGTTGATCTCGAACATCACTCTGATGAACCATCTTCCTTTGAACCCTATAGTGCGGATACGAAAAAAGGCGGGTCTGTGCTTTGAAACGCTTAATTATAATTACCTCAAGGATGTAAGAAAAAGTATTGCATTGTCTCGCAAACAGAATCTCCCTTTGGCACACTATACCTTCGAATCAGACGGATTCCTGGCATGGGAAGAGAAATTCAACGAAGAGGGAGCATTGTTGTCCGGTGCCATAGAACCTGATACACGAGTCACGGGATTTTCTGAAAAACGCAAACAGTATTTTGATGACCTACTGGATGTTTGCAGAAAACGGGGCATATCCCTGAAAATTGTCATTACTCCTTATGCTCCCGCCTATATAAGGCGCCTGGATGGTTTGGACGGAAGTTTCAGTCGATGGAACAGTATGCTCGTTGAGTTCCTGGAGAGCCGAAACCGAGACAACTTCTATGAAATCTATGATTTTTCACGCATCGAAAAATATGGAGGCGTAGATGAATTCATGGGGGCCGCACATCCCAGTATCCACAATTCTACATTGATGTTAAACAAATTGCTGGCGAAGTGATACTGATGCTGTTCACTGATATCCACTTCATATTTCTTTTTGTCCCTGTTGTCCTGCTGACCGTACGGATCCTCAAATCAAGACAGCATCGTTTCTTGATCCTGCTGCTTGCAAGCTACGTTTTCTACGCAGCATGGAATTACAAGTTCGTCTCCCTGCTGTTGCTTTCAACATGTGTCGGCTTCTTTTCCGGACTGCTGATCAGCCAAAATGAACGGAATCAGAAGATCAAGAAGATATCCCTTGTCCTCTCGGTTGGCTGCAACTTGACTGTTCTTGGATTTTTCAAGTATTTCAATTTTTTCATGGGTGACGTTCAGGCAATCCTTGCATGGTTTGGTTTGGAGTCGAAGCTCCCTCTTCTTAACGTCGTTCTACCCGTAGGGATATCGTTTTATACCTTCCAGAGCATGAGCTATACAATCGACGTCTACCGGGGACACGTCAAAGCCACGGGAGACTTTCTAAAATTTGCGTCCTATATCGCACTCTTTCCGCAATTAGTGGCCGGGCCAATTGTCAGATACAAAGACGTTGACGGGCAGCTCGATCGTATGGATAAGCCAGTTGGCTCCGATGATTTAACAGTTGGCCTGCAAATTTTCTTGCTCGGACTGTTCAAAAAAGTCCTGATAGCCGATTCCATAGCCAAAATGGTCAATCCCATGTTCGATAGTTATCTCGATTTAGACCAGTTGGGAGCATGGATGGCAGCCCTGGGCTACGCTTTCCAGATATATTTTGACTTCTCCGGATACAGCGACATGGCCGTTGGCTTAGGCAAGATGCTCGGCCTGCAATTTCCGTATAATTTCAATTCGCCGTACAAGGCCATTAATATGGCGGATTTCTGGCGACGGTGGCATATCACCTTGTCAACCTGGCTGAGAGACTATTTGTACATACCTCTCGGGGGCAACAGAGTTTCCAGGGGGCGGACCGCATTTAATGTTCTGCTGGTCTTCACATTGGGTGGCCTGTGGCACGGAGCGGCATGGACCTTCGTTATATGGGGCATATACCAGGGAGCACTGGTAGCGGGATACTACGTGTTTAGACGGCCGTGGGACAACATGCCCGTTCTTATCCAAAGAATATTAACTTTCTTCTTTGTTGTTATTGGCTGGGTTTTCTTCCGGAGCGATGATGTCCCAATGGCTTTGGCACTGCTCGAAAAGATGTTTCATTCCTCCACAAGTATTTCTTTATCTTCGGAGCTGGCCCGATTGGCTGTTTGGAATGGAATCCTGCTATGTGCCGTAAATTTCCTATCCAACACAAATTCCTTCAAAGGAAACAAAAATCCTCTTGCGGCAGTCATTTTCGCTTGTCTATTCGTGCTGTCAATTATCGCCGTCAATTCGCTAAGAATAGAATTTCTCTATTATCAATTCTAAGAGCCTGCTGGACATCTCCTCTTCCGAGCATCGTTATCAATTATGCTTTGAGCCGGGTGACCATGCTTCGGATCTGCATTCTTTGCGATGTGTCAAGACAAAAAGAATAGACTGCAACGGCATAAACGCCCGCAGAGAGAGCTATGCACAACGCCAATGACGCGATTGACGTCACGCCAAATATCGCCCTCGTGATATAAGCCGCCGCCACTAATATGGTGGCAGCTACTATCGGCGGCCAATATGCTCGCTCCAAATAGGACAGGGGCTTTATCTTGAAATGACGACAAGCGCTCGCCGGGAGGACGAACACCCCTCTAACGACAAAAACGGCAGCCCATCCTATGGCCATGCCGTAAGGCCCAAGAGACGTTTTCGTCATGAGTGCGATTCCGATGCAAAAACCGAGCACACTTGCGGTCAAAGAGGTCAAAGCGACAAACCACTGTCTCTCCACGCCGGAAAGCATGTTGGAGGTCACATTCTGAGGCGCACCGATGGCGAATCCGATAACCATGATGGCCAGAACATTGGATAGCGTGGCAAAATCGCCCGCAGACAAATCTTTTGAAGCGTGCAGCCATATCCTGAAAAAGGGGTATCCAAACGCGACCGCTATGACGGCAATGAAAAGACTGATGGTGAACGAGATCTTGACGCCCGCAATATTGAGTCCCTGCAGCTTCTCCCTCTCGTTCAAGGCTTGCATGTGGCTTGCCATCGGCTTAAAAGCCCCAATGATGTAAGCAATAACCATGCTACCGTAAGTCAGCAACATAACAGGCAGGGCATAGATAGCAACGGCTCCGGCGCCGACGATCTTTCCTACGCCGATAATCTGCCCCTGGTTGAATAAGAGGGCGGCGATTGTAACCAGCAGCGTGCTCAAGCTCAGCGACCATATTTCCTTCAAGCTCGATAGATTCACGAACGCGTACTTAAGATTGACGGCACTTGAGGACTTACGATATGCAAATCCGCACATCAGCACGTCGGTCACGAGGGTCGTCACGATGGCTAAGACGCCAAGGATAAGTATGCTCCTGCATCCGGCCCATCCGAAAAGGACGACTATGAACAAAAGTCTCAAAGACGCACCCGACGCCCTCAGAAGATACATCAGGTCAAAACGGTGCATGCCCTCCAATATTCCCTGGCCGATCCGCAACGGCAAATCGATAGCCACGCCGAGACCCGTCAGGAGGATGAGCCATCTGCCGATATTAAAGTACTCTTGACTCAAGTGGAAAAACTTCGAGAAGTTGGGCCAGATCGCGGACGTCGCGGCAACAGCTAATATCGAGGATGCCAGAAACAGAAATACCGAGGAGCTAATAACACGAGAGAGACCTGTATAATCTTCCTTGGCCTTGTATTTGGCCACAAATCGTCCAACGCTGCTGCTCACGCCCAAATCCAAGATAGGCAAATACGCCGTCACCTGGCCGACCAGCAGCCAAACACCGTAGCCCTCTTTGCCCAGACTCGCCAACAAGAGCGGCGGGATAATAAGGCCGGAAACAACAAGAACGGCCATTTCAAACCAGCCGGCGGATGCATTCTTCAGGACTTGTTCGGATATATTCATTGGGAAGTGTCAGCGTATGGATATTAGGCTCTCACCCGACCCCATCAACCCCCGTGCTTTTCGTTGGGTTTGATACGGACTTGTCACGAAAGGCGTAGATTCTCAACGCACACAATAGTCTATTTTCCCGCGAAGTTCATTTCGAAACCGCCCTAAGCGACCTGTAAATTTTTAACATCCATACTTCAACTGGAAAGAGAAAGAACCAATGGTATAGTCTTTCACGTGCCGTAATTTCAAATATCTTTTTCAGAGCGTTCAGAGGATTTAGTATTCCAAATCTCCGGTTTCTTGGATTGACAGCATGGCTTTTTCTGAGGCCGTTAAAGATCGCCAAATAATCGAATACTCTCCTGTAATTAAGTTCTTCCCTCTTGTTAAACCAGGGCAGCCAGCCTCTGGCAAGCTTATACACAAGTTTATGTTCCACATTCTCCCAGCCCCTGACATCTTGGGGAGGGACAAATCCCAAATTGACCGCCATATCGAAGAAATCTGTTCTTGGAAGCGGCTTATAAAGATTTACGCCAAAAACGAAATTCGGATTTTCGCTGCAGAGTTTTAATGCGAACCTTATGCTTTCCAAGACTTCTTCTTTGGTTTCGGTTGGGTTGCCGATAATAATGGGCGCCCCCGGCATGATTTGAGGATATTTTGCCAGAAGACGTGTTTTCGTCAATATCTGTTGCGTCGTTTGTCTTTTGTCCATCAGTTTTAAGATTCTGTCGACTCCTGACTCTAATCCGAAATTTAAATGACAGACTTCGTTTTTGATCAATCGGGCGATCATTTCTTCATCTCTTAAACTGCTGAAGCGCATACGTAATTTGTAGAATTTAAGACCAACTTCGTGTAGCTTCTCTATGACTTCGAAAGCTCGGTCGGACTTTATCCAGAACTCATCATCGCAGAAAGACACGTATTCCACTCCGGTTATCTTTTTCAGATATTTCGCTTTTTCAAGTACCCAGCCGATGGAATGGAACCGAACGATCTTCTTTCCTGTTTTTTTATCGAATTCTCTATTCTGGAAACAAAATCTGCAGCAGAATGGACACCCGCGCTGGGACTCAATGACATCAAGTAACGCCGGTCTTCCGTTAAAAGTGGTAAAGTATCTACTCCAGTCTTGTATCATGCCGAGATCGTAATCAAGGGTGTCGAGGTCCTGTATCAGTTCTCTTGGTTCTGTATGAACGATTTCATTGCCGGCCTTGTAACAAATCCCCTTGACTCCTTCCAGGCTTGCATTGGCTTCAAAGGCATTCGCAAGTTCAACGACAGTTTCCTCCCCTTCTCCCAGACAAACAACGTCGATACTCTCCTCCTTGATGGCCTGCTCTGAAATAGAGGTGGGAAATTTTCCCCCCCAGACAATTTTAATTCCGGAAGCCTTCTTTAGTCTTTCGCACATATTGAGACTCTCTACGCTGCCGGGCCCCATAAACACGGAAAACCCAACAAAAAGCGGATTTTCCCTTATAATTTCGTCCTCTACCCGCTGAATTTCTTCTCTTCTTTGTATGGGCTGGTATAAGGTGACTTTATATCCATGTTTTTTTAGTGCGCTTCCGAGGTATATTAACCCCACAGGAATCCTCAGTTTCTCTTCCATGTCCAAGTTTATTACATTTACCAAAGCAACGGATTTCTTCACACTAATCATTTGCCTTCTTTACTCCCAGGGCCGACGCTCTTTCGTTGCCGTCAGATTTAAAGAACAGATCAAAATAGTACAATGCTTCTCTCTCGCTGCACTTGCCGTTTCTGACGTAATACCACTCCATAACCTCGCTTTCCCGAATCACTTTAAATGCGGACGGTTGATATCTGACAAGAATCTTTGTGAATCCAAGGTGGCTTAGAGCCGCCATCCGATGATTTCCTTCCAAGACAACAAATCTTTTCTCGCCGTTTGTCCTCTCCAGCATTGTTCCCCCAATGAAGCCTTTTCCATAACTCCAGGGTCGATAGCCGTTCGTCCGCAGTTCATTATAAAGCCGGATTAAATTGTTGTAGTTTATTTCTATAATAGAATCTTCGGTGGGGCCACATAAATGGCTGGTGAAACGGTTTTTTGCGATCCCCCCGTTATACTTCGATTGGGCTATGAAACTTCCCCATGGATATATGCCGAAAGGAGGTCTGAACTTAGCAGGAGCCGCATTATCAGGATGGCAAAGCAGGCCGAACATGTCTTCGCTGCGATACGTTTGATAAAACCTGTAAAGAGTGGTATCCCTAAAGTGTATCGCTTTATCTTGATCGTATTCCTTTAACGTCTCAATAAAATAATGCCAACCTGTAGGAGCAAAAGAAAAGGCGAGCAGATTAGTGCATATATCGATGGGGATTTCGCGTAATTGACTATGCCTGCTTAAATAAACATACAAGGTCTTTATTGTATGATATATTGGGCGCCCGCGTTCTTTGAGGTACCTTTTCAAATCTATAGCCATCTTATCTTTTTATCGCCCAATATTCTGACAATGCTTCTCAACCAGGAACCGCTTGTTCTCTTAGTTAAAACAAACTTAGTAATATCGAGTACATCTTTGTTTTGAAATATCGGATCATCAAAGCGTGAGGAAACAACGATAGTCCTGCGCCAGGCGGAATTGTCTATCACGAAGTTGTGTACGAATCCCAGACTTCTGAGCATGTCCAGGACACATTGAACGGATGGCAGCCAATACAAACCGCTGTATGTATTTGAATCTTTGCTGTGCCCTCCACAAAATTTCATGATGGGCAAATCGAAACTCCCTTCTCGGAGGGATTTCCATTCAAAAAGGATCCTGTCACTCATCTCGGTCAATTGCCGGATCGCTCGGTAGGGACACGGGACTCGATGCAAGAAACCCATGCAGAGCGCAAAATCGAAATGCCCGTATCGTTCCACGCCGGGGTCGAACATATCCGCAACCTCGTACGTGACATTCGAAGCGTCCAGAATCTCGGAAACAGCCTTAGCTTTCTTAATCCTCAGCGCATCCGCATCAAACCCAACCACCTCTTTTGCACCCAGCTCGGCCAGCTTCAGACTGAAAAATCCTTCATTACACCCAACATCGAGAACTCGCATACCCTCGACATCAATCATTTCGATATATTCCCTTATGCGCGACCACTTGACGAGGTTCTTCCCGTGGGAAACCTGCTCGCCGGCTGTCGTTCTCAGGCCGTACGGCAACTCAATACAGTGATTCCAAGGTTGCTCTCTGCCCAGCTCCTCAATTCGTCTTGTGATTTCTTCCTTTGTGTACATTGTGTTTTGACGGGTCACGGCGATTAAGATGATGCTTTGGGGGGCGGACGAAACGACGGCTGAAGTCTTTTCTCTGCCAAGCCGACCAGATACTTTGCCAGTCTTTCAATCTGGATTTCTCTCTCCTTATCTTCGTCACTGTCTTGCTGGCGCAGGTCTTCTCGATAAACCCCCTGTCTTCCAATCAGTCTCGAATAGAAATCCACTCCGACCGAACTGCTCATTACGGCCGCGATATAACTAAGAAGCGCCTCCTCTTTGAACTGATAGTTCTCCAAGAGATCGCGTATCTGGTCTCCCAGAAGATTCGGATTACTTATGTGTCGAATCATGCTGGCAGACAGAAAACTGAATGGAGCGCCGCCCAAAACTATCACCGGTTTATTCAACATCAATCCCTCAAAACCTATCGATCCGGCGATAACCGTGACGAGCCGAGAGTGAGCTATCAACTCTCTCGACGTCATGCTCGGATGAGCGAGCATCACATTGGGGATATCGAGCAGCTTTCGATAGTAACTAAGAGGCCTCTTGCCAATGGACCAGGGGTGTTCCTTGACAACCAGCTTCATACCCACCGGAAGGTTGTGACTGAGCAGCCGAACGGCCTCGATTTGATTGAGATAAGGTTTGCTGTACACCGACAGCGTCACCTCCGGTTCGGTATGAAGGGGGAAAAAGGCATAATTCAAAAGGGGCAGGTCCCCGGACTTTACATAAAGGCTGCTAAAACGCTTCTCCATCAACCAGGCCCTGCAAGGCCTGACGATTCTGTGTCCCACTAAGGGCCCAATATACCCGGAGATGTGATTGTCATCTCGGTATTCTCCGAACCGATATTTGTACTCTTGAGCCAATAAGGCTATAACCTTTCTCACCGCTGATGAACTCGACGTTCTTCTTCTTGAACGTGTACCGGCAGGAGGCTTATTTGAAGGCGGCACTACGCCCTCATACAGAGCATGCGTTTCTCGGACCGCCCGGAGATATTCCACGGCTTGCTCCCTCAAGGAAGGCGCAATACCACTCTTGAGCAGCTCCTCATACGTCTCTCTGAGATAATCGGAAGGTTCCATCACGCTTTCGGCGGCATAAAAATAGTTCCGGATCCTCGTCGGCCTAAGATTCAAAATCAGGATATTACGAGATCGAGCAAAAAGATATGAGAGATACTCCCCCATCGTAACACAGTGAAACGACACTATAAAATCAGGCTGGACCTCGTCAAAGAGAGCTTCCATTCGCCTCAGTCCCGTCTGAAGAATCGACAACATCCGTTCGTGGCTGAACCGCGGCCGGTAGTCCTGATCATACGCACATCTTTTCCCGAAATAGATCCGCCGATCGGCCACCAGGGCGTTCCACAGAAAAGGCCGGCCGATTTCTTTTTCATATCGCCTGAGCAACGGCACGTCCGGCTTTATTTGTTTTGATTCTCGTACGATGTCCCATTCTTTAAGAAGGCAAAACGAATCCGATTCTATCTCAGGATGTTTCTGTTTGAACGTCTTGAAGACGCTTGAGTCAGCGACATAAAGCCCTCTTTTCTTCAAGGGCATCAATTCCCCCATAGCTCGCATGAGGTTGAAAAAGACATCTAAACTTCCCGATTGGGTGAAGAAAATGGCATTCATACGTTATAGACGGAAGGCTTGCAGGTGTCTAAGTTGTCTTTAACCCACTTGCAGGTGAGCTCCAGGCCTTGCTCCAACGTGACAGTTGGTTTCCAGCCGCACCGCTGCTTTATCTTGGTGTTATCACAAACCAACCTTTCGACCTCGCTCTTTTCAGGTCGCAGCCTTTCCTGTTTCTTCACCACCTTCACATTTCTGCCGGTTATTTTTATGATAAGTTCGACCAGATCCTTCATGGATATTTCTCTTCCGCTTCCGGCATTGAAGACTTCTCCATCAACATTGGAAGATTCCGCCAATCTCATAAAAGCATTTACAGTATCTTTCACATAATTGAGATCTCGCGTGGGAGTAAGATTGCCTAATTCTATGGTTCTTTTGCCTGCATAGATCTGAGAAATGACCGTCGGTATTATTGCTCTTGCTGATTGCCTGGGGCCGAATGTGTTGAACGGTCTCAATACGGTCACCGGCAGCTTGAAAGAATAATAGAAACTCAAGGCAATGTTCTCGGCAGCGATCTTGCTGGCTGAGTAGGGAGACTGCGGCTGCAGAGGATGTTTTTCATCTATGGGCACGTACAGAGCGGTGCCATAGGCCTCGCTCGTCGATGTATAAATCACCCGTTCCACTCCTGCCGAACGGCATGCGTTCACAACATTTAAAGTCCCTTTTACATTGGTATCCACGTAACTATCCGGGGCATGATAGCTATAGGGTATGCCTACCAAACTTGCCAAATGCAGAATTACTTCCTGGCCGTTCACCGCCTCGGCCACTCGGTGCGGGTCGCGGATGTCACCGGGGAAAATGTCGATATGTTTCAAAAGTTCCGCTTCGGTCCTATCAAACCACCCCCACGTACCGAAAGAACTATAAAAAATAAATGCCCTGACCTCTGCACCCTGCCGTGCAAGCTCCTCCGTCAAGTTGGAGCCAATAAAGCCTTCCGCACCCGTTACCAGGACTTTCTTGCCTTTCCAGAAACTACTCATATTCTCTCTTCTTGAATAAAGTTCCATATTCGGATCTGGCTCTGCTCAGGTCAGCCGCGTTTCCAATGTCAATCCAGTATTCATAGAGCGGAAACACTCCGACGGGCAATGACTTGTGTATCAACAAGCTCATCAGATCGGTCATGTCAAATTCCTTGTTCTTTGGAATCAGCCTTAATATCTCTCTGTCCAAAACATAAATGCCGGCATTACAGAAAAACCGAAGTGATGGTTTTTCCGTGATGCCCGTAAGATAGCCGTTGGAGACATCGAAAACACCGTAGGGAACATCAAAAACATACTCCTTTGACGCGATGCACATGAGCAGGTGATGATCGTGATGGAACTCGATCAGGCTGGTATAATTCGTGGCTGTAAGCACGTCGGCATTGATGACAAGGACTGTTTTCGGCGTTTCGTCCTCCGGCAGAAGAGATAGAGCACCCGCCGTACCCAGCTTTTTCTTTTCCTCCAGGTATTTCAGGGTGACTCCCAATCTCGAACCATCCTCAATATGCTCCTTGATCGCCTCTGCCTTGTATCGCACCGCAAGGTAAATGTCCTTTATATTGTGCTCTCTCAGTCCCACGATGACATCTTCAAGGACGGATCTTCGTTCGATTTTGACCAGCGGCTTGGGAACGTTGCGAGAGACTTCTTTCAAACGTTTGCCTTCTCCACCAGCCATGACGACCGCTATGACCTGTTGACGAGAATCGCCAATCGCATCCGAAACAAAAACCTTAATCAGCTTCTTGCCCGTTCCCAACAAGGGAACGTGTCTGACCCTGGTTTGCCCTATCAAGCGATCGACTTCTTCCAGGGAATCTTTTCGAGTGTACACATAGGTGCGGTTCATCACGCTCTCGCATTTTGAATCAAGATCCCCGTTCTTGAGAACAAAACGTCTCACGTCACCGTCCGTGATTGTTCCCAGAAGTCTGAGATTCTTGTCCACAACCAAAGCGATCCCTTCTTTGTTTTGGTCTATCACTCTCAAGACGTCTCTGACAGTGGATCCCTTACGGGCGATGAACTTCCTTATCTTTTCTGCTCTAATCATCGTTAATAGGTCATCTGTTTTTGAATGAGGTTCTTGTCGATAGGTATAGTGGCCAGAGTTTCAGCGATATTCTTGCCGGCATCTCCTTTTCCGTAGGGGTTCTTGCATTTCCGGCATTCTTCTCTGAACTTCCTGTCGAACAGACCCTTTTCAATGGCTTCGATTATCTGGTCTTTGTCATAACCCGTATCTATGACATTCGTTGAACGCAATCTGCCCTCCTGTCGGCTTCCAATGTGCACAAACGGGCAGCCGAAGGCGGGCGTCTCTTTAATACCGCTGGAAGAATTCCCCACGCATACCCCCAATCCCTCTTTTACACACAGGCTCAGTATGCCGTGATAGAGATATCGGCCCAGATGGGGCACGACGATCATGTTGTTGAGCTTACGCAATTTCTCAACTTCCTTTATTATTCTTCTGCCGCCCGCGTCATTATTGGGGTAGGTAATGATAACCTGAATTCCCTTCCTGGAGAAATACTTCAATGCTTCCAGGGATGGTCTTATTTGAGACGCTACGTCCTCAACTTCCGTGGTAATTGAGTGCTGCGTAAAAATAATTAGAGGTTTCTCCATATCGAGCGGGAGCTTCTGTTGTATCTGCTGCAAAGTCGCGAATTTTTTCTGTTTTATCAGATCGATCAAAGGATAACCGGTGTTGAAGATCCTCCACTTCTCCTCGCCCAGTTTTTCGATTCTCTGGGCCGCATCTTTGTTCGTCGTGAAATGAAGATGTGCGAGCTTGGTCATCGCGTGTCGAACGTAGTCGTCTAAAGCGCCGCCTTGGGTTACGTCGCCTCCTTCGATATGAGCGACGGGTATCCCCATCTGGCTGGCCGCAACGACGGCTGCGAATCCTTCGAACCGGTCGGCGTAAACAACAAGCAAATGAGGTTTCAATTTGTTCAGGGCTTCGCTTAAATTGAGAATAATATGACCGACGGCCTGAGTTGTAGAAAACAGATCATCCGCCTTCGTCTCGGCTTTGATTTCCTCCCAGACCTTAAAACCATCTTCTTCTATTTCCCTTTTTGTGCAGCCAAAATCTTCGTCAAGATGAGCTCCGCTCACAAAAAGGTAGTATTCCAGTCTCGGGTGTTTGGCTATGGCGCTGATTATGGGATACTGCAAACCATATTCGGCCCTGTTGCCTGTGAATATCGCAATTTTTCTTCTTTGGGTACCCATCTCAAGTCACACAAAACGGACAATACGCTCCCGCTATTTTACATCCTCTTTTTTGACCTGGATGTCCTTGGGCAGATCCCGTTTTGCTTTTCTGCCTATGACCTTATACAAATCCTGGCCAATGAAATCTCCTGTCCCCGGCCTTTTTACCCAGAGGTTGTTCAAGCCGAACAACTCTCCCTTCTTGACCGGGCTTATCGTCACCACGGAGGCATAGGCAAAGTCGATTACCGGTTTTTCATCCTCCGCTATCTGCTTGTCCCCTTCCAAAGCCTGCCACACAGCTCTCGATCCATTGACAAGGTCCCTTAATTCCTGAGGCTCAATGGAAATGGGATTATCAGGTCCCGGCCAGGAACGAGAAATCGTGAAATGCTTTTCCAGGGCTACCGCTCCGAGGGCCACCGCTCCTAAACACGTATAGATGCCCAACGAGTGATCGCTGAGGCCGACGGGAACATCGAATTCGGTCGTTAACTGCACAATGGATTTCAGCCTCATCTTATCGTAGGGAGTCGGATATATTGAAACGCAGTGCATAAGCATAAAAGGAACCGCGTGTTCCTTCATTACCTCCACGCTCCTTCGTATGGAGGGAATATCGTTCATGCCGGTGGACATAATGATAGGTTTGCGTTTCCTGGCAATGTGCTCAACTAATGGAACATTGTTGCACTCTCCCGAACCTATTTTGAAAGCGTCCACGCCAATTCTTTCTAATCTGTCCGCCGCCTCCCTTGAAAAAGGCGTTGACAGGTACTGGATTCCGACGGCCTCACAAAGCTCCTTTACTTTGCGTTCCTCTTCTTCTGTCAGCTCGCAGCGTTTTATAATATCCCAAAGTCGTTCGTCGGAAATATTCCCCGGCTTCATGTTCGTCGGGATCATCTCCGCCTCAGTAATATGGCACTGAAATTTCACGCAATCGGCGCCTGCTTCCTTCGCCGCATCAACAAGTCGCAGCGCTTTTTCCACGCTTCCCTCATGGTTGATACCCACCTCGGCAATCACAAAAGGCGGATGATTGCTTCCGATTCTTCTTCCTCGTATTTCAAACTCTTCCATACACTGCCCAATGCTAAGTAATAATCGATGCGATCTTCCGGTACACCACCCTGTCCCTCAGGGCAAGATATTTCCCGTATAGCCACGAAGCGGCGGAGAAATAGACGGATGGAATTTTTTTGCAGACCAGGTACCGCGTTTTCAGCAGGCTGTACCGCGCCTTGCTAAGCTCGCACTTTGGACGAACGGGCTGGCATTTCCTTGCCAATATGTGCATATCTGTGTTCCTGGTCTCCAAGTCAACGATCTCCAATCCGACCGTCATCAGCAGAATTTGAACAGTCCGCCGTGTGAAATACCACTGATGGACGAGAGATATTCTTTTCCGCATGCCTGTAAACAGACTCGGAGCCTCGTTATGTGAGAATATATACAGGTGGGCGTCATCATTCATTAGACTGCGGCAAACCTTCAAATCCAGAATCGGTTCGCTCAAGTGCTCCAAGACTCCTATACATGCGACCAGGTCAAACCGTCCTATCTCTTCGGGGCAAACGTCTCTGATGCATTTATTCAAGACGCGAAAATCATATTCTTCGCCGCTTCTGATCTTTTCGTAACATTGTCTTGATGGCTCTATTCCCAGGCAATCACCCGCCCCCTTTTCTCTTGCGACAGACAAAAAATAGCCTTTACCGCACCCAACATCCAGCAATCTCTTACCCGTAAGACATACTTTATTTCTTGCCAAAAATCGAAAATATCTGGGGTACCTCTTTTTCCAGGACTGCAATTGCTCACCGTAGGATTGCTCATTCTGGTTCTTCTGCCCGGTATTATACGTCTCGTAGTAACCCTGGCTGTAGTATTGACTCAGCTCATCCTCTGTCATAAGAGGCACCCTGTACGACATGCCACAAACCGTACACATATTCGTATTCAGCTTCGTCATGAGTTTCTTTGCAGACTTCTTTGAAGCGTAAGTCCTTTCTATGTTGGCAAGCCGTGCATGCGTGAAAATTGTCTCTGACTTGTCCGAACCACATACCGGACAACTTATCTTGTCTTGCGTTCTGGCGTGCTCGGAATTGCCCGTTACCATTCAATCAGCCTTCACATGTTTTCCGCGCGATTTCAGAAAATATTCAAAGAACAGCAGATCGTCTTGCTGGTCTATATCAACATAGAAACTGTTGACTTCATACATGATCGTTTTTCGCGGCATTCTCCAGCATTGCAGAACGGCTCGGCGGGAGAATATCCAACAGGTGTTTGTAATATCAAACACCGCAGGGGCATCTTGCCTGCGAGTAAAATTTCCCTTTGATGCACTCTGCGCGTAACCGCTGTTATTAATTTTCAACATGTGAAAATGAGGATTTCTTTTGCACCTCGCCGCCGCAATCACCAGGTCAGGATTCTTGTCCAAGAAAATGTTGATCATTTTCTGAATATCCGCTTTCTTCCTGACCGGACTTGTGGGATCAAAAAGGACAACGCCCTTAAACCTTAGAGCATAGAGACGTTCACACTCAATCAATGCGTGCTTCAGGACGTCAAGCATGGGAGTATTGTCCTGCGCCAATTCTCCAGGTCTCATGAACGGCACTTCCGCTCCATATTGTCTGGCTACTTTGGCAATTTCAGGACTGTCGGTAGTAACAATACTTTTGTGAATTTCTCTGTAGGTTAGAGCATGCTCTATCGTATAAGAGATTAACGGCTTGTTCAGGACTTTTTGCAGGCTTTTCTTCTTGATTCCCTTGGATCCACCCCTGGCCGGTATCACTCCCAATAGCAGCGAACCACTATTTCGGTTGTTCTCACTGACGACCATAGTTTTTGTCAAACTCCCTTCGTGCAGCTAACCACAAATCGCAGTCGTAAACAGACTCCGTCCCCGTGGGTTGCAAGCGACCTGTTTTTCGAGAGATACGTAAAACAGCAAAGGGCTGCAACCCTCCAAGCCCCCCATCCTCGTCGGGCGACTAACGGGAACGACCCGCCAACGCGTTCGCCCATCCGGTCAGGAGGACTTCACGAACCCCGGCTTTCGGCTCTTTTGGGCGGCCTCCAAGAGGAAAGCACCAAACGTGGTCACCATCAGCAATGCCACAAACACAATCCCGGTCTTCTTGAGACTGCCTTTGGGAACCGGACTGACTCCGGGGCTTTCAAAGATGGGAGCACTTGCCGATATGACATTTTCTATTCTCTTTACATACGCACTCAAGTAGTGCCTCAGCTCGCTGCCTTCATAGTCACCTGCTATGCGAGTGAGGAATGAGTGGAATTCCTCAATGGTATAATACGAAGACGTCTTGTTCCTGATCTCCTCCAAAAGCATTTCATCAAGACTCTGCAACTTTCCATAATAACTGTACTTTTCCTGGTCGGCGTTGATGGTCTCTTCGATGTAAATGATGTTCGCATCCACGGCTTGTGCCTGGTAAGACGGCGGCAAATACTCAGTGCTTTCACGCATGTTCTCGAAATGCAGGATCAGGCCATCCGCTGTGACGCCGGCTTCTGTGGATACCAGAGTCTTCA
>Ga0214473_10000974_pt1 | contig 39022 bp, 32 predicted proteins | sample RVTome_7_FD_203509 | JGI IMG/M metagenome (GOLD analysis project Ga0214473, IMG submission 203509) | Soil microbial communities from uranium-contaminated site in the Upper Colorado River Basin, Wyoming, United States - RVT98D197 | ecosystem: Environmental > Terrestrial > Soil > Contaminated >...
TTGTTGCCTATTCTTTTGAGAAAACCGTGAAGGTTGGACGATATGGATTCCATGAGTGCTCTTCGTTTGAGCATGATGCACCTCCTTGTGTAATAAGGGTTTGTGTGAGTTCGTTCTTCCCCTTATACCGTCATACACAAGGAGTGCTGCTTCAATGAATCGCCCCCCACCAAAATCTGCTTCAAAAAATCCCTAAGTTTGAGAATAAGGGGCTCTTTGCCATGCATGGCTCAGCGGGCCCGGGCAGATTAACTCCTCAGAAACATATTTCCCGGAAGCTGTTTTATCAGGCCTTTGAGGCGCAGGGAAACAAGAGCTGCATTGACGCTGCCGGGGGCAAGATCCGTCTCGGCGATGACTTGCTCTATATGGACGGGCTCCTTGTCCAGGAAGTTGTGGACCTTCTTTTCGTCGCCGCTCAGCTTCAACTGGCTCACGTCGAACAAAGGCTTTTCCACGCGCTCGGCGGCCTGCGCCGCGGCCGCACTGACGTGGCTCTGGAGTTGTTCGCCGATGTGCCCGAGCGCCTGCATGACATCCTCGACGGATTCGATCAGCGTCGCCCCCTCTTTTATCAACTGGTGTGCGCCCTTGCTCAAAGGCGAATCAATTTTCCCGGGCACCGCCATCACCTCCCGATTGTAATCCAAAGCGGCCTTTGCCGTTATCAATGCCCCGGAACGGGGGGCGGCTTCGATAACGATGGTTCCAAGCGACAACCCGGCGATGATCCTGTTGCGAGGCGGGAAATTCACCGCCAAAGGCTCGTACCGCAGGGGCAATTCGCTGATGCACGCCCCGGACCCGGCGATCAGCTCGAACAGCTTGTCGTTCTCTGGGGGAAAGATATTTGCCAAGCCGCAGCCTTGCACCGCTATCGTTCGCCCCCCTGCGGATAGGGCACCCTGGTGTGCGGCTGAATCGATGCCGCGGGCCATTCCCGAACAAACGGTAAAGCCGGCTGAGGCTAAGAAATGGGCAAATCGCGATGCCTGCTCCTGGCCGTACAGGCTGCAATGCCGCGAGCCGACTATCGAAACGCCCAGATTGTCCTGACGGGTAAGACTTCCCTTGACGTAGAGAACCGGCGGCGGATCGTAAATTCGCCCCAGCACCGGCGGATAGCGCTCATCCCCCAGATGAACGATCCAAACTCCGAGCTTCTGTGCCAGTTCCACCTCGCCGGCGGCGTCGAATTTGTCGCGTGTCGAGGCGATCCGTTCGGCGGTCTTGAAGCCGATTCCGTCGATTTTGGCCAAGCCGCTGACCGAAGCGCCCAAAGCCCCGTCCGCCGAGCCGAAATGCCTGATAAGCTTTGCAAAAGTAACGGGGCCGACCCCTTCGGCTCGTATCAGCTTGAGCCACTTCTTGATATCAACCGAATTGGGTGGGATTTTTGACATGCCGACATTTAATCACGAACAGCGCATCGACACAAAGAAAAACGCCGAGCACGCGGCCCCGGACCTGCGAGCGCAGGCGTCCCGAGCAACGCCGAGGGACCTTCCGTCTCCGGTAGAAGGGGGCGTGTCTTAACGAATCGTGCAGGGGGTTGAAAGAGCAAAAAGGGTGAAGAGAAAAAAAGTTTAGTTCTTATCGAACAAACACTTACGAGGAAGTAACGGCCTACATTTTTGTAGAAACTTTAACGAACCGTGCAGGCAGCTCCAATTATGGGGGCGACAAAAATAACAGGAGCCGTTGTGGCAAAGAAAACGGGCGGCCCGATTCGCTTCGTTCAGATTGAGCCGGGAGAGATTATCCGGGACCCGGAATTCCGTTCGTGGAACAGCCGCCTGAGAGGGTTGTGTCTGAACCTGGCCCTTGAACTGTGCGCCGCTGGAGGACAGTTGCCGTGGGACACCGGGCTATTGGCCGCGACGTTGAGATACAAGAGCCCGGAAAGTTTCTTGAAGGAATTCCAGAAGATTAAACACCGCTTCAAGGTCAGCAGAGGGTGCGTTACAAGCCCGGAGGTAACAGACGTGCTGGCCAGAGCCAGGAAATTCCGACGCGAGAAGCAAATAGCTGGAAAACGCGGTGCGCAGAACCGCTGGGGAACACCGTCTCGGGGATTGGCCCCGCTATGGCCGGGCGATAGCACACCCACAACAAAGGAAAGCGAAACGAAGCGAGTTGAAGAAAAGCCAAGACATCGAAAGTCAAGCGAAGATTCGAATACGACTTCGGCTACGACTCCCACTCCTCGGGATTCGGGGTCTGCGCCCGATTTACCTCGAATTCGACCTGTTTGTGATGCACTACAAATCAGTGAGGCACTCTCCAGGATGCTTCCGTGGCCGAGCAAGTCGGACCGGACCTGTTTGAACAACGTGTCCTTGTGGCTGGCTGAAACCGGACAGGAGCGGGGGGACATCGACGCCCTGATGCACAGAATCAGCGGGCTCGCCAGAGAAGCCGTCTCCTGTCGCAACCCGGCGGCGGCGTTTATGGCGGCCATCAAGAGCGAATTGGGATACCAGCCCCCGTCGCGAAAGAGCTACAGCCAGGAATTGAAGGCCCGATTGGCTTCGAGAGAGCAGAAACGAGAATGACAATGATGCTGCACCATAACGCCGGAACAGTTTTATAGGGAGAAGGAAAATGAATGCCTCGGAGAAAGCCAGCGTCACGCTGACAGGCGGGGGGCCAGCCTGACGTGATGTTTCATCAGGCCATCTGCCGGCTTTTGGAACGCAACCGCCGGGTTCCCTTCACAAAAAGACACCATATCTCAGTCCACTCCTTTACGGACCTTGAAATTACACGGTGACGTATGAATTGTCGCGTGAACACTTTAGAGAAAGATAAAATGGTTCTTGAATCGCCACTGACGTACAAGGGAAGGGCGCTATCCGACCAGGAGGCAGTTCTGGCCCTCGGCAGGGCCGGGACGGTGACATTGGTTGACGCTCACCTGCTCAGAAGCCTTGCCCGATGGCGGTGGGTAAGTATCGGCGGCTATGCGTTTTATAAGGCGTCGGGAACATTCCTCGCACGACTGCTGCTCGGGGCCCCGCCCTTCGATGGGGCCGAAGTGGACCACAGGGACGGCGACAAGCTCAACAACAAACGCGACAACCTGCGGTGGTGCCTGCCGTCACAGAACAAGGCTAATAGGAGGAAGTACCACACCAGAAGGCACAGCCGAAACACCAGCAATTACAAGGGAGTCGTTCGTCACAAGCAGCGGTGGGTCGTCCGCATCCAGAAGTATGGCCAGGTGGGCGGCTTTACGTCGGAAAGCGAAGCGGCCCGAATGTACGACAGAATGGCGCGCCAGCTCTACGGCGAGTTCGCGTGCGTGAATTTTCCGGAACCGGGCGAGAGAAGCGCCCTTTCGGGTGACATTGTTCCGTTCCCGTCCACAATTGGTCCATCTGGGTCGATGGAGAATAACGAATAATGAATATCTCCCGTAAGGGACACCTCACGGCGGAATAATGAACGCCGAAGTGAAGCCGGCGCCAGCCCTTCCTTCGATATTCGGAATTCGATATTCGATATTCATTTTAGTAACGCCAACCAGACAGAAAGGAGTTAAGCATGGACAGCATGTCACTGAATCCCGCTGACCCGCGTTTGGTGCCTCCGAAGACGAAAGCTCAGCTTGCGGCGTACGTGAAGGAACATCTTGGAGTGACAGTACCCTCAATACGGGTCTGTCCCGACCACGCGGCCCCGCTGGACTACCTGGCCCACACGTTCTTTCTCGACACGAAGAAAGGGCGGGCCGGTAGCGGCGACAGTATCGTGTGGGCAAATCGAGCCGGAGGCAAGACGCGCCTGGCTGCCGTAGCCACTCTTCTGGACGCGGTGTTTAAGCCCGGCTGTCACGTCAGAATTCTCGGTGGGTCGGGCGAACAGTCGAGCCGCCTGTATGACTACGTCCAGGAATTCTTGAATCGCGGGTTCGCGGGCTTCCTTGCGAAAAAGCCTCTTAAGAGCGGCTGCGCCTTCCACAATGGTTCGACGATTGAGATTCTAACGCAGTCGCCGACGAGCGTGCGAGGGCAGCACGTCCAAAAACTCCGGTGCGATGAAGTAGAATTGTTCGACCCGGACGTTTTCGCCGCCGCTAAGTTCGCGACGATAAGCCGCGATGACATACGGGCCAGCATGGAACTCATCAGTACGATGCACCGCCCGTATGGCCTGATGCACAAGGAAGTCACCGGGGCCGCCGACCGCCACTGCCGCCTGTTCAAGTGGTGCTTGTGGGAGACTATCCGGCAGTGTCAGCGGAAAAGCTGCCGCTCGTGTCCTCTCCAGACCGATTGCGGGGGCAAGGCCCGAAAGTCACGCGGCTACGTGAGTATTGACGACGCAATCGCAATTATGCGGCGGTCCAGTCGGGCAAGCTGGGAAGCGGAAATGCTCTGCTTGAGACCGGCGAGAGAAAACCTTGTCTTCACGGACTTCGACCGCGAAAAGAACGTTGCCCCGGTAGCGTTCGACGCCGCTTTGCCGCTCTACCGCACGATAGACTTCGGCTTCACGAATCCCTTCGTCTGCCTTTGGATTCAGCCCGACGCCGTCACTGGAACCACCCGCGTCATCGCCGAGTACGTCCGAACGCGACGAACCGTAGCGGTCAACGCCGGCGCCGTCAAGGCGCTGACGCCCGTTCCCGAGGAACGCGTGACGGCGACATTCTGCGACCCTGCAGGACAAGCGACCGAGGGTATCACCGGACGTAGCTGCGTCGCCGAAATGGGCCGGGCGGGAATCCGCGTTCGGGCCAGACGAAGCGCTATCTTCGAAGGACTCGACTTGCTGCGTGCGGCGATTCTGTCGGGAGACTTAAAGAGGCGTCTAATCGTGTCGCCGCAATGCCCCCGCCTTATTGAGGCGCTGGAGTGCTATCACTACGCCGATTCCGCCGGTCCCGGAGAGCTACCACTGAAGGATGGTGTGTACGACCATCCAATTGATGCCTTGAGATATTATTTCATCAACGCGAGTCGCCGCCCGGCAGGCTCTCGCAACTACTGAAAGGTCGCCAAATGGCCCAGAATTCCGATACTGTTGCTGCAAACGCCCTGCTTGAAATGGACGTTGACGAGCGGGGATATCTCGTCGATTTGTTGGAATCCCTGTCCGCTGTCGCGGGTGGCCGTGAGGGTTTCACCTCGCGATTCGACGGGTTGGAACCGATACAGAAACGCCTTGTGCGTGCTCTCGCCGGAGAGCACGCGGGGGCTCTCGACGAGCCGATTCGGCATTGGATGCTGTATCATTGGCCCGTCGTGAGGCAAACCGTGAATATGCTGAAAGGCATGGAATAACAAGTACGTTCGATTCTAACTGCATGGTCTTGCTGGAGAACAAGAACTAACTGAGCGCTGTTATCGTGGCTGGTTCCTCGCGTAAGACGGGGACATATCGCTGCGCCAGTGCAGAGCCACCGAAGAGCACCAGCGTATAGAACACCTTGCCCACAAGTGTAAAGAAACGTGTGTTCGACATATCTCGGTTCTCCGTTCGCCACATTCGTGGTCACTATTTCAAGCTTGTTTCTTCATCCGCCGATCTGCGGGGATCAGGTCCGCAAAGTACCTCACGTCGCGCAGAACAACCTCGCCGGCACTGACTTCGACAGGCCGTTGGAAGATCGGCCCGTCATAGACGTATGAATGGAACTCGCCGTTCTCACCACACGGATCAACTCCGTCCGGCAGGTCGCGGATCAGATCGGCGTCAATCGGCCTTCCGGCAAACGCCTCGCCGAGCTTCTGGCCATCGACACACGTCAGATATGCCTTGAAGCCGAGGGCGATGAACGTGTGGACAAGCTCAGTCGTGTCGCGGCCCCAGATCGGGAAAATCCCTTTCATTCCAACTTTCGCCAGGTTGCGCTGCCGATACTCCCGCAGGTCCTGCAGGAAGATGTCTCCAAACGCGACGGTCCGCACGTTTTTCTCCTTGTATTCAAGCATTGCCTTCTTCATCATGGCCTCATAGTCTTCGAGGCTGCAGTTGGCTTGATGCAGATAAAGCTTGTGCAGGCGCATGCCGATCGCAGCAGCTTGTTGTTCCAGCAACTCCACACGAACGCCGTGATGACTGATGCGCTCGTATTGTTTGGATACCGTCGTGAGCAGAGACACGACCTCATACCGGCCGCTTCCGAGCAATGCGTGGAGCGCCATTGCGCTATCTTTGCCCCCGCTCCACGCCAGCACAACTTTTTCCTTCACGGCTATTCCAGGTCAAAGGGCGTGTTGTTTATCGGCTCGAACCATCCTAATTTCATGCCTGCGGAATGAACGCCATAGGCATTCTCGCCGGCAAACTCGGCAATTCGGCGCGGGGCAATGTGGCCGTCGGCCCAGCCGATATTGGATAGACCTTGCCTGCCGGCCGGCAGGTTTCCGTGGCGAAAATGAACGGAGGGTGACATGTAGAACTCCGTCACGGGCCGGCCGCTGTAAACGGTGAAAGGCGGCTCGGCGAACGAGTATTCGATAAAGCTCCTTCGATCATTTGCCATGGCGGTATCGGCAAACATCAGCGTCTGGCCCGGCGCGGCGATCTCCGTCATGCGGGTTGTCAAAGCGTAGGCGTCTTTCCAGGTTTGCGTGGTGTGAACGCCATTCTGCCAAATACGGCTGCCGATGTACGTCATATTGTACCCGTAGCCGCCACAGCCCTGCTCGAAATTTGTCTTCCAAGCCTGGCCTTTCACGAAATCCACCTTCCCGGGACATTCTTTCGCCCGCCCACCGGCAAGATAGCCTGCTAATGGTCCCCGAAGCGGGTCGAACGGCTCGTCAAGCGTGTCCCGGCGTCCGTGCCAGCGATACAGCCCTGCGTTGTCCCATATATCGCTCGCCGCCGGCACGTAGAAGCCGTCATTTTCCGTGGCATAGCCGATACTCGCGATCAGCAGTTGGCGCAGATTCGACTTGCACGCCAAGGCCCGGCTTGAGGACCGCGCTGCAGCCAACGCCGGCATCAGTATGCCCATCAGCAAAGCCATGACTGCGATCACCACCACCAGCTCGATAAGGGTGAAGGCCTCCCTGGTCGATTTTCGATTGCCGATTGCCGATTGCCGATTTAAATCGAAAATCGAAAATCGAAAATCGAAAATGGCTTCATTCGGAATTCGATATTCGATATTCATTTTAGTACCGCCAGTCTTCAGTTTTCTGCCATTGGTCCATGAGGACGGCCAAATCGAAAACGTCGATGACCAGGTTTTTGGGCTCGGCCAAATCGCACCGGGCTATCCACTCCGGCTGGCCCAGGCGGCTATTGAACGCCGAAAGAAGCAGCTCCAAATCCGAGATGTCCACCACGCTGTTCAGGTCGATATCCGCACTGTACTCCTGTTCGTGGAGCACTCCGACCGCTTCTAAGTCGAGGCCGCCCGAGCCGAACGTCAGCCAGGCGTCGTAGATTGGATGATTGTGCGAGTAGCGGCCCCCGGCGGGCTGACTCGACGGGTCGGCATGGGCCGAAGCACGGTCGTAAAAATCCCCACTGCCGGGAATATCGACGATTCGCACGTACCTGATATTGTTGATATCGACTAGGCCCGAAAGAACATCCGGGTCGCTGGCGATTTCCCGCAGATCGAAGGGCGTACCGGTACATATACCCCCGGCGTTGGGATGCTTACCGGCCAGATTGTAGAGGTTGCTGATTTCAACGGTGCCGTAGGGGCCGGTGGGCGCCGGTGTCAGCGACACGGCGGGGAATCTGACAAAATCGATGCCATTGGAAGAGACCTCCACGTAGCCTAATTCGGTGAACATCTGTCCCTCGACTGAGCCGGTATCGTACGTTGCGGCGGAAACAAAACCGTTCTCGAAGACAACGAAATCGTATCCCTTCCCCTGGCGAATCGGCTCGTTGAATAACAAAGTCACCCGGCCCGGCGGCGTATTCTGGCCGAGCAGGTCCTGATTCAAATCGCCCAAGCTGACGATATCGAGCGGCTCGCCCGCAGCCGGGCCCAGGGCTTTGTTCGGATCCGCCCATTGAGCGGCTACGCCGGGCGCAGGCTCGTAACTGACGACGGCGGCGGCCCAGCCTCGGAATATCGGGTTTATGACCGCGTTGGGGTCCTGCGGATCGGCGTGCCGCCACTGGTTATCGGGGTCTATGTAGCCGTTGACGCCGGCTTCGCTGTAGATCCCGGCATGGGGCGAAGCCGGCGGACCCATGATGGTATCAATAGCGAACGACGCCGGGGTATTCATGCCCCAATCACCGACGTCGCTCGAACTTAAAGTGAATTCGAGACTCTTCACTTCGCCTAACGAGGTCAAATCGACGTATTCCCACGTGTTGACGATGTAATCGTTGCTATTGTCGGCGGAGCGGTAATCGGCCAGGTAGAAATCGACCTTGCCGGTCGCAGCGCCATTGGCATTCTTGCCTGTAATCGTCAGGACGAGCCAGTCGCGGTCGTTGCCGCTCGGGCCGCCGAACTTCTTGGCAAAGGCGTCGCCGTTGAGCATGGAATAGTAAGCGTAACCGCTGTTGGTTACGTACAATCCGCCGACAACACCCGGCGCGTTCAGGGTTATCACAGGCGGCGAGGTCCAGCCGACGTACGCCACCGCGTAGGTAGCCGAACCGCCCTGACCGCCCCCGGCGATGGTCTGGTATTGGGCGTTTACCCCCTGCATTGCCGCGTCAGTGGTGTTGGAACAGGAAAATCCGTCCCAGGATTTCCACTCGGCATTGTAGCTGTTACTCAGGTGGGCGCCGCCGCTGGTGAAACCGCCCGAGCCGTCCGAGCCATTCCAGTACGATTCAGGCGGCAGGATCAAATCCTCAAACGTGGCTATCTCAGCATTCGCAGAACCCGCAACGGCCGAAACAGCGATCAAGCATACGAGGTGTTTTAGTTTCTTAGTCATTTGGCACAACTCCTTCCGTTCTGTTTGGTCCTTATCGCGAAGACGCACCAATAAAAAAACCGCCGTTCTCCCGCAAGGGACGCCTTACGGCGCCACGGGAGAAACGGCGGTTTTAAAACCTCATCGAATGGTAAATGGTGATTGCCAATTACCATTCACCGGTTCGTTCCAGCCCGCGAGAACACAACCAATGTACAGCCAATCGCAGGCAGGTTTTCTGACTTGCGCCCTACCTCAAGACTCCTTCCCATCCGGCACTAAGGATTGTCGATTTGCGATTTTTCAATCGGCAATCGGCATTCGGCAACCGGCAATGCACGGACAGTGGACAAAAATGTCTCTCGGACTTCCGATGCTCTGGCCACTAAGACACCAAGACACTAAGGATTTTGATTATTTTGCCCTTTTCTTCGTGTCTTTGTGCCTTCGTGGCAACGGCTTTGGCTATCGGAACAGGCGCTCACAGCGGCGCGACCGTCGCGGATTTGAACCGCGTTCCCATTTCTGCAATTGGGTTATTTGTTTTTCAAAGAGCGCAAATGAAACTACCTCGCTGCCGTGCAGAAGTCAACCGAAAAATCTGAATTTTGGCAATTACCCTTCAGAATGGTCGAGAAGCCGTCTAAGAGTTGGCAATTCAGGATTGAATCTGGGTGCGAAGGCAAGGCCCGGTCTGGAGTTTAGCTGGCTTTTCCCTTCCATCTTGTATCCAACTGGATCGCTTTCTGTCGGATTGAGTCATCGGGGCTGTCAAGATAGGGAGCGAGATAGGAACGAAGTCCTTCAAGTTGGTTTTGGCAACCCCATGTGACTCGACCTATATCATTCTCATCATCTACTTTCATACGAATCGACACGAGTGTTCTTAGCACGTTGGGTGGATTTTCAGGACGAATCACGCTCAGTCCAAAATATATAGCATAGTGACGTGTTCCATACACATTTCCTGGATCTGCGGCATGATACATGATCTCAATCGCCGCAGGATTCTGCGGTGTTTTGTTCCAAATGTAGCGATTACCGATGGCACGTAATACCAACTCTCTGTCTTGAGATGTTCGGCGGAGACCATTTCGAACGATTTGAAGGAGTTCGTTATCAGGTAGATTGCTGTCTTGCAGAGATGAAAAGAGTTCATCCAGTAAATGTGCAGCCTTCGGATCGTCTGAAAAAAAGCCATTAAAGTCGGGGGGGATATACCTATCGATACGGCTCCAGGCATAAACAGATCCACTGTCTTTAGCTTCCTCCTTCGTCACCAGCCATTGCCTTGATTGTTTTTCTTCCTCGGCGATTCCAAGGTGCACCGTCTTGCCCGGCTCCGGAGTCGCCCCGCCCTCTTCCACCTTCTTGAAAACCATTTCAGGCGGGCCTCCGCTCCAACTGCCCTGCAGGTAGATCTGGCCTCTGTTGATGACGAGATTACCTTCCGCGTTGAGGTAGCCGCGCCAGGTGACGAGAGGGGCACTCTCGATGAATATCTCGTTTGTGGTGAGCGTCCACGGAGCCGGTTGAGTAGTCTGTCCAGTCCTTCCGGTCCTCATCGTCAGCCGGCTCTGGCCTCCTGCCTGGAGCTCTATTTCCCGAATCTCGGTATCCGCGACGCCCTGCCATCGACCCAGGAAGGCCGCTTCGGGAACCGGCTCAACCAGAGCTTCCACAACCTCCACAAGCTCAGCGATACCCAGGCGTTTGGCCACGGCCTTGACCGTCTCGGCGACCTGCTTTGCCGTCAAGGCGCTTGCCTCATCGTACTCGATTCGGAACGTCAGTGGGACGTTTTTTGCTCTCGTGAGGCGCCAGAGGATGTGCTGCTCAAGCTCGTTCGGGTTGACCAGGCCCGTGACCAGGGGTCTGGGGCCTCCGTCGGGTCGCTGCACAGCCGTCGGATAGCATGTCCTTATCTGGCCCTGCCTCAGGAAGAACGTAGATTCGCCGGAGCCTGCGAACGTGCTCATCAGTTCCGTACGCACTTCGGTCTCCATTTGAGCGTTGGTCTCTCTGGCCAGCGAGAGGATCTTGCCATGCAGGTCCTCGGCCGCCGCTGTGTTTGAAGGGGTGTGATCGATGTCAATTCGCAAGGGCAGACTACTGTTGCTCTGCAATCGCTCACGGATGTAGTCTAATGTCTCCCTCTCGGACAGCAATCCTGCCGACTTCCAGCGCCGCTTGGCCCAGTACTCCTTAAACGGCTTCAGGGCGTCGAGTACGTACACACGCTCACCGATTACGTTGAGATTCAGCCAAGTGTTGAGGGTTTCTATCGGCTGTTCCTCGAATGCGTGCTTGGGGACAATGCCCATGATCTCCCTTAGATTCGCCAGTTCGGTCATAAGCTTGGATTCAAGTTCCGTTTTGGCGAGCAGCAGCTCATACCGCATTTCTGCGGGTCCCGTTTCCGCTTCGATCTTGCGGGAAACCTCTGCGACCTGCTGGTCGAGCAGCTTGATCTGCACGTAGCTGAGTGTGACCTTGCGGATGATTTCCAACCTTTCTTTCTGGCCGAGGTTTTCCCGGCTCTCCATCCCCACTCGAACCAACTCGGCCAACTGTGGGTCGTCCACCTTCTGCACGCGATCCAGGATGCTCGGAGTCTGGCTCTGGGCTAGCGCAACCGCCACCAGGACCCCCGGCAGACCCAGGCAAAGGACACACAACGACTTCTTAATCCATCCCACTTGCATGGCTGTGACCTCCAAAAGATTGTGCAAGAATTTGATTCACACTCTCAGCCGACGAGTGCGGGTCCGGCATGCCCATCGGCTCTATACGCTTCTCTCGATTCTCGATAAACCCGCCGGCGGCAAACACTTGCCCCATTTGGCCGCCCACGGTGACCGTGTCAACGGGCAGGAATCTGCCCGCACGCTCGACGGCACGCGCCATGCGGTCTTCCATTCCCAACTGCCTGAAGAGACGCGCAGCCTCCAACCATGCGATGAGATCACTCGATACGGTTACGCCATCGGGTTCGGCGTCCGCACGCGGCGCGACATCCGCGCTCATCGGCAATGCAGGGGGCCCCGACAGACGACCGCCAAAAAACGCGACGCCGGCGACCAGAACTGCTGCGGCCGCGAGCCCCACCCTCCGCCTGGCGCAGCGCAACCGCTGCACTCGGATGAATGCCGCCGTCGAGTCGCGGAGCGTCTGCTCCTTAAACGCTTCTCGGGGCGGCTCACCCGGCAAATACTGTCTCAGATGGGTATCCACGTCTTTGTCTTCCATACTGTCACCTTGCACAATGCGTCATTCAGAAGCTCGTATTTCTTCGTATGCCTGGGCAAACCCCGCCCGGGCCCGGCGCAAGAGCGACTCGATTGCTTCAATGCTTGCGCCGCCGTCTGCGGCGATCTCTTTCATGCTGAGACCCCGAAGGTATTTTGCCTCGAGCACGACGCGATAATGCGAGGGCAAGCGCGCGCGCCTCGTGTACCCGCAAATCAGGCATTTCCTGTGAGACCGCCTCGGAGCTCCCGCTCGCAGAGGACTCCTCATGCCACTTGCGCCGCTGCTCGCTCGTCCGGATCGCAGTGTGGCGGTTTCTCGCAATCCCTAACAGCCATGCTCGAAAGGCTGCCCGACCGGGATCGAAGCGATGGATCTGCCCGGCCGCAACGACGAAGACCTGCTGGGTCACTTCCTCGGCCAAGTCATGCCTGCCGCCCGCGAGCGCGACGCAAAACCGGTACACCGCGTCGAAGTGCCACTCGAACAACTGCCGCCACGCCTGCTTGCTGCCGGTCTGTGCGGCATGTATCGCAAACGTCTCGGACTCGTCCGATCCGCCGGGGGATGGCTTGCGCCACAAGTCGGAATCCCCGTCCATTAACCGATTGCCCGGATCTAACATACTCTTGCCCGCCACGCGGATCGGCGGGCTTTCCCGCCGTGTCTCTGTAGTTATTTCTCGCCCCGCCCGGCAAATCCGTCGCCGATGCCGGAAAAAGCTTTGAAAACCTGTCTGCCGACAGGCAAGATTCTATCACGGCCACCCCGCTACCACTACTTATCGTGCCACAATTATCGGGCTTTCGCTTGCCTGCGCTGCCGATCTTGCGTATCATACATGGTAAATCCAAAAAAAAGAGAAAGCTTTTAGTCAGGGCGGGTCGATATGTCCTGTATGATTTATGATTGAAGATTTGCGATTTACGATGTTCGATTTTCGATTGAAATCGACAATCGACAACCGGCAATCGAAAATTCTCTTGAAAGGAGCGTGACTTATGCAGAAGAAAATAGCATCCGGCGCTGGCCGTCCCTGGGTGGAGTTGGCTGTTGGTCTGGTAGTAGTAGCTGTGTGCAGTTCGGTTGTTTCTGCTCTGCCCGCGATGGGGCCCCCAAAGGCCCTTGTGGGGCAGGACCAGTGGGCCATCGGCCTTGGGTATTCTTACTCGCAGATGGACCTCGAAGCGTCCGGCAAATCTCGAGAGGATCCGGGCAGTGAAGTTTGGGGACCGTGGTTGGGTTCCAAGCACGATATTCAGGACCTTACGTCGAGCATAGTGTTAGGCCAGCTTGGCTACGGCGTTGCCGAGAACCTGGATGTATTCGTGTGCCTCGGCGTGTCTGACGTTCAGGACGATATGAAAGAAAGCGTGGCGGGAGCCTACCCCGGCGACAAATACACGGGATTGGATTCCGGCTTTGGATTAGCCTGGGGTCTTGGCGCCAGAGCCACCTTTTTGCAGGACGGCGACGTGACCTGGGGTGGATTGATCCAGGTGATCTGGGAAAACCCCAGTGAGGGCGACATTAAGCTGAGCCCGGAACCGCCGACCTTGCCGAATCCTCTGACGGGCGACGCCGAGCTTGACCTGCGCGAGATCCAGGTCGCCGTCGGCCCAACCCTGCAGTTGCAGGATTTCTGCATTTATGGCGGTCCTTTCCTGCATTTTGTAGATGGTGATATTGAAGCCAGCGTCAGCGGGCTGGATTCAAGTGGCGTTCCTCCGCTCGAGAGGGTGGAATTGTCGGAGGATATACAGGAAGAGTCTGTATTCGGGGTCTATGCCGGCCTCCAGGGAGAGGCAAGCGAAAACATGTCCTGGTACGCAGAGTACAGGATGACCGGCGACGCCTGGGGTGTTGGCATAGGCGCCGTCCGGAGATTCAAATAAAACCCCGGCGTTCGTAGTGACGCCGTAAGGCGTTATTTCCGAAATGCCCTTACCCCCGTAAGGGGTCCCTCACGGGAGGGCACACTACAAACCTAATTCTCGGCACCGTGCCCGGGTATGTCAATCCGGACGGTGCCGAGTTTTTGCGCCGGCGTCGAATCGCGCTTCGCTGTCACGGCGTGCCGCGCGTTGCGCAGTCGAAAAATAAGAATTGCAATTTCGCCGGCGCGCTCTTAGATTAGCTTGCCGACCGGTCTTCGCTCTTGCGGGCGGAAGATGGGCGCTGTCTGTGAAATCAAGGAGCAAGTTATGGGAGAAGTCAGACCCAGCCGCGAAGAGGCTCTTTCGCTGCTGAAACGATACAACACAAACGAAGCGTTGATTAAGCACGCGCTGGCGGTTGAGGCGGTCATGCGTTATTGCGCCCGCAAGCGAGGCATGGATGAACAGACGTGGGGCGTCATCGGGCTAATTCACGATTTGGACTACGAGCAGTTCCCCGCTCAGCACTGTCGAAAGACCGAGGAGATTCTGATCTCGCAGAGCTGGCCCGCCGAGTACGTCCGGGCGGTGGTCTCCCACGGCTGGGGAATATGCACCAACGTCGAGCCTCAGAGCGAGCTGGAGAAAGTTCTGTACACCGTTGATGAGCTGACGGGACTCGTCGCGGCCACAGCGCTCGTGCGGCCCAGCAGGAGCGTGCTGGACATGGAGGCAAAATCGGTCAAAAAGAAATGGAAAGACAAGTCCTTTGCCGCGGGTGTCAATCGCCAGGTCATCGCCAAGGGCCTCGAGATGCTGGGGATGGAATTGGGTGATCTGATCGATGACGTAATTATGGGGATGCGCGACGTGGCCGACGAAATCGGTCTGAAGGGGACTCCTGGAGCATCGGGATGAGTCGGCCGTTGCGAGGGTACGTTTGAGACTGAATATGAACAGGTGCGTCTATTTGCCGGTGCTCATGCTGTTGTTTACAGACGGCTGTGACAGCAGTCAAAAGCGATTGACCGATGCCGAGCTGGATCGCGTTGCCGTCACGCAGAAGATCGAGCTTGTGGAAGCCGCCGGCGGGCTTGTGCTGATGGTCGGCGGCGAGACGCTCAGCAGCGATGAGGTCATTGGCTCGCCTATCCCGTTGCGAGGGCGTTCGATCACGCCCATTGAACATTTCCGACCCCTCGCACAAGTGAGCGATCTCGAGCAGTTCAAAGAGCGGGCCAGGGGCCAGTTTGAAGAGCTTCTTATCGACAAGATATCGAGCATGCTGCTGTATCAATATGCAAAGAGACAAGCGGGCGACGGTGTTGACGAAGCGCTGCAAAAGGCGGCTGAAAATGAGTACAGAAAGCTCGTTCTCGACTTTGGGGGCAACCAGGCAAAGGCGGATGAAGCCCTCGAGAAGAGAGGCATGGACAGGAAGAGTTTCATCGACGAGCAAAAGAGAAGCATCCTGATCGACTCGTACGTGACAACGAAGCTGCCCGCGAATACGCCGATCACGTATGATGAGCTGAGGGACTGCTACGATCGAATGAAGGACAAATCCTTCGCGAAGGTTGCCAGGATTACGTTTCGCCTGATTGACATTCAACCGGCCAGGCTGGAAGTGGCGGACCCGAATGCAGACCGCCGGCGGCTCGCCGAAGAGCGGGCGGCTCAGTTGCTGGCGCGAATCGAATCGGGTGAGGATTTCGGCGCGCTGGCCAAAGAATATTCGCACGGGGAGTGGAAAGAATTCGGCGGACTGTGGAGACCGGTGCAGCCGGCGTCTCTGGCGGCGCCTTACGATACCCTTGCGGCCCAAGCCGAGAAGATTGAGCCGGGTCAGGTGGCGGGCCCCATTGTGGTGGAGGGACACGTGTTCATCATGAAGCTCGAAGATAAGCAATCCTCCGGCTACGAGCCGTTTGAGAAAGTGCAGGAGCAGGTCGAGCGGCAGGTTAGCTTCGAGCGCCGAAACGAAGTTTTTCAGCGGCTCAACGCCGGGATCATACAGCAGGCCAGGCTCGGCAAAACGGACAGATTCATAGATTTCTGCCTGGAGAAGATCTATCGAAAGGCCGCCTCGAAACAGTGACGTGTCGGGCTGCTGTGTGCGGCGCGGAACCTTGACGGCGAAATACGGATTCAGCCCACGAGATAGCCAACGGCGTTATCTCATGGGCTAAAGGATCGAGAAATGGGAATTGTCGCGCACGGGATAGACCTTGTCGATTGTCCGCGGATAGAGCAGATGGTACAGCGGCATGGCGAGCGCTTTCTCAAGAGGGTGTTCACGGACGCCGAGCGGGCCTACGCCAGGGCGAACAGGAACGAAATGGAGAAATTGGCCGGTCGCTTCGCGGCCAAGGAAGCGATTCTCAAGCTGATGGGGACGGGCTGGCGGGGCAAGATCGCCTGGACGGATATCGAGATCATCAACAATGCCGTCGGTCAGCCCGAGGTGACGCTCAGCGGAGAGGTTAAAACGATTGCCGAGGCGCTTGGGATCACGCATATCAGCATCAGCATAACCCACACGGCGAATTTTGCCATCGCCTCAGCCGTCGCGCTGGCGGCAATCAAATGAGGACAAGTGATTTCGATTGCATCGTTGTAGGCGGGGGGCACGCCGGCGTGGAGGCTGCTCACGCGGCGGCGAGAATCGGCGCCAAGACCTGCCTGCTGACCATCAGTAAGGACACCATCGCCAAGATGAGCTGCAACCCGGCCGTCGGCGGGCTCGGCAAAGGGCAGATCGCGCGCGAGGTCGATGCGCTGGGCGGCCTAATGGGCCTGGCGACCGATGCGACGGGAATTCAGTTTCGCCTGCTCAATCGCTCGAAGGGACCGGCGGTCCAGGCCCCGAGGGCACAGACCGACAAATATAAGTACAAGGATTACGTCCGCTCGCTGCTCGAACAGACGCCGAACCTGACCATTGTCGAAGCGATTGTCTCGCAGATCATAACCGAGAAAGATCGCGTCCGAGGGGTGCTGTGCGGCGACGCAAGAGCATATCACGCCCCGACAGTCATCTTGACCACAGGGACGTTTCTTCGCGGCCTGATGCACGTTGGAACGGAGCAGTTTGCCGGCGGACGGCTCGGCGAGCCGGCAGCCAACGAGTTGGCGGCGAGTCTGAAACAAATCGGGCTGGAGCTTGGACGGCTCAAAACCGGAACGCCGCCGCGACTGGATGCGCGAACGGTCAGCCTGGACAAGCTCGAAGTTCAGCATGGGGACGAGCAGCCTGCACCATTCTCGTTTATGACCGAAAGAATCGATCGGCCGCAGATTCCCTGCTGGATCACATACACGAATCAAAGAATACATCAGTTGCTCAGGGACAACCTGCATCGCGCCCCGCTGTATTCCGGCCAGATTGCCTCGACGGGTCCGCGGTATTGCCCGAGCGTTGAGACGAAAATCGTGCGATTTGCAGATAAGCAGCGCCATCAGATATTTCTGGAACCTGAAGACGAAGAACAATCGACCATCTACTGCAACGGCTTGAGCACGTCGGTGCCGAAAGACGTTCAGGAGCAAATGCTCAGGCTGCTGCCCGGCACCGAGAATGCCCGGATCGTTCATTACGGCTACGCCATCGAGTACGACTATTGCCCCCCGATTCAACTGAAGCTGAATTTGGAGACCAAGAAAATCTCGGGCCTTTTCCTCGCGGGCCAGATCAACGGGACCAGCGGCTACGAAGAGGCGGCGGGACAGGGCATCATGGCCGGCATCAATGCAGCCCGAAAGCTCCAGGGCAAAGAGCCTCTGGTTCTGGGCAGAGACCAGGCCTATATCGCCGTGATGATCGATGATCTGCTTACCAAAGGCATCGATGAGCCTTACCGGATGTTCACCTCGCGAGCCGAATTCAGGTTGGCGCTGAGAGCGGATAACGCGGACCGAAGGTTGACTCCTATTGGCAAGTCCATCGGGCTGGTTGACGAGCGGCGATGGGCGAGATTTCAAGACAAGCTCGGCGACATTGAGAAGCTGACGAAGTTTCTCAAGAACACGCCTGCCGCCGATGGAGGCGGGGTCCGGTTGTGGGATCGGCTTCGTCAGCCCGGTAATCCTTTTGTCGAGACGCTGGCCGCGCATCCGCAGGTCAGGGATATGAATCTCGGACAAGACGTCGCGGAGGCGGTCGTCATCGATGCGAAGTATGAAGGGTATCTGGGAAAGCAGGAGCGGCTCGTGATAAATTCGAGGGCGCTGGAGAAAAAGAAGATTCCAGCGGCGCTTGATTACAACAGCATCGGGCATCTGCGGCCGGAGGCGAAAGAGAAGCTGTCAAAGTTCAAGCCGGCCACTCTTGCACAGGCTTCCCGCATAAGTGGCATCACGCCGGCTGATATCACTGTGATTCAGATTCATCTCAAGAGGATGCAGTCGCCTGAGTGGCTGAGCGAGCGTCCAGCGGGTGAGATTCAATGACCGCTCTGTCGGAGAATATCTACAATAGCCGGGCGGGGCGCAGCGAGCCCAAGTTCAAATTGTGGCGCTCGGCGGGATTGCTGCTGACCTACAAGTGCACCTGCGCCTGCGAATTCTGCTATTACAATTGCAGCCCCGACAAGGATGGATTGATGCCCGTGGAAACGGCAATCGGTGCGTGGCACTCGCTGCGAATTCTGGCGGGCGACGATGCGAGAATTCACATCACCGGCGGCGAACCTTTTCTCTATTGGGACCATCTGCAAGAGATCCTCAAAGAGGCTAAAAGTGAGAGGCTCGGAAAAGCCGATTTGATAGAAACAAATGGTTTCTGGGCGACAACCGACACGATCGCAGCGCAGCGGCTGAGAAGGCTTGACGAGCTTGGGATGCACCGGCTGAAAATCAGCATCGACCCATTTCATCAGGAATACGTGGACATCGAGCCGGCGCGCCGATTGGCTCAGATGGCGATTGAAATTCTCGGCTCGGACCGCGTGCAGATCCGCTGGCGAAAGTACCTGGAGAATCCAATCGAGATCAAAGGTCTCTCGCCTGCCGAGCGCGAACGGTTGTATCTGCGTGCGATGAAGGACTATCCTTGCCGCTTCACCGGCCGGGCCGCCGGAAAATTGGCCGAGCTTGTGGCGGCTGAGTCAACCGAAGAGCTTTCATCGCTCAACTGCAAATCGGATTTTCTCGGCGCCAAAGGCGTGCACATCGACCCCTTCGGCAACGTTTTCAGCGGCACGTGCAGCGGCATCATCATCGGGAACGTGGGCCGCACACCCCTTGAGGAAATCTGGAAGCAGTTCACTCCGACCCGGTACGAGCTTGTCAACACCTTAGTCAATCTCGGACCGGCGGGATTGCTCGAAGCGGCGGTTAAACGAGGCTTCAAAGAAGAAAAAGCCTACGCGGACAAATGCCATCTGTGCACCCAAATCCGGCAGTTTCTCTTCGATAATGGCCTCGAAAAGGTAGAAATCGGCCCCGCCGAATGTTATTCTGACGTGTAACAAGCGGCCCCAATTCCAACCGGCAGATACCGGAGCCCCTTCGGCTTTGTACGTGAGCGGAGAAAAGTTTTTTGAAAATTGTGAAGAATTCTGTTGACAGCTTGTACAAATGTACGATATTGTACTTGTACATTTGTAAAATACACTTGTAAAAGGAGATTGTTATGACTCAGAAAAACCTAGCGGCGTTAAGCCCGTCTGAAACCGAAATTCTAAGATTGGTCTGGCAGCTTGGCAACGCAACCGTCCAGGAGGTATGCGACAAGCTGCCCGCCAGGCGGAAGATCGCCTACGCGACGGTTCAAACCCTGCTGCGTCGGCTCGAGGGTAAAGGCTATCTGCACCACGAGCTTCGGGGCAAAGCCCACGTCTTTTCAGCGGCCGTCAAAAAGGAACACGTTGTCAAAAGATCGGTCGGTGATTTCCTGGACCGGCTCTTCGGCGGCGATCCTATTCCCCTGATGCAGTATTTGGCCGAGCACGGCAAATTCTCCGCCGACGATATCGAGAGGCTCAAGCAGTTAGCAGGCAAAAAATAGTCACTATATTTCTTCGGAGATGCGAAAATGGACAGTTACCTGACCCAAATCACGAATTATCTGCTGACCCAAAGCTGGCAGATAGCCGTCCTTGTAGCGGTTGTAGCAGCGGTAACTCTGGCGCTGAAGAATAGAAGCGCACACGTCCGCTATTTGCTTTGGCTGATTGTTCTGGCCAGATGTATCGTGCCGCCTTTGTTCACGATACCACTGGCGGTTCTGCCGGAAACAGAGGTATCGGAGGTGCTCACACAATCCGAAGACCTAATTCCATTAGCCCTCGAGGGGAGGGAGACACCCGCAGCCGAAGCTCCCGTGTCGCCGGCATCCTTGGCAGTATCAGAACCGACACCAACCGCCGCAGAAACAACACCACGGCTCAGCGTCCGTCAGTGGCTCGGGCTTGGCTGGATTATTGGCGCGACCCTATTCGTTCTTGTCGCTGCTACAAAGGCGATGCGGACCGAGTTTTGGCTCAGGCGAGAGCGAAGGGCCCTTCCCGCCGGACTGCAAGGCGAGATTGAGGACCTATTCTCCAGCCTCGGCGTTAAGATTTCGCCAAAGCTCTGGCTGGTTGAAGGTATCGGTCAGCCGTTTGTGTGGGGTCTGCTTCGCGGCGAGATTTATCTGCCGGCCAACTTCGTCGGCGCGAGCAATGCCGAACATCGCCGAGGTGTCTTAGGCCACGAACTGAGCCACGTTCTACGTTTTGATGCGGCGGTCAATCTCTTGCAGATCGCGGCTCAAGCCGTCTTTTGGTTCCATCCGTTTGTTTGGTGGGCGAATAAGAGAATCCGTGCCGAGCGAGAGAAATGCTGCGATGAGATGATTATCGCCCGCTTAGGTGCGGGAGTCAAAGATTACAGTAGCGCCATTGTGAACATATTGATTACCGAGCACGAATCGACCCAGTCTGTTCCATCGTTGGCTGTAGCCGGACCCGTGAAAAATATCGAGGAAAGGATAAAAACCATGCTAAGACCAGGAAAGAAATTCTACAAGCGTCCGAGTTTGATCACAGCGAGCATCATCTTTCTGGCGGCTGTCTTGACGGTCCCCAGCGCCGTGGTCCTGACCGCGCGAGCCCAGACAGAGCCGCCGAAAGCCAAAACCAACGCGCCTCAGACCCTGCACCAAGCTGCGGCTGCCGGCGACAAAGAGCAGGTCCAGAAGCTCCTCGCACAGGGGGACGACATCAATGCCCAAGACGGCGGAAGAGGCGGAAGAACCGCTTTGCACTACGCCGCCCAAGCCGGACACAGAGAGATGGTTGAGTTGCTGCTGGCCAATGGCGCGGATGTGAATGCCGGCGGGTTCGGGTCGGAGAACAAGACCGCCGCCGACTTTGCCATGCACAACGACCATAGCGAGATCGTGGAGTTGCTCTTTTCTAAAGGGGCTGACATTTCTCCTCTGCACGTCGCCCTGGCGCGGAAAGATCGGGCCAAAGCCAAGGACCTGATTGAAAACGGCGCGGATGTCAAGAGACGGAGTCCGTGGGGAATGACCGCGCTGCATCTGGCGGCGAGTCGGGGTTTCGCCGACGTGGCGGAACTCCTGATTGCCAAAGGCGCGGACGTCAACGCCAGATGTAATTGGACTTGGACGCCTCTTCACACTGCCGCCGGAAAGGGCGACAAGGACATGGTGGAACTGTTGGTGGCGAAAGGGGCCGACGTCAATATCAAGACCCCGCAGGGCGAGACGCCCCTGGATGTCGCCGTCGCAAAGGGTGACCGCGCCGTCGTGGAAATCCTGGCGGCTAAAGATCACCAGGTGACGGCCCTCCAGGTCGCGGCCGTGATGGGAGACATAGCGAAAGTGAAGACGCTCCTGGAACAGGGCACCAACGTGAACACCAGGTACGGCTTCCGAAAGACCGCCTTGCACTATGCGGCCCGTGCCGCTTACAAGGAGATCGTCGAGGTGCTGGTGGCCAACGGTGCTGACGTGAATGCCGGTGATGGCTACGGCATGACCGCCGCGCAGTGTGCCCTGGGCAAAGGACATACGGAGATCGTGGAACTGCTCATCTCCAAGGGCGCTGCGGACATTTCTCCTCTCCTCTTGGCCGTTCACAAGCGTGATCTTGCCAAAGCAACAGACCTCATAGGAAAAGGAGCCGACGTCAACCGGCGCACGCAGTACGGGACCGCCCCTCTGCACTTGGCGGCTGAAGGCGGGCTCAAAGACATCGCAGCGCTTCTGATCGACAAGGGTGCCAACGTCAACGTCACGGACAACTGGAACTGGACGCCTCTCCACAACGCTGCCGAAAATGGGCAGAAGGACATCGTGGAGTTGTTGATTGCCAAAGCGGCTGAGGTCAATGCCAGAGACCGGGGTGGCTGGACGCCGTTGTCGCACGCCCGGGAGAAAGCCCACTCCTCGATTGTCGACCTGCTGCAGAAGCACGGGGCGAAGGAATAGAATTTAGAATTGAGAATGTAGAAATCAAAATGGAGAATGGCAAATCCTGAATTCTTGAATTCTCAATTTCCCTCGACCCGGCTCGGGACGGGCTCCATTCTCCATTCTCAATTCTGTTTTCGTGGCATGGCGGTGGCTTCGATCTCGAAGAGCAGGTCGGGGCGGCAGATGTCGCAGATGACGGTTATCCAGGGCCAGGCGAGCTTGTCTTTGATAGAGTCAAATACCTTTTCGACCTCGGTCGTCTTGCAGTAGGCGATGACCTGCACCACGTCGTCATCGCTGCACTGCATTTCGCTCAGGACCGCGCGAATGTTTTCTATGGTCGCATTGATCTGACCCGCAGCGTCGCCGACGTGTGTGGTTGCTCCGCCGGCGTCGATGGAAGCGGTCCCGGAAACGAATACGGTTTCCCCGGCCGGCATGATACTGCGGGCGGCCCTCGAAAAAGCCGAACCATACTCGAACGCACAGTGCTGCTTTCCGGTCGTTTGCAGGTACTGCGTGCACTCCGTCGGTTCGAGGACGGCCATCAAATCCATCGCGCAGTGGGCGCCGTTAGCCGGGCCGAGCCCGATGCCGGTGCTGGCGGGCATGGACTGCCGGCTCCCCGCGCCGATGAGGCCCCACTCTTTGAAGAAACCGGTTCTGACCCGGTTGAAATCATCGTACCACGAAAGAATATCCTTCAGCCACATCCACGTCCGCGGCACGGAAAGAAAGTCAGCGCCGAGTTTCCGCAGCGCCGCTTCGGCCTTTTGCATCATGGCCCGGGCCTGGTCGGCGGGCTGCTCGTGCTGCTGGTCGGACACGCCCGAGAGGGCCAGATAGGCCCGGCCGGGGACGCGAAGGATTCGCCCGCACGGGACTCCGTCCAGATCGACTACCTGCGGTCTGCCTGCGCTGCTGACGGCGTGGACCTGCACGCCGGCAATCGGCCCGGACAATCCCTCTGACGCGACCAGGAAACTTGGAGCGACGCCATCATCGAAGTCGCCATAGACACCGCTGCGCGCTGTGTGCAGGGTCTGCACTGCCGACCGGGTGCAGAAAACCCGCTCTTGGAGAATACGTGCCTTGCTTGAACGCAGGATGTCGTGAATGCCCGAAAAGATTTCGCGCGCCTGGTCCTGAAGCGGCATTTCTTCGCCGGGTGTGGCTGAAATATAGATTTCCGTGCTTAAGGCCGATTTGACGCTGCGCGTTTGGAGTTTTGCAGTCATTTCTTAGCTTGGTATCCTTCACTCTGTCAGAAATCGTATTATTGGCCGGGTATTCTAAGTCTGGCGGCTGGGAAAAGCAAGCCCAAAAAAGCGGCGATTGAAAAAGCCTTTTGGAGCGGCGAAAGGGCGTTACGAAAATATTCAAAAAAGTACAAGACTGTAACAAAATGGTAACACCAGAACTGCACAATACCCTTGTCGAAACAACCGATTTTCTGTTACCTTAATTTGAAAGGGATACGATTATGGCAAGGCTTAAAGGCATCACAATCATCTTTGCTCTGGCGGCTGTGCTGCTTATCGTGGCCGCGGCGGCCAAACAGGCAAGCGGGTTGCTTCAGGAAGGGCTGTACGCCGAGGAGGTGGAGGGGAATCTCGATACGGCCATCGAGATCTATGGGCGGATCATCAATGATGGCTCCGCCGGTCGCTCCGACGTTGCCCAGGCGTTGTATCGGCAGGGGATGTGTTATCTCAAGAAGCAGCAGGAGCAGCAAGCCAAGGTCGTTTTCGCCAAGCTGGTCGCCGACTACAGCGACCAGACCAACATCGTCAGTAAGGTCAAACCTCTTCTGGAGGAGCTGGGCAACGCGGATCCCGCTGCTTTGATGCCGCCGGACACTTTGATTTACATGGAGCTTGGCAGCCCCGGCAGACAGGTCGAAACCGTTCTCAAGACGCTCAAGGGGACGCCGTTCGAGAATCCTCTGGCCGCCATCGGCCACAACGGCGGCGGGTCTCAGGGGGGCGTGTCCCCCGGAGATGTCGTGGCCGGTTTCCTGAATCCGAGCATGATGGCTGAATTCAAGAAGATACGCGGCCTCGGAGTGGGTATTACGGGTGTCGCCCAGAATAACCCGCCGTTTATCGTAGTGCTGTTTCCCGGCAAAAGCGATGCGCTGCGCGGGCTCATCATGGCGGCGCTGGTCATGTTGGGCAAACCGGTTGAGACCGTCGAAGGAATGCAATGCGTTGCGTTTCCCGATGGGGGAGGCGCTGCATACGACGACACGGTGGTCATCCTCGCCGGTCCGACAGCATATTCCGCAGGTCAGCTTCAATGGTCCGTCAAACAATACAAAGGGCTTACACACGAGCCGACGCTGGCTTCCAGCAATAAGTCCTTTGCAAGGGTCAGCAAGAAAGACCGTCAGGAGAACGCCGTGACCGTCTGGGCGGATGTTGACCAGGTGTTCGCGGGTCTTACGAAACTGTTTCCGGATGGCCAGATTCCGCAGGAGATTCTCGCCGCCGATGCGTTTGGCGACTTCAAGAACATGGACGACCTGATTGCCTACCTGTCGATTCAGGAGGACGGCATCGCTCTCGAAGCGAACGTGGGCTTCAAGGACGGCCATCACTGCGTGGCCTATGACATGATTCGCACGGCCAAGCTCAGCAAAGACGCCTTCAGAGCGGTTCCGCCGGAGGCGGTCGCGCTGCTTAGTTTCGGTTTGAGCGGGGCTGACAGCGTTCAGGCCCAAATGCTGCGCCAAAAGATCGAGACTGCAACGGGCCTCGAGATAGGCGGTGACATTTTCGCCAATGTTGAACAGATCACCTTGTTTGCCCTGCCGGTTGACGGTGCGTCCAAAGAAACGCTTCCGGGCGTGCCCCCGATGGCGGCTTCTCTGGGCCTTTCGTTGACCAGTCGTGATCCGCAGCAAACCCGGCAGATCCTGACGGGTCTGTTGACCGCCGCGAATCTGACGGTGCCCCAATCTGGAACCGAGCCAGCGGTGGCGGACGGCGGCCGATACCGAATCGAGCTTGTCACCGGTCAATCGCTCCACTGTTACGCCGACCAGGCCAACAAAACGACGGTGTTGTCGTTGAACCCGGCAGTCGTCAACGCCTCGACTTCGGCGCTTGGTGGCAAGTCCGCCGCTGAGGCCGGACCTTTGACCGAGGCCGTGAACAAGCTGTCCCCGGGAACGAACAAGCTGGTGTTGGTCAACGTCGGCGGAGCGATCCGGGCCGGCGCCGCCCATCAGCTTCTGGGTGTGGAGGACCCCGAAGGCAAGGCGCTGGATCTGATTGCTCAGTTGGCAAAAAGCTGTGACAAGACCACTATCCAGTTGCGGACCCACGAGGAACTTAACAATTTCAATGCGCGTGCCGAGATAAGCCAACTGCCGCCGGTCAACGAGGTCTATGTCCCGATGATGCAACTGTCCAGGATCGTCTCCGAGGCCAAGGCGAAGGCTTGGGCCGAGAAAATACAGGCCGCAATCCCCGCCACTGTCCGAGAGGCCGCACAGCCTCCGGTGATTGACGGAGTCCAGGAAGGGCTCTGGTCCGGCGCCGGCGTCTATAAAACTGGCAACGTGATCTATTCGCCTGTGTTTTCCGAGGCGGATTTCTCGGCCTCTTACAGGGCCTTATGGGATGCGAAGAACCTTTACGTGCTGGTCAATGTGACCGACGATGTCCTGAAGAACGATTCGGAAGAATTCTACCTCGATGACGCCGTTGAAGTGTTCATAGATGCCGACAATAGCAAATCAGCCGACTACGGCGATAACGATTACCAATACTTCTTCGAGTGGGCCGAGGCAAATCCCCGCATGGGAGAAACCAGACATAGCCGAACCGATGGGGTCGAGTTTGCCGTCGGGCGCGCCGATGCCGGCTACCGCGTCGAAATCAAGTTTCCGTGGGCCACCCTGGGAGTGACGCCCTCTGTCGGCACGAAGATCGGTCTGGACGTGCACGTCAACGACGACGATGACGGCGGCGAGCGCGACACCAAACTCACCTGGCGAGGCAAAGAAGACAACGCCTGGCAGATGCCGAGCGTGCTCGGGACCGCCGAGCTGGCCGGCCTGATAGCCCAATGGTCCTTCGACGAGAGCACAGGCTCGATTGCTGCGGATACTTCCGGCAACGGCAACGAAGGCACGTTGCAGGGCAATCCCACTTGGCAGGCGTCCGCAGGCAAAGTCAAGGGGGCGCTTCTGTTCGATGGTCAGGGTGACTTCGTAAAGGTCGCAAACGAGTCGCGATTCGATTTTGCCGGCCAGGTCACCATTGCGGCGTGGATCAAGGTCAACCAGTTCGATAAGGAATGGCAGGCCATCGTAACCAAAGGCGACAGCGCCTGGAGATTGCAGCGCAACCGGAACCTGGGATCTCTTGAGCTTGCCTGCACCGGCTTGAAGGTTCCAGGTAATAGTCCTTACGGGGGTTTGTATGGACAAAAGAGCGTAAACGACGGACAATGGCACCATGTCGCCGGTGTGTACGACGGCGAGAAAATGTACCTGTACATTGATGGCGCCGTCGATGTCTCGCAAACGGCTTCAGGTGCGATCAGTACGAATAACGAGCCGGTTTATATTGGTGAAAATTCGGAAATGACCGGACGTTGCTGGAACGGTCTGATCGACGAGGTCCGCGTTTACAACTACGGACTCAGTGGAGACCAGATCAAAGCCCTTTACAGCGAGGCGAGGTAGAAAAAACGCGTGAAAACCCGGGGCACAGTCAGTGCTGGTTACAATCAACTGCGGTGGGTCGTATTGCTGCTGGCGATAGCGGTGATACTGCCCACCGTGTGCCTGCTTTGGTTCATGAGCCAGGGCGTCAGGAACGTGCGTCTGGCCGTCAGGCAGAAACTAACCGACGTCTATCAGCAAAGGCTGGACAGATTCAGCGCAAGAGTGGACGCCCTTTGGTCGGCCCGCATAGACTCGCTTCGGCAAAGCGCCGCGACCTATCAGCCTGTCGAGCTGTTCGAGCAGCTTGCGGGCCGGGGCGAGAAGCCGGATGCTTCGGCCGTATGTGATGCCGTCGTCATTTGCGACAGCGGCGGAAAACCTCTTTACCCGGTCGCGGCGGATGGTGAACATCCTGACGCACTTCCAGAGGAATTCAACAGAGCATGGAGTGCTGAATTCATCGAAGCGGATTTCGCCGCAGCGGCGGGACTGTATGGAGAGATCGCAAATTCGAGTGTCGGCGATAGTGTCCGTTATCCCGCCCTGATGGGCAGAATCCGTTGCTTACGAAAGATGGGAGAGCTTGAGAAGGCCGTCGCGCTGTGCGGCCAGATGGCTTATGGAACAACTCCTGAGAATATAAGCTCATCGTCCGTCTCTCTGGTGGTGCAAGCGCGATTGTTGCTTGCCGAGATGAAGGCCCAGACCGCGGGTGGTTTGAGCCGGTCCGACGTGCAGGGCCTGATTGACTCGGCGATCGAATATGCGCCTGCAGGCAGCTCGGGCTTTCTTGCGATGCCGTCGCAGACGCGCATCTTCTTCCTGCGTAAAGCCCTCGACATTACAGAAAAAAGCCAATGGTACGAGGAGTTGAAAGCGCAGGTGCAGAAGGCCACGGCGTTGCTTAGCGCCGAAGAGCTCACGGCGGCTTTTCTGGCGGGCTACGACACAGGTTCGGTATCAGAGGCCCGATCCGAAGGTGATGCACTCGAGCTGGTGTCGTTGTTGCGTATGACCCTGAACAGAATAGAACAAGTCGAATGGGAGTGGGCGGCGCAGCTCAGACAGCAGATATCGGTCGTATTGGATTCGTACCAGGCCAGGCAAGCCGGCGCTGCTGTGTCCAAACGAGCGCCGCTGACGGGGCTGTTCGAGTCCTGGCCCGAGGGCAGTTTTCGCAGGCTGGAATTGCCCGGAGAGGTCTTTGCCATGTACTACCGCTTCGGTGACAAGACCTACGTGCTGCTCAAGAAGGCCGCGTCGCTTGGCCTGGATTTCAATTCGGCGGCTGACGACCTCGAGGGTCTGGGTGTTTCCTACAGAATTACCGACAATTCCGGGACCTACGCCTCGGGTGTGAAGGACCCGCAGCAGGCCGCCCTCGTCAGGGCGCCGCTGGGGAAATTCTTCCCGGGCTGGCAGGTTGAAGTCCATTTTCGAGACGTTGACATCTTTGAAAAAACGGCCGACAGGCAGAAGCTCGTCTATATCTGGACGGGTCTGTTGGTTATCGCTGTAATGATCGCCGCCGGATTGCTCACGGCGCAGGCGGTCGGAAAGCAAATAAAGACAAACAAGCTCAAGAACGATTTCATCGCTACCGTTTCACACGAATTGAAGACGCCGCTGGCGTCCATGCGAGTGTTGGTGGATACCCTCTTGGAGGGCAACTACCGGAACCAAGGGCAAGTTACCGAGTATTTGCAGCTCGTCTCGAAAGAAAACGAGCGGCTCACCGGTCTGATCGATAATTTTCTGACCTTTTCGCGGATGGAACGCAATAAACAGGCCTTCGCAATGGCCGAGACGAGCCCCGCGGCCATTGCCCGCGACGCTGCAGAGGCGATCAAGACCAAATTCAGCATGGGACAATGCAGGTTTGACGTGAATATTTCTGAGAATCTGCCGGACACACTGGCCGACCGCGACGCCATGGTCACGGTGCTTGTCAACCTGCTGGACAATGCGTACAAATACTCTTATGATGACAAACGGATCGAGCTCAAGGTCTTCCGCGAAGACGGGTCGGTTTGTTTTTGCGTTCGCGATAACGGCAAAGGAATACCGCGCCGGGCGCTGCGGAAGATATTCAGGAGGTTCTATCAGGTGGATCGCAGTCTCGCCCGGCGTACCGAAGGCTGCGGCCTGGGCCTGAGCATCGCGAAATTCATCGTTGATGCCCACAAAGGCTCGATTAGCGTGGACACCAAACCGGGCCAGGGCAGTACCTTCACCGTTCGCTTGCCGGCGGGCGGCCAAATACAAACGGGAAAGGTTCGCAAATGAGAAGCGCTCTTATTGTTGAAGACAACCAGGCCATGCTGCGAGGCCTGAAGGACAACTTCGAGATGAAGGGGTACCGGGTCAAGACCGCCTGCGATGGGCAGCAGGGGTTGGATGCGGCGCTGTCCGAAAACCCCGACCTGATTATTCTTGATATCATGTTGCCGAAAATCAACGGCTACGAAATATGCAGCCAGGTCCGCAAGAAGGGACTCGACATGCCCATCATCATGCTTACGGCCAAAGACCGAGAGTCCGATGTGGTCCTCGGTCTGAACTTGGGCGCGGATGACTATGTGACCAAGCCGTTCAGCATCAAAGAATTGTTGGCCCGGGCTGATGCGTTCATGCGGCGCCGAGGTGCGGATGAGCCGAACGTTTACGAGTTCGGCGATTGCAAACTCGATACCGTTGCGGAGGCCTTCACTCGCGGCGGCCGGGAGGTCAGGCTCAGCCCCGGAGAATTCAAGATGCTCCACCTGTTCCTGCGCCGGGCCGGATGCACCCTGACCTGCGACGAGATCCGCGGTGCTGTATGGGGCTATTCGCATTTTGTGACTTTGCGGGATATTGACGAGGTGGTAACCAGGCTGCGAGACAAAATTGAACCCGACCCGAAAAATCCTACCTTCCTCCGTACTGTAGTAGAGATAGGCTACAAATTCGAACACCCGCAATCCGACTTGTCGGACGAGTCCGATGGAAACGATCCTGATAGTTGAAGACGACCCCGCCATGCTGCGGGGCCTGAAGGACAATTTCGAGTTTAAAGGCTACCGCGTGCTGACCGCCGCCGACGGCGAGGCGGGTCTGAACGCCGCTCTGGACAAGAAACCGGATATCATCATTCTCGATATCATGCTGCCGAAGATAAACGGCTACGAAGTATGCAGGCTGATCCGCCAGGAAAAACTCGATATGCCGATTATCATGCTGACCGCCAAAGGCGAGGAATCGGACATCGTGCTGGGGCTGAATCTCGGCGCGGACGACTATGTCACCAAGCCCTTCAGCATCAAGGAGCTTCTCGCCCGTGCGGCGGCGTTCTTGCGGCGCAGCCGGCAGACGGAGCAGGACGTTTACGAGTTCGGGGGCTATCGCCTCGACATCCCGGCCAGGAAATTCACCCGTGGGGCGGAGGAGATCAAGCTTTCGCCGAAGGAGTTCAAACTCCTGGAGCTTTTTCTCAAGAAGCCGGGCCGGGCGCTGACCCGCGATGAGATCCTCAACGCCGTCTGGGGCTACGATTGTTACGTCGGCCCTCGCACCATCGACCGCTTTGTCACCACGCTGCGAAACAAAATAGAGCCCGACCCCCACAACCCAACCTACATCCACACCATCCGAGAGATCGGCTACAAATTCGAGCCGCCTGAGCAAGGCGATTGAGTATCCCTTCCTTAGAACGTCCGCGCTGAAATGTTGGGGCGTTCACCGCCTTGCGGCTTTGATGGCGTCGGCGAGGTTTAGGGTACCTTCGTAGAGGCTTCGGCCGATGATGGCGGCTTCGGGGTTGAATTCGGCTAATTTCCTGATGTTTTCAATGCTGTTGACGCCGCCGGAAGCGATAACGGGGACATCGACCGCCTCGACGAGCGCTCTGGTTCGCTCAACGTTCGGCCCTGTCATCATGCCGTCTTTGGTGATGTCGGTATAGATGATGGCCGCCAGAGGTAGTTTCGCGGCTTCGGCGGCGAACTCAAGAACAGTCTGAGGGCTGTCCTGAGTCCAGCCATGCGTGGCGACCTTCGAGCCTCGCGCATCAAGGCCAAGGACAATCTTGCCGGCGAACTTGCGGGCCATTTCGCTGAACCACTCGAAGTCACTGACGGCCTTGGTGCCGATAATGACTCTTTCGACTCCTATATCGAGCAATTGTTTTATGGAGGCTTCGTCGCGCAATCCGCCGCCGACTTCGATATTCAGCGTCCCAAGAGAAGCGATGGCTGAGATGGTATCGGTATTGACCGGCCGGCCGAGCTTGGCGCCGTCCAGATCGACGATGTGCAGCCATTGTGCTCCGGCTGCGTTGAACTCGCGAGCCTGTTCCGCGGGATCATCGCGGTAGCTTATCTGCCGGTCGTACCGGCCCTGGATAAGCCTGACGCATTTGCCGTCGCGAAGGTCGATTGCCGGGATAATATACATCTGGGCTCCTTCAAAAGTCTCTTGGCCACCCCTGCTTCCACAGGGGCAAGCTCGCCCCCGTGAAAACGGGGGGCACAAAGTCACAAAGTAAAAGATATATCACGGCCTTCGTGTCTTTGTGGCAAACTAATTTTTGTCCGTCACGTCTTGTCACCCGCGAGCGGGCGAATCTTGTCCACAGTAAAATACACCAGGTGCCTCACTGTATCGGGCGCCCCGTGAGTCTTCGAGTATATTTGCTTTATCGCTTTGATCCGTTCCGGGTCCTTCTCTTCGCCGGTCATTATCAGGTGCAATCTCTTTCCGGCGTATCCTTCGCCTTCTTCGATGAACATGTAAGCGGCTTTCGGATTGGACCGCACGTTCTTGAAGCTGAGCCGTTCCAACATGCTGAAGGCGATGGTTCTTTCATCCATGATGTACGGCCGGGAATAAATAGCGATATCGACGTTGCCGTCGGAATCACTCGTGGCCAAGATGCCCGTGCCTTTGATGGTTGCGAAATATTCGGCCAGAGTCATAATTCTCTCCGCATCATTTTAGGATGTCACTTGATGCCTTTTCCAAATCCGGGTGCTTGAATGTGAAACCTGCGGCCGGCAGTCGCGTCGGCAGGACCCGCTGTCCGGACAAGAGCATCTCATCGGCCATCTCGCCCAGCACCAATCGGGCGGCAAAAGCCGGTACGTTCAGCCAGGCGGGCCGGTTCAGTACCTTGCCGAGAATTTGGCAAAATTCCTTCATGGTCACTGGCTGCGGCGCCGTCAGATTAAAAGCGCCCCGAAGATTGTCGTTTTCCATCAGGAATCTTATGGCGGCTACGTCATCGTCCAGGCTTATCCACGAAAACCATTGTCTGCCGCTACCTAAATGCCCACCGAGATAGAGGCGAAAGGGCAGAATCATTCTTGGCAGAGCACCGCCGTCACGGCCCAGAACGACGCCCGTGCGGATAGCCACGCATCTTACGCCGAGCTTCTCGAATTCTTCCGCAGAGTTTTCCACCTGGCGGCATACATTGGCGAGAAATCCCTCGCCCGGCGTCGAATCCTCATCGAGTTGCTCATCTCCGCGCGGGCCGTAGTAGCCGATGGCCGAAGCCAGAATAACCACTTTGGGTTTATTTTGCAGGCGCTTTAGTGTCTCGACAATCGCCTTGGCTGCATCGAGTCTGCTCTGGAGGATTCGCGATTTTCTTGCTTGGTTCCAGCGGCCGGAGGCCACATTCTCGCCAGCCAGGTTAATGATGGCGCGCGCACCGTCAGCCTCGCGTTCCCAGCCTGTCGGCGTCCGCGCGTCCCACTCCACGACTTTGGCAACGCCGCCTATCGATTGCCGCGCACCTTCGGCGTCGCGCGACAGCGCGATCACTTCATAGTTTCCGCACAGTTCTCCACATAAAGCTCTGCCTATGAAACCGGTTGCTCCTATGATGATCACTCGCATACTCACACCAAATGCAAAAATCAAGGTCTCACTGGTATATACCCGTAAGCACCGGGAAAATCAAATCATTTGACAAGAAGGGGCCTTGCACTAATATATGCCTAACTTCGGCTTTGCAGAAGGCTTAGGATTTTCATAACCAGGAGTCAAACGATGAGCCAGATGAACTTTTCAGCAAATGCGCGATTGAGGAAATCTGTTTTGTCGGCGCGATGGGCCGCGGCATTGGGAATTCTGGCGATGGTTGCGATAACCTCGAACTCCTGCGCTCTGACCGCCGGCCCACCCTCTTCTCAAGACGAAAGAATCCCCATCATTTTCGATACGGACATCTGCGACGATATTGACGATACGTGGGCGCTGGCACTGCTGCTTCAATCGCCCGAGTTTGATATCAAGCTGATTACTACCGAAGTCGGCAACACCCTCTCGAAGGCCAGGACCGTGGCCAAGTTTCTGGAAACAGTCGGCAGGACGGATATTCCCATCGGCATTGGAGTGCAGCAGCACAGCCGCAGCCATAGACAGGACGCGTGGGCAAACGACTACGACCTCTCATCCTATCCGGGCACCCTTTATCGAGACGGGGTCCAGGCCCTGATTGATACCGTGATGAAGTCCCGCAAGCCGATAAAGATCGTCGCCGTAGGGCCTTTGCCGAACATTGCGGCGGCGCTCGAGCGCGAGCCTAAGATAGCGCAGAAGGCGGAGTTCGTGGGAATGCACGGCAGCGTCCGCCTGGGATATGGGGGCAGCGCCGAGATTAGCGCCGAATACAACGTCCGAGCTTTTGCCAAAGAAGCCCAGAAAGTCTTCACGGCACCTTGGAATATGACCATTACGCCGCTGGACACGTGCGGCATCGTCCAGCTCAAAGGGCAGAAGTATCAGGCTGTGCTCAAGAGAGACAGTGCTTTGACGCGTGCCTTGATTGAGAATTATCGTGCGTGGCTCAGGCAGGGGCTATTGATTGAGCAAAAGGACTTGAGCGAGGCCGAGCTCAATAAGCGAGTCGATCAGAAGCTCAATTCAAGCAGCACGACCCTCTTTGATACCGTCGCTGCTTATTTGGCGATGTCAACCGATCTGGTCAAGATGGAAAAGCTGCCGATCAGGGTGACGGACGATGGCTATACCAGAATCGAGCAAGGCGCCAAAGTGATTAGCTGCGCCACCGAATGGAAGGACCTGGGGGCCTTCGAGGATTTGCTGGTGAGCAGACTGACAAAGTGAAGAATTTGCGTGCGATTGGCTTGGAAAAGAACGGACCCAGAATTGCAGTCGTCGGCAGCTCCAATATGGACCTGGTGGTCAAGTCTGCGCGAATCCCCGCTGTGGGTGAGACGATCTTGGGTGGGGATTTCATCATGAATCCCGGCGGCAAGGGCGCCAACCAGGCGGTCGCCGCTGCAAGATTAGGCGCGGAGGTTTATTTCGCAGCCAAACTGGGCCATGATGTTTTCGCGGAGCAGTCTCTGAACAATTTCAGGAAAGAGGGGGTCAACACAGAATACGTCTTCCAGACCGAGCAAGCCCCATCAGGCGTCGCTTTGATCCTGGTTGACCAGGCGGGTGACAACGTAATTGTTGTTGCTCCGGGCGCGAACCAGAAGCTCTCGCCCCAGGATGTGGAAAAGGCCCAAAGCGCCATTGCTTCATCGGGCGCCGTGGTAGCACAGCTCGAAGTGCCTTTGGAGACGGTGGAATCTGCCGCCCGGCTGGCAAACGGCGCCGGCGTGCCTTTCATTCTGAATCCGGCGCCGGCTCAGAGGCTGAGTTTCGAGCTGCTTGCAATGGTTGATGTGCTGACGCCGAATGAAACGGAGGCTGCTATTCTGAGCGGCATAGAAGTCACAAACGAAGGTACCGCCGGGACGGCCGCCCGGGAACTGCTGAAATGCGGCGTGAAGGCCGTCATTCTGACAATGGGGGCGAAGGGTTTTCTGCTGGCCGCCGGCGAAAGTACGGAGTTTGTCCCTGCTGTAAAGGTTGACGCCGTCGATACCACAGCCGCCGGAGACGCCTTTACCGGCGCGCTGGCGGTTGGCGTGGCGCAGGGACAAGACCTCCGCGATGCGGCGTTCTTCGCCAATCACGCAGCCGCTTTGTCGGTTACAAAAATGGGGGCGCAGTCCTCGATGCCCACCCGGCATGAAGTAGAGCGTTTTATCAGGAAAATCCAATCACGAGGTAAACAATGAGCACGTACAGCAAATCGACAGTGACGGTTCTTGTTTTTTGCATTGCGGCCCTTTTTGTTTTGCCTTCCGGCTGCAAGAAAAGCGAGCAGGACAAACCGAAAATCGCGCTGGTCATGAAGTCACTGGCCAATGAGTTTTTCAAGACGATGGAGGAAGGCGCGCGGGCGCACCACAAGGAGCACGCGGAGCAGTACGACCTTACGGTTGTCGGTATCAAGGACGAGCAGGATGTGGCCAGGCAAATTGACTACGTTGAAATGATGATTGCGCAGAAAGTGGACGCCATTGTCATTGCCCCGGCCGATTCCAAGGCGCTGGTCCCGGTATGCAAGCGGGCCATGGATGCCGGGATCATCGTGGTCAACATTGACAACAAGTTCGATGCCGACGTGCTTGCCGAGCGGGGCGTGAAGATTCCTTTTGTTGGGCCCGACAATCGCAAAGGCGCCAGGCTCGCCGCGGAGCACCTGGCGGCCAGGCTGACGAAGGGAGATAAGGTCGCCATCATTGAGGGTGTGCCGAATGCCTTCAACGGAATTCAACGCAAGCTCGGTTTTGAGGACGCGATGAAGGCGGCGGGGATGAACATTATCAGCTCTCAATCGGGCTACTGGGAAATGGCGAAGGCCGAGCCTATCGTCGCAGCGCTGGTTACCGAACACGCGGATCTCAAAGCCGTCCTTTGCGCCAATGACAACATGGCCCTCGGCGCCGTGGCGGCGATCAAGGCCGCCGGCAAATCCGAAAATATTCTGGTCATCGGCTTCGACAACATCTCAGCGGTGCAGAGATTGCTCAAGGAAGGCAAGATTCTGTGTACGGTCGATCAACATGCCGATAAGCTCGCCCTGTACGGCATCGAGTACGCTCTTGAGATGCTCGCGGGACAGGGCACACCCGTGGACAAGGAAACGCCGGTCGATCTGATTACCGTGGAAGCGCTTCAATGAGGCCGGCGGAGGGCAGAACGATTTTCAGCGCTTGCGGCGTTAGCAAGTCATTTCCGGGCGTTCAGGCGCTCAGCGAGGTTGACTTTGACCTGAAAGAAGGCCAGGTCCACGCCCTCGTCGGCGAGAACGGGGCCGGAAAGAGCACGTTGGTACATATTATCGCGGGCCTGCAAAGCCCCGACTCGGGCGAGATGCGTCTTGAGGGGCGGAGATACGAACCTCGCGGCAAAGCGGACGCCGAAGCGCACGGCATCAAGACGGTTTGCCAGGAGTTGAATCTGATCCCCAACCTTACCGTGGCCGAGAACATTTTTATCGAACGGCTGCCCAGCAGGCTGGGATTCGTTGACTATAAGAAACTGTACCGTGCCGCGAGGGAGTTGATGGGGCGGGTGGGTCTGGACGACGTGGAGCCCTATGTGCCGGTCAGACTCCTGGGCGTCGGACAACAGCAGATGGTTGAGATTGCGGCGGGACTGTCGCGGCGGTGCCGAATACTGGCGCTGGATGAGCCGACCGCTTCGCTGACGGACCGTGAGATCGAGCTGCTCTTCGCCCGGATCGAAGAGTTGAAGGCCGAAGGGGTCGCGATTATCTACATCTCGCACCGCATCGAAGAGGTCATTCGCATCGCCGACCGGGTCACGGTTCTGCGTGACGGGAAGGTCGTCTCAACTCGCCCGACGAGCGAATCGAGCGTGAACGATATCATCTTCAGAATGGTGGGACGCGACCTGGAGCACGAGAACCTGCGGCAGGTGGCAGCCTCAAGCGCAGCTTGGGGATGGCCACCCTTGGATGAAACATCCCCAAAGGCTTCGCCTTTGAGGCTGCCACCCAACCGGGTCGCGCTTCGCGTTGTCGGGTTGAGCGCCGGCGCAAAGGTCAGGAATATCAGTTTCGACGTGCGCAGGAGTGAGATTCTCGGCGTGGCCGGGCTGATGGGCTCGGGCCGGACCGAGGCGATGCGTGCGGTCTTTGGCGCGGACCGGGCCGACAGCGGGCAGGTCTATCTGCACGAATCGAGCGAACCGACCCGAATTCGCACGCCGCGCGACGCGGTACGAAACGGCATCGCTCTTTTGACCGAGGACCGCAAGGAGCAGGGATTGCTGCTGAACCTGTCCGTCCGCGCTAATATCTCGCTGGTGCGATTGAGCGACGTCAGCCGGTTCGGCTGGATGAGCCATGACCGCGAACGGTCCGTGGCGAAGCGGTACATCGATGCTTTGTCGGTTCGGTGCTCGTCCTGCGAGCAGCAGGTCCGCCAGCTTAGCGGGGGCAACCAACAGAAAGTGGTCATCGCAAAATGGATGTTTCGCAACTGCGACATTCTCATTTTTGACGAGCCGACGCGCGGCATCGACGTGGGGGCCAAGTTTGAGATTTACCAGATGCTCGCAGAGCTGGCGGAGAAGGCAAGGGCGATCATCTTTGTCTCGTCGGACCTCAAGGAGCTGATGGCCGTCTGCGACCGCATCATGGTGATGTCGGCGGGCCGGATAGCAGCCACGTTCGACAGGGGGCAATGGAGCCAGGAGAAGATCATGTCGGCCGCATTCAGCGGATACATCGGCGCCTGAACGAAGATTAAGAGAACCTCATGCGAGAGTTCGTGAAAAAGAAAATGACAAGTCTGCCCGCCGTTGTAACGGATTACCTCGGCATGGCGCTGGCGCTGACGGGGCTGATTGTCTTTTTCGGTCTGAGGGCGGACAATTTCTTCACGCTGACGACGTTCAGAACCATTGCCAACCAGGTCCCCGATGTAACGATCGTCGCGGTAGGAATGACCTTCGTGCTGATCATCGCAGGTATCGACTTGTCGGTGGGTTCGGTGATGGCCCTGGCCGGTGCGGTGCTGGGTCTTTGCCTGGTCAAGTACAATCTTCCGCTGCCGGCGGCGATTGTCTTGTGTCTGCTGGTGGGCGTTCTCTGCGGACTTCTGAACGGGCTGGTCGTCATACGCTGGGCGCTGCCCTCCTTCATCGTGACCTTGGGGATGCTGGAGATCGCGCGAGGCGCCGCCTACTTAGTCACCGAGTCGCGAACCGTCTATATCGGCGGGCCCGTGGAGGTCATCGTAGAGGCCTCGATTCTTGGCCTTTCCCTTCCATTCATTATTGCGGTGCTGATTGTGGCTGCGGGGCAGTTGGCCCTTTCCCGGACGGTTTTCGGCCGGTATTTGATTGCCATCGGCACGAACGAAGAAGCGGTTCGGCTCTCCGGGATCAATCCGGGTCCGCTCAAGCTCGCGGTCTTTGTTCTGTGCGGCTTGCTGACTTCGGTTGCGGCGGTGATCCATACGGCCAGGCTCTCATCGGCGGACCCCAACGCCGGCAACGGCCTGGAACTTGCGGCTATCGCTGCGGTGGTCATCGGAGGCACGAGCCTGATGGGCGGCCGGGGTTCGGTGGTTCGCTCATTCTTCGGCGTGCTTATCATCGCGGTCCTGGGGACCGGGTTGGCGCACATCGGTGCGCAGGAGTCAACCAAACGCCTCATCACAGGCTGTGTCATCGTCGTCGCCGTCATCCTGGATCATTACCGTCACCGGCGCTGAACGGCGATTTAGCCACGAAGGCACAAATTGACAATAATTCATGGACTTTGTGTTTTGGTGTCTTTGTGGCAAGAGCCCGCTTTTTTCGCCCGCGAGGCCCTATTTGCTGGCTTTTCAGTGCTCACAATTGCCGTCCGATAACAATAACTCAAACTTAGGGATTTTTTGAAGCAGATTTTGGTGGGGGGCGATTCATTGAAGCAGCACTCCTTGTGTATGACGATATAAGGGGAAGAACGAACTCACACAAACCCTTATTACACAAGGAGGTGCATCATGCTCAAACGAAGAGCACTCATGGAATCCATATCGTCCAACCTTCACGGTTTTCTCAAAAGAATAGGCAACAA